>Ga0302323_100001473_pt1 | contig 19128 bp, 11 predicted proteins | sample Fen_T0_3_FD_201950 | JGI IMG/M metagenome (GOLD analysis project Ga0302323, IMG submission 201950) | Peat permafrost microbial communities from Stordalen Mire near Abisko, Sweden - Fen_T0_3 | ecosystem: Environmental > Terrestrial > Soil > Wetlands > Permafrost | place: Sweden: Abisko... | reverse complement strand
CGCCGTTGCTGGTGGTGGTGCCGCCGTTGCCCGTGGTGCCGCCGTTGCCCGTGGTGCCGCCCTTCGCGGTGGTGCCCCCGTTGCTGGTGGCGCCGCCGTTGCCCGTGGTGCCGCCCTTCGCGGTGGTACCGCCGTTGCTGGTGGCCCCGCCGTTGCTGGTGGCCCCGCCATTGCTGGTGGCGCCGCCGTTGCTGGTGGCCCCGCCATTGCTGGTGGCGCCGCCGTTGCTGGTGGCCCCGCCATTCCCGGAGTTGCCGCCGTTGCTGCCAGAGTTGCCGCCGTCACCGCTGTAGGTACCGCCACTTGGCGAGCAGTTCGGCGACAGGAATGCAAACATCACGACTGCAGCTCCGGTCATCAGAGTCGAGACACCACGGAATGACATTTTCATGAGAACCTCGTCAGTTGGGGGACCAGCCAAATCGCGGGCATGCTATCCAAAAGCGCACGAAAACACCAGACCTAGAAGGTAGCACCTGGGCGACTGGGGGGCTGTAGGCCGTCGTGCTTTTGGAGGCGCCACTGCGCAGCCGGGTGCTAGGGGTCACACCGAGGCACGCCTCGCTCACGTGGCGCGTGCCTGGTGGCGCGGTGCGCTTGAGCGAAGGAAGCTTCTACGTGCCAGTGGAGGCCGGCGATGCTTCCTTGGGCTCGTTGCCCATGCTGTGAACGAAGGGCGCGAACCACGCCGCCAGCAGGCCCGGAATGGTCAAAAAGAGCACGACCGTGAAGAAGCTCTGGTAGCCCAGCGCCTCCTGGATCTTGCCGCTGAAGAAACCGGTGAGGAAGTTGCAAAGACCCATGGTTCCCGTGGCGAAGGCGTAGTGGGCGGTCTGGTACTCGCCGGGCGAGATCTGCTTCATCATGTAGTACATGTGCGCCACGGCGCCGAAGCCGTAGGCGAACATGGCCACGCAATAGATGGCGGCGACAGCCCAGAAATTGCCCGCCTCGGGCGGGGAGCTGGCCAGGTACAGGAAGGCCACGTTGGGGATGATGAGGACGCCGACAAAGAGCATCAGGGTCTTGCGGGATAGGCCGATCTTGGCCAGCACCAGGCCGCCGACCACGCTGGCTGCCAGGAACGAGGCAGCGCCCCAAGTGCCGGAGATGGCGGCAGCGTCCATGTTGCTCAGGCCCAAACCGCCCTTGGAACGATCCGCGATGAGGAAGAGATTGTTGACCTTCTCGATCAGGTACCAGCTGAAACGATAGAAGAACGCCAGGGCCAACATGCGCCAGATGAGCTTCTTCTGGAAGAAGGTCTTGTAGGCATGGCCGAAGCCGGCCATCGCTTCGCCCATGCTTTTGGGCGCGTCCTTGGCCTTGGCACCGGAAGGCATGAAGGCGCCGTGCCAGGCGGCCAAGCCCGCGAGAATACAGGCGGCCGCCAGGAAGACGTACATCCAGGCGATCTTCCAGGTGTAGCCGTAGCTCTCATGCAGCTTGCCAGCCAGCCAGACCAGAGCGCCCTGGGCGATGAGCTGACCACCTGTCCAGGCCATGCTCTGGATGCCGGCCCAGCGGGCCTTCTGCTTGTCGTCGAGGGTGGTGACGTAGACGCCATCGGTGCCGATGTCGATGGTGGCGCCCATGAACGAGCAGACCATCATGGCGCTGAAGGAAACGGCCAACCACATGGGCAGCTGCAAGGCCAGGCCAGCCAGTCCCATCATGGCCGCGGCTCCCAGCTGCATGAGCACCACGAAGAACTTCTTGGTCTTGTACAGCTCGAGCAGCGGCGCCCACAGGAACTTAAAAACGTAGGGCAAGGTCAGGACAGCGGCCAACATCGTGATCGTACCGTTGGGCAACCCAAGGTTCTTGAAGACGTAGGTGTTGCTGAGGGTCAGCGAGCACAGCACGAAGCCCATCGCCAGATACGACGACGGAACCCACAAGACAGCCGGCGCTACTTTCTTGGTCGAAGTGTCCATGGCCTGAGGCAATACCATGAATCACCTATCCGTCATAGAGGCCGGCGCCATGACAAAAACGCTGAAGAGGCCTCTTGCAAGCATTTCCCCCCTTGTGGAAACTGTGAAACCCATGACCGCCAAGAAGTACCGAGTCAATCCTGCGTCCAATTTCGGCCACTACGACGATGTGGCTCGCGAGTACGTCGTCACCGATCCCCGCACGCCCTGCAAGTGGGTGAACTACATAGGCACGCTGGATTTCGGTGGTTTCGTCGACCAGACGGGCGGCTTGAACATCTGCAGGAAGGATCCGGCCAACAACCGCATCACGGGCTACAAGATCGACACCCCCGCCAACGCCATGCGGGGCAATACGTTGTACGTCCGGCTCAGGAACGCCGACGGCACGTATGCGATTTTCTCCCCTTTCTTCACGCCCACGCTGACCCCTTTCGACAGGTTCGAGTGCCGCATGGGCCTCGGCTACAACAAGTGGATCGTTCAGATGAACGGCTTGGAGCTCGAGATCAAGATGTTCGTTCCCGCGGGCGCGTTGCAGGTGCTGACCGACCTCAAGGTCAGGAACCTCTCAGCCCCGGCCGACGTGCAGGTGGACGTGATTCCGTTGGTGGAGTTTTCCCACCCGGACGCCCTCAAGAACTTGACCAACGCGGACTGGGTTCCCCAGACGATGAAGGGCAAGGCCGTCGGAGACGTCATCACCCAGTATCCCCACATGGCCGAGGGAAGGCGGGCCAATTTCCTGACCGCCAACCGTCCCATGGATTCCTTCACCACGGATCGGAACAAGTTCCTCGGAAGCCATGGCTACGGCACGTTCTCCGAGCCCGAGGGGCTCATGGCAGAGCACCTCGACAACTACGAGGCGCTCCGGGCGGACAATGGCAACAGTATCGCCGCCATCCTCTACCGTCTCGGAACCATCGCCCAGGGACAAGAGTCGCGCATCATCGTGCAGCTTGGCCAGAGCACCAGCGTGCAGGCCGCCGCCGAGTCCATCGCCCGGTTTCAAGACCCCAAGCACGTGGACGCGGCTTTCAAGGAGCTGAATGACTCCTGGCGGGCCTACCTCGACCATCTCCGGGACGTCGAAACGCCCGATACCGCGCTGAACAAGATCATCAATACGCTTGGTCCCCGTCAGAACCACGCAACCTTCTTCTGGTCCCGGTACCTGTCCTTGAACCAGCTGGGCTACGGCGGCGACCGGGGCATTGGCGTTCGTGACACCAACCAGGACTTGCTGGGCGTGCTGCCCTACATGCCGGACAAGGCGCGCGAGATGATCGAGAAGCTGCTCTCCGTCCAGCGCTTCGACGGCTCCTCCATGCACCAGTTCAATCCTCTCACCATGAAGGCGTCGATTGGCGAAGGTCACGCCGGCACGGAGCAGGATTTCTACAGCGACGACCACCTGTGGAACGTCTTGGCGGTCGTCGAGTACGTGAAGGAGACCGGCGACACCGCGTTCCTCGGCAAGCTCATCGGCTATTACGAGGAAGGCGGCGACGAGAAGAAGCACGGCACCGTCCTCGAGCACTTGCACCGGGCCCTGGCTTTCACCCTGGGCAACCTGGGGCGGCACGGCCTGCCGGCCCTTGGCTGGGCCGATTGGAACGACGCCTTCAACATGGAGGGCGCGGAGTCCGTCTTCAGCGCCTGCTTGTACGGCAAGGCCCTGCTAGAGATGCAGGAGCTGATGGATGTCCTGGGGGACGCGAAATCCGCCCAGGGTTACGCCGAGGACTACGACCGGATGAAGCGGAACGTGAACAAGGTCGCCTGGGACGGCGACTGGTACGTCAGCTACATCGACAAAGACGGCCTGCCCGTGGGGTCCAAGAAAAACGTCGAGGGACAGATCTACCTCTACACCCAGGCGTGGGCCGTTATTTCAGGGTTCGCGTCGCCCGAGCGGGCCGCCCGGGCCATGCAATCCGTCCAAGACAAGCTGGATACCAAACACGGCATCAAGATCATGACGCCCGCCTATCAGAAGATGCAGCCGGGCATCAGCGCGTCGACCTACACGCCGGGCCTCAAGGAGAACGGCGGCATCTTCTTGCATCCAAACCCGTGGGCGGCCATCGCCGAAACCATGCTGGGCCACGGCGAACGGGCGATGCAGATCATCGACCGGATCAATCCCCTCAAGAAGGACACGAAGACGTACGAATGCCAGCCCGATGTGTTCGTCCAGAACATGGCTAGCGATGAGCACCCGCAATTCGGTCTGGCCCGGAATCCCTGGTTGTCCGGAACCGTTTCCTGGGTCAACCAGGCCACGACCAAGAACATCCTGGGTATCCGCCCGACCTTCACGGGCCTGATGATCGATCCGACAATTCCCCAAAACTGGCCGGGCTACACGGCGACCCGCGTGTTCCGGGGTGTGGCGTGCCACCTTCGCGTCGAACGTGGGGATACGACGGTCATGATGGTCGACGGCAAGACCGTGGAAGGCCAGGTGGTGCCCACTGCCTTGCTCGCGGGAAAGAGCGACGTTCACATCGTCATGAAGATCGGCAAGAAGCCCGCCGTGCCCCTCATCGAGAAGATGGCGAAGGAGAGCGAGGTGCGCCGGGTCGCCGCCGTGGCGGCGCAGGATCCCGGTCCGCTCAAGCGCGACGAGCTTCACACCATCGGTGGTGAGTTGGCCAAGGTGATCTACCTGCTTCGGCGGATGCTGGTCCACGCACAGGGGTTGTCCGCCACCCTGGATTTTCCCCCGACGGGCGTGGTGACCGGTGCGCCCACGTTGTCGACGGCGGTGTCCCCGTTCGGCCAGGTGAACCACCTGCTGGACGCCGGGCGATCGATAAGGTTTGGCAAGCGGACGCGCTTCGCATCGACCCCCATGATCTGTGTTAGCGCGGGTGGCAAGACCCAAACCCGACTCCTGACCAACCTTCGGCGCGAGGAGGAGGATGAGAAGGGCGAAGAGCCGCAGGCCTACCCGGATTCCATCGCCGATCAGGATGTGTCGGTCACCTTGGCCCCGCCCAGCATGATTTGTCGGTATGAATGGGAAGGCATTCGCGTGGCGCGCACCACGATTTCTCCGGAGCTGTCGGGGAACGAGAACGACGTGTCTGTGCCGGCAACGGTGGATGTGTTCGATCTCCACAATCCCACCGCCGAGGCGCGGACAGTGACCCTGGTGCTCCCGCGGCCCTCGTTTGTGAACCTGACGGAAAAGAAACTCCGCGCCGAGCAAGACAATGCCTTCAGCGGGCAGGGCGCGACGGAAGAGCAGACGCACGCGGAATACCAATCCGGCACCATGCGCGCCGTCGTCATGGGCAGCAAGAAGACCGGCGATCGCATGGTCATTGCCGTGCCCCAACTGGACGGCGTCGCGATCGATGTCCAGCCCAGTTTCCGCACGGCAGCCTACAAGACCGACCTGCTGGTGGAGGCGCAGGGACGGTTCACGGCCCACAAAGCCCCCGAGCCGACCTTCGAGTGCGGCGCGGCCATCGCCGTGACCGTGAAGCTCGCAGCCAACGGACGAGCGAAGATCCCCTTTGCCACGGTCATGGATTTCCCGAAGCAGAAGTATGTCGATGGCAAGTCCTTCGACCGGGCCTACACCAAGCGATTCACGGACGAAAAGACGCGGGCCATCGCCATGACCGAATGGGCCCTGGCGGAACACGGCCGCTGGATCGGCCGCAACGAGGCCATCCAATCCCGTGTCTTCGATATCGTCCGCGGTGACCCCGGCTACGCCAACGACCGGCCGGCCGCCACCCGCGTGGTGAATCTATTGACGAACGAGCTGTCCTATCTGCTGTCCAACGCCGCCATTTGGATCGAGGGTGGTTTGGCCGAGTTCCTCGAGTGCTTCGACTATCCCTTCCTCAATTCGGCGGACGTGGACTGGTACTCGCAGCTCATGCTGATGGTGTTCCCCGAGAAGGAGAAGGCCATCTGTCAGAAATTCATCGAATCGATCAGCGACCACGATGATACCGAAGTCTATTATCACTGGCACGCCGCCAGCGCCCAAATGCGGGTCGAGCTCGAGGAGTGGAAGAAGCTGAAGGCGCTGGCCGACGCGGGCAAGCCCTTTTCGGGCGACCAGGCTGCTCGCTTCGAGCACCTGGAATACGAAGCGGATGTGGGCGACGGCAAGAAGGGCTATAACGGCCGCTCGTTGACCCACATCAAGGGGCCGAAGAAGCTCAAGGGCAGCGTCAGTCACGACGTGGGCCGTTTGACCGCGGGCAATCCTCTGCGCGGCAACGTCAGCGAGTACGACTGGTTCAACACCAACTACTGGGTGGACCTGTTCCCCAAGCTGGCCCAGCGGGTGGCCCGCAACGCCAAGTTCACCAGCGATTCCGACTTCGTCGCCAAGAACTGGGCGAGCTTGCAAACCGGCTTCGATTACTGGATCGGCCTCGACCGCGACGGCGACGGCATCCCCGAGGGCAACCCTGGCGAGGTCAAGAACACCTTCGATAACATCAAGCTGTTCGGCTACGACTCCTACAGCGCCAGCCTGGCTTTGGCCGGCTACGAGTCGGTGGTGCGCATGGCCGAGATGATGCTGGCCAGGGCGACGACCGAGGCCGAGCGGAGCGCGCTTAACGCTACGATCGCGGACTGCCGGTCGCGCTTCGAGAAAGCCAAGAAGACCATCGAGACGTTGTGGGTCCGGACGCGCAACCACGACGGGAAGGAAGCCGGAAGCGAGGGCGGTTACTTCGCCACTTGCTACGACCCCAAGGTCGCGCCGGGGGACTTCGCCGTCTTTCCACAGTCCGCGACGTTGCGCGCGCAATTGCAACGGGGTGGGTACGTGCGCGAGGACGGCAGCGTCGACGCGCAAAGAGTAAGCACGGTCAGCGATTCGTCCCTGCTGCAATTGTCGCCGGGCTTCGAGCGCAAGGCGGTGCTCGCCTTGCTCAAGTCCTACGCGGGAAAGACCGCCCCGAACGAAGTCGCCAAGCTGACCGAAACCCTCGACCAGGTCGGCTCGGTCTTGGATCAAATGAAGACCTACCGCTACGCAGACGAAGACAAGGGCGCCGTGGACCGGGCCAGGTTCGCGGCCCTTGCGGGCGCCAGCGCCATGCAGCTCAGTCCTTTCGTCGACAAGGCCTACGTCTATGGGGAGATGAAGAAGGTCCTCGAAGCGACGGCCTCGGTCTATCCTGAGCTGGAGCGGAACGGCTACATTCTAGGGGGAGCCGTCACGGACAAGTTCTGGGAGGTATCGTCCGCCGAACAATTGCAAGGGAGCTATCCCGATCGCCAGGCCACCTTCGACGTTCTCCAGGTACACAAGAGCTTCGATGTGTTCACCAACCAGCTGGACGGTTTGTGGGCGTGGATCGCCATGGGAGAAGATCCGGACGAGCTGGTGAAGCCGGAGCGCGTCCGGATGATCCTCAAGGCCATCTACGAGAACAATCGCGTGACCAACGGCTGGGCCACCCAGCGAACCGCGGACGGCAAGGAAGTGAAGTCGGATCAGGGCAAGGACGTGTGGATCGCGTCCAATTACGTGCTGGCCCAAATGCTGGACTATTACGGCATGACCGAGGAGAGCAAGGACGTCTACAAGGTGATGGACGAGGTTCTTCTCCAGCGCGACAACACGTCGACCTCGCCCGAAAGCGTCCGCCCCGAAGAGAACAAGTTCATCGTCAAGGGCTATCCCCGTCCCGGCGCGGTGTGGACCCAGTTGCCGCTGTTCTTCTTCAAGGCCCAGAAGAAGGCGGGCAAGAAGATCACCACGCCACAAGAGATGAAGGCGTTCATGCAAGGGATCTTCAACCCCGACGACGCGTCCCTGAAGGCCTTCCAAGGCCGAGGCCGAGAAAACACGGACTCTACCCACTGGGGTCGCAAGGCCGGCCGGATCCCCTACGGGCTCAGCCGGGTCAGGCCCGGCGCCGGCACTGGCCCCGCCATGCCCGGCGGCGGCGGCGCCGCTGGATCGGTGTTGGCGTAGCCCCGGCCAGCTTCTGCGCTATATACGGTGCAATGACTCTCGTTGAAAAACACGCGCGCTTGCGCGGACTGATCGCCGATTGCGGCTCCGCCCTGGTTTGCTATTCGGGCGGTGTGGATTCGACCTTGCTGCTCAAGGTCGCGCACGACGTGCTTGGCGAACGCTGCGTTGCCATGGTTGCGCTGTCGCCCACCATGGCCGCCAGCGAACGCAAGGCAGCTCTGGAACTCGCCGCGCAGATCGGCGCGCGCACCGAGGTGACGGAATCGCACGAGCTTTCCCGCGATGAATTCCGCATGAATCCGAAAGACCGCTGCTACCACTGCAAGGACGAACTGCTCGATCTGGCAAAGCCGCTGGCCGATCGTCTGGGCATGCACGAAATCTTGCTGGGCACCAACACCGACGATCTGGGCGACTACCGGCCCGGATTGCAGGCTGCCAAGGATCACGGCGCGCGCCAGCCGCTGGTGGACGCCATGATGTCCAAGACCGACGTGCGCGAGCTGTCGAAGGAGCTTGGGCTGTCGACCTGGGACAAGCCGCAGCTGGCTTGCCTGTCGTCGCGCTTTCCCTACGGCACCGAGATCACCCCCGAGCGTTTGCAGCAGGTCGACCTGCTGGAAGACGGCGTGCGGGCGCTCGGATTCCGTCAGGTGCGCGCGCGCTGGCATGGCGACGTTGCCCGCATCGAATTGGATCAGGACGCCTTGCCTCGCGCTGTCGAGCCAGCGACCCGCGCCGCGCTCTTGAAACTGGGCCGCGAGCTTGGCTTCACCTTCGTCGCTCTCGATCTGGCCGGCTTCTCATCTGGTTCACTCAACCAGCTGCTCGGCATTCGCAAGAAACCGCAGTAGGCAGCGGGGCGTTCGGAGCCTCAAGGCTGGGCTAGGAAAACGCGATCCACTTCGACAGTTGCGCCATACGTGCCGAGCGCTACGGTGCCGGAGGCAAGTGGGTCGTTGTCGACCACCGAGTAAATGAGTTTGCCGTCGAGAAAAGCATTGAGCGTGCTGCCCAGGACTTCCAGTCGGACCGTGTACCACACACCGGGCGCGATGCCCACATCGACGCCGGTGGCCCACGATGCGCTCTTGCCCTGCAGGCGTTTTCGAATAATGACCGAACCGTCACCGCGCAAGGCTACGAAATAGCCGCTATCCTGGGTGGGATCGTAGCGGGCGAAAAGCGCGGCAACGAAGGACGGCGTGGCATCGTAGAATTCCACCACCCGCAGCCTGGCCTCGACGATCTGGTCGGTGACGGCGTCAGCCCCGGCAAAGGCAAGGTGCCATTCGCTCTTGTCGAGGCTGCCCTCGGAATAGACCGAACCCGTGTCGCTCACGAACACCGTCCAGTCATTGTCCGGCGCACCCGCCTCGTTCCAGTCATGGGTTCGCCAACCGTCGGCCTTGCCGTCCGAAAAATCCTCGACGAGCAGGAAGCCGCCGTCAGGTACTGTCGATGGCCCGGCAGCCTCGCCCAAAGGTGCGTCGGTTAGGTTCGCATCCGATCCATCGCGGGGAAACCCGTCGGTCTGGTCGAGCGAGGCATTCTCGTCGAAGGCAAGGGCCTGATCCTCGATTGCCGCTTCGGAATTGGCATCGGGGATCGGCGTGGGATCCGCACTTGGCGCCTGGTCGGCGCTGTTGCCAGGACGATCCGCTTTCCCGGCGTCGCACCCCGTGCAGGGCTGGGTCGGAGAGCTCGAACAAGCGGCACCCATCGCGAGAGGCGCCAGGAGCGCGAGTCGGGCCATTGCGCGGAGGCTGTGCATGGGATCCTTGTGCCGAGTAACTATAGTCGATGCGGTCCGCACCGCCTTGGGCTAAGTTTGCGCCGTGTCCGAGCCGCTGGTTCCTGTCAGTCGATCCGCTGTGCTGCAAGCGATTGCACCGGCGGCGGTCTATGCCGTGGTCGTGGATTTTGCCGCCTATCCGCGCCTGTTCCCCGAGATCAAGGCAGCGCAGGTGCTGTCCAGCGAGGGCAAGCGCGTGCGCGCCGCATTCCGCGGCAACATCGTCCTGCCTTTTCGCTACGTCCTTGACCTCGACTGTGATCCCGATGCCCTGACCGTGGACTGGTGCTACGTCGAGGGCGAGGTGGTCAAGAATTCCGAGGGCGGCTGGCGCTTCTCGCCCGAGGGCGACGGCACGCGGGTGGAATACCGGGTCGCCATGGAGATCTCGGCCCCGCTGCCGGGATTTCTGCTGCGCAAGATCACCGACGGTCTGGTGGCCCTGTCGCTGCCCGCCATGTTCGCGTCCGTCGAGCGCGAAGCCAAGGCGCGCGGCGCTAGGTAGAGTGCGCCTGAATCGGGAATCGCTTTGCGCGCTATCGCTACCAGAGCGTCAGGTTGAGCCCAGCGGAGAGCCGCCAGCCTCGCAAAGCTTCTAGTTGAGAAACCGTGATGGCGTATCCACCGAGGACGCTAACAAAGATATTGCGACTGGCCCAGGCATAGACCCCAAGATGGGGCATGGCCTGAAAGTGATGGCCAATGTCTTTCTGGACAATGCCGCCAAGGTCAACGCCGAAAAAGGGCACGAGCCAGCGACGAGAGGGGTTGCGCTCGATCGACAGATCGAGTCCAGCAGCATAGAGGAGCAGCGCGGGTACGCCGGATTTGGTGGAATCGAGGATGTCGGCCTTGAGGGTCAGGCGGCCATGGCTGGGGCCGCGGTTGTCGTTGCGCCGGATCCACGCCAGCGGAACCAGTTCAAGCGAAACACCGTGAAACGATCCGTAGGTGGCGCGATCCGCTGGCCGGTACATGCTGTAGTACACGCCGGGCAGCAGCTTTGATTCCCACTCGTCCTTCACCTTGAGCGTGAGATCCTTGGCGGCACTCGCCATCCCGTCCGAGGCCGTCACCGTGATGACGTGGGTTCCGGTCTGGCTGTCGCTGGGCTCCCACACGAACTGGGCCGGCGACTGCGGCTGGAAGGTCGAACCCTGTGGAAGATTGCTCACGGCGAAGGCGATCGGATCCTCGTCTTCGTCTCTCGCGTCGAGGTGAAGGTCGAAGTTCTCGCCGCTGGTCAGTTGGTAGACCTTGTTCATTCCGATGACCGGGGCGCGGTTCTCGACGACCTCGAAGCGCAGGGTGCGGACCTCCGACGCTCGGCCGTCGGTAACCGTGAACTTGATGGCGTGAAGTCCGAGATCCTGCTTGGCCGGTGTCCATGCAAATTCGCGCGTGTCGGCCGAGAAGCGCGCGTCTTCGGGCAATCCCTCGACTTTGTACTGAAGCTCGTCACCGTCGGCATCGGCGGCATTGAGTACGAAACGGATCTCCTTGCTCCAACGCACCTTCGTAGGTTCGATGCGGACGTAGTTGCGTGGTTCTGAGCCCGTGAAGTGCGGCGGCCGGTTCTTGCCGTTGGCCTCCTCCGCCAAGACGTGGCTTGCGACGAGCACGATGACAGCACCCAGTAGCCTCGCCACCGTGCCTTTCACGTTTGCAAATAGATCCATGGCCGGCGCAACCTTAAGCTGCGATTGCCCCAAGCTCAAGGGAGGCCAGGTGGTCCGACAACCGACCGGGGCCGGTGAAGAACTTGCTGACTGGTCAGATGTTCAGTATAAGCGATCCGTGCCCCTCATCAGGATGGCTCCATCGGTCGAGACCTCGCTAGCGGCGCTTTCGCGGGCCGCACAGCACGACCTGTCGTGTGCCTGCGGTCCTTCCCAGCATCGGCAGCGCGGCGACAATGGTCTGTGGATCTACCCGGCGGCGCTCCCATCGGGCCAGCGCGTGCCCATGTTGAAGGTGCTGCAAGCTTCAGGCTGCGAGCGATCTTGCGTCTACTGTGTCGAGCGCTGTGGCGGGCAAGGGCAGGCGGTGAGTTTGGCGCCAGAGCAACTGGCTGCGGCGTTCGTGGATCTGCATCGCAGCCGCCGCGTGTTCGGTTTGTTCTTGTCGTCGGCCATTCGCGGCGGCGCCGTGGCCACCATGGATCGCATGCTGGGCACGGCCGAGCTTCTGCGCAAGCGCCACGCCTTTCGCGGCTACATCCATCTGAAGATGATCCCGGGCAGCCGGCCCGATCAGATCGAACGCGCCATGGCCCTGGCCACGCGCGTGTCGGTGAACATGGAGGCTCCGACCGCCGCGCACCTAGCGCGCATCGCGCCCGGCAAGAAGTTCGACGAACAGATCCTTGCGCCCATGCGCCAGGTGGCGCGCGCCATCGAACGCGGCCAGTTCCCGCGCGCCGGGCAGACCACGCAGTTCGTGGTGGGCGCGGCGGGTGAAGCCGATCGCGAGGTCATGGGCGCGGCCGTCCAGGGCTATCGCGAGCTCAAGCTGGCGCGCGTGTACTACTCGGCCATGCAGCCCATCCCGGGCACGCCAGTGGGCGAGCGGAAACCCATTCCCTTCGAGCGCGAGCACCGCCTCTATCAGGTCGACTTCCTGCTGCGCAGCTACGGCTTTTCCCTCGACGAGATCCATTTCGACGACGCCGGTGCGTTGCCCCTGCACACCGATCCCAAGACCCTGTGGGCGCAGAAACACCCCGAGCGCTTCCCGGTCGAGATCAACAAGGCGCGCCTGGAAGAATTGGTGCGCATCCCGGGCATCGGTCCACGCTCGGCCAAGCGCTTGCTGCGCATGCGCCGCCAGCAGTGCGTGCGCGATGTCGGCGCCCTGCGCGCGGCCGGCGCCTCGTGGAAGATCGCCTCGCCCTTCGTGCTCCTCGACGGCAAGCCCGCCGAACGGCAGCTGCGCCTGTGCTGATTCTCAAATCAGCGACAACTGGCGGGGCCGGCGGCGGCGCGTCGCCACTTGTTCGTCGAGCAGCAGCCCCGGCGGCAGGTCGTCGAGGAAAGGACAGGCGCGGTTCTCGACGGCGCGGCCAAGCAGGTTGCGCTGCCGGGCAGCCACCAGCACCAGCCGTTGCCTGGCGCGGGTCATGCCAACGTAGAGCAGCCGGCGCTCTTCGTCGACGTCCGCGGGCGGCAGCCAGGGCAAGCGCAAGGGCAGGATGGCGTCCTCGCAACCCGCGATGAAGACCAAGGGAAACTCCAGACCCTTGGACGCGTGCAAGGTCAGCAGAGAAACCTTCTGCGGCGCCTGCGCCAGATCTGTCTCGCGCCAGACCGCGATAGCTTCCAAGAAGGCGTCGAGATCGCGGGCAAAGGGCAGGGCCAGCGTGCACAGAAGCTCGACGGCGCGCTGGCGCCGCGGATCGAGGGCAGCATCGGGATCGAGTTTTGCGATAGCGTCGGCGATAAGAACACTGCCTTGGCGTCCGACAATTCGCTGCAGGCGCGACAGAAGGTCGGCGACGTGCGGTCGTGCCGTCAGGCAATCGTCGCCAGCGCGGTGACAGGGAATGGAGGCGCGCCCGAGCGCCTCCTCGATGGCATCGGCCTGGGCCGAGAGGCGGGTGAGCACCGCGATGTCGTGGAATGCCAGGTTGCCGGTTTCCTGGTCGGCCGCGTTCGTGGCACCCGATGACAGCAGATTCGTGCCGCCCACGGCAGCCTCGATGTCGGCGGCGATCAGATCCGCCTCGGCCCGCTCGTCGGCCACGGTGTGGCGCACGACCGTGGGGCCTTGCGCGCCCAGCGCCGTGGTGGGGCGAGCCTGGCGCCCAGGTGCCTTGTCGATCACTGCCTGCGCCAGGTGCACGACGGAGGCGGTCGAACGGTAGTTGCGCGCCAGGGTGATCGCTTGGCTGACTGGGTAGTCTTCGGTGAAGCGGGCGAAGTAGGAGGGGTCAGAGCCGCGGAAGCTGTAGATGGCTTGATCGGGATCGCCGACCACGCACAGGCTACCGAGCCCTTCCTTCGGCGCGAGCAGGCGCACAAGCTGGTATTGGCTTCGGTTGATGTCCTGGTATTCGTCGACGAGCAAGTGCTGGCAGCGGCGTTGCGCGGCGGCCAGCGCTGCCGGACTTTCTTCCAGAAGGTGCACCGCTCGCACCACCAAATCATCGAAGTCGAGCGCACGCTCTTCGGCCAACGCCAGCTCGTAGTCCGCGAAAATCTTGGCCACATCGGCGGGAAGCTCGGACGGGTGTCCCTCGGTCTTGGCGCGCGAGATTGAGGTCGCGAGCTTGCTCGTCTCTCCGTCCCACCCCCTGTGCTCGGCCACCTGCTTAACCAGCGCCTGCCTGCCGGCTTCGTCGAGAACGCGGAATCCGGTTGGCAGACCGGCCGCAGCCGCGTGCTCGCGCAGCAGTGACAGGCCGAAGGCGTGAAAGGTCATGGCCGAAACCGCCTCGGCGCGCGGGCCGACAGCGGCAAGCAGCCGCTCGCGCAACTCGCCCGCCGCCTTGCGCGTGAAGGTGATGGCGGTGATGCTCGCGGGCTCGACGCCGACCTGGTCGATCAGGCGGGCTATGCGTTCCACCAAGGTGCGTGTCTTGCCCGCGCCGGGTCCGGCCACGACGATCATGGGGCCAAGGCCGTGCTCGATGACTGCCGCTTGGCCGGTATCGTCGCCAGTGGGACCGGAGATGACCTCCTTCTTTGCGCTCCGCTTGGGCGGCGCGGGAGCGGCTTCTTTCGCAGCCTTGGGTTTGGGCGCCGCTCCGGCGAAGGCGAAGTTGGTCTGGGCCAGCAGGCGCTTGCGTTCTTCCTCGTCGAAGACACGCACGATTCCATATTCGCCGTCGAAGCCGGCGATGCGTTTCACCTCGCCCGCGCGCATGCGGCGCAGGGCCTCGCCGAACAGCGGCGGTCCTTCGCGCTCGGCGTCCTCCACGGGCCACGCTGTCAGCACGTGCAGCTCGCTGCCCGCCCGGGCCAGCAGCTTGTCGTAAACCGTGCGCACGCGGCCCGAGGATGCGCCCACACCGAGTACTTCACCCAGCAGTTCGCCGAGCGGCACCAGGTTGGTGAAGGGCTTGGCACCGTCGGGACGAAAGCCCTCGGGCCGATCCGCGAGCGCGGCGACCCGGCTGGCCACGCCACCGGTGAGCGCCTTGCCACAGATCGGGCACAGGTGGCCCAGGGCCGCGGCCTCGGCCGGCGCCAGATTCACCTCGCACGTGCGGTGGCCTTCGTGGTGGTACTTGCCTTCCTCGGGGAAGAACTCGACGGTGCCGAGGAACGCGGGGCTGCGCTCGCGAAGGGCGTCGCGCATGGCGAAGTACGACTTTTCGCAGTCGAAGAGGCTGGCCTCGCGGCCCAGCTTTTCTGGCGAGTGCGCGTCCGAGCTCGACACCAGGCTGATCCGGTCAAGCGCCGAGAGCCGCCAGTTCATGGCCGGATCCGACGACAATCCCGTCTCGGCTGCGAAGATGTGGCCCGCCAGATCGCGGAAACATTCATCCAGGGAATCGAACCCGGACTTTTCGCCCAGCGCCGAAAACCAGGGCGTCCACACGTGCGCCGGGATCAAGAAGGCATCGGGCGAAGACGCCAGGGTGATTTCCAGCAGGTCGCGCGAATCGAGACCCAGAATGGGACGGCCATCGGATTCGATATTTCCGATGCGTGCCAGGCGCGAGGCGATGCGCGCCGCGGTCTCGAAGTCGGGCGCATAGAGAAGGTTGTGCACCTTGCGCACCCGCTCCCCGCGCTTGTAGATGCTGCTGACCTCGACGGACAGAATGAAGCGCACGGGCGCGCGGCTGGCTGCGGCCACGGTTTCGTCGACGGCGGCGGCCAGATCGTCGCGCAGGCGGAAAAGCCCACCGCCCGCCGGTACCAGCTTTTCTCTCAATTCGGCGAACCAGCGCGGGTGGGTGAAATCGCCGGTCGCCACCACCGCGATGCCCTTGCGCTGCGCCCAGGCGTGGATGTGTTCCAAATCCAGCGCGCGGCTGGTGGCGCGCGACAGGTAGGAATGGATGTGCAGATCCGCGACGAAGGGCACGGAGGAAATCTAGCAGCAGCGCCAGTCCGATGGCGAGCCGTGGAAAGGTATTCAGCGACCGCCTAGCCGTTGCCCGTGGCTGGCCAGGCGCGCAGGCGGACCTTGCCGTCTTCCACCGCGATCTCCAGTCGCACGCGTTCGCACTTCTGTTCGGCGAGGATCTTGGGCAACTGCTTGCCCAGGCGCTGGCGCAGCTTTTCTTTCGTCACTGCCTGGGCTTCGATGCCGAGCTTGCGATGCGCGTCCATGTAGTTTTGGTAAGCGCCTTCGAAGTCGCGGTCGGCAAGACCGGTCAAGGCAGGGGCGGCAGCCGCAGCAGGCGCGGCGCTGTCCGGGTTGGGCGAGCGTCGGGCCGAGGCTGGAATGGGCGGCGGTCCGACGCGCGGGCTTGGCGGTGGCGGAGCGGCAGGCGCTTGCACCGGGGCCTCCGAGCTCGGCATGGCCCGGTGCTCGCCGGTGGTCTTCTTTCCAGCGATGCGCTGCTGGCGCGCCACGAAGGCCTTGACCCGGTTCTTGGGAATCCCGAGCGCAATGGCTTCCTCTTCGGAGATCATGCCGCCGCGCTCGGCCAGATGGCGCTGCGTTCGGGCCAGGTCACGGCGGAACGTGCCAGCCTCGATCTCGCGCATGGTGCGGTTCCAGTAGGTAATCTGGAGTACCCATCTCTGGCTCAACGACTGGAAGCGGAAACGCAGAGAGGAATTCCCGATCACCACCTGCTGCATCTCCAGCATCATGCGGTTCATGTCGCGTCGGGGGGTGTTGGGGGGAACGCGCTCCATCCCCATGAAGTAGGATTCGTACAGCGAACGCAGCCGATCCATCTTCTTCTCCATCTCGCCGAGACGGGCTTCGATGCCCTCTCGGGTAAGTTGGAAGGTGAAGGCGCCGGCTTTTTTCACCTGGCGATCTTACTGCCACCACGTGCGGCGGTCCATAAACCGCCGGGCGCGGCAAAGCGGCAGACGCTGGCCGCGGCAATGGAAGGTGCGCGAAAAGCACAATTGAAACATACTGCTGGCCTCAGCCTGCGTGTATTTTCCCTCTCAGTTTCTCGTGCAAAGTAAGGGAGCGGTCATGACCAGACATCTTGGCGCAGTCGCAGTGTTGGCAGTTTGTTCTTGGACAGGCCTCGCCTGCTCGCAAGCCAGCAGTACCGGAAGTTCTTCCGGAGGGGCGGGTGGCAATGCTCAAAGTGGCGGTTCAACGGGAGGCACGGGAGGGGCAGGGGGATCGACTGTTTCCGCCACCGGCGGCAATGGCGGTTCATCGACTGTCTCCAGCCAAGGTGGCAGTGCCACCGGCGGTCAAGGCGGTTCGACCGGGGCAGGTGGCAGCGGCGCGGGCGGCACCCAGACTGGCGGCGCTGGAGGGGCCACCACCAGCGGCAGCGGTGGCACGACCGCGAGCGGCAGCGGCGGCAAAGGCTCGGGCGGCGTTGGCAGCGGTGGCCAGAGCGGTCAGGGCGCGGGTGGTGCTGGTTCTGGTGGCGTCGCTGGTGCTGCCGGCAGCGGAGCAGGTGGCAGCGGGGCTGGCGGCAAAGGCACCGGCGATGCGGGCTTGGGCGGAGCTGGCACAGGCGGCAGCGGGCCGGGTGGGACCGGCTCTGGCGGCGTCACCGCCACCGGCGGCACCACCTCAAGTGCCGTCGTCCCCACAACGGTTTCGAGCTCTGGCCGGGATCGCTTCGCCTTTGGCGACGTGGTCTTCGAAGTGGATCCGAAGGTGGGCGCCCGCGTGGCGACACTGTCGCTGGGCGGGACCAACATGGTCGCCACCATCGCCGCCACGGACACCACGAATACCACCTGGGGTGCCGTATTTTGGACCAGCCCGCAAAAGGCCTGGGACTCCAACTGGCCTCCGCCCGCAGCCCTCGATAGCAATGCGTACACAGGCGGCATCAACGGCAATCATCTGGCACTCGACAGCGCGTCCTACGCCGCCCTTGGCGTCAGCGTGAGCAAGGATTTTTCGGCCGACTCCGCCACCGGCTGGATCACCATCGCTTACACCATCAAAGCCACCAAGGCAGTTCAGGCGGCTCCCTGGGAAAACTGCCGAGTCCCGCGCGGGGGACTGGCGTTCTTCCCAGCCGGCACGACTTTGACCAAGGGCCCGCTTACCATGACCGAGACCGCGGGCATGGATTGGTTCGACGACGCAGCCAAGACGGCCACCAGCGCAAGCGGCGAGAAGGCCATCGCCGATGGCTCGGGTGGATGGATGGCCTATGCCCTGGGCGGAAATCTCTTCCTGCGAAAGTTCACCAACACGCCAGCCAGCGCACAGGCGCCAGGCGAAGGGCAAGACGAGATCTACCCGGGCTCGGGCTTCCTCGAGCTGGAGGTGCAAGGCCCCTACACTTCGATCCCCGCAGGCGGAAGTCTCGCGTGGACCATTGCTTGGCGGATTGTGAAGATCCCAACCTCAGTCACTGTGTCAGCGGGAAGCACCACGCTGGCCGATTTTGCCAAGCAACAAGCCGCGCTTTAGCACGCACGCAACAAACCCTAAGGCTCTTTTTGTGCTCATCAAAGGAGCCTCAGATTGCGTTCCAGCAACGTGTTTTCGCTCTCAAGCGCAATGGCACCGGCAATATTGTGGACAATGGAGCCATCGCATTTCTGGAGGCTACTTCCCATTTTTTGCCTGTTCGATACGGTAAATTTATGCGCATACTAAAGGGTCGCATCACCGCTTGACTCTGCGACGCTTTCGGGCCCAAACTTCGCGCATGCGAACAGGCAAAAAAGTGTCGGAATCTGCGCGTCGTGCGTGTGGAATGCTGCTGGCGCCGGTCCTCGCCATGGCAATCGCAAGCTGCGGTGGCAATGGCAGTTCATCGGGAGCGGGAGGCAGCACCTCCTCTGGTGGCTCTACCTCAGTCGGCGGAAGCACGGCCAAAGGTGGCAACACCGGCCAAGGCGGAACGACAGCGAATGGTGGCACGACGAGCGCTGGCGGCACGACGAGCGCCGGTGGCACGACGAGCGCCGGTGGTTCGCAGGCCGGAGGCGGTACTGGAAGCGAGGCCGGAGGCAAAGCTGGTTCGGCAGCTGGCGGTAGCGCCACTGGCGGCAGCGACGCTGGCGGAAGCAACGCAGGCGGAAGTACGACCGGAGGCAAAGGTGGTTCGGCCACCGGCGGTAGCGGCGCCGGTGGCGCCGGTAGCGGCGGAAGCAATACGGACGGCGGGTTGACAGGCGGTAAAGGTGGTTCAGGCACCGGCGGCAGCGGCTCTGGTGGAAGTAGCACAGGTATCGATGCAGCCGCTGGCGGAGCCGGTGGTGGAAGCCCGGGTGGAGTGACGGTGCAGCTCGATAGCGCGAAGCAGCTGATTCAGGGGTTCGGCATCAACGATACTTGGGCGGAGAAGGCCGTGCCGAGCG
>Ga0302323_100001466_pt1 | contig 19152 bp, 15 predicted proteins | sample Fen_T0_3_FD_201950 | JGI IMG/M metagenome (GOLD analysis project Ga0302323, IMG submission 201950) | Peat permafrost microbial communities from Stordalen Mire near Abisko, Sweden - Fen_T0_3 | ecosystem: Environmental > Terrestrial > Soil > Wetlands > Permafrost | place: Sweden: Abisko... | reverse complement strand
AAGAAAGAGCCCGACGGCATCCAACGTCAGTCGTTCGCCGCGCTCTGGATCCTCGGCAAAAAGCGACCGCAGATGGATGTTGCGAATCTTTTCGTAATGCGACTGCAGAGCCTTCCAAGCCGGACGCTGAGTAAGCAGCTGGGCGCCTTCCACTCCTTCAGTGGGCATCGAACTCTCCTTCTTGTTGTAACCGCGGTGGCCGCTTTACGCTGTTTGCAACGCCGCGCTCTTTGACGCAATCACACCCATCAGGTCGTTCCAGCTTTCGACGAACGACTTGGCGCCGTCAGACTGGAGCTGCGTCGCCAGTGCATCAATATCGATACCCGCCTTCGCAAAGTCGGCCAGCACCTGCTCGCAATCACCACCGTCTTCGGGCATCACCGCTCCGAGCTCACCGTGATCGGCAAAAGCGAGAAGCGTTTTCTCGGGAATGGTGTTCACCGTGTCCGGCGCCGCCAGCGCCTTGACGTACAAAATGTCTGAGGCTTTCGGGTCTTTGGTGCCAGTACTGGCGAGCAACAAACGCTGAGGATTGTATCCAGCCGCAATGATCTTCTGCACACGAGGAGTGGCGAGCCAATCGCGATAAGCCTTGTACGTGCGCTGCGCAATCGCGATACCCAGCTTATCGCGCAGGCTCTCGGGCACGGTCTTGTTGGCGGCCACATCCCACCGGCTGATAAACACCGAGGCAACTGAGCCAACGTTTGTGTCCAGCCCTGCCGCAATGCGGCGTTCAATGCCCTTCAAATATGCCTCCGCGGCTGCCAGGTACTGCGCGCGCGAAAACAGGAGCGTCACGTTGACCGACACACCGGAGAAGATCGCTTCTTCAATGGCGGGCAGACCTTCCTTCGTTCCTGGAATCTTGATGAAGAGGTTGGGACGCCCAGCCTGTGCGTGCAGGGCCTTCGCGGCCGCTGTGGTCGTAGCGGTGTCATAAGCGAGCAACGGCGAAACCTCCAGCGACACCCAACCGTCCACGCCGTTGGTCTTGTCGTAAACCGTCCGAAACAGGTCAGCCGCTCGCGTCAGGTCCTCCAGGGCTAACTCAAAAAATAGCGCGTCGCCCGTCTTGCCGTGCGCGATTCCTTCCCGAATCTTGCCGTCGTAGCTGCTGCTGTTCTTGATGGCCTGGTCGAAGATCGTCGGGTTGGATGTGAGCCCCGTTACCGAAAGCTCGCTGATGTAGCGCTGCAGCGTGCCGTCATCGAGAATGTCGCGAGTGATGTTATCGAGCCAGAGGCTCTGGCCAAGATCATGGAGTGCTTTAGTTGCATTCATCGGTTCACCTTTTAGTCGAAAATATCTCAATTGTGGGCCACCAGCCTCACGATAATTAGCCGGCTTGCGGTGTTCCCCTTACATGCTTGGATTCGCTTTCGATATCCTCAGTGCGACGAAAACCGTCCGTTACGAATTCCTGTAAATCTGGAGGGGCCGAAACACCCGAACCGAGACTCCAAAATACGCGCCAACCATATCTTGGCTCTGTGAATCTCGACTGAAAAGCTGCCCAAACTGCAAGGCGAGTTGCAATTGTCCCATTTTCCCCGGGCACATGCCAGCCAGTGGTCTCTGCAAACCGGCCTGCCCCAGTGCCGCACTACTACGGGCGCGGCCCGGCCTAGGTCTTGCACCTTTTCCGCGCCTCCATAGTAAGCTGGTCCGTCCGTACTATGGAGCGATTTGATGCATCGAATCTCTGCAGTAGCAATTGGCCACTCAGGAGCAATGATGCGGCACTTTAAGCCCTCGTCGGGTCTCCACAATCTCATTTCCAAGTTGTTGCTTGTGCTGTCTTTCGCGACAGCGGTGTCGGCATTTGCGGCCGATTCCAAGTACCTGATGTTTGTCGGTACCTACACCGGCAAAGGCAGCCTGGGCATTTACTCCTATCGTTTTGACCCTGACACAGGAAACGCCACACCCTTAGGTCTGGCCGCCGAATCGCCCAACCCCTCATTCCTTGCAGCCGACCCACAGGGACGGTTTCTCTACGCTGTCAATGAAGTGAATGATTTCAACGGCAAACCTACAGGAGGCGTGAGCGCCTACAAGATTGACCGGGGGACAGGAAAGTTGGAGCTGCTGAACCAAGTCTCTTCTCTCGGACCCGGTCCGGCCCACATCTCGCTCGACCAGACAGGCCACTATGTCCTCATCGCTAACTATGACGGGGGCAGTGTTGCCGTCTATCCCGTTCTGAATGATGGCAAACTCGGGGAGCATTCCGCCTTTCAGCAGCAGGCGGGATCTAGCTCCGTCAAAGACCGCCAGGAAGGTCCCCATGCTCACGCGATTGTCACGAGCCTTGATGACGGCTTCGCCCTCGCAGCAGATCTCGGAGCCGACAAGGTCTTCGTCTACCGGTTCGACAACAAGAACGGCGCGATGTCGCCGAACGACCCTGGGTTCGTGAGCGTCCCGCCGGGTTCTGGCCCGCGCCATCTAACATTTGGAAGTTCAGGGAGATTTCTTTACCTGGCGAACGAACTGACCGGCAACGTGACGGTGTTTACCTACGATTCGAAGTCGGGAACTCTCGCTCCGAAGCAAACGATATCGGCTCTTCCCGCGAATTTCCACGGCGAAAACACCGAAGCCGAAATCGCGGTCGACTCCAAAGGCAAATTCTTGTACGTGTCAAATCGTGGAGATCAGACCAATACCATCACGGTGTTCCGTGTCAGCGCCAAAGACGGCACGCTCGAGTTTGTTCAAAGGGTCCCCAGCGAAGGCAAAGCTCCACGCAATTTTGCCATGGACCCAACCGGCCAGTGGCTTCTCGCCGCCAACCAGGAGTCCGACAGTATTCAGATTTTCCGCGTGAACCAGCAGACCGGCCAGCTGAGCCCGACTTCAAAGATCTCGGGGATTGTATCGCCCGTCTCCATCGTCTTCGTGCCTGCGAATTAATCCGCTTCCCTAAGAAGGCAACAAACCGGATGATGCTTCGAACCAACGGGCGAGTTTCGGGCCGGATGAAATTAGAGCCCGAAGATCACCACAACTGCGGCGGAGTTGGTGTTTAGGGGTTTGTAAGTCTTAGAAAAGAATGGCTCCTCAGGTAGGACTCGAACCTACAACCCTCCGGTTAACAGCCGGATGCTCTGCCATTGAGCTACTGAGGAGTGTTTGAGCGCTCGCGCGCTGATTCTTATCTTAATGGCATCCAGCGTTTGCGTCAAAGGCGATGAATACGTCGGCAGACCAGTGCCCCCGCGAGTCAATCGCCCCTGTCAAACATCCCCACCGAGACGCATGTAATTGACCCTTTTTTGCCCCTGATGCTATAAAATCTCGCTTCGTGCTGCATTTGTCTGTCTCGGAGCACTTACCCGGAAGATAGGTGCGAGTACACCCGACGCGGCCAAACCTCAGCACTTCTGCCTTGAAGTGGAAGCGCGTTTCCGGGATTAGCGCAGGTCCATCGACGACTTACGAAGATCTGGCATCGGCAGCAACGCCGGAGAATCCTGTCGCCCACCTGCTGAACGATCTCTGTGTCATTTTTGGGTCTCACCGCAGGTGACCGCGGGAGAAGAAATTCGGTTTGGCTAACTCAAAGGGCGGTCATAACTCTAAGCGTCCGCCCGTCGGAGGATTCATATGCAACGCTGGCTCGCCAATTCAGGGCGACTGTCATACATCACTACTTCTATCTTTCGCTCGACCAGATCACTGTCGTCGCTGGCGGCGGTAATCTTGCTAACTGGCGCCGCAGCCGTCGCCCAACCCTCCGAAGGCGGAGGCGAAGCGAACCTGCAACTACCCGACCTCAGCTCGGTCAGCTTCCTGGGGATTGACGGTCACACACTGTTACTAATCGGTTTGCTGTTCTGCCTGTTCGGCCTTGCGTTTGGCATGGCCATCTACATGCAACTCAAGAACGCTCCCGTTCATCGCTCAATGCGAGAAATTTCGGAGTTGATCTACGAAACCTGCAAGACCTACTTGATCACGCAAGGCAAGTTCATCCTCGTCCTTTGGGTCTTCATTGCGGTCATCATAACGGCATATTTCGGATGGCTCGCACCGGTTCCGGGCAAGCCAATTGCGGTCACGCTGCCCATCATTCTGCTGTTCAGCTTGATTGGAATTGCTGGCAGCTACGGTGTCGCCTGGTTTGGCATCCGGGTTAACACGTTTGCCAATTCGCGGACTGCTTTTGCCAGTCTCGCCGGCAAGCCCTATCCCATTTATGCCATACCGCTCAAGGCTGGAATGAGTATCGGCATGATGCTGATTAGCGTCGAGTTGCTGATCATGCTCTGCATTCTGCTATTTGTCCCGGGCGACTACGCGGGTCAGTGCTTTATAGGATTCGCCATTGGTGAATCTCTCGGCGCGGCTGCTCTCCGTATCGCTGGCGGCATCTTCACTAAGATTGCCGACATCGGTTCCGATTTGATGAAGATTGTCTTCAAGATTAAGGAAGACGACGCACGCAACCCCGGCGTCATAGCTGACTGCACGGGGGACAACGCGGGCGATTCGGTCGGCCCCAGTGCCGACGGTTTCGAAACTTACGGCGTGACGGGTGTCGCGCTGATTACCTTTATTCTTCTCGCCGTAAAAGAGCCCCATGTCCAGGTGCAGTTACTGGTATGGATCTTCGTTATGCGCATCATGATGTTGGTGTCCAGCACCTTCGCCTACTTCCTGAATGAAGCGGTAGCCAAAGCGCGCTACGGCAATGCCAACGACATGAACTACGAAGCGCCGCTCACCTCGCTGGTATGGCTCACATCTATCGTCTCGATCGTGCTCACCTACATCGTCTCCAAGCTCATCATTCCTGAACTCGGCGGCGACTCCAGCCAATGGTGGAAGCTGGCTACGATTATTTCCTGTGGAACCCTCGCAGGCGCAGTGATCCCCGAACTGGTGAAAGTATTCACCTCCGTCAAGTCGGGCCACGTCAAGGAAGTTGTCACCTCCGCCGAAGAAGGCGGCGCCTCACTCGACATCTTGTCGGGCCTGGTGGCGGGTAACTTTTCCTGCTACTACCTCGGCTTTACCATTGTCGGACTGATGGCCGTTGGCTACTACGTCAGCACGCTCGGACTGGGCGGACCGATTGACGGCGTTCCCCTGATGCTGGCGCCTGCGGTGTTCGCGTTCGGCTTAGTGGCATTTGGCTTCCTTGGCATGGGCCCGGTGACGATCGCAGTTGACTCCTACGGGCCAGTTACCGACAACGCCCAGTCGGTGTACGAACTGTCGTTGATCGAGCAGGTTCCGAATATCGCAGCTGAGCTAAAGAAGGATTTCAACGTCGACGTTAACTTCGATCGTGCAAAACACATGCTCGAAGAGAACGACGGCGCGGGAAACACCTTTAAGGCCACAGCAAAGCCGGTTTTGATCGGCACGGCGGTCGTCGGCGCTACCACCATGATCTTCTCCATCATCATGGCACTCACCCACGGGCTGACGGAGAACGTGAATAAGTTGTCGCTGCTGCACGCCCCGTTTGTGCTGGGACTCATCAGCGGCGGCGCGGTCATCTACTGGTTCACCGGTGCGTCGATGCAAGCCGTCACCACAGGCGCCTACCGCGCGGTCGAGTTCATCAAGGCGAACATCCGGCTTGAAGGCGTAGAGAAAGCTTCGGTTGAAGACAGCAAGAAGGTAGTGGAGATCTGCACCAAGTACGCGCAGAAGGGAATGTTCAACATCTTCCTCGCCGTCTTCTTCGTTACCCTGGCATTCGCTTTCGTGGAGCCGTTCTTCTTCATCGGCTACCTGATCTCGATTGCCATCTCGGGCCTGTACCAGGCGATGTTTATGGCCAATGCTGGCGGAGCCTGGGACAACGCCAAGAAGATCGTCGAGGTTGAACTGAAGCAGAAGGGCACCCCGCTGCACGACGCGACGGTGGTTGGTGACACGGTAGGCGATCCCTTCAAAGACACGTCTTCCGTGGCCTTGAACCCCATCATCAAATTTACTACCCTCTTCGGGCTGTTGGCCGTCGAGTTGGCGGTGCAACTGACAGCTACCAGCGGAACCACCTTCGCGCATATCTTGGCGATCGCCTTCTTCGCGATTTCGTTTGTGTTCGTGTGGCGTTCGTTCTACGCCATGCGAATCGTAAAAACGATCTAGCAGCCGTACCGACTCAAACCAAAACGCCATCCCTCGCGGATGGCGTTTTTCTTGCTTCCAGTACTGCGCCGGCCTATGGGCCTTTCATTTTATCTTTCACTGCGTGGGCCAGCTTCTCAATCTGCTCAGCTTTCTTAATAACGTCTAGCGAGATGATGTTTTCGTTGGTCTTGTCCACATATTGCTTCAGCTCATTAGCAAGCTCTAGCAGTTTATCCGTGTCTTTCTTGATTTCCTGCTGGCGCATTTCGTTTTGCTTCTTGACCATCGCTTTTCTTTGTTGCGCTGTTAAAGGGTCATCACGGTCCTGTTGCTGCCGGCTCCCTGACATGCTGGCGTCGGGCGTTTGGGGGTCCATGCTTTGCGCGAGCGCACTCGAACAACAAACTACTCCCACTGCCAATACAACTACCCAGCCCGACCTTCGCAAACATACGAACATGAGTCTCCTCCAGCGCGCCATCATCCTGTTCCTGTCGTCTTGTACCCGATCTACTGTATGAATCATGCCAGCCAGGTCAAGTTTCGGCATTGTTATAATCGCATCAGGAATGCATATCTCTGCAATAATTTCCCTCCTGGCAACGCATTTTGCACCCGACCGCATCTTTCGCGTGTTCGACGACTGGCGCAATGACGCATTCGACTTTCTGCGCTACCAGGCACCCAAGATCTTCGCGATTCTGGTAATTGCTTTTGTCCTGTCGCGACTGCTCAGGCTCGCGCTACGGCATCTAGGCAACCTCGGAGAGCGTGACAATCAGCAGTCAGCCTTACGTTCGCAGCAGTTTCGAACACTCTCGGGCGTTTCCTACAGCGTCGGCATTCTGGTCATTACTTCGATCGCGGGAATGCAGATTCTCTCGCTCCTCGGCATCAACATGGGCCCGCTTCTGGCCAGCGCCGGAGTAGCCGGCCTCGCCATTGGATTTGGCGCCCAGACGCTTGTCAAAGACTTCATCAACGGATTCTTCATCCTGGCCGAGAACCAGTACGATATCGGCGACACCGTTAGAATCGCAGGGGTGCAGGGTGTGGTTGAAAATGTAACCTTGCGGCGAACGGTTTTGCGGGATGCCGACGGGACTTTGCACACCGTGCCCAGCAGTGAAATCAAGGTCGTAAGCAACCTCACGCGCGACTGGACCCAGATCAACTTGAAAGTCTCGGTCGCTTACTCGGCCCCCAGTGACCGCGTTACTGCCCTGCTGAAAGAAACTGCTCATACGCTTGCGAAAGATCCCAGCTTCAGCAACCTGATCGTTTCCCAGCCACAGGTGCATGGAATCGACAAGGTAATCGGCAGTTCTGTCGACTACCTGCTCTCCCTCAAGACCAAGCCAGGATCCCAGGATGTGGTGAGGCGCGAACTGCAGCGTCGAATCAAAGTGTGCCTGGAGACCAACAACATCGAGCCTGGCGACCACAATCGGCTGACGATCGCGCAGTCCGGCGCTGCCGTTTCCGAAAAGAAACAGTGATCTACTTCTTCGCAGCCCCTAACCCGGCCCACTTCTCCAAGAGCTGAATCGTAGCTGCGTAATCCAGATCGTCCCAACCTTCCTCGCTTGCGAGTTCGTAAATCTCATCGACCGTCTCAATCGCAGGTAGCTTCACGCGAACTTCCTTTGCCGTATCGAGCAGCAAGTGGAGATCTTTATGCATCAGCCTGAGTGGGAAGTTGGGCGAGTAGTCCTGCCGTAGTACAAACGGCGCTTTGTAGTCCACCACTCCCGAACGAATCATCGACGCCTGCACCAACTCGACCATTTTCTGCGGCTCCACTCCCAACTTACGCGCCAGGGTGAGCCCCTCCGCGAAGCCCTCATAAATCATCGCAATCTGAAGGTTCATACAAATCTTCGCCGCCTGCCCTTTCCCTGTCTCGCCAACATGAATCACGGTCTTACCCATTGCTTTGAACACGGGATCCATCGATTCCACGGTGACCGCAGGGCCACCTACGATGAAAATCAGTTGGCCGTTTTCGGCGCCAATCTTCGACCCCGTCACCGGCGCGTCCACCCACTGCACGCCTTTTTCCGCCACTCGCTGGGCGAACTTCACTGTGGCCGACGGCGAAATCGTGCTCGAATCAGCAATCACCATCCCCTCGCGCAAGACCTGCTCAATCCCGTCAGCGGAAAACACCACCCGCTCGACGGCGGCTGTATCGGCTACGCAAATCCACACCACGTCCGCATCCTTGGCGGCGTCGGCCGGTGAAATTGCCGTTTGAGCACCATCCACGTGCTGCCGGGCGGTCCTATTCCAGACCGAAACCTCATGCCCCGCTTTCACCAGGTTCGACGCCATCGGCCGCCCCATGATGCCCAAGCCCAGAAATGCAATTCGCATTAGCCTCTCCTTCTTACCAATTCGATTTAAGCTGACCTCTCACAGGAGGTCAAGGAATGCCGTCACACCAGAAGCAGGTTCTCGCGCATCGTCGGGCCTGATTTCAGCGTCAAATAGAAACCGATGATTTCCAAAAACATTCGAAGAAAGGCCCGGCAGTTCGGCACGCTAGTCGGCCGCTCGGCGCTCATGCCGCGCACAGGCACCCCGCGCAAGCCTTTGATGGCTAACCGCGAGCAATTGGGCGTCACGTTCATTGGCCACTCCAGCTTCTTCTTGCAAATCGGCGGGCAGAACCTGCTTATCGATCCTAACTTTGCAAAATGGATCTTCGTTCTGAAGCGTCTGCGCCGGCCGGGTCTTCGTTTGCGCGACCTCCCACCGATCGATGCGGTACTTGTGACGCACGCCCACTTTGACCACCTGCACCGCCCATCTCTTCGAGCGATTGCTGCGCTCTCCCGGCGCAAGTCAGGCAGACTACCGCTGATCATCGTTCCCAAGCACCTGAGCGACCTGGTCGGCGACTTAGGGTTTTCTCGCGTGATCGAACTGGAATGGTGGCAGACTCTTCAATTGGGTAACGTCGCGGTTACGCACACCCCATCACGCCACTGGGGCGCACGGGTCATTCGCGACATTTATCGCGGTTATGGCGGATATGTACTTCGTTCTGGCAAGCATTCCGTATATCACGCAGGCGACACGGCATATTTCGATGGTTTCGCGGAAATCGGAGCGCGGCTCCGCCCGGAGCTAGCACTGCTGCCGATTGGCGCCTACCACCCGGCGTCATTTCGCAATGTGCACACGAGTCCGGAGGACGCTTTGCAGGCCTTTCGTGACTTGGGCGCGCGATGGATGGTGCCCATGCACTACGGCACGTTTCGGCTGTCATATGAACCGGTGGATGAGCCTGTACAGCGATTGCTGAGTGGAGCCGAAGAGCTGGGTATGGCAGACCGAATTCGCCTGATGCAAGAAGGCGTAACCCAGATCTTTTAGGAGTCGGCAGGTAGAACGGCGCTTTAACGCCCCGCCGATGTCACCTTAGTGTTGTCATCCCGAGCGCAGCGCCGGTAGGCGCGGAGCCGAGGGACCTGCATACCCGCTCCGCAACAACTCCCTTTATCTGCACGGGAACACGCCCTCTAGATCCCCGCCAGCGCCTGCTCCAGGTCCGCAATCAAGTCCTCGACATCCTCGACTCCGACCGAGATCCGCACCATGCCATCAGTCAGCCCGATTGCCTTGCGTCCCGCAGCCCCGATAGCGGCATGCGTCATAGTCGCAGGGTGAGATATTAGAGTCTCAACTCCCCCCAGCGACTCGCCCAGTGTGCATACCCTTACCTTCTTCAGAAACCTCTTGGCGTTGGTCAGTGAACCCGTCTCGAAGGTTATGAGAGCCCCGAAGCCGGACATCTGCCGGCAGGCCAAATCGTATTGCGGATGACTCTTCAATCCCGGATAAAACACTTTCTTCACTTTGCGATGGCCGTTGAGAAAGTCGGCAATCACCCTGCCGCTCTCGTCATGCTGTTTCATCCGTACCGCCAGCGTTTTGACGCCACGTAGTACCAGCCAGCATTCAAACGGCGAAAGAATGGCTCCAACGGCCTTCTGCACAAACGCCAGCTTCTCGGCCTGGTCCGCCGTCGTGCACACAAGTACGCCGCCGATTCCGTCGCTGTGACCGTTCAAAAACTTCGTCGTCGAGTGCAATACCATATCCGCACCCAGCGCGATGGGTTGCTGGAAGTACGGCGACATGAACGTGTTATCCACTACCACCTGACAACCGCGTTTATGCGCCACTTCACTCACTGCGGTGATGTCCGTCAATCCCATCAGTGGATTGGTTGGCGTCTCGATATAAATAAACCGCGTGTTCTTGCGGATTGCTTTCGCGACATTTCGCGAGTCGGCCGTATTGACGTAGGTAAACTGCAGACCGAAGTTTGCAAGTACCTGATTGAACAGCCGCGGCACTCCCCCATACAGGTTGTCCGACGCCACAATGTGCTCGCCCGTCTTCATCAGGGATGCAATGGCCGAAACCGCCGCCATTCCGCTGGAGAAGACGCGCGCCGCTGCGCCACCCTCTAACGAAGCCAGGTTCTCTTCCAATCGGGTGCGGGTAGGATTCCCGGCGCGCGAGTAGTCATACCCCTTCGTCTTGCCGAGTTCTTCTTGCGCGTATGTGGATGTCGCAAATATTGGAGGAGCAACGGCTCCTGTGGAAGGATCTGGAGAATTTCCGACGTGGATAGCGCGCGTAGCGAACCCTGGCTGCTTTTTCATGATGATTTCGAGTATTTGCCCATCAACGAGAGCGGTCGGCCTGTTGCGACCGGCCGATACTTACTTACCCGTTGAAATGAAATATGTTCTTCGAAAGATACCGTTCCGCCGAATCGGGAATAATGGTGGCAACCCGCTTGCTGGGTCCCAGTCTCTTGGCGATTTCGATGGCCACGAAAACGGCCGCCCCCGCGCTCGATCCCGCCAAAACTCCTTCGACAGCGGCCAGCTTTTTTACCATGTCGAACCCATCGCGATCGCTCACCGCAACGATTTCGTCGGCAAGCGAGCGATCGAACGTCTTCGGAATGAAACTCGCTCCAATACCTTCAATCGCGTGCGAACCCTTGGGTCCGCCACCTAGAATTGAACCTTGCGTCTCCACTACGATCGCCAGCACGTTGGGATTGCGCTCCTTGAAATACCGGGCAACTCCGGTGAAAGTCCCACCCGTACCTGCCCCAAGCACAACTGCATCTACCCGCCCTTGCAATTGCTCATAAAACTCACGGGCGGTCGTTTCGTAGTGAAAATCGGGATTGGCTTGGTTTTCAAATTGTCCGGCTACGAAGGAATTCTCAGTCTTGGCGGCCCTCTCCTTGACGTACCGAATTGCGCCTTCCATGCCTTCCGAATCCGGAGTGCGGATCACCTCCGCCCCCAGGGCCTCCATCAGCATGGCTTTCTCTTGGGAGAACTTTTCCGGCACTGCAAGCACAACGCTGTAACCGCGACCGCAACCGATCAATGCGAGTCCCACGCCGGTGTTGCCGGCAGTCGCCTCGAAGATCGTGGCGCCCGGACGCAAGCTACCGTCCTTCTCGGCGCGTTGGATCATCCCCAAAGCGGCACGGTCCTTAATGCTGCCCCCCGGGTTCAGATATTCGAGCTTTGCATACACATCTGCGGAACCTGCTGGAACGATCTTCCGCAAATGCAAGACAGGCGTCCCGCCAACAAGTTCAGTAATCTCTTCCGCTACTCGCGGGCAGCAAATTTCGGCAGTTTTCATGGTTGTTTGGCACCAGACGCGAACTCACAAGGTTACGTGATGCCGAAGGATTCGGTCAACGAGAGCCATAGCAATCACTTTGCGGTGGGTTCGGGCGTAGGCGGTGGCGCGGCAGTTCGCTGCTGTCCGGCATAGTAACCGCTGCGCGTACGCACCTGAAGCTTCTTGTAGCCCTTGGCGTTCGCATCCACTTTTACAGTGCGGAATCCGCCTTCCGATTGCGGCTTCGAAGGATGATATCCAATCGTGTACTGATTGCGGATATCATGCGCAATTTGCTGCGTGATCGCATCCACTTCAGCCAGTCCCTGCGGAAAGAATGCCATCCCACCGGTTTCTTCAGCCATCTCGCGCAGCGCGCGCTTGGCACGCTTGGAGCGCTCCTCCGCCAGCAACCCGATGGTGTACACCGTCGGCCCGTTTTCTTCCTGCAGCCGTCGAATCGCCTGCTCTAGCGATTCCCTGCTGGCGTTGTCGTCTCCATCCGTAACCACCAGCAGCACTTTCTTCTCCAGGAGGCCCGATTTCTTCAGGTGGTCCGACGAAGCCACAACCGCGTCGTACAGCGCCGTACCGCCCCTGGCTTCAATGCGCTCCAAGGCGTCCTTCAACTTCGGGATCGACGCCGTATAGTCCTGATCCAGGAAGAAGTCCTCATTGAAGTTGACAATGAACACTTTGTCTTGGGGGTTGCTCGACTTTACAAAATTGATCGCCGCTGCGTTGACCGCCGGACGCTTGTCGCGCATTGATCCCGAGTTGTCGATCACAATCCCAACCGCTACAGGAATATCTTCGTGACGAAATGACGTGACCTTTTGCGGCTGTCCGTCCTCGTAAACCGCAAAATCACCGCGATCAAGGCCGGTCACAATGTGGTTCTTATCGTCCACAACCGTGGCATGGAGTGTCACTTCGTCCACTTCTTTGCGGAAAACAAATACGTCACCGCTCTTTTCAACGGGAGCCTGCCCGGAAACTGCGGCCGGAGGTTTGGCGGCCGGAGGGTTCTGGGGAGCCGCAGGTGTTCCTTGCGCAATTACGTGCGTCATCCACGCAAAGAAGATAACTGGAAGTAATATGGCCTTGCTATTCCGTCGGAGCATAGTATCCGGTCTTAGCGTACACGTGCAGCGGAGGCAGTCCCTTCGGCGGATTCAGCTTCACCTTGATCTTGCGCCATTTCCCGTCACGAGATGGGTTCGTCGGACGATACCCAAGCACATACTGGTTTCGCAATTCAATGCCAATCTTGGTGGCGACATCAGCCAGTTCGTTGGTATTTCCAATGGTGAATGTCCGTCCACCGGTGACGTCTGAAAGCTCGGCCAGCAGCTGTGGCCCTTCTCGCTCTTCCGCAGTCTTGAAGTCGCGATCGTAAAGCCCTATGGCATAAATCTGTACGTCGGCCTCTTTCACCAGCGCTTTGATCTCGCCTTCGGTGTACCGGCTGTGGTTGTCGCCGCCATCCGAAATAATCAACAGTGCCTTCTTCTGGTGCTTGGCCTTCCGCATGCGATTCATTCCCAGATAAATCGCGTCGAGCAGCGCCGTCCTGCCCTTTGGCACCGCATATACCAGCTTGTCCTGAATGTCCTCGACCGACGTTGTGAAGTCGGCTAAAACTTCCGGCTTTTCCGAAAAAGTAATGACGAAAAACTCGTCCTCCGGATTTGCCGTCCGAAAGAACTCGACCACCGCCTCGCGCGATTTGTCGATCTTGTTCGACATCGATCCGCTAACGTCGAAAATCACGCCCAGCGACACCGGCGCATCCTCGCTCGAGAAATGCCGAATCTCCTGGATCTGCCCATTGTCGGTCAGGGCGAAGTTCTCCTTCTCCAACCCCGTCACCAACCGGTTCATTGGGTCAGTAATCGTTACCGGAACCAACACCAGGTCCACGTCCTTGCGGATCGGCTTAGTATGCGTCTTGAGCGACGGATCAACCGACACCCCCGCCGCCTTGGCCTCTGCGGCAACGCCCGGAGGCATTACCGTCGGATCCGGCTTCGCGTCTTTCTTCTGTTCCCGGGGGACGACGTGCACATCGGGCTGGTCAGTCTGGCAGGACACCGGCGCAGCAAGGCAGAGAACCAGTGCCACTAACGAAAGCAGAGCGATCTTGCGGTTCTTTTGCCTCAGGAAGCTATAAACCGACGGGCACAGAATAAGTTTCGTCCGTGTGCCGAACGGCTGGAGGGTCATCGAGTTGGACGCCTCGACTCCCATGATGCTGCCCCGGGCCATAGGTCCTCTACTCAGGTAGGCAGAATGGTATCACAGCAATTTGTGATCAGTGTCAAAGTCCAGACACATTCGACCGCGCCCATTGCAATGCACATACAGCCTAAGCATCTCCTAGATGCACGTTACCCAACTGCTACAATCAAGCTTACTTCGAGTCATTCATTTGCACTTAAACTACGGGACGAAAACACATTCCAATGGCAAAAATATTTCCATTCCGAGCGCTTCGGTATGATTCCTCGAAAGTGTCGGTCGGGGACGTCGTAACCCAGCCTTACGACAAGATCTCTCCCGCTGCTCAGGACCGCTACTACAAGGCCAGCCCGTACAATCTTGTGCGGATCATCCTCGGAAAGCCCGAGCCCGGCGACGGCGACCAGCAAAACGTCTACAGTCGCGCTTCCGCCTTTCTGAATGCCTGGCGCCAGGAGCACGTTCTAGCGCGGGATGCCGAACTATCTATCTACCTTTACACTCAGACGTTTAACATTCCTGGCGACCCGTCCGGAGCGCAGGCTGAACGGCGCGGGCTCATCGCCGCTGGACAACTCGAGCCCTACGACGCAAAAGTTGTCTTTCGGCATGAGCAAACCCTCAGCAAGCCCAAGGCCGACCGTCTGAACTTGCTGCGTGCAACCAAGGCCCACTTCGGCCAGATCTTCATGCTCTACAGCGACCCAGCCGGGGAAGTCGACTCCCTACTGGCAACTAACCGTCCTCCCGACGTCGAAGTAACGGACGAATATGGCGTCATACATCGGTTGTGGAAAGTATCGGACGCCGCCGCCATCGCCCGCGTACAGCAAACCATGGCCAACAAGAACTTGATCATTGCAGACGGCCATCACCGTTATGAAACCGCTCTCAACTACCGCAACGAAATGCGTCAGCAGTTGGGACAATCAGAGAACGCACCCTACGAGCGCGTGATGATGACGCTCGTCAACATGGATTCGAAGGGTCTCGTGGTTCTCCCCACCCACCGCGTGGTCTTCGGTCTTGACGCCTTCGACGAATCCAAGCTCACCGCCGATCTTCAAAAATATTTCGACGTCGAACAGCTGGATCGCACTGGCGATCTCCCTGCTGCGCTTAGCCAGATGCACGAAGCTGGTAAGCATAAGACGGCGCTACTGGCAGTTACCGCTACCGCTCGCTATCTGCTGCGCGCCAAAGACAGCCAGCAATCCCCATCTCTCGATGGCCAGTCCGCACAGCAACGAACACTTGACGTCGTGCAACTCCACAAACTCATTCTTGAGGAGACTCTGGGCATGTCCGAGGAAGACATCCGCGATCAGAAGCACTTGAAATATGTGCGCGAAGCCCGCGAGGGGGTAGACGAGGTAGGCCGCGGCGCGAATGTCGCCTTCCTGATGAATCCGGTACGGATGGGACAAGTGCGGGATATCGCCTTCAGCGGCGAAGTGCTCCCGCAAAAATCAACCGACTTCTACCCCAAGCTGCTCAGCGGCCTGACCATCTATTCCTTGGAGGAAGCCGCGCCACCCGCCGATCACGGAGGCCGCTAGGTTGCGCAGATCGCGTCCTCGTTCAATTCCGATCGCCGGTCTGCTGCTGCTGGCCTTGGGCGTCCTGTTTGCTCATTGGTATCGGCAATCGGTGGTTCTGGCGCAACCACGCGAAGGCGTTCCGCTCTCCGTTTACTCCCGGCAGGCTTACTACTCCGTCCCACTGATGCAACTGAACGGCCAGTCCTACGTTGGGCTGGTCGAATTGCTCGAACCCCTGGGAACCGTGGATGCACGGATCGACGGCAAGAAGCTCAAGCTGAAATTTGTCGCGCCCGGCAGCCGTGAATTAGAGGTTCAATTTCAAGACGGCAAAGACAAGGGCAAGCTCAAGGGAGACAACATCAAGCTCCCCGCCAACTTCTCCATCCAGAACGGCCGTGGCTTCATTCCGCTGTCGGCGGTCAGCGAAGTCTTGGCGCGAACACTCTCGCAACAAATCAGGCTGAACCCCGCCGCACTGCGGCTTTTCATTGGCGATGTCGGCGAACACTTCACGCTTGATCTCCGTAATGGCACGCCCTCCAAGCTCTTCATCAGCTTTGGCGTCCCGGTGAATCCAACCATCGCTGCGGACTCCAACCACATACGTTTCACTTTTCGCAAAGACGCCGTGCTGCCCACGGTCGATCAGGCAAGCTATAATGATCCGCTCATCACTAGTGCTCAATTCACCGAACACGATGGCATAGCTGAACTTGACATCACTGGCACTGGAGCGCTGTTAGCCAACATTGCGGACGGCGGCAGGACTTTCGTCGTTACCGGGGGGCCGACGATTCCGCCCCAAGTCGCCCAGCAAATGCCCCCGCCGGACCTTCACATCCCCTCTCAGCCCACTGAAGGCCTGCGCAGACCTTACACTGGCCCTAGATTTCTCGTAATCATCGATCCCGCTCACGGAGGCCCCGACGTCGGCGCGGCCATCACTCCAGACATCGCCGAGAAGGACCTCGTGTTAACACTTGCTCGGCGCCTGCAGCGCGAGTTGTCGAACCAACACGTCTTCTCGTCTTTGCTTCGCAACTCCGACATCGCAATTTCGCTCGATCAACGTGCGATATCCGCGAACGCCGCGCGTCCAGCCCTCTACGTCGCATTGCACGCCGCGAATACTGGGCATGGTGTTCACGTGTTCACATCCATGGTGGATGCCAGCAGCCTCGCCACGCGCGACTTCCTCCCTTGGGAAACCGCGCAAGCCGCCTACCTCGACACAAGCTCGATAGCGGCTGGCTCCATCGCAGCGGAGCTGGAAACCCGCAAACTTCAGAACTCACTTCGGCCAGCCTCTCTGCGCCCGACGAACAACATCGCAGCCCCAGCTATCGCCGTCGAAATTGCGCCTCCGGGCGACAATGTGCCGGATATCGCTAGTGCGGCGTATCTCGATCAGGTCGCACAATCCATCGCTGCTGGCATCGTCGCAGTCCGCAACAAAATCCCCGAGGTGCGACCGTGACCCGGCCTATCCTCATCATGTTCCTGGTCCTGCTTCTGGTTGCCGGCGGATTGGGAATCTACGCCTACCACCTGAAGAATCGTGTCGTCACCGAGGAGCAGCGTCTCGCCCGGCAGCAATCCATCGTACTGCCTCCATCAACTGGACCCACAACCTCGGTCACGTTTTTCGTTCCATCCGACGCGGAAGGCATCCTGCACCGCTCGCAGGAAGCCATTGCCCTGCCAGAGGAGCGCAGTGAACGCCTGAGAGCCATTCTGCGGGCCTTGTTCGCCCGCTATCCGCAAACGGCTCCGGCCACGCCAAATACTGCCGGATCAGATCTTCGCGATGTTTTCCTCTTCGGAAATGACACGGCGGTGGTTGACGCCAGCGCCGCTTTTGCCGACTCTCGCCCTTCTGGAGTGCTGGCCGAAGACCTGACGGTTGCATCCATCGTCGCCACCCTCAACGCCAACAATCCTCAGATTGTCCGGGTCAAGATTTTGGTTGATGGCAAGGAACGCGAAACCTTGGCCGGCCATGCCGATCTCCGGCGCTTCTACACCGCCGGCGAAGTCGATACGTTCGCCAAGGACGCGAAATGAGCCTCCCCCGCATTGGCGTTTTCGACTCCGGAGTTGGTGGCCTCACCGTGCTCCGCGCCATGAGCGCGCAGTTTCCGGCACACTACTTCTACTTCGGAGACACGGCCCGCCTGCCTTACGGCACAAAATCCGCCGAGACGGTCGCTCGTTACGCCTCCGGTGCTGCAAGATTCCTTGAGTCTCAGAACATTGACTTGCTGGTCATTGCCTGTAACAGCGCCACCGCTCTGGCTCTGCCGCAAATTCAGCAGGCAGTGAAAGTCCCTGTCGTGGGAGTAGTCGAACCGGGAGCGGCTACCGCTTCCGCCATCAGCTCTTCTCGTTCTGCCGTCGTTATCGCGACCGAGGCAACCGTCAGCAGCCATGCCTATCGGGAGGCTCTCAACCGGTATGGAATGGCCGCGCACGAAATGGCCTGTCCCTTACTCGTGCCTCTCGTCGAAGAGGGATGGATCGACCATCCCGTCACCGAACAGGTCGCCCGGATTTATCTCGGCGAAGCCTTCGCCGCCGCTTCAGACCAGGCCGATGTCTTGGTACTCGCCTGTACCCACTATCCCCTGCTGGCGCCTCTCTTGCGGCGCATCACTCCTGAGCACGTCGCCATCGTCGACTCAGCCGAATCCACCTCGCAAGCCGTCCGGCAGATCCTGCAAGATTCGGAGTGTCATCCTGAGCGAAGTGAGGACACCTTGGCGACCGAACGAAGTCGAAGGCCCCCTTTGGATCCGAGCATCCCACCTACCGACCACCGCACCTTCCGCTTCTTTGTCACCGACTCAACCGATAAGTTCAGGCGCCTCGCCACTCGTTTCCTCGGCCGCCAAGTCGATCACGTGGAGCACGTCGACCTCGGGGGATAAAGCATCCTTGTGGCAGGGAGCGACTTCACAGCCTAATGAAATTCTGTTTCAGACGGTTTTGAAGGGGCGCAGTTTTAGCTGCGCCGCACAGGCCCTATTTTTTTGTCATCCCGAGCGCAGCCCGCTTCGGACGGAGTCGAGGGACCTCATATGAATTACCGTGCCTATCACACGGTAGTGTGTCCTACGCCCTTGCCCAAAACATTGCCTTTCCGTAAGAAAGCAATTGTGATGGCCGAAGCGATAGGTGTCTCCACCCCGGATAACCTCGGCTGCCAGTATGGAAAGTATGGAAATTGCTTGTATGGAAAGTATGGAAAGCACGGACGCCGAACCTCCGTGCAACCATCACAAAACAAGCCGCTTATCGGCACGATGCCCGGTTGGGAACCCCCGCGGGAGAATTGGAGGGGGAGGGGTACCCCGATAGATGCCGTGCCGTCGGGTTTGTTGTAATCCGGGGGGTTTTCTCCTTGACGCCTCCCGGAGTTTCAGCGCATACAATCGCCTCTTATGATCTATCGCTCCGATAATCGCGCCTGCGACCAGCTTCGGCCGGTCAACATCGTCCCGAACTACATTTCCCTCGCCGAGGGCTCCTGTCTCATCGAGGTCGGAAACACCCGCGTCGTCTGCACTGCCACCATCGAAGACACCGTCCCGCAATT
>Ga0302323_100001465_pt1 | contig 19158 bp, 13 predicted proteins | sample Fen_T0_3_FD_201950 | JGI IMG/M metagenome (GOLD analysis project Ga0302323, IMG submission 201950) | Peat permafrost microbial communities from Stordalen Mire near Abisko, Sweden - Fen_T0_3 | ecosystem: Environmental > Terrestrial > Soil > Wetlands > Permafrost | place: Sweden: Abisko... | reverse complement strand
CGTGGATCTGCGGTACGCTCAGCTCGACGTGACTCGAGATGAGATCGTTGAGCGCCGATGCTGCCCGGCCGACTCCCACGTTGATGAACTCGGCCAGCGCATCGAGCTGGTCGCTCGTGAGCGCCTCGCGTCGCACGCGCGGGCCGGCGGCCAAAGCGCCCTCGATGGCGCGCAGCAACTCCTGCCCCTTGAGCGGCTTCTCGACGACCGCGTAGGCGCCGCGGCGCAGACAGTCGGCGCGCGTCGTCTCCTGGATGTCGGCGGTAACGACGATGACCGGAAGGACAAGGCCTTTGGCGCGCAGCGCGTCGAGCAACTCACGCCCGTCCATGCCGGGCATGAGAATGTCGCTCGTGATGCAGTCCGGGGCCAGCTCGGCGGTGGCCTCGAGGCCCTTCACCGCTGAGTTCGCCACGATGACCTCGTGGCCCGCGTTCTCGAGGACTTGGCGCAGCGCCGCACACGCCAGACGGGAGTCGTCGATGACGAGTATGCGTGCCATGGCATCGACCTCCTGCGCAGCAGTTACTGCATTGAGGTTAGCACGAGACGCACGGCCAGGACGCCTCCCGGGCCCGGAACCGCATATAATGTCGCGCTTGCGCCAGCCCTATCCGGGCGCACGAGGAGAACCAGATGAGCCCTGCCACTGCCCGACTCGACCAGCTCTGCGTTGACACGATCCGAGCGCTCTCGATCGATGCCATCCAGAAGGCCAACTCCGGACACCCCGGCCTGCCGCTGGGCGCAGCACCGGCAGCCTACGCGCTTTGGTCGCGTCACCTCAAGCACAACCCGGCCAACCCAGCCTGGCCGGACCGCGACCGGTTCGTGCTGTCCGCGGGCCACGGCTCGGCCTTGCTCTACAGCCTGCTCCACCTCACGGGCTATGGCGTCACGCTCGACGACCTCAAGAGCTTCCGCCAATGGGAGTCGCGCACGCCGGGCCACCCCGAGCGCGGCGTGACCCCGGGCGTCGAGACTACGACCGGGCCGCTCGGGCAGGGTTTTGGCAACGCCGTTGGTCTGGCCATCGCCGAACGGCACTTGGCCGCGCGCTTCAACCGTCCTGACCACACGCTGGTCGACCACTTCACCTACGTCCTGGCAGGTGATGGCGACCTCATGGAGGGTGTGACGCTCGAAGCCGCGTCCCTGGCTGGCCATCTCGGCTTGGGCAGGCTGATCTGCCTCTATGACTCGAACCGCATCACGCTGGCCGGCGCGGCTGATCTCAGCTGCACCCAGGACATGGGCGCGACCTTCTCGGCCTGCGGCTGGCACGTCCAGACGATCGCGGACGGCAACGACGTCCAGGCCATCGCGACAGCCATCGCAGCTGCGAAGGCCGTAGCCGACAAGCCTTCGCTGATCGTGGTACAGACGCAGATCGGCTTTGGCAGCCCCAAGCAGGGCACATCCGGCGTCCATGGCTCGCCGCTCAACGCTGAGCAGGTGGTCGAGACGAAGAAGAAACTGGGCTACCCCGCGCTCGAGCCGTTTGCACTGGTTGAAGAGGCGGTCGCCAACCTGCGGCAGGCGCTGGCCAACGGTCAGGTGCGCGAGACTGAGTGGCGCCGAGCGCTGGAGGCCTACGAGAAGGCGTATCCGGACCTGGCCCGGGAGTGGCGCCGCGCCATGGCCGGCGAGCTGGCGGCAGGCTGGGACGCCGACATACCCAGCTTTGCTACTGCCGACAAGCCCATCGCGACGCGCACGGCTGGCGGAAAGATACTCAACGCGATCGCGGCGCACGTGCCCGAGATCTTCGGCGGGTCGGCCGACCTCAATCCCTCAACCGAAACCGCGCTCAAGGGCGCTGGTGATTTCCAGAACCCTGCTGTCGCGGTGACGGATCGACAAGGTGCAGTGGGTGGCGAGTGGGGCTTTGCTGGCCGCAACATGTGTTACGGCGTGCGCGAGCACGCCATGGGCGCGGTCAGCAACGGCCTGGCGCTCCACGGCGGACTGCGGCCGTTCACCGCAACGTTCCTGACGTTCTCTGACTACATGCGGCCGGCCATGCGCTTGGCAGCGCTGATGGAGCTGCCGGTCACGTACGTCTTTACTCACGACAGCATCGCGGTCGGCGAGGACGGCCCGACTCACCAGCCTGTCGAGCACGCAGCGGCCCTGCGCGCAATCCCCAAGCTCGTCGTCTTGCGTCCGGCCGACGCGAACGAAACGGCAGCCGCGTGGCGTGTGGCCATGACTCGGCGCAACAGCCCTGTAGCGCTGCTCCTCACGCGCCAGGCGCTACCCAACCTGCCGGTGAGCGCTGACGCGGCCCGTGGTGGCTACGTCGTGGCCGATGCTGACGGCCGGCCTGACCTGCTGCTCATCGCCACCGGTTCTGAGGTCAGCCTGGCGCTTGAAGCGCGGGAGAAGCTCGGCGGCCGCGGCGTGAAAGCCCGCGTGGTCAGCCTGCTGTCCTGGGAGCTGTTCTCTGAGCAGCCACTCGACTACCAGCTGCGCGTCCTGCCGAGCGACATCCCGGTGCGTCTGGCGATCGAGGCCGGTGTGCCTATGGGCTGGGAACGCTTTGTCGGTCCGTTCGGCGGGATCGTCGCCATCGAAAACCGCTTCGGCGCGTCGGCCCCGCTGAAGGTCGTGATGGAGAAGCTCGGCTTCTCGGTCGACAACGTAGTCGCCCGCGCCGAGCAGTTGCTGGCAGAGTACCCCGAGCGAGCCCGCAAGATGATGCAGACTCTCGCCGCAGGGCCAGCCCAGCCGCGCTAGGCTCGTCTCGACGGTGCTCAGCGCGCGAGCACAGGCGTGCTCAACGCAAAGGAGCTGCGCTCGGTCAGTTCTTCCACGCGGCGCCTTTGCCGACCAGGCGGAGCCAGATCACGGTGCGGAAGATCTCCCCCGGCGTCTGGCGTGTGATCTTGGATTCACCCACGCGGCGCGGCTGGAAGTTGAGCGGGATCTCCTTGACGCGTGCGCCTTGCTTCACCAGGTGATAGAGCAGTTCTATCTTGTAGCCGAAACCCCTTGAGCGAACGCGCCCCAGGTCGAGGCGGTCGAGCACGCCGCGCACGCGTGTGGCCTTGAGTCCAGTGGTCGGGTCCGTGATGCGGAAGAAGTCCGGCGACGGGAAGAACAGCAGCACCCGCGCCACGAAGCCGCCGCCGCGGCTCATCAGCTGGCGGTAGAGCGACCAACCCCGGGGGTAGCTACCGCCCGGGATGGCCCGCGAGCCCAGCACGTAGTCAAAGCCATCGTCGATGGCCGCGAGCATCACCGGCAGGGTTTCCGGTGGGTGCTGGAAATCGCCGTCGAACTCGACCACTACGTCAGCGGCATGAAGGCGCATGGCCCGATCGAAACCGAGCAGGTAGGCCGCGCCGATGCCGGCCTTCTGCGGCTCGACGAGCAGGTCGAGCTTCGGGTGGCGTTCCATTGCCGCGCGCACGACGCGGGACGTCCCATCCGGTGAGTCGCCGTCGACGACCAACACGCGCACATCCCACTGCGGGGCCGAGGACTGGGCCGCAGCAAGCAAGGCCTCGACCAGCGGGCAGATCGAGCCCGCCTCGTTATACGTGGGGATGACGACAAGGGCCCGCTTGCTCTTTTGGCTCGCGATGTCAGTCACGCATTTGTCTCCGGCCGGCGGAGTTGGCGACGGTGTGTTCGCTGCGCCTGTCGACGTTCCGGCCCCAGAGGCTAGTTGGCGAGCCCAGAGTGTGTCAAGCCAACGCGGTCCGCCGACGCTAGGCTAGACTGGTCCTGCGGCAGCGCCGCTTGGGAGCCCGCGCTATGGAAGAAACTGACAGACGAACGTTCCTCAAAGGCACTGCGGTCGCAGTCGGGGCCGCGGCCACGCAGACGCTGGACGGCTGGACCACCTTGGCCACGGCCGCTGCGCCCAACCCCTTCGAGGCGGAGTTCGGTATCAACGACCGGCTCTGCGGCCGGGTGCTCGAGCGGGCCCTGGCCAAAGGCGGCGATTTCGCCGACTTGTACTTTGAGCACACGCTCTCGAACTGGCTGATCCTCGAAGACGGCAAGGTCAACCAGGCCTACGGCAGCGTGGACCTGGGGGTTGGCATCCGCACTGTGAAGGGCGATCAGGTCGGCTACGCCTTCACGCAAGAGCTGACCGAGTCAGCCATGCTGCGGGCTGCGGCCACTGCGGCGAGCATCGCTGACCAGAGTCAGACGCCTGCGGCCACGGCCTTTGTCCCGGCGCGCCTCGCGAGCTACTACCCGTTCCAGAAACTCCTCAGCGCCGAGCCGCTGCAGGCGAAGCTGCCTTTGGTCCAAGGCGTGAACGATCGCTGTTTCGCCCTGTCCCAGGCAATCGTCAAGGTCAATGCCTGGTTGTACGACCAGCAGAAGAGCATCCTCATCGTCACCAGTGACGGCCGAAAGGCGCAGGACCTTCAGCCGCGCAACTACCTGTCCGCACGCGTGGTGGCAGAGAAGAACGGCCGGCGCGAGCAGGCCGCCTGGAACTTCGGCGGCCGGCGCGATTTGTCGTTCTACACACCTGAGCTCGTCGAGCGCTTGGCAAAGATCGCGGTCGAGCGCGTCTCGCTGCTGTTCGAGGCCGTGGCGCCACCGGCCGGCGAGATGCCAGTGGTGTTCGGCCCTGGCCTGACCGGCATCCTCTTGCACGAGGCCATCGGCCACGGCATGGAGGCTGACTTTAACCGCAAGGGCATCTCCACGTTCGCGACCATGATCGGCCGGCGTGTCGCCGAGCCGTCGGTCACGATCGTGGACGATGCGACCAATCCCGACCTGTCCGGTTCGCTCAACGTCGACGACGAGGGCACGCCCGGGCAACGCACGGTGCTCGTTGAGAACGGCATCCTCAAAGGCTACCTGCACGATCGCATCTCTGCGCGCCATTACCGTGTCGATCCGACAGGCAACGGCCGACGCGAGAGTTACCAGCACTATCCTCTGCCACGCATGCGCAACACCTACATGCTCGGGGGCCCGGCCACACCGGAGGACGTGCTCAAGGGCGTCTCGCGCGGCATCTACGTGCAGGACGTGAGCAATGGCCAGGTGAAGATCGGCGAAGGCGATTTCGCCTTCTACGTCTCACAGGGGCGCTTGATCGAGGACGGCAAGCTGACTGCGCCCATCAAGGACGTCAACATCATGGGCAACGGTCCGAAGATGCTCGCGAACGTCGTGACCGTGGCCAATGACCTGGCCCTGTACCAGGGCGGCGCAGGCCAGTGCGGCAAGGCCGGGCAGGGCGTGCCTGTCGGCTTCGGCCTTCCCACTTGTCTGGTCAAGTCCCTGACGGTCGGCGGCGTCAAGCAGCAAGGAGCATGACCATGAGCCGAGAGATGCTCGACACCTGCGCGGCAGCCCTCGCAGCGGCCAAGAAGGCGGGCGCGAAAGACGCCAAAGCCACGCTGGCAAAGGCGCGCTTCGTGGACATTCAGTACCGCGAGCGCAAGCCAGAGACGATCAAAGAGGCGACGACGCAGGGTCTCTATGTCGAGATCTACGTCGACGGCCGCTACTCGGCCCAGAGCACTTCGGATCTTCGACCAGCTGCGATCGAGGGCTTCATCGCGAACGCCGTGGCCATGACGCGCCTGTTGGCCGAGGACCCGTATCGCAGCCTGCCTGATCCGCGCTACTACCAGGGCCGCTCGAGCGCTGACCTGGGCGTCTTTGATCCAGCCGGAGGTGCGCTCACGCCCGAGCAGAGGCACGAGCTGACGCGCGCCATCGAGGACGCGGCCCTCGCAGCCGGCGGGCCCAAGGTCATTTCGGTCACCGCAGGCACGAGTGACCAGCTCTACGAGATGGCCACCCTGTCGACGAATGGGTTCACCGGCGAGACCCAGTCCACGGTGTACTCGGCTGGCGGCCAGATGACGCTTCAGGACGAGGGCGACCGACGTCCGAATGGTTACTACTACGTGAGCACGCGTCTTCGGCGCGACATCCTTGATCCGAGAACGATCGGACAGCGGACCGCGCAGCGCGCCCGTGACCTCCTGGGTGCGAAGAAGATCCCGACTGCCACATTGCCGGTGATCGTCGAGAATCAAGGCGTCGGTCGCCTACTGGGCGGCTTGGTCAGCGCCATGTCGGGCGGCAGCATTCAGCAGAAGCGCTCGTTTCTGGCAGATCAGCAAGGCCGCAAGATCGCGAGCGAGCAACTGACGCTCATCGACGATCCGCTCTTGCTTGGTGGCCTGGGGAGCGCGCCCTTTGACAGCGACGGTTTCCCGGCACGGCAGCGCACGCTGATCGAACGCGGTGTGCTAAAGGAATTCTTCGTCGACTGGTACTACGGCCGCAAGCTCGGCTGGGAGCCGACCACAGGCAGATCCAGCAACCTGATCATCCCGCCAGGCCGACGCTCGGTCGCAGAGATCATGAAGGACCTGGGACGCGGGATCGTCGTCACCAGCTTTCTGGGAGGCAACTCCAACTCCACGACTGGCGACACTTCCGTCGGCATCCTCGGCTATCTCTTCGAGAACGGGGTGCGCACGCAGCCGATCGCCGAGATGAACGTTGCCGACAATCACCTCAAGTTCTGGCAGAAGCTCGCCGAGGTCGCCAACGATCCGTGGATCTACGACTCGTGGCGGCTCCCGAGTCTCGTCTTCACGGACGTGGTCGTGTCCGGCGTGTAACTCGCACACTGGAGCTGCCGCGGCGCAACAACGCAAACGCCTCAGCAGCCGACGCAGGGAGTCAGGTGTAAGCCGTGATCTCGACGCGCCTGCATAGCGGAGGAAGCCCATGACGAGTGGACTTGTGTTCGGGCTAGGCGTTCTGGCATTGTCCGCACTGCCGTCGGCGCCTGCGGTGCCGGTAGCCCGCCTCGATGTCGAGGCTGCGCTGCCAACGATCGTCGTCGTCATCCAGCTGCACTCGATAGAGCGACAGCTGTTTGTGCCGGTCTGCGGTGAAGACGAAATGGGGACTCCGATTCTATGCGGTGGCAGTGCCCGACTTGAAATCCACACCGCCGCGGGGTGGAGTCCAGCCAAGCTAAGGACCGACTACGGTGTGCTCGGCGCGCCGCCGCCGGCCAGGCTCGGCGGCCGACTGCTTGAGCCGAATGGCGACGCCCGTTTCCTGTTCTTGTTCAGCAGGGCTGATTTCGACGTGAAGACCGGCCAGCGCGTGCGCATCGTGCTCGACACCTGGTCCGATGAGCGGTCGATGAAGGCTGGTGTGACCGCTGTGCCGCTGCCAAGTCCGCCGTTTCGATGCCCGACATCTGGGATGCCGACCGTGCTGTACGGAAGGCCACTCCCTGGCGGACGGTAGCGGTAAGGCGGGAGGGGCCTGCTCTCTCCTATCGGCCGTTGCGGGCGACGAAGCCTCCACGCGCGGGACGCTCAGGCGCTGGGCTTGGCATGAAGGAAGAAAGGGCATCGCGCCTTCGCTTGGGCGTCGGGCACTCGTCAGGTTCCCATGCACCGACGCACACCCGCGCTTAGGAGGCCTCGTCGCCCTTCACACTCCCCGACTCACGCTTTCTACGCAATAGAAGACATTTGTCTGCTATGATGTTTCTGGTGCTTCGGGGGCGACCACGCCACCTGGGGCGCCGGGAGCAAGACGATGGCCTACACACACCCTGGCGAGACGCGGCGCAAGATCTATCGCTTCCTCTGTGAGCGCCTGGCATCTGGCGATCCGCCGACGCTGCGCGAGGTGCAGCAGACCTTTGGCTTCCGCTCGGTGGAGTCAGCCAGGGCACAGCTCGAAGCGCTGGTCGAAGAAGGGCTCCTGACCAAGCTCGCAGGCCAGTCGCGCGGCTATCGCCTCAAAGGGCAGTCGCCCTCTCTTGCGCCCATGCGCCTCATCCCGCTCTTGGGTTCTGTTACAGCCGGCAACCTCACCGCAGCCGTCGAAGAGAACGAGGGCTATCTTCCGATCGAGTCTCATCGCGAGGCAGAAAACCTGTTCGCGCTGCGTGTCAGCGGCGAGAGCATGACCGGCGTCGGCATCTTTCCCGGCGATGTCGTGCTCGTTCGCAAGCAAGCCTCTGCCGCGGCCGGCGACGTCGTGGTTGCGCTCGTGTCTGGGCTCGAAGACGAGGCCACGGTCAAGACGCTCAAGCGCCAGGGCCAGCGCTGGATCTTGCAGCCGGAGAATCCGCACTTCTCTCCGATCGTGCCCAAGCCTGGGACGCTCAGGATCCTGGGCAAAGTCATCGAAGTGCGGCGCTACTTCGAACCACTGCCGCTCGTCACGGAAGCGTCATGAGAGGCCTGGCCTCCGTTTATCACTTGGAGTGTCCCTCGCGGTCGACCGCGCGGGCCCGCTTTTGTCTCGATGACCTGAGCGGCCGCGTGAACGAGCTCACAGGCGCCACACCGCTCTCCCTGGCATTCACGCTGGTGAACGAGGCGCAGCAGCGCTGCGAGCTGGCTGCCTGGGTGACGACGCGCGAGAGCACGTTCTTTCCACTCGATGCAGCGGCACGCGGCGTGGATCTTTCTTTGCTGCCCGTGATCTTCGCGCCTGATATCGCAGCTGCTCTGCGCAGCGCGGACAAGCTGGCGCGCTCCGGCGCGTTTCGTCTGCTCGTGCTCGACCTGGCTGGGCCGCGAGCTGAGGTGACGCGCGGGCGATCGACGCGCGACGTGCCAGCTGCGCTGCTCTCGCGTCTCGTGGGGTTAGCGCGTCAACACGACACAGCCGTGCTCGTCCTGACCACGAGCGCGATCCCTCCGCTTGGCTCGTTGGTCTCGTTGCGCTGTGCTTCAGAGCGACAGGAGGCCGAGGCTGGCCGCTTCCTGTGCGTGGCGCGCGCGCTCAAGGACAAGCGTTACGGTCCGGGTTGGACGTGGTCTGAGGTGCAGTATGGCCCGGTGGGCCTGCGTTGACGTGCCGGCGCTGCCGCTCCAATTGCTGTTGCAGCGCGAACCCGGATGGGCCGCGTGTCCTGTTGCTGTCGTTGCCGAAGACGCTCCACAGGCGCAGCTGGTCTGGGTCAACGAGAAGGCGCGCGCCTCAGCGCTCTTGCCTGGGATGCGCTATGCCGCAGCGCTGGCGCTGGCGAGCGATCTGCGTGCGGGTGTCGTGGCTCGCGATGAGGTCGCAGCTGGCGTTTCTCGTCTGACCGAGCGCCTGCGCGATTTCTCCCCAGAGGTCGAGCCCAAGTCGGATCAGCCCGGCATCTTCTGGTTGTCAGGCGACGGCCTGGGCCGGCTCTTCCCCTCAGCCAGCGCTTGGGCAAGAGCCCAGCGCGCAGCGGTCCAGGCTATGGGCTTCGCAGCCAAAGTTGTCGTCGGTTTCACGCGCTACGGCACCTACGCGGTGGCGATGTCAGTGCCCAGCGAAGATGTGCTCGTCTTTCGCGCAGCAGAGCAGGAGCAGGCACGGGCGCGCAGCGTGGCGCTCGCGCGACTCGCGATCGAACCAGCTGAGCGCGACGATCTGCTCAAGCTGGGCATTGCGACCCTCGGCGACTTTCTCGATCTGCCTGGGAACGACCTTCGCGAGCGCTTCGGCGACGAGCTCGGCGCTCTGCACCGACTGGCCTCTGGCCAAACCTGGTCGCCGCTCCAGCCAGAGCTACCGATCGAGCGCTTCATCGTCGCCTGCGAGCTGGGCTTTCCAGACACTGATCGCAATCGCCTACTCTTTGCCATCAAGTCGCTGCTCGATCCGCTGCTCGGCCGCCTGGCTGAGGTCCATGCCGTGGCCTGCGAGCTGCGGCTGACGCTTCGGCTCGCCACGCACGACGTCCACGACGAAAGCGTTCGACCGGCGCAGCCGACCGCTCACTCCGCTCTACTCCTCGATCTCGTGCGCCTGAGGCTCGAGTCGCTGAAGCTCGGTGCCGGCGTCGAGGAGCTGGAGCTGGAGCTGCTCCCAGCGCCGGTGGTGGCTCAGCAGCAGACGCTCTGGGCTGAGCCGGCGCACGATCTCGATGCCGCAAACCGCGCGCTTGCGCGTCTGCGCGCCGAGCTCGGGCCGGAAGCGGTCGTGCGCGCGCGCCTGCTCGATCGGCATCTGCCAGAAGCCGCGTTTCTTTGGGAGCCGATCGAAAGCCTTGCCAGTGCCGGTCGCAGCCCGTCTGCCAGCGATGGCAAGCCGACGCTGGTGCGCCGCATCCTGGCGCGGCCAGCCGCGCTGCCGCAGCACAGCCGGCATCTGCACGACGACGGCTGGCTCATCCGCGGGCCGTCGCATGGCTCTGTGGCCAAGCTCAGCGGACCGTTCATCGTGTCCGGTGGCTGGTGGGCCAAAGCACAGCATCGCGAGTACCACTTCGCAGCCACGACGAGTGGCGAGATCTTGTGGGTCTTCCTCGACCGCGAACGCGGCCGCTGGTTCCTGCAAGGCCAGGTCGAGTGAGAGACCATGCCAGCGCGCTATGTGCCGCTTTGGTGCAAGAGCCACTTCTCCTTTCTCGAGGGAGCTTCGCATCCCGAGGAGCTGGTCGAGACCTGCGTGCGCCAGGGCATCGAGTCTCTTGCGCTCACTGATCGTGACGGCGTTCACGGCGCTGTGCGTGCGCACGTCAAGGCGCGCGAGACCGGCTGTCATCTGATCGTCGGCTCCGAGGTCACGCTCGATGACGGCTCCACGATCGTGCTCCTGGCCCAAGACCGCGCTGGCTACGGCCACCTCTGCCAGCTGATCACACTCGGACGCCGCCGCTCGCCCAAGGGTGAGAGCCGCGTGTCGTGGGACGAAGTGGCAGCGCATGCGGCCGGTCTTCTGGCCTTGTGGGGCGGCGACCGCAGCCTGATCACGCGTGAGGCTGAGCCAGACAGCGTCGCGCGCCTGCTCAGCGACGCCTTTGGCGATCGGCTCTACGCGATGGTTGCGCGCCACCGCCGCGCTGAGGAAGCCTCTGAAGAGAGGCGTCTGCGCGAGCGGGCTGCGCGTTACAGCCTTCCGCGCGTCGCAGCGGTCGAAGTGCTCTACCACCACTCGGCACGCCGCCGGCTCCAGGACGTGCTCACCGCGATCCACCACAGCGTTCCGCTCGCCACGGCTGGCCGGCGGCTCAAGCCCAATGCCGAGCACGATCTCAAGAGCGCGTACGTCTTCCGCACGCTCTTCGCAGACGATCCGGCTGCTGTGGCCACGACGCTCGACGTGACCAGCCGCTGTCACTTCCACTTTGACGAGATCCGCTACCGCTACCCTTCCGAGCGTTTGCCCGCAGGCCTCACCTCTGCGCAGTGGCTCAGGCAGCTCACGTTCGACGGCGCACACGGCCGCTATGGCGGCGAGCCGCCCTCCGCTGTGGCCGCCCAGCTCGAGAAAGAGCTGGCGCTGATCGACGAGCTCGACTACTGCGGGTACTTCCTCACGATGTGGGAGATCGTGCGCTTCTGCAACGAGCGCGCCATCCTTTGTCAGGGACGCGGCTCTGCAGCCAACTCAGCGGTGTGCTACTGCCTCGGGGTCACAGCCGTCGATCCAGTGCGCATGAACCTGCTCTTCGAGCGCTTCCTTTCCAAGGAGCGCGCCGAGCCCCCGGACATCGACCTGGACATCGCGCACGAACGGCGTGAGGAGGTCATCCAGCACGTCTACTCGAAGTACGGCCGCGAGCGTGCCGCGATGGTGGCCAATCTCATCCGCTACCGGCCGCGCTCGGCTGCGCGCGACGTCGGCAAGGCCCTCGGTCTGTCCGAGACCACGCTCGCGCGACTCGCCAAGCTCTTGCCGCACTTTTACGGTGACGTCACACCCACGATCCTGGCGCAGGCTGGCCTTGATCCGGAGTCGCCGGCCTCGGTTCAGCTGATCGAGCTGGCCAGCGAGCTGCAAGGCTTCCCGCGCCATCTCTCGATCCATCCCGGAGGGTTTCTGCTGGGCCACGAGCCGGTGAGCACGCTGGTGCCGATCGAGAACGGCACGATGAAAGACCGCACGGTCATCCAGTGGGACAAAGAAGACGTCGAGGCGCTCGGGCTCTTCAAAGTCGACCTTCTCGGCCTGGGCGCGCTCTCGCACCTGGATCGTTGCTTCAAGTTGCTGCAGAGGTACCGTGGCGTCGAGTTGTCGATGGCCAAGATCCCGGCCGACGACCCGGCCACGTTTGCGATGTCCACGGCCGCTGACACGGTCGGCGTGTTCCAGCTCGAGAGCCGCGCGCAGATGAGCATGCTCCCGCGGCTGAAGCCTGTGACCTTCTACGACCTTGTGGTCGAGATCAGCCTGGTGCGGCCTGGCCCGATCAGCGGCGGCATGGTGCACCCCTATCTCGCGCGGCGGCGCGGCGACGAGCCCGTTGTCTACCCGCACCAGAGCCTGGTGCCGATCCTCGAAAAGACGATGGGCGTGCCTCTCTTCCAGGAACAGGTGATGAAGCTGGCCATCGTGGCCGCGGACTACACGCCAGGCGAGGCCGATCAACTGCGACGCGATATGGCAGCCTGGCGCCACAGTGGCCGCATCGAGCAGCACCACGAGAAGCTCGTCACGCGCATGCGCGCCAAAGGCATCGAGGTCGAGTTCGCTGAGCGCGTGTTCGAGCAGATCAGGGGCTTTGGCGAGTACGGCTTCCCTGAAAGCCACGCGGCGAGCTTCGCGCTCATCAGCTATGCCACGGCCTGGCTCAAGTGCCACTACCCGGCAGAGTTCGCCTGCGGCCTGCTCAACGCGCAGCCCATGGGGTTCTACTCACCGTCGACCATCGTCGAGGACGCCAAGCGCCATGCCGTCGAGGTGCGGCGCATCGACGTGCGCACGAGTGAGTGGGATTGCACGCTCGAGCCCAAGAATGCAGAGGCCTTTGCATTGCGCTTGGGCTTGCGCGAGGTGCGCGGCCTCGGAGCGACGGATGGAGCGGATCTTCTGGCTGCGCGCCGAGCCGCGCCGTTCGCTGACTTGGCCGATGCCGTGCGCCGGACGCGCATCGACCGAGGCGGCCTGGAGGCACTCGCCGAGGCGGGCGCCTTCGAGTCGCTCGGCGTGGACCGCCGCACCGCGCTGTGGGAGATCAAGCGCCTCACGCGCGAGCGCGGGCAGACGCTGGCGATTGAAGTGCGCGAGACGTTGCCTCTCTTCCAGGCGCTCGATGCAGGCGACGCGATCCACTGGGACTACCGCGCCACAGCCATGAGCCCGAGCGGCCACCCGCTCCAGATCGTGCGCGACGAGCTTCGGCGTCGCGGCTGTCCAGACGCACTCGGAGTGGCTCAGTTGCCGCACGGAAGTCACGCGCGCTACGTCGGCGCGGTCATCTGCCGCCAGCGGCCCGGCACGGCCAAGGGCGTGGTCTTCATGACCCTCGAAGACGAAACCGGCCTGGTCAACGTCCTGCTCTGGCCCAAGGTCTACGAGAAGTACGCGCTCGTGGTCAGGACCAACGCCATCCTCGGTATTGCCGGCCGCATCGAGTCCCAGGAAGGCGTGATCCACCTCGTCGGCCAGCGCGTCTGGGTCCCGCGCTTTCAGCGCTCGCCGCCGGAGCAGGCGAGCAGGAACTTTCATTGACCGCGAGAGCGGAAGGGCGCACGGCCGTGCGCCCCTACGCGGGCGCGACGGGTGCTGTCAGCGTCCGTGCAATCAGCCAGCAACGTCCGACGTGACCGTGCGACGTGCATCGTGATCGATCTGCGACCGCGCTGTCTGCTGCAGCGCGGTCCGGGGGTATCGCCCTCTCACCCGCGCGAGGGCGAGCTGCTGATGAACGCTGGGTCGCGGCGGGTCGCGGTGAGCAGGGCAAAGGCTGCCAGGGCGCCGAGCACCAGGAGCACCACTTGCGTCGGGCCGGCGCTCCACTCGGAAAGCGAGGGCGTGAGCGGTGTGTGGTTGAGCAGCCAGGTGGTGAAGAAGGCGACCATCATGGCCACAAGCCCGAAACGCGCCAGCGCGATCAGCGGAACGGACAGGGCAACGATCGTTAGCGGCAGGGTGATGAGAAGCGACCGCTCGTCCCCCAGCGCGGACTGCAGGACAAAGGGAGAGATCGCCACCACGATCGCCAACGGCTGCCAGCGCAGCCAGTGTCGTACCGCTGCGAATAGCAGCACCACGACCAGGCTGATGCCGATCGCCATGAACGCGCGTTCCAGCACCCACTCGAGCGTATGGTCAAGGCCCAAGAGCGTGTCCAGCGTGAAGATGTCCGAGTCAGGTCCATGCCGGCGCACGTCCATCTGCAGAAACGCCATCCGCACGAGCGACATGGCCAGCCCACACGCCATTCCGTAGAGCACGTGGGCGCCGACCAGCGAATCGCTCACCCAGCCGGAGAGCAGGCGCGTCCATGAAATAAGGGCATGCGGCCAGAGCCGGCGGATCTGCGGCTCAAGGGCCAGATAGACCACGGCCACGAGCGCAGCCGCGAGCACTGCTTGGCCCAGGCCGCGCGCGAACAGGTCGAGCTCCATCTCTAGGTCGCTCACGTGGTCTGCGTTGAGCGCCCACGTGGCAAGAGCGCCCACGCTAACGAACATCGCCAGCGTGACCGCTCCGCGCCGGTCGCCGCGCCCCAGTCGCAAGTTGCGCCGCGCGATGAGTCCGGCCGAGGTGAGACCGAAGAGCAGGAACGTTATCCCGATCGCATTGGCCGCTACCTGGCCCGCAGTGCGCGCCATCGGTTCCTGACGCTCGGCCCGTTTCCAGGGCGCGAAGACCTTGAACCACGTCGGCTCGCCCCTCCAGCTGCCGGCCTCGACACGCAGAGTGACACCCGGCCAATCCGGCGAGGTTCCCTCCCAGGCCACGTGCGTGTCGCAGCTGACATAGGGCGTCCACTGCGAGGCGCTCGGTCGAAAGGCCGCAGGGTCGAGGCGCGCTTCAGCAAACAGCTTGGCCCAGTCAAACGCTGCTCGGGATGGCACGGGCGCGTTCGGCTCTTGGTGCTGCAAGGGCACGCGATAGAACTCGAGCAGCCGGCCCGTGGTGTCGAGCCGCACGCCGGCCATGTTCGAGTCAGTCATCGGCGGATCGCTGGACGTCACGCGGCCTGAGATCTGCGACGAGACAAGGGGTCTGGGGCTCTGCCGATACCAGAAGCGCACCACCGGCGGCTTGCCCTCGGCGACGTCCCGCCAGCGATCTGACGAGGGACGACCTCGCGCGAAGCGCAGATACTCGGAGTCGGCGGCAAAGCCCGAGACGTGATGGCCGCTGGCCGCGACGCCCAGATCTGAAAGCAGGCCGCGGGCGCGATCCTCTAGCACGGCCGGGGCCTTGTCGAAAGGCACCACGCGGGAGAGCTGAAGCTGTCCGGACAGGAGGATCTGCGCGGCAACGCCCAGGATCAGGAAGATGCCCAGCGTCCAAGCCAAGAACGGACGAAGCACCGGCTCTCCGCCGGCCGCTGCCACCATCGCAGGGGAAGGAGTCTCGCCGGCTGCCAGTGCGGCAGCGAGAGGATCGCTTCCCGGAAGCGAGGCGGCCACGGCAATGGCAGAGGCCGGCCGGAGCTGCGGGTCTGTGTTGAGACAGCGCAAGATCGCCTGCTCGACCGCAGGATCGAGGTCCCTGACGGCGGCGGACGGCGGCGTGGCCAGGCCGTGCTCGTGCTGCCGAGAGAGCTCGGCGATCGTGCGGCCCTCAAAGGCCCGCCGACCTGTGAAGAGCTCGTAGAGCAGCAGACCCAGCGCGTAGATGTCGCTGCGCACCGTGGCCTCGCGGCCCGCGAGCTGCTCGGGCGACATGTAGGCCGGCGTGCCCGAGAGCGCCTCAGCTCCGGACACACCCTGACTGGCTGCGGCCAGACCGAAGTCGGTGATGCGCACCTTGCCGCGACCGTCGAGCATCACGTTCTCGGGCTTCAGGTCGCGATGCAGCACGCCGCGGTCGTGGGCAGCAGCCAGGCCGGCACACAGCTGGCGCGCGATCTCGAGGGCCTTGTCACCCGGCAGCCGGCCGATGCGGCGCAGCAGAGAAGCTAGGTCCTCGCCATCGACGAATTCCATCGACAGGAAGTGATCGTCACCGATCTCGCCGACGTCGTAGACGCGGCACACGTTGGGGTGCGCGACCTGCCGCGCCAGGCGCACCTCGTTCAAAAGGCGATCGAGCCGCTCCGAGTCGCCGGTCAGGTTCTCGGGCAGAAACTTGAGCGCCACTGCCTGGCCGAGCTTGAGGTCGTCCGCGCGGTAGACCTCTCCCATACCGCCCCGGCCGAGCAGCCCGACGATTCGGAAACGATCGGCGAGCATGGTGCCGGGGGTGAAACGATCGGCACTCCCCCGGATCCCCGAGCTGGTGCGTTGCTGGGACACCGCCCCCGGAGTGCGCCGTTTTGCCGCTGGCGTATCGACCACCCGCGGTGTCGGGGCTGTGCCGGTCGGGCTGTCGCTCACGTCGATGGCCGCGCCGCAGTTCGGGCAGTAGGGCGCTTCCTCGCGCAACGTCTGGGAGCAAGCCGGGCAGGTGGACATGCCCGCATTGTAGCGAGACGGCACGCGCGCGTCTCGTCGGGCAGGGGCGCGCCTTCTCTGCGACAATCGCAAGAGGAGGGTCTATGCCACCAGCCGCGACGCCGGCCCTGTTCATCGGGCATGGCAGCCCGATGAACGCCATCGAGGACAACGAGTTCTCGCGCAGGTGGCGCGAGGTCGGCGCGGCCCTTCCTCGGCCGCAGGCGATCGTCTGTATCTCCGCGCACTGGGAGACGAGCGGCACGCAGGTCACCGCGATGGAGCGGCCGCGCACGATCCACGATTTCGTCGGCTTTCCGCCCGAGCTCTTCGCGGTCGAGTATCCGGCTCCGGGTGCGCCGGCTTTGGCGCAGGACACCCGGACGCTGGTGAAGTCGGCCCACGTCGGATTGGACCAACGCTGGGGCCTGGATCACGGCACCTGGAGCGTGCTGCGTCATCTCTTCCCGGCCGCCGACGTGCCGACTCTGCAGATCAGCCTGGACCGCACTCGTTCTCCGCAGCAGCACTACGACCTGGCGTGTGAGCTCGCCGCACTGCGGCGAAAGGGGGTGCTCGTGGTCGGAAGCGGGAACATCGTGCACAACCTACGCGTGCTGAACTGGGAGGACATGGAGACGCCCTACGACTGGGCGCTGGAATCCGACTCCGAGATCAGACGCTGCATTGTGGCGCACGATCACGAGAGGCTGATCGACTACCGTCGCCTGGGCGCGTGGGCAACGCTCGCGGTGCCTACGCTTGAACACTACTTGCCCATGCTTTACGTGCTGGCACTCCAGGAAGAGGGCGACGAAGTCCGCTTCTTCAACGAACGCGTACTCAGCTCTCTCTCGATGACAGCTTTCTCTGTGGCCGGCGCACCCTAGCTCGCCGGCGCGGGCAGATGGCTAGTTCAGTCGCTGGTATTCGGCTTGTGAGGGTCGCCGGAGCTCGTGCGCCGGAGTACCGTGATCGAGCCGTTGTTCTCCAGGATCGCGGCCTGCACTTCGTCCACACAGGCGCAGCCGGCCTGCCGTAGGGCTGAGTCCAGCTCATGGTGCGTGAGCTTGGCCCTGGCCATGGCTTCCCTGAACACCTTACCGTTGTGAACGATCAACTCTGGCCGGCCCTCGATCATGGCCTCGAGGCGCTTGTTCTTGTAGGTCGCATAGCCCAGTACGAAATTGAGCGCGATCAGCGTCGCTGCGGAGATCAGCCCGCCGATGAGCGAGTTGTCGCCGGCGTTCATGGAGTTCTGCACGGCGTTCGACAACACCAGGAGTAGCACGAGATCGAAAGGCGCGAGCTGGCCGACCTGGCGCTTGCCGGTGATGCGCAGGAGCAGCAGCAGAAAGCCGTAAACCACGACGGCGCGAACGACCAGTTCCCAGATCGGGACCGCTATGTTCCACATGGCGTCATTCTCTCCCAAGCCGAATCGAACTGGCCATTAGCTGTCGGCGTACAGCCAGAGTTGAGCCTCGCGCGGCGGGATCGCGAAGCTCCGCGTCTCACCCTGCACCTCCATGTCGTACTGGTGCAGCTGGCAGTGGTAGCGGCCTTGTCGCAGGCCCCAGGTCCAGATGGTCGGGTGCTGCCATTCCTCGGTCTTGTTGATCGCAACGATGCCGCTGTCGCCGCGCGCCAAAACGAGGAAGCCGTCTGCCTCGTAGAGGCAACGCTGCGGCTGGCCGTGCACGGCGTTGTGAAAGCGGATCATCTGCACGATGTCGTAGCGGGCCCAGGACTCGGCCCAGCGGTTCGTGTCAGACGCATAGCCTCCCGCGCTCTCGTTGTGGTCTGAGTACACCAGCGGCACTCCGCCGTCACGGCCGATGACGTAGGTGTTGGCCAGGTACTCGTCCTGCGGATCCAGCAGCAGACCGCGGAACGGGACGTTGTTCGGTATGTCGTGCGTGACTGTGAAGGTCACCGCGCGATTCCAGGGCAGGGCCCGATTGTAGGCAGCCGGGTCGATCAGATCGCGCAGCGTCCCTGGGGGCGAGAAGGCGCGGCGCATCGTCTCGTGCAGCGCGAAGTCGTAACAGGGCAATTGCGTTTCGCGGACAACGGGCCAGAGAAAGACCGCGTCTTCATCGTCGTTGGTCGTGAGCACCTCACCGAACACGAAACGGTCACGCAGGGCATCGATGCCGAAGACTCGCGCGAGGTGCTCGACAGGCAGGTGTTTCATCGCGTCGATGCGATAGCCGCTGAAGCCGAGAGCATTGAGCGCGTGCAAGCAGGTGGTTTGCTGGTCGATCACCCAGTCCGTCAGGTGCAGATCAGGCAGCCCTCCCAGCCATCCCTCTTCCACGCCTTCGGGGCTCAACCAGTCTTTGATGTCGCCTTCGGGGTTGAAGTCCGCATCTGAGAACAGACCGTCGTCGAGATTGCCGTAGAGCCGGTCCTTCACGAACTCAGGGCGTTCATCCTTGTAGCGTGCCAGCTCGAATGCGCCTGGGAAGTCGTAGAGATCTGTCTCGCCCCGGGCCTGGCGCTGGGCCTTCTCGTTGGCCATGTGATTGAACACGACGTCGGCGTACGCGCGCACTCCGACGTCTCTGAGCGCAGCGAGCGCGCTGACGAGGTCTGCCTTGCGCCCCAGATGGGAGCGCAGCACGCGGTAGTCCTTTGGCTGATAGGACTGCCACCAGGCGCCGCCGCTCTCGTCGCTATAGAGCAGCGGCGGAAACAGGACCGCGCCATAGCCGCAATCGGCGATCTGCCCCGCGCGCGCAGCGATCATCGCGTACGGCCAGTTGAAGGCGTGCAAGACCCCGTCGCGCATGCTCCCTCCTCGTCAGAGATAGGCCGCGAGCGCGGCCCGGACCTCGGATGCGGTTCGTCCGGTCACGCG
>Ga0302323_100001464_pt1 | contig 19160 bp, 16 predicted proteins | sample Fen_T0_3_FD_201950 | JGI IMG/M metagenome (GOLD analysis project Ga0302323, IMG submission 201950) | Peat permafrost microbial communities from Stordalen Mire near Abisko, Sweden - Fen_T0_3 | ecosystem: Environmental > Terrestrial > Soil > Wetlands > Permafrost | place: Sweden: Abisko... | reverse complement strand
CTGTCTCGCCCCGGGCCTGGCGCTGAGCCTTCTCGTTGGCCATGTGATTGAACACGACGTCGGCGTACGCGCGCACTCCGACGTCTCTGAGCGCAGCGAGCGCGCTGACGAGGCCTGCCTTGCGCCCCAGGTGGGAGCGCAGCACGCGGTAGTCCTTTGGCTGATAGGACTGCCACCAGGCGCCGCCGTTCTCGTCGCTATAGAGCAGCGGCGGAAACAGGACCGCGCCGTAGCCGCAGTCGGCGATCTGCTGCGCGCGCGCTGCAATCATCGCGTACGGCCAGTTGAAGGCGTGCAGGACTACGTCGCGCATACTCCCCCCCTCGTCAGAGATCGGCCGCGAGCGCGGCCCGGACCTCGGACGCGGTTCGTCCGGTCACGCGGACCAGCTTGTCGCGGCCGCTGGCGCCGCGCAGGAGCTCGATGGCCGAGGGCGCGACGTCGAGCGCTCTTGCCAGGATCCGCGCCAAGGCCGCGTTGGCCGCGCCTTCGACCGGCGGCGCCGTCAGCCGCACGACGAGCGCTCCCTCCCGCGTTCCGGCGACCGCATTGCGCGCCGAGCGCGGGGTGACGCGCACCCTCAGGGAGGCCCCGCCGGGAGTGTCGCGCACGTCGAGCGCAGCAGGCTCGTGGGCCGCGGCTTTTGACCCTGGGCGCGACGCCACGGCTGTTTCGCTAGGCCTCGTGGCGCCTGAGGAAGCTCAAGTTGTCCTCGGCCTCCGCCTCTTCTTGCAGGGCGAGCAGATGCGTGATGCGGTCGACGATCGTGCGGATGTCCGCACGCAACGCCTGGCGATGGGAACGCAGATCAAGAATCGACGTCTCCACCTCATGGGCGCGATCGCGAGCCAGCTCCAGCAAGCGATCGGCCTTGATCTCAGCCTCGTGCACGACGGCCTCGGCTTGCTTGCGCGCGTTCTCTTTCATCTCCTCGGTCAGGCGCTGGGTCGTGAGCAGGGTGTTCTTGAGGATCGTCTCGCGGCTGCGATAGTCGTCGACCAGCGCGTGAAAGGTCTGGACTTCCTGGGAGAGCGAGTCGTGCTCGCGCTGCAGCAGCGCGAACTCCTCCGCGAGGTAGTTGAGGTAGGTGCGCACCTCGTCACGGTCGAATCCGCGCCAGCGCTTCCCGAAGATTTGCTTCTGAATATCCATCGGGTTGACCTTCACGGCACCCTCCTCGTTGAGCTTAGGGTCTCACACTCCGCGCTTGGGACTCAAGCCCATTTCTCACATCGTTTGAGTCGGGCTTGGCCGGCGTCGGTTGACGCACGTCGGGTCGTCGGGCATGATCGCCCTAGAGCGAAACAGGGGCGCTGCGGCCACTTTCCAGCCCAAGGAGGCACGGCGTGGTCGACATCAACCAGAAGGAACGCACGATCCGAGTCAAGATCGTCTACTACGGTCCTGCGCTCGGAGGAAAGACCACCAACCTGCGCGTGCTGCACGAGCAGGCGATCGGCGCGCGGCGCGGCGAGCTCATCTCCGTCAACTCGATGCAGGACCGCACGATTCTGTGCGATTTGCTGCCCCTGCGCTCGGGCGGCTTTCGCGGCTACGACCTCAAGCTGCAGCTGCTGGCCGTACCGGGTCAAAGCATGTACTCGGCCACGCGTCGGGTCGTGCTCAAGGCCGCGGACGGCATCGTATTCGTGGCCAACTCGGCCTCGGATCGCTGGTACGAGAACACGCAGAGCCTCAAGGAGATGAACGCGAACCTGGTCGCGCACCAGGTCGATCCGAACACGATCCCGTTCGTGATCCAGTACAACAAGCGCGATCTACCGCAGGTGATCGACCTGCCTGCGCTCGGCCGCGAGCTCAACGTGCGGCATGTTCCGTCCTTCCCCGCGGTGGCCACGGAGGGCTCGGGTGTACTCGAGACCTTCGCAGCCATCCTGTCGGTGACGCTCCAGGAACTCTGCCGGCGTTATCGGACGATGGAGCTGCCGCCAGGCCAGACCATAGAGGCCTGGGTCAAGCAAGCAGTCAAGGGCATATTCGGCCGCGAGCAGTTCGACGTGCTGCCGGCCGACGCGCCGGCGCAGGAGGTTGAGGAACCGCCGGTCGAGATCGAGCTGCCTGACGGCACTTCGATGGCCGTTGCGTCTACGGGCTATCGCCGCGTGCGTGTGACCACGCCGCAAGACGTCCCGGCCGCGCCTGCCCCGGCCACTGCTGCGCCTCGCCCGGCGCAGGCGCCAGCGGCCGAAGCGCATCCCTCTGAGGCGCTGGCCGCGTCGTACGCCGAAGCCTCGGCCGAGCTCGGCTTCGTGGTCAACGACCTGCGCGAAGAGCTGACCGCAGCGCTCCTGCGACTCGACGAGATGCGGCGCGCGCTGGAGCTCGCGACCGAGCCCACTGGATCGGCCGACGTCGAGGCGCGCGTGCGACGCATTCTGCAGGTCTTGGTGGCTGCCGGCGGCGCGTCCGCAGCAGCGTTGCGATTGGCCACCACCGAGACAGCGCGAAGCGTCACGCTCCCGCCCCTGGTCTCAGATCCGTTGTCGCGCACGACTTGGGGCCAAAGGCATCTCGACGAGCTGGGCGACCTGCCTGAGCCGCTGGTCGAGGAAGCGGTTGAATCGCCCCAGCTCACCGATGCGTTGCGCGCCTCTGAACCGTCGTTCGAAGCGGTCGTCCTCGTTCCGCTGCGTTCAGCCGAGCGTTTGCTGGGCCTGGCTCTGCTCTACTACGACGTCCATGCCGCGCTGCCTTCGCGAGACACACAGGTGCACCTCGGCTACCTGGCGCGCGAGCTCGCTGGCCCGCTCGAGGCCTCGGCGGCGCGCGAAGCCACGGCTGCGGCGGGTCGCCTGCGCGTCCTCTCTCAGGCAGCGGCGGCCGGAGTGGCCTCGCTTCTGACGCGCCTCCCGCCAGAGGCGGTGCGGCGCCAGTCCCTGAACCTCGCCGACGTGCTGGCGCCGCTGCGAGTTCCGGGCGTGTTCGTCGCAGCTCCGACCGAAGCGATCGCGGTTGCCGCTGACGCGCCGTTACTGCGCTTCACGCTCGCCACACTGGTGCACTTGTGCGAGACCGACTCGCTCGAGCGCGGTCAAACGCCCGAGATCACCGTTCGCGCCGCTGTCGACGGCTCGGCCGTGCGCGTCACCGTGAGCGCCGTCGGCCGGTCTTCAGTGCTCGCAGCTGGGGATCCGGGCCATCACCTGTCCGACGCGGAACTGAGCGTCGTTCAGACGATCGCCGCGCTGCACGACGGTGCGCTCACCCACAACCGCGATGCTGAGCACCGCCCGGTGTTCGTTCTCCAGCTCAGGCGCGCCTGAGCCGCCACGCGACAGCGTGCTCTGGGACTAGCCCCGTACGGACTTGGCGTTAAGGATCGCGGCCACGTTGGCAGCCACCGCTGGGAGCCAGTCGAGCATCTCCGCCAGCAGGTAGGCCACAAAGAAGGTCAGTAGGGCGTAGAGCCACCCGCTCAGCAGTACAGCGACGCCGAGCAGAAACGTTCCTGTGGTCGAGTATGCCAGGGAAAACGGCAGGGCTCCGATCAAGTCAGGGCCACTGAGCCATGCCGCGAGGCAACCCGCAGGCGCGAGCACGAGCAGGCAAAAGAGGCTGGCCTCACCGTTCACGCGCAGCACCTTGGCGCACAGTGACAACGGCGAGTACGTCGACGCCTGCCACCCCACCACCTCGAAGACGCCGCGCAGTGCCAAGATGACGACCATCAGCAGCGCGCCGAGCAGAAAGGCGCCCACGAGGATCACGTCCGCCAGACCTTCCAGGAACCTGAGGTCGCGGAGCAGGCGAAGCAGCCGGTACGATGACGTCAGGCTGGCGACGACGACGATCAGCGCCTCAATGACAAAGAGGCACACGACCAGCCACTTGAAGACGATCCCGTCGTCGAACACGCGAAAGAACCGACGCGCAGCATCCATTGCCCTTCCTCCTTCTTACGTCTTCCCAAATGAGAGAGGACCCGGCCGCATCTTGTCCACCCGCCGCAGCCTTGTCAATCGCGCTGGGCGCCTCGGCCACACGTTTGACGGAATCGACAGACGCGGAGTACTGTGCCGGCCATGGCGCAGGCGTTGCGGTCGTCGACGGCTTCCGATGCCGGTCCAGCGCGGCTCGTGGAGTGCGTGCCCAACTTCTCCGAAGGACGGCGTCGCGAGGTGGTCGATGCTCTGGTCAAGGTGGTGGCTTCGACCCCAGGCGCGCTTTTTCTCGATCGCCACATGGACGCGGACCACAATCGCTGCGTGCTCACGTTCGTGGGCGAGCCCACGCCAGTGGCGGAAGCCGCGTTTCGCCTGGTCGCGTGCGCTTCTGAGCTGATCGATCTCAACCAGCATCAGGGCGAGCACCCGCGCATGGGCGCCGCTGACGTCGTCCCTCTGGTCCCGCTCGCTGGCGTCACGCTCGAAGACTGTGCCGAGATGGCGCGGCATCTCGGTCAGCGAGTCGGCGACGAGTTGGGCATACCGGTCTTCCTCTACGAGGCAGCGGCCAGCCTCCCCGAACGCGCGCGCCTGGCCGACGTGAGGCGCGGAGGATTCGAAGGCCTGCGCGAGCGCATGGGCAGCGACAAGGCCTGGCATCCCGACTTCGGGCCCACGCGCATTCACCCAAGTGCCGGCGCGACCGCGCTGGGTGCACGGCCATTGCTCGTGGCCTTCAACGTCGACCTCGACACGAGCGACGTGCGCGTGGCCAGGGCCGTGGCCAAGGCGGTCCGCGAGCGCGACGGCGGGCTCAAGGGAGTTCGTGCGCTCGGCTTTGCGATCGACAGCGGGAAGCGCGCGCAGGTGAGCATGAACCTCGTCGACGTCGAAGCAGCGCCGATTCCCCTCGTGCTCGGCCGCGTGCGCGAGGAAGCGGCCCGGCACAGCACCCGTGTTCTCGGCTGCGAGATCGTCGGGCTCGTTCCAGAGGCTGCGCTGAGAGACGCTACCGGACGCACAGCCGAAATCGAGGGCGTGCGCCCAGACCAGGTCCTAGAGCACCGACTGAGCCAGGCGCTGGCACTGCCATCGTCAGAGCAGCTAGGATGAGAGTGGAGTGCCTGACTGATGGGTCGATCCTTCTCGCGTAGCGGCGTCATGATTCTGGGGCAGTGGCTGCCGATGCCCGTCGTGTGGCTGGCCGGAATGACGGCGGCGCTCTCCATCCTCGGTGCGTTGTGGCCACCGCTCTATGTTGCGGGCGCGCTCGTGCCTGTGGCGGTCTGGGCCGGCCAGGTCTGGCGCCTGCTGACGTGGGGGTTCTTCGAGGCCGAGCCGATCTCGCTCGTCTTCGGGTGCTGGCTGATCGCACTACTCGGCGCCGACCTCTGTCGGACATGGGGCGCGCGGCGCTTCGTCGCTCTCTATCTCTCGTGCGCCGTTCTGACCGGCGGCCTGACGAGCCTGCTCGCTTGGACCCTGCCAGCCCTGCGCCCGGCGGAAGGCTTCTATGCATCGCCGTGGGCGATCGTCGATGCACTGATCATCGCGTGGGCCACGCTCTTCCCCAACCGCCGCATCTTCGTCTTCCTTGTCGTTCCGGCCCAGGGTCGCACACTGATCCTGCTGACCGTCGGGCTCACCGCGCTGTTCGCGGTGTTCCAGGGTTGGCAATCGTTCGTCCCGCACTTCATCGCTCAGGCGTTGATGGGAGTCTATCTCGATCGACTGCGGATCGTTCGCTGGCTCTGGTTACGTGTGCGTCTCGCCTTGTACGAGCGCGAGCTGCGCCGCCGTGGGGCGCATCTCAGAGTCGTGCCACGGGACGACGAGCCACGCTATCACTGAGCACGTCCGGCGTGGAGCCCTTTCTGGCGTGCGTCAGGCGTCGCTGTGAACCTGCAACAGAGAGAGGAGCTGCGCCTCGGCGGCTTTGCGCACCTCGAGATGTCGGCTCTCTGCGACCAGTTTCTCCAGATAGAGCACGTCTTCGCGCCGGTTCATGCGGCGCGCCAGGATCTGGCCGATGTGCCGATCGCCAGCGTGAGCCAGCAGCAAGTCGCGGTCGCGGATCCGCTTGGCCGCCTCTTGGCGCACGAAGAAGTGCCTGCTGCTACGCACCACGTCAATGAGGACGGGGTCAAGGGTGTGGTCGCCGTCGATGGACTGCAAACGCAATAGGAGATCGTCGTCGTCGAGCGCCAGCCACCCGTCGCTTGTCGCTTCAGGAGGGGGCCCTGCGTGCCATGAGCTACGTCCTTCTTTCCAGCCTTCTTCCTCCCCCATGGCTCTCTCCCTCGCACACTGCCGCCGTCGGGACGGAATCACCACGGCGACCTGGCAATACTCCCTGCGAACGTACGATCTCTTTTTGGCCCCGTCCCTAACATCTATCGTAGCGCTGTCAGGGCCTGCGTCAAGGCCCCTCCCAGGGGATCGGTCCTGGCAGGCGGCGGCTTCGCCTCGCCTAGCGTGGCCGGCGCACCTCCGGGGCGGATTGCGCGTAGTATCAACGGACGCGGCCGCTTTCATGGCGGCCCTTCACGCGAGGAGGAGACGTGACGCGCACTCATCGCCTCACCGCCCTTGTCGCCCTCACAGGTGCACTCATGGCACGACACACCGCCGCACAGACGACCCCGCCGCGGCCAAGGCGCTCGGCTGCCGCCGTGCGAACCAGTGCTGCGGCCGCGACGCCCCGCGACATCCTGCCCTTCAGAGCCTTAGAGAGAACGCTCGCCAACGGCCTCAAGGTGATCGTGGTGCCGACGGGCTTTCCGAACATCGTCTCCCTGCAGATCCCCGTGCAGACCGGCTCGCGCAACGAGGTCGAGCCCGGCAAGTCGGGGTTCGCGCATTTCTTCGAGCACATGATGTTCCGCGGCACCAAGGCCTATCCGCCGGGACAGTATCAGGCGATCCTCACGCAGGCCGGCGCGCGTCAGAACGCGTACACGACCGACGACTACACCAACTACCACACGACCTTTGCCAAGGAAGATCTCGAGACGATGCTGCGTATCGAGGCCGATCGCTTCCAGCATCTCGAGTACCCGGAGACGGCCTTCCGCACCGAGTCGCGCGCGGTGCTCGGCGAATACAACAAGAACAGCGCTGATCCTACCCAGAAGCTGATCGAAGTCCAACGCGATCACGCCTTCACCACGCACACCTACAAGCACACGACGATGGGCTTCCTGCGCGACATCGAGGACATGCCCAACCAGTACAGCTACTCGCGCGAGTTCTTCAGCCGGTGGTATCGGCCTGAGTACGCGACCGTAATCGTCGCCGGTGACGTCGATCCCGCGGAGGTGCTGCGCCTGGTGCAGAAGTACTGGGGCAGCTGGAAACGCGGCTCCTATCGGATCACAGTTCCACAGGAGCCGGCGGCCAAAGGGCCGGTGATCGCGCACGTGCCCTGGCCGACGCCCACGCTCACCTGGGTGACCGTCGCCTTCCACGGCCCCGCGTTCTCGGACACGGCAAAGGAGTACGCCGCGACCGATCTGCTGATGGATCTGACGTTCGGACCGACGTCCGACCTGTACAAGCGCCTCGTCGAACAGGAACAGAAGGTCGACCAGCTCTGGCCCTACTTCCCAGCCAGCGCCGACCCAAGCCTGATGACCGTGGCTGCGCGCGTCAAGTCGACCGCCGACGCGCTCTACGTGCGTGACGAGATCCTGAAGGCCTTTGCGCGCGCACGCTCGCAACAAGTCGGAGCCAAGCGCCTGGCCGACGCTCAATCCAACGCACGCTACGGGCTGGCGCGCACGCTCGACAACACCGAGGCCATCGCTGCGGCGTTGGCGCGCTTTGTGCGCTTCCAGCGCGACTACGGCACACTCAACCGCCTCTTTCGGGTGTACGACGCGCTGACGCCCGCCGATCTCCTGAGCGCCGCGAAGAAATACGTCGACGACGCCGGACTGGTCGTCACCACGCTCTCGAGCGACGCCTTGCCCGAGGCCATGGCTCGTCCGCCGCAGCTCGCGCAGCTCGCGCCAACCGAGGGCGCCGCTGAGGCTCTGCGCTTCGTACGCTTCGACTCGCCGCTGCCGCAGGTCGACATCAAGCTGCTCTTCTCCATCGGCTCGGCCCACGATCCCAAGGGCAAGGAGGGCCTGGCCGCATTGGCCGCTACGATGGTTGCCGACGCGGGTTCGCAGGCCCAAACCATCGACGAGATCCGCCGCGCCTTCTTCCCGATGGCCGCGAGCTTCGACAATCAAGTCGACAAGGAGATGACGACGTTCACCGCGCGCGTGCACCGCGACAACTGGGCCCGTTTCGCCGATATCGCACTGCCCATGCTCGTAGAACCTGGATTCCGCGAAGAGGATTTCCGGCGCCTCAAGGACCAGCAGCTCAACGCACTCACGCAGGACCTGCGCTCGGAGAACGAGGAAGAGCTGGGTAAGGAGCGCCTGGCCGCCCGGCTGTTCGCGGGCACGCCCTACGGTCACCCGGTTCTGGGCACGGTGGCGGGGATCGGCGCGATCACGCTGGATGACGTCAAGGACTTCGTACGCAAGGCCTACACGCGTGCTGCCCTGACGGTCGGTGTCTCCGGCACCACCCCGATAATCGAGACACAGCTCGAACGCGAGCTGGGCCGGCTCAGCCCTGGACCGGCCTTGGCCACGTCGGCGCCAGTCGTAGCGCGTCGGCCTCAAGGCCTCGAGATCGAGATCATCCAGAAGGACACACGCGCCACGGCCATCTCACTAGGCCACCCGATCGAGGTCACGCGCGCCCACCCGGACTTCGTCGCCTTGAGCGTCGCGCGAGCGTGGTTCGGCGAGCACCGCTCGTCGATGTCACAGCTATTCCAGCGCATCCGCGAGATACGCGGCATGAACTACGGCGACTACGCGTACATCGAGGCCTTTCCGCGCGGTATGTTCCAGTTCTTCCCCGAGGCGAACGTGGGGCGCCGCGCGCAGCTCTTCGAGATCTGGGTCCGCCCAGTGCTGCCCGAGAACGCGCAGATGGCCCTACGCATCGCGCTCTACGAGCTGGCCAAGCTCATCGACAACGGCCTCAGCCAGGACGAGTTCGAAGCCACACGTACTTATCTGATGAAGAATGTCTACCTGCTGACTGCAAGGCAAGATCAGGCCCTGGGCTACGCACTCGACTCAAAGTGGTACGGCACGGGAGAGTACACGACCTACATGCGCGACCGCCTGGCGCGCCTGACGCGCGACGAGGTCAACCAAGCTATTCACAAGCACCTCTCGGCGCGTAACCTCTCGGTGGTGATGATCGCCAAAGACGCACAGGGACTGCGCGACGCGCTGCTGGCCGACAGCTTCTCGCCGATCCACTACGAGGGCGACAAACCGGCGGAGCTACTGGACGAGGACAAGATCATCGGAGGGTTGCAGCTCGGCCTCAAGCCACAGGCCGTAACGATCGTGCCGGTCGACGACGTCTTCGCGCGCTGAGAGGTGAGTCAGAACTCGCTGGTGACCCCGCCGCCGCCCGAGCGACCGCCGCTGCCCTCAAAACGCGGCGCTTCGGGCGCTGTGGCCCTCGGCGTGGCGGCCACGACCGTCACAACCGCTTCGGCGGCTTGTATGAGGGCTCGGTCTCCGGAAAGCCGGCGCGCCGTCCAGCCGGCCCGCTCGTGTTCCGCGCTAGCGTCGAGCCAGCGCCTGAGGCAGAGCGCCAGGACGATGAGCCCGCTGCCTGCCGCGCTCAGCACGATCCACAGATCAGCGATATGGACGTAGAAGCGCAGGGTGATCAGCGAGACCACGCCAAGCGCTAGGCCGATGGCCAGCAGCAGGCGGCGTCGCGTGACGATGGCGTACGCGAGTAACGCCAGCGGAACGACTGCCGTGGCCACTTTGAAGAACGCACGCGGCACAGGGAGCGCCGCCGACCTGCCCGCTCTGAATAGCCAGGACGAGCCCTGCTCGAGGATCCGGCCGTCCCACGAGCCGATGTGAAGCGCTACGTAGAGGCCCGCCAATGCCATGATCAGCACAGCGCCACACGCACGCCGATGCGAAGGCGCCAGGCGCGCGGATTCGCTGCCGCGTAGAGCGAGCGGCGCGAGAATGAGCCCGGCAGCGACCCAGGTCGCGCGCGTCTGCGGAAATTGCCCAAGCAGCAGCCCGAGCCACAGAGTCGAGGCCAGCGCCCCAGCGGTCGACCCCCAGCGCAGCGCCGTCAGTGCGAATAGAACCACCACGCTCAGCGCGAAGAGGCGCGCTCCGGCAGGGTCTCTGACCTTGAGCACTTCGCTGATCATGTATGCGCTGCCGCCTGCCATGAAGGCCGCGCCGGCCAATGCCGTGACCGCCTCGATTCCCGTATCAGCCATACGCAGCGGACCCTTGAGACCCTCGGTCGCTGCCCACAGGCCGGCACCGAGGATTAGCGCCAGAACCGCGGCGCCTGAGTCGGGAGGCTTCACAACGAGCATGACCAACGCGAACGCCGCAGTGATCGCGAACGCGGCGAAGAAGAACGCCAGGCTGCGAAAGACCGGTCCGAGGCGTCGTCGGTCGTCGGGATGGGCACTCTCGATGGTCACGAGCGCGACGTCGTCCATCAGGCGCTCCCGTCTGCAACCACGTGCCCAACGGCGCACCGTCGCGTGTCGCTCTGCGCGCACGACGGAGGCGTTCATTCCGGTTCCTTCAGCCTGTGGTGGGCGACGAACAACCCCGCCAGCAGCGCCAGCGAGGTGACCGTGTACCACAGCGCTGCCAGCGCGTCCTGGGGCTGCGCGCGATGGAAGAGCGCGCAGATCGCGATGTACGTGGCCATGAGGCCGATCGCGAGAAGCCCGAACCGCCGCGAGCAGGCAGCATAGACGGCCACGCCGACGCCCGTCGCCATCGTCGCGAACGTGAAGAGCAGCTCCTCGCTCGTGGTCGTGCCGATGCCGGAGACCAGCGCGGCCAGCACGGCAATCCAGCCCATGTACGTCGCGACCGGCTCGAAATGCGCCTTGCGCTCCCCCTGCTTCATGAGGAATCCCAGCAGCAGAAAGAGCACACCGCAACCGATGGCATTGGCGCGCAACGCGCCCGTGACATGCGCAAAGCGCCATAGGCTGGTCTCGACGAGCGACGTCGACACGCCGCGCCAGGCAGCGAACGTGGAAAGGCTCAGCGAGAACACGACGCGCGAGTCGCAACGCGCGGCAATCGGCGCCATGACCAAAGCAACGATCAAGAGGTGCCACGGCCAGTTCGATCCGAGTGGAGTGAACCGCGCCTCCACGTACGCGAGGTCGGCCGAGCCTAGGAGCACTCCGAGGAGCAGTAGGTAGTCAAAGGCCAGGTGATCGACAGGGGTTTCGCCCCAGGCGAACCGAGGCGCGTGACGCGCGACCCAGGCAAAGCAGGCGGCTGCGGCCAAACCGACCGCGCTGGCGATCGTCAGCGGGCCGAGCCGTGCGAGATTGTCCTTGAGCAGTAGGCCAACGCCGCTTGTCAGCAGGAGCACGCCAGCGTAGAGCGCGACGCGCAGCTCAGTGTGGGCAGAAACGAGGTCGCCGCGAGCGATTCGCGACAGGCGCGCGGCGGTCTGATCGGGCAACAGTCGCCCACGGTGAAGATGCTCGACGGCCGCAACAACGTCAGGGTCCATCGCCTACCGCGCGCTCACACCGCGACTACGGCCGGAAGATCTGGCCCAGGCGGATCAGATCGAGCTCGCCGACCCCCACCTCCTCGACCAGGCCGCCGGGAGCAATGCGCAGAGTCAGCGGCACCTGCGCCACCTTGAAGTCCGCCAGCAGGTCGTGGCCCGGGGAGCGCAGGACTGGGAACAGGATCGGCATTTGCTCGAAGAAGCCGGGCGGCTCCTTGTCGACGATGATGCCGATCATAGCCACGTTCCCCGGCCGCCGCCGGTAGCGCTCGTTCCACAGCGGAATCATGCGGTGGCAGTGCGGACAGCCGCTGGAGAAGAACGCCAGGATCGTCACGGTCTTCTTGGGGTAGTCGACGCGGCGCGTGACGCCGTCGATGCCGGTGGCGTCGAATGCCGTGACGGTATTCCCGGGCTTGAGAAACTCGACCTGAGGCGTGCCCACAGCCGGCGGAGCTGTGGCAGGAGCAGCGGCCGGTCCGGCTGCGAGAGCCGCCAACAAAAGGAACGCCGCAGATTCCATCATCGTGCCTCCTCAACCCACCGCGAGCTGCACCAGCGGTCCAGCGCAAAATGATAGCGCGAAATCGCGCCGTAGCGCTTCGCGGCTAGCGCGGGGAGACCTCGCTAGCGCGTGGCGAGCAACGTCCAGTCAATCCGGCGCTAGAGCGACAGACTCCGCGCACAGTCGATAGCCCACTCCGATCTCAGTGGTGAGGAGACTCGGCCGCGCTGGATCCTTCTCGATCTTGTGCCGAAGTTGCGTCATGTAGACGCGCAAGTACTGGCTCTCGTTGACCGCCGACGGGCCCCAGACTTCCTTCAGCAATTGACGGTGCGTGACGACGCGGCCCGCGTAGCGCACGAGGGTGGCCAAAAGCTTGTACTCGAGACGCGTCAGATGCAGCTCCTGGCCGTCGCGCATGACACGCCGCGTGGCGAGATCGACGCGCAGGCCAGAGGCCTCGAAGACCGGATCAACGACGTCCGCGCGCACCTGCGCAGCATGGCGCTCCGCCACCCGCAACCGGGCGAGCAGCTCGGGCATGCCGAAGGGCTTGGTGAGGTAGTCGTCTGCCCCCGCGTCCAGCGCGGCCACTTTGTCCGCCTCCTGACCGCGGGCCGACACGACCACGATGGGCGCAGTCGACCACTCGCGCAGCCGACGGGTGACGTCGAGGCCGTCGCCGTCGGGCAATCCAAGGTCCAAGAGCACCAGCTCGGGATTGTGGCTCGAGGCCTGCACTAGGCCGTCGGCCGCTGTCGCGGCCTCGAGCACGCGGTAGCCCTGACCCTCCAGGGCGGGCCGCAGAAAACGTCGCATCTGAGGTTCGTCCTCGATGATGAGAACGGTCGGCGCGGGCGTGCTCACGGTGTCATTCTGACTCTTCACCGGTAAGGCCGCCATCGGTCTCCGCAGGGATGGCTGGCGGCTTGCCGCCGACCGGCAGCCGCAGCCGGACGACAGTGCCGCCGCCGGCCCTGTTCGAGGCCTCGATCGTGCCGCCGTGCGCGACGATCACCCCACGGCAGATGGCGAGACCCAGGCCGCTTCCGCCGGCTCGTGCGCCCGGCCCCCGAAAGAACTTGTCGAAGACGCGCGCCTCGCTGCCTGCCGGCAGTCCCGGGCCGCGGTCCAACACCTCGACCTCGAGCCAGGCGTCGTCTTGTGTCGCGACGATCTCGATCGGCGTGCCGGCCGGAGTGTGCTGAACCGCATTCTCGATCAGGTTCACCAGGGCTTGCTCCACGAGCACGGGATCGACATGCGCCATCGCGATCTCGCCCGCGATGCGCACGTCCACGCGTCGTGTGTCTAGGCGCGACCCGAAGTGCACGAGCGCCGATCCGACGATTTCCTCGATCGGCACCCACTCTCGCGCGATGGCGAGCTGACCCGCTTCCAGCCGCGTCATGGCGAGCAGATTCGCGACCAGGCGACTCAGGTGCTCTGCCTCGTCCTGGATGGTGCGCACGAGGTCGGTGCGCTGAGGCGCCGTCAGGGCGCCGTCGGGCGTGAGAAGTGCCGTGGCTGAACCGACGATGGCCGCCAGGGGTGTGCGCAGGTCGTGGGACACAGAGCTGAGCAGCGTGTTGCGCAGCTCCTCCGTGCGCGCGCGCAGCGCGATCTGTTCAGCCTCCTCCGCAAGCAGTGCCCGTTCCAGCGCGCCCGCGGCCTGCTGCGCCAGGGCCTCGAGCATCTGACGACGATTCGCCTCGGTCAGTGGCCGACCGTCGGCCGAACGAAAGCCCACGACACCTAAGGTGCGTGCACCGCTCTGCAGCGGGAGATACAGCGCGACTGCACCCGGAAGGGTATCCGTCCCCTGGCCGGCCTGCCGAGCATGTTCGTACGCCCAGCGCGCGACCGCTGCCTCGTTCTCATCCACGGCAAAGCCGGACGCGGCCGGGATCATAGTCAAAGCGCCCTCATTCCTGGCGACCAGCACCGTGGACGGCCCGCCCAAGGCGACCTCGATCTGACCGACCGTGGCCGCGGCGATGGTGTCCACATCCCGCGCATGCGCCAGCTCGCGTGCAAAGGCGTGTAGCGTGGCGGACCACTGGGCTTGCGCGCGGGCTGCCTCGGCGCGCTCGCGGACGCGCGCGGCCAGCGTGCTCACGATCAGGCCGACGACGAGCATGACTCCGAAGGTCGGCAGGTAGATGACGTCGGCGACGGTGAACGTGAACCTCGGTGGCACGAACAGGAAGTCGAAGGCCGCCACGCCCAGCGTGGCAGCCACCATCGACGGTCCGCGGCCGAAGCGCACGGCCACGTACGTCGTGGCCAGCAGGAAGACGAGCACGAGGTCCGTGGTCTGGAAGTGGCCGTTCATCACAAAGGCGACGGCCGTGGCCAGGGCCACGGCTGCCAGACTGCCAAGGTAGCTGGCTGGACGTGAGTGCAGATTCAAGATGGCCGGCGGGCGACGCGACGCACCCTCCACCGGGTCGCCGCTGCTCACGTGCACCTCGATATCCCCGCTGCCGCGAATGACCTGATCAAGCAGCGAGCCGCCGAAGAAGTCGCGCCAGCGCGAGTGCGTGGGCTTGCCCAGGAGTATCTTGGTGGCGTTGTGCTCGCGAGCGTACGCGAGCAGCGTCTCGCCCGCGCTCTCACCGCTGAGCGTCGCCACGCGGCCGCCCAGCGATTCCGCCAAGCGCAGGTGCTGCGTCACCCAGTCGCGGTCCTCCTGCGGTAGCCGAGCGTGGGAAGGGATCTCGACGTAGATGGCGGTCCAGTCGGCACGGAGCCCGGCGGCCATGCGCCGCGCGGCGCGTACCAGTCGCGCCGCATGCGGTCCTGGACCAACGCACACGAGGATCCTCTCCGCCGCAGGCCAGGTATCCGTGATCCCGTGCTCGCGGCGGTAGGCGCGTACGTCGGCATCGACGCGCTCTGCGGTGCTTCTGAGCGCCAGCTCGCGCAGTGCGAGCAAGTTGCCCTTGCGGAAGAAGTGCGCCACGGCGCGTTGTGCCTGCTCGGGCAGATAGACCTTGCCCTGCCGCAGCCGCTCGATCAGCGCCTCCGGCGGAAGGTCCACCAACTCGATCTCGTCCGCCTGCTCAAGCACCGAGTCCGGGATGGTCTCGCGCACGCGGATGCTGGTGATCTGTGCGACGACATCGTTGAGGCTCTCGATGTGCTGCACGTTCACCGTGGTCCAGACGTCGATGCCGGCGTCGAGCAGCTCCATCACGTCCTGCCAGCGCTTACGGTGGCGCGAGCCCTCGGAGTTGGTGTGAGCCAATTCGTCCACCAGCAGCAGCGCGGGCCGACGCAGGAGGGCCGCGTCCACGTCGAGCTCCTCGAGCGCGACGCCGCGGTACTTGGCTTGACGGCGCGGCAATAGTTCCAGCCCCGCCAGCAGCGCCGCGGTCTCAGGGCGGCCGTGGGTGTCGACCCAGCCGACGACCACGTCCGCGCCGCCGGAGCGCATGTGCTGGGCAGCCTCGAGCATCGAGTAGGTCTTGCCGACGCCGGGGGCCGCGCCGAAGAAGACCTTGAGCTTGCCTGGTCGCGCGCGACGCTGCTCACTCTGGAGACGCTGGATCAGCGCGTCGGGGTCCTGTCGCGCCGGAGTCATAGGGCTAGTCTAGGCGATGCCGCAACAGCGTGCAGGGCGTTCAAGGCTGGCGCGGCTCGCGTCTGGCGACAACCGCTACCTGGAAGTCCTTGGCTCGCTCAATCAGCCGGAAGACCAGGTCGCTCCGGAACGCACCGTGGTGCGGGTGTGTTGCCTGTGGGCGCGCGACGAGGATCTGGGAGATGCCCTGGCGGTGCGCGAACTCGATGACGGCGTCCACAGGGTCCTTGCCGGCGAGCACGCGCGTGTCCACGCGCAGGTTGCGTGCGAAGGTCAGATGGTGCTCGACCGCCTCGCGCGCGCTGGCGGGCAAGCGGCCCAGGTCGCCCGCCGGACAGACGACAACGGCGAAGCACTCGGCCTTGAGGTAGTCCGCCACGCGTCGGCCACGGCGAATGACCGCGGCTGTCGCCGGATCGTCAGTCACGAGGATCAGCACCTTCTCTGCTGCGGTCGCGGGCCCCTCCGCAGGTGCTCGACCCGATGGCGGAACGGCGGGCTCGCTCTGTCTCGCATCGACCTCGTGCGCCGTCTGGCGCAGCGCCAGCTCGCGCAGCGCTGCGAGCGTCGGCTCCTGGAAGAACTGCTCCAACGCCTGCGACGCCTTCTCCGGGGCGTAGACCACACCTCGCGCCAAGCGGTTGCGCAGCGCGCCGGGTGTGAGGTCGATCATCACCACCTCGCTGGCTTGGCGGATGACCCAATCAGGCACCGTCTCGCGCACCCGCACGCCGGTGAACTGGTACACTTGGTCGTTCAGGCTCTCGATGTGTTGGATGTTCATCGTGGTGTAGACGTCGAGGCCGGCGCGTAACAGCAACTGCACGTCCTCCCAGCGCTTCTCCAGCGCCGAGCCGGGCACGTTCGTGTGGGCCAGCTCGTCCACGAGACACAACGCAGGCCGGCGCGCGAGGATGGCATCGACGTCCATCTCCTCGAACGTGGTGCCACGATACTCAACGCGTCGGCGTGGAATCAGCTCCAGCCCCTCCGCGCGTGCGATCGTGTCGCGGCGGCCGTGTGGCTCAAAGTAGCCGACAGCCACGTCGATGCCTGCTTGCGCGCGCGTCCGACCCTCATCGAGCATCTGGTACGTCTTGCCCACTCCGGCGGCGTAACCGAGAAACACCTTGAGCTGTCCCGGGCGTCCTTCGACAGGGCCATCAGTCATCGTGGCGCTCAGTTGGGGAAGATGCGAACGTCGATGCCCTCTGCACCGCGGATCAGCTTTTCGACGGGATTGCTGCGCCAGATCGCCCAGCGACGCGGTGCACGACTGTGGCCGATGAAGATCTGGGTGATGCCCTGCGAACGTGCCAGCTCGACGATCGTGGCGATCGGGTCAGCCGCCTCCAGCAGGTGCACGCTGGCTCCGAGATCGCGCGCCAGCGCCAGGTACGTCTCGATGCGGGTCGCATCCGCCGCGCTCAGATCCGGCTGGTTGACGTAGACGGCATGCAGCTCGCCGTGAAAACGATCCGCTTGACGCCGGCCACGGCGCAGCATGGTCTCTCCGTCCGCCCTGGGCGTCACGCACACCAGAATCCGCTCCAGAGTCGCGTACGGCTGGGCACCACCGTGCTCCTTCAGGTACGCCGTGAGCTGGTAGTCGACGACGTCGGCCGCGAGCAGCAACGCTAGCTCGCGCAGTTGCGAGAGCTGATGCTCCAGCGCCGCCACGTCTCCGTTCCCGATTCCTTCGCGTCGGGCGCGCTCGATGCAGTACTCTTCCGGCGCATCCACGATTGCGATCTCGTCCGCGCGCCGCAGGAACGCCACCGGCACCGTGGACGTCGAGCGGCGACCGCGGATACGCGCCACTTCATCGGCGCGTTCTTCGATGTGCTGTACGTTGAGCGACGTCACGACGTCGATGCCCTGCTGCAGCAGCCATTCCACGTCTTGCCAGCGCTTCGCGGTGATCCAGGCGGGCGGATTGTCGTAGGCGAGCCCGTCAACGAGGCAGACTCTGGGCCGCCGACGGAGGATCGCGGCACGATCGATGGCGCGCTGGCCGTCGACCTCGACGAGTGGAATGACCTCCAGGTGGCCCAGCAGCTCGCGCACGTCGGTTCTGCGTTCCGGCTGAATGGCCGCGACGACCACGTCCTCGCCGCGCTCGTGGCGTCGGCGGCCTTCGTCCAGCATGCGATAGGACTTCCCGACCCCCGAGGCGTAGCCGAGAAAGACCTTCAGTCGACCGCGTCCGGCCCGAAACTCCTCGGACTGGCAGCGTCGCAGCAGCTCGTCTGGGTCAGGTCGCGCCGGTTCGCCGTTGGTCACGATCGCGCTCTAGCTGGCGCCTTGCGCCGGCCCGGGACGACCAAAGCGCTGGTTGAGGTCGAGGTTGAGCAGCAGCACATTCACGCGCGGCTCGCCGAGGAAACCGAATGTGCGCGCCTCAGTGCGCCTCTCGACCAGCGCGGCAACGTCGGCAGCGAGGACGCCTCGCGCCGCGGCCACGCGCGGGACCTGCCAGCGCGCAGCTTCGGGGCTGATGTGCGGGTCGAGCCCGCTCCCCGAGGCGGTCACCAACTCCGCCGGCACGGGCCCCGGGCGCTGCGGGTTCTCGACCGTGAGTCGCTGGATGTCAGCCACCACGCGATCGCGCAGCGCTTTGGAGGTGGGTCCCAGGTTCGATCCCGACGAAGCGCTCGCGTCGTAACCGTCTGTTCCCGCCGCGGACGGTCGTCCTTGGAAATACGCCGCGCTCTTGAACGCTTGGCCGATCAGCTCGGAACCGATGACATGGCCGTCGGAAACGACGAGGCTGCCGTTGGCCTGCCGAGGCCAGAGCACCTGCGCTACGGCTGTGACGGCCAAGGGATAGAGCAGCCCGGTCAGGACCAGAGTCACCAACGTCATCCGGAGTGCGACGTTTAGTTCGTGTCTCATGACAGTCGCTCCCTACGTGAGGCCGACGAAGGCCAGGCAGATGTCGATGGCCTTGATACCGATGAATGGCGCGACGACGCCGCCCAAGCCATAGATCAAGAGCGATCGTCGCAGCAGGGCCGCCGCGCCCAGCGGCCGGTAGCGCACGCCGCGCAGCGCCAGCGGTACCAGCAGGATGATGATCAGGGCATTGAAGATCACCGCCGACAGGATCGCGCTCAAGGGCGAGGCCAGCCGCATAACGTTGAGCGGCGCGATCTCGGGGAAGACCACCATGAACATGGCCGGCAGGATCGCGAAGTACTTGGCCACGTCGTTGGCGATGGAGAAGGTCGTGAGGCAACCGCGCGTCATCAAGAGCTGCTTGCCGACCTCCACGACCTCCAAGAGCTTGGTCGGGTTGCTGTCGAGATCCACCATGTTGCCAGCCTCGCGCGCCGCTTGGGTACCGGTGTTCATGGCGATAGCGACGTCTGCCTGGGCCAGGGCCGGGGCGTCGTTGGTGCCGTCGCCGGTCATGGCCACGAGCTTGCCCTTGGCCTGCTCGTCGCGGATCAGCTTGAGCTTCATCTCCGGCGTCGCCTCGGCCAGGAAATCGTCGACACCGGCCTCCGCCGCGATCGAGGCCGCGGTCAGCGGGTTGTCGCCG
>Ga0302323_100001463_pt1 | contig 19164 bp, 16 predicted proteins | sample Fen_T0_3_FD_201950 | JGI IMG/M metagenome (GOLD analysis project Ga0302323, IMG submission 201950) | Peat permafrost microbial communities from Stordalen Mire near Abisko, Sweden - Fen_T0_3 | ecosystem: Environmental > Terrestrial > Soil > Wetlands > Permafrost | place: Sweden: Abisko... | reverse complement strand
CAAATCCCCATTCATGGCGCCCATTGGCGCGCGAGTTGGGTGGACTGGAGGCTGCGAAATTCGCCATCGAGGGTGCAAAGACTGCACGGCGGGCACGAGATGGCGCCGCGCGAGGGCGGGATTCTTCCACTGTGTTGCTTTGGAAAATCGCCCGGAAGTGCGCTGGTGCCTTCGTGGCGCACGCCTTGCACATATCCGAAGGGCTAGTACGAGCTTCCAACAATATAGAGCAAGGAATATGTTGTCGATCGCCGTCTTCCTCACCGCCACGTCGCTGGCCCTGGTCGCCCCGCCGGCCCATGGTGACGAAGGCATTCGATTCGTCTGCGAGCGCGAACAGATTCCGGTTATTCAGGCGGCGATGGCGAGCTACCTGAAGGCCATGGCGATTCCAGCTGGACTGGTCGTCACCAGAGAACGACCTGCCCAGGGGGTGCTGGTCTACACGCTGGCCACTCCGGCGAACGACACATCGACGCTGGACCTTGCCAGCCGCATCGGCGTGGATATCTCCGCCGAAAGAATTGGCCAGGCTCTCGACTCTGCCCAGGCCACCACGACAGTCTCGCGGAAGGAAATTGTGCTGGCAATGCTACAACACGGACGACTGACCGAGCTGCGAGGTGGCGCCTGCAGCGTAGAATCGCTGTCGGACCACGTGGCATTGAGGCAGAACATCGTGGCATGGGCGGAAAACCTGCGGTGGAGTTGGCCGAATGGAGGCCCGGCCGAGTGGAACAGGGCCTATTGGAACCGGGGAACGCCCAGGCGTGACGTGTCCTTGCGCGAGGCCATCGACGACGTCTTCGCTAACCAGCGCGCCTACGCCATTGGGTGCTACACCGCTACCAAGCTGGTTTTCGTGAAGGGCGTGCTGGACTATTACGATCGAATTCGCGAATCGGCGACGCTGGCCAGTGCGATTCAGGCGCGGCTCCTGTCGGATGGCGAGCCGCTGTCGGACATCGAGCCCGGAAACGCCTGGAGCTTCGAGCCCGGCTTCGATCCAAAGGAATCGATTCGACCGGGCAAGTTGCTTTCCATCATCCACACCGTCGCACCCAAGAACTTCGTCCCCGGCGACTGGGTCTACTTTCTCAACACTGACCCGCTTTCCAGCAAGAAGACCGGCTACGAAGGTTCGAACGCCATCTACCTGGGCGGCGGACGATTCGACGACTACTACGGTGAGAACAACCACGCGTTCACCTACGAGGAGAAGCTCGACGAAGTCTTCCAGTGGCGCAACGGCGTATTCAGCCGCAAGCGCGATGCCGGCAAGCGACGCCCGCTGAGCGCGCTCGCCTACGAGCGGCTGGGCACTTCTCCAAGTCAAGGTGGCATCGTCAAGACCTGGCGAATGGCCCCGGACCTCTTCGAACGTCGGGCTACCGTAAGTCGCACCCGTTCTGTGCCGTCCCGATCCAAGCCGCTGCGCGTGTCTGCCACGAGTCTGGCTCGAATGATTTGCTGAAGTGGCTGTGCCGCGATAAATGGGGAGCGAGGCGGGTCGGGAATGCCCACCGCTTGGAAGCCCCTAGACAAGTCGGCGACGGTTGGAACTGCTTCCTATCGGCTTCCAGAACATCTTAGGGTTGCGAGAAGTCGAATGCGTTGCTTAGGTCCGCGGCCACGGCATCACGCGTGCCGAGGGGTAACAGGTGGAAACGGTGCTCTATGAGCGCAAGGATCGACGAAGCGTCATAGACCGTTGAGTCGACGAAGCCCTTCTTGGCGAACGGCGAGAACACGAGGGTGGGGACGCGAGTGCCGGGGCCCCATGGGTCGGCGGTTGGTGGCGCGACGTGGTCCCAGAAGCCGCCGTTCTCGTCATAGGTAACGATCACTGCGGTGTCCGACCAACTCGGTCCATTGCGTATGGCCTCGATGAGGCTGCGCGCATGGACCTCGCCATTGATGACGTTGGTGTAGTTGGGATGCTCGTTGTCGATTCCGTCGGGCTTGACGAAGGAAACGGATGGCAGGTTTCCTGCCCGCACAGCGGCGACGAAGTCGGCTTCGTCTTTGAGATGCGAGCGCGCCGGGGCACCGTCGTTATAGTTCGCGAAATAGACGAAGGGTTGATGATTGTACTGGAACAGAGTGCCGGAATCAGTGCCGGCATCGTCCGTCGGATTGGCGAGGGTCTTATCCCACCCCTCCGCGTACCAAGCCCAGTCGATCCTTTGCTCCGACAGGCGATCGCCAATGGTGGGGAAGGTCTGCGGCGGCACCAATTGTTCGGGCGGGACGTTGGCTGGATGCGGCGTGGCGCTAGGGTACAGCGTTCCAATGACATAACCATCGGGGGTGAGTGGCCCATCCTGCGGCTTTCCGTTGGCGTCTGTGACCGGCGCGCCATTGTCGTCGAGAACCGCGCGCTTGATGGTCGTGGGCGCGTTCGGGAACTGTGCAACTCCTGCTGAGATCAGAAAGATGTGATTCTGTAATGACCCGCCGAAAACGCCGTGAAAGAAATGGTCACACAGCGTGAAGTCGCGGACCTCATCCGCGAGGGGCAATCCCGTCGTCTGGTAATAGCCCATGGTCAGGCCTTTGGCAGCGATGTCGTACAGCACGAACTGGTCCATTCTGCCGTCGTGGATCTGGCGTTGCTCCTCGTAGAAATTGTTGGTGAGGTCGGTCGAGGTTGCCGCCGTGCTCGGGACATAGGTGTCCAGGGCAAATGGGCCGTTGGACAGCGTCTGCGGCAGATGGCTCTCGGTCTGCGGTAGAGTTTGGAACGGGACGCCGGTGACATCGAGCTGCGGCGGCGCACTTTGGGCCTGGGTCAGGCCACTCGCCCCTGGAAATTGCCCGTATAGGCTGTCGAAGCTCCAATTCTCGAGCACGACGACGACGATATGATTGAGCCGCTCGAGGCCTCCTCCATTTGCTGGCGTCCCGCTGGGGAGGTTAGCCCCGCAGGCGCCGACGGCGGCGAGCATGAGAGATCCCGTCACGAAGCGGCAAGTTCGCATTGCGCGTTTGGCAGATCTGATTGGCATGTCAGCATTCCTCCCGCTGTCCAACGAACGCAGCGGGAGAAAGGTTCCCGAAGGCGTTGCCAGGGAGAGGATGACCGCACAGCTCAGTCTGGCCGTCTCATTTGCCGCCCGGCCCCTGTTGTGGCGTCGGGAATGCGAAAAACGCCGCTCACTCTTTCCTATGGGAACGCCGATTGGTTCTTCGGTCCCTTAATCCACCAGCGATCCGTCTCAGGAGCACTCAATGGACATCAAAGGTATCAGCAATAGCCGTGGTATCAGCACAGTCAGCCTGACACAGTCACCGGCCGCAGAGGCTGACGCCAAGAACACATCGGGAAGCCAGTCCCAGGCACTGAAAGACTTGGCGGACAAATTCAGCCAAGCCGCACAGACCGGCCAAATGCCTGAGCTCAGCAGTATCCGCACTTACGAGCGGCGACATCTGCACGGCCGCGCCCCCAGACTCATGCGACAACTTGTCCAAGGGCGTGCGGCATGCCGAATCCCGCATCGATGCGTGGGCCACCTGCCCCTTTAGCAGGGCCGAAGTGCCACGAATCTGTCATTCGCGGGGATTTCTGTGGCGGCACGGCCAATGCAACTCTCGTGGGCTGACATGCGAAAACAAGTCGACATGATGACCCATCAAACCGACAGCAAGGCCAGCGATTCCGCCCAACTGCAGGTGCCAGTGACCAATGCCGTCGTGGCGCGGGTGCTGATAGCGGATGAGGATCCAGATGCGCTCGACCTTCTCGGCGACATTCTATGCAGCCCGGCGGTTGAGATTTGCCGAGCCACCAGCGGGGCCGAATTGGTGGTGATGCTTGCCGAGCGGGATCCCTTCGACCTGGTCGTGACCGACATCGTTATGCCGTGGATGGAAGTGGAACGCCTGGGCAACGCCAAGCTGGTGCGCAAACCCGTCGCGGTGGCTGCCTTGCGCAAGACCGTTAGCGAAATGCTGGGAGGGGCGTCGTGAACGCCTGCGCGCACCGCGTAGAGCCGCGCAGCATTCGCGTGATGGCTGCGGCCATCGCAGGCGTTCTGATTGTCGGGGCCATCGACTACCTCACCGGCCCTGAGGCATCCATCGCGCCTGTGTACTTGGTCCCCATTGCCCTTGCTACGTGGTCCGTCAGGCTGCGCGCGGGATTGTTGCTCGCCAGCCTGTCCGCCGTGGTCCGACTCCAGGACCTCTGGTTGACGCCTCGCCAATATGACCATCCCTTCACGCCCTACTGGAACGGCGTGGTCGAATTGGGCTTCTTCATCGTCGTCGCCACCATCCTGGCGCGGTTGCGAACCACGACCGAACACTGGGCGACCCTTGCCCGCACCGATCCACTCACCGGTGTCATGAACCGGCGGGCCTTCGTCGAGACCGCCACACTCGAACTGGCCCGCGCCGAGCGCTACCAGCACTCGCTAACCCTGGCCTATGTCGACATCGACGACTTCAAACAGATCAACGACCAGGGCGGACATGCCTACGGCGACCAGGTGCTGATCGAGGTTGCGGAAACCCTCCGGCGAAATCTGCGCGCCTTCGATGTGCTCGCACGCTATGGCGGCGATGAGTTCGTCTTGCTCTTGCCTGAGGCCGATGACAGAGCGGCGAACGTAGTCCTGGACAAGCTAGTGGCAACGCTCCACGCGGCAATGCGAGGAAAGCGCGCCGCCACGAGCCTCAGCATCGGGGCAGTGACCATTGATGGCCCGCGGACTACGCTCGACCGATTGCTCGAGCAAGCCGACAACTTGGTCTACGCTGCCAAGCAAGACGGTAAGGATTGCATACGTCACCGGCACCTCAACCGCAATGGTACGGGCGGTCTCGAAGACACGCCGACGCCCGAAGGAACGATTCTGTATCCCCGGTTTCCCACAGCCTCACCCATCGCTTTGCATGCCAAGGGCCGCTGAGATGCGCTTTCGGCCCCGCGCTAGTTCGCCCCCCAGGACGAGTGCATTTTTCACAAACGTGGTTTGACGTGGCGGGTGTAGCTTTAGCGAGGACGCTTGGAACTTGGTCTTACGCGGAGGTTAAACGTGCATCAGTCAGCAAAGAATCAGATTATCGAGTACCTGACCTTCTACGAGGGCAGGATCAGTTGGATGTATCTCGACAGCCTCGGCCTTGTCTCGACGGGCATCGGGATTCTCCTCGACCCCTTCGAAAAGTTCGGCCGCTCGGTGCCTTTCTACTTGAACGGACGACCTGCGACCGATGCCGAGGTTAAGGCGGAGTGGAACTTGGTCAAGAGCAAGAGCGTTGGCCCAGGCGGGCCCAAGCTTCGCGTGCCCGAGGCGCAAATCGATGCCGCCACCATGAGGACCCTCAGTGCGAAGGAAGCCGAGGCCCGGTCGTATTTCGGTGCCGACTTCGATCGCTGGCCGGCCGACGTGCAGGTGGTGCTGGTCCAGATGGCCTATGCGGGCGGTCTGCTCGCGCGAAAGGGCGAGCTGCTTGGTCCGCTGTCTCAACGCAAGTGGCTCGAGGCGTCCAAGTACACCTACTTGACGAACAAAAAGCAGGGACGGGCCGGCTACAAGACCTACAACTTGGCATTTCCCTACATGATGCAGACCGGCTGGATTCTCGACCAGTGCTCCAAGCTGCAGATGTTTTGGCCGTCGCCGAACAACATCAGTCTCTTTTACGGCATCAAGCAGTCGCTGCAGGTTGCACGCTGGTACGTGGACTCGACGGACTCCCGCATTCGCACCGACGACATCATCGTAGGGATGGACATCCGCGGCTGGCTGCGTAGTCGAGCGTGAGGGGGCGTCTGAAAGGGCGATGCAGTGTCGTGGCTCGGGCATTTGGGGCGAACGTGCCGAAGGCGGCAGAATCCCTGATATCGGTCGTTGAAATGATGTTCGGGTGTAGCACGCCAGACCAATGACGCCCGCGTGAGCCGCGCGGTAGCGGTTGGTCGATCGGCAGCCGCTCGGTGGCCGTCTCGGGGCGGGAGGGAGGAGTCTTTACCAAACTTTACGATCGTGCAACACGACGCGAACATCCAAGGCGCATCGTCGGTCGTGGAGGGGAAGCATGCGCGTCTTGGTCGTCTTGTTATCGCTGTTGATTCTGTTCGTACCGGCCACAAGTCGCGGCGACAGCGGCTTTCGCTGCAAGTCGGGCCGGCTGGTCTCAACCGACGATCGCATGTTTGAGGTGTTCGATCGCTGTGGCAAGGCGGACTTGGTTGGGAAGCGCGTCGTTCAGCGCCAAAGGGGGGACGAGTACGTGGAGGTTCTCCTCGATAAATGGACCTACGATCTCGGTCCCAACCGTTTCGTCCGCGTCGTCATCTTCGAGAACGGCCGGGTGATCGACGTCGAAAGCGGCAACTACGGCAAGAAAGGTAGCTGAATGATGCGAGTCGCTGGCTCATTCATCGCCGCGAGGCCAGCCCGCCTTGCGCCAGCCCGACAGGTCGCCGTATAGCCCGCCGATTTCGATTCCGCAAGCAGCGGAATGCGTGAAATCGATAACGTTTGGGCGGTGTCAACTGTCACGCAACTGCAACCAAACTGTTGCGACGATGGCCGGGCAGTCCGGCCGTCTCGCTCAATTGCCACGCCGCCCCACGAGGACCGACCATGCACGTAGCTCTCACATTTCGCTCCGCCGTCGTTGTCACCGCATCACTCGTAGGATTATCCGCTTGCGGCTCATCCACCAGCAGCACTACTCCGATCAACGACGCTGCCACCTCCGGTAGCGGCGGGGTGACTGGTACGGGCGGAACCGCTGCGGGCACCGGGGGCGTGGTGGGCTCGGGTGGAACCAAGGCTGGTACCGGCGGCACGATCGCATCAACATCGACCCTGGCCAATTTCAGCTTCTTCGTGACCAGTTACGCGGCACTGCAAAAGATCGCCGGCAACACCAATGGACTGGGGGGCGATCTCCGTCACGGCGAGACCGGTGCCGGGGCTGGGCTACGTGGTGCCGACAAGATCTGCGCCGAGATTGCCGAGAGCAGCCTTGCCGGTGCTGGGACCAAAACATGGCGGGCCTTCTTGAGCGCAACCGCCGACGCGAGCGGCAAGCAAGTCAATGCCATCGAGCGCATCGGGTCCGGGCCTTGGTACGACCGGATTGGCCGCCTGTTCGCCAACAACCTGAACGAGCTCTATTACGACCGGCCCCAGAACGCGGCTGCCGAAATCAAGAACGACTTCCCCAACGAAAGCGGCACCACCAACCAGAATCCCGACAAGACCGGCGATGTGGACAACCACGACATGCTTACCGGCTCGAACGCCCAAGGCCAGCTCTATAGCGCCACGGCGACCTGCAAGGACTGGACGGTGGCGGACGGTGCGCCCAGCAATGGGCGGCCGCGCGTAGGGCACAGCTGGCCGACTGGCGGCCAGCTGGGATGCAGCGACAGCAGCAGTGGCGGCGATGCCGCCATGGGTGGCGGTGTTCCCTGGACGGATGGCGGTATGCCTTGGATCGATGGCGGTATGCCTTGGATCGATGGCGGTATTCCTTGGATCGATGGCGGCATTCCCTCGATGGGCGGCGGTATTCCTTGGATCGATGGCGGCATTCCCCCGATGGGCGGCGGTATTCCTTGGATCGATGGCGGCGATCCCTCGATGGGCGGCGGCGATGGCAGCATGTGCCATTGGATCTCGTCCCTCGACGAGTCGGGATGTGCGCCTGGGGTCAACCTGGTCCAAAACGGCGGCCCTGGCAACGACAGCACTGTGGGTTCCGGCGGTGGCTACGGCGGCTTCTACTGTTTCGCGCTCACGCCCTGAGCCCTGATTCGCCTGCGGGCCGAGGACCTGCCTCCCCCGCCCCTTCTCCCCCGGCCGTGCCGCGCGGTTGCGAGAGGCCACGGCCCAGTGAAGTCCAGCCTCACGGGCTCGGCCGCATTGCCCGAACTCACACAGTCCCGCGGCACCTCTGCCGCCGGAGCTCATCGCGGGCATATTCCAATTCCATTAAGAGTGTAACCCGGCCGGTCCTAGTGACATCTCAGAGCGACCTTTGAGTCAGGGTGCGAGTCGCTCTCCCAGGGAATTTGACGGCGACACTGAGAACTGCGTGGTTGGTGTGTGAGAGCTGCCCAAGTGCACCTCCATATCCGGCCTCGGAAACTTCCGCCTGGATCCCGACACACCGACCGCGAAAGCGCACTCACTCTGCGTTTCGCCATCGGACCGTCACAACATCAACAACCAGTCAGATCGAGGAACAAAGCCCCGGCTGTCACGCGCACCCTCTCAACGAGGAACTTGTGGTCGGCAGCGTGGGTCGTGCGCGGACTGAACGCGGACCACTAGACAACCGAACCGAAGCGATGTTCGAATCCAACAACAAAGACGCGAACGTGGTCGTGCGATGCCATCCAAGAGGTCTTTACCAACGTGAACGTGGCCCCGAGCATACCTCCGTCAGCGGGCAACATCATCGCCGGTGGTTTGGTCGGTTCCGTCCAGGGAGCATGGATCAAGGATATCAACGTCGTCGGCAGCGTTAGAGGCCATGGTGTCGCTGGCGGCGTACTTGGCTACGTAATCAACGACGACCCTTCCAGCGTCGAAACCGTGTTCATGCAGGCCGTCTATCGCGGCAACGTCACCGTCAGCGCAGGGACGGACCCCGCGGGCACCATCGGATTTCGCACAGGAACGTTCCTTCGCTGTACCGGCACTTTCTACAATATTGAAGCCGACCGCGGCGTCCGGTTTGCGACGACGGAGGACACTGCTTGCAACGTGGCTTACACGACCAACCAGCTTCGGGGGCCTCATCCAGATCCGAACAGGCTCATCACTCCCTATATAAATGGGGACCTCATCACACAGGCTAAGATCGATGGTCCGCCTTTTTACGAACAGTGCAAGCTCGCGTCTGGCTCGGACGGCGACTGGGGCTTCGGAGCGACCACCTGCCCCGACCCTCCCGCGACGGTGTGGGCCTTGAACTCGAGTACCGAGTACAACACCCTCGTGAACATTCCGAATCCCGGCGTGCAGCCAAAGTAGGCGGGGCGACGCCTCGTCCCATCTAATACACGCAGTCGCTCCGCGAAGGCCGAGTTCTTCGCGAAGCGACTGCGAGACTGGTTGATGGAGTTCGTGATCTGAACGGGATACCTATTCGTCCCCTATGGCACCGTTACAATCGGGTGACGTTAATGCGCTGCCTGATTCCGAGTTCACTGTCTTGCTGAAGCATTTTGTAGGTAACCGAGGAGATGAAGCTGTCATCAGAGAGCGTCCCAACAGAGTCGGTGCAGGGGTGACATCAAAGGTTCTTATGCCGCCAACCGACACAATACACAATCAAGATTAAGGAGACGCCTATGAAGAAAAGGTCGAGCTGGATCCTCATCGCATTCATTGCCTGTGCTTCTGCAGGGCTAGCCTGGGCAGCCAAGAAGGAAATCGTCACCACAGTGCCCGAAGGACTGAAATGGGTGGAGGTTCCAAAGAGCGGCGGGGTTCAGGTCGCGAACGTGTCCGGCGACATCATGAAGGGTGCCTACACTGCGTTTGCCAAGATCCCGTCGGGGCAGATGCACCCGTTGCACACGCACTCGAAAGACACCAAGGCAGTCGTCGTGTCCGGGACCTTCCTTCTAACGGGCGAGGATGGGGTCGAGAAGAAGCTTGGCCCCGGCGGGTACTTCTTCGTGCCAGGCGGACTCAAGCACACCAGCGGCTGCGCCGCAGCTGCGCCATGCCTGTTGTTTCAGGAGGGCCCTGGCGCGTTTGATATGAAGCCGGTTGAGGCCAAGGCCACCGACAAGAAATAGCCTCCGTTGGATGAGCCGGGAAGGTGTTCGCCCTTTGACGACAGGCCTTCGCCGCGCTATCTCCGGGGATGCTGTTCGAACCACTCAAGCTGCGTGGGGTGACCTTCCGCAATCGCATTGGCGTCTCGCCGATGTGTCAGTACTCCTGCCTTGACGGGCTGGCTGACGACTGGCATCTGGTCCACCTCGGCAGCCGGGCCGTCGGGGGGGCCGGGCTGGTGATGACCGAGGCAACCGCCGTCGAGGCGGACGGTCGGATCAGTCCGCAGGACCTGGGGCTCTGGAACGACCAGCAGATTGCTCCGCTCGCGCGCGTGACACGCTTTCTGCGCGTCCACGGCGCAGCCTCGGGAGTCCAGCTGTCGCACGCGGGCCGCAAGGCCTCGACCGCACGACCTTGGGAAGGGGGCAGGCCACTTGCCACACCTGCGGGCTCAAGTCCCATCGTGGCACCCAGTGCGCTTCCGTTCGACGAGGGATATCAGACGCCCGCCGCGCTTGGGCAAAGCGAGATCGCCGCGCTTGTCGGTGCGTTCTCTGCCGCTGCAGCGCGCGCGGCGCGGGCCGGCTTCGACGTCATCGAGATTCATGCGGCTCACGGCTATTTGATCCACGAATTTCTGTCACCGATCTCGAACCGCCGCGATGACCAATGGGGTGGCGATTTCGACGCCCGTGTCCGTTTCTTGCTCGAGATCATCCGTGCAGTTCGACGGGTATGGTCCGACGGCCGCCCGCTGCTGGTGCGTCTCTCGACGACCGACTGGTTGGGCGCGGACGGATGGACGGTCGAGGACTCCATCGCACTGGCGCGCCGGCTGGTCGCTGAAGGCGTCGACCTCGTGGACTGTTCATCCGGTGGCGTCGCACCCCGCATCGCCATCGATGCCGGCCCGGGGTACCAGACCACCAACGCCGCCCGGATCCGGGCCGAAGCGCCGATCCCCACCGCGGCCATCGGCCTCATCACGACAGCTTCACAGGCCGAGCACATCCTCCGCACCGGGCAGGCGGACATGGTATTTCTCGCTCGCGAGCTCCTGCGCGATCCCTACTGGCCGCTGCGCGCGGCGCGCGAGCTAGGCGCCTCTGTCCCGTCGCCCCCGCAGTACGATCGCGCATGGCGCTGACCCTTCCTCTCTTCTTACCCAACATCAGCACGGCGCCGACCATGGCGACGAAAGGCCTGGTCGGGCCACCGCGACGTCGCAGCATCAGCCGAGGATCATCACCTCCCGGGGATGAAGGTCGAGACGGACACTGCGCGTGCCATTCCCGCTCGCGTGAATAGCCACCGCGCCCAGGGGACCGCCACTTGAACGGTACAGCATCTGCATCGTGGATCCGATCGGGTGCAGATTGGAATCCACCACCACGAAATCGTTACGAGCCAGGGGCGAGACGTTGTAGGCGAACAGGACCTCGGAGGCGTACAGAAGACGGGAAAACGCCAGTGTGTACTTGGTGTCCATAGCAGGCCCGAAGTCTTCGCCGTTGCCGGAAATGTCCCGGAAGTACATGCGCCCGAAGCGTAGCTCGGTCCGGTTGCGCATGACCGCGGCAATCTTGGATATCTCCTGATAGATGCGACAACCGGGATTCAGGCGGTTGCTGCCGCCCACCCGGCTGTCGAACATGGCCTGGCGCAGGCCCTCATCTCCGGGGTCTCCCTGGTACCCTTGCTCGGTGGCGTAGTAGATACAAGGTGTCCCGAGCGCGCACAGGAGGTACCCGACGCCAGCTATGATCTGCTCCTCGGGCGCGTTGCGACCGAAGCGTCCGGCTGGCTGCCAGAAGCCATCGTGGTTGTCGAGGAAAGTCACGAGATAGCGTCCAATCTCACCGCGGTTGAGAGCGCGATCGCGTTGCGCCTCGAGGCGGTCCACGAGCGTCGCGGGACCGGCAAGCCCCTTGATGACCTCACGGAGGCCTGGATTTCCGGCGTTCCCCTCGGCCAATCGAAAGTCCAGTATCGAGTCTATGCCGAAGAAGACGGTCTGGCCCTGGTCGGAGCGCGAAGTGTTCTGTCCAATGTAGCGGTTGATCACATCGTCGTTCGGGGTGGCCAGCTCACCGAAGAGAAAGAAGCTGCGTTTGCCAAGAGATAGCGCGTACTCGCGGATGTTCGAACAGAAACGGGAGCACGCCAGCTCGGGCATGTGCTTGATGGCGTCGACGCGGAATCCATCCACGTCCGCCTCGCGAATCCAATAAGCGTGAACCTTGATGAGGATATTGATGAGGTCCGAGCCGTTGCCGTCGTCATCGTTGGCGTAATCCTTGAGGCCGAAGATGTCGCCGTGCTGGTTCTCGGGAAAACTATCGAACGCATTGCCGTGGATTTGGCCTCGTCGATGGTAGAAGCGCGGATCGGCGAGCTCGGTGGGAACCACCGGCTTCTCGGGCGGCAATCGCCGAAATGATCCAAGGTCAAACTGCTGGTCCTGGAAGTAGTTGAAGGGAACATTTCCCGGATAGAACCAGTTGTCGCCCGAGTGATTGATGACGACGTCGAGAATCACCCGCATCGGAAGCGGACGAGCATGCGCAGCCTCGACCAGATCGATGAGGTCCTGCTTCGAGCCGAAGTGCGGATCGATATTGAGATAGTTGTAGATGTCGTAGCCGTGGTACGAGTTGGCGTTGTTTTCAAGAGGTGGCGAGATCCAGATGGCCGTGCATCCGAGGTCCGCGATGTAATCGAGGTGATCCTTGACGCCTTTGAGTGTTCCTCCGTAGAAAGTGTTGGGGGCCGGGAAGCCATCCGCGCGCTCCGCCTGTAGAGTCGGCTTGCGCGCGACGCTATCGTGAAAGCGGTCGAGCATGAGGAAATAGATGAATTCCTCGCTCCACTCTCGCGCAATGTCCGCATAGGCCTTGCCTGGCTTGGGCGACAAGACGATGTCTGCTACCGAATCTGGATTATCCATAACACCCTCCCTTTTCTGCAAACTCACGCCAGAGGGACGCCACGCGGCCCTCCATCCAACGCTCTTACCCTACGCCGATAAGCGGTCATAGGCCAGCCTCTGTCGCGTCACGGCCGATCCTTTCCAGAGAGTTAAGAAAGTCGAAACAGTGTTGTTACTTGCCGCCGTGCCTTGCCAAGCGGGCCTTGTGCAATCGGTGCCATCCAGCGATGCGGGGCGAGATCGCGCTTGGCAGTCTTGCCGAACTACAGGGCTAACCCAAGCACGAAGAGCACGGCGCCGACCACTCCGCCAGCCAGCCCGATCCAGAACAGCAGGGCCCGACGGGCGAGCGCCGCGATGGCACACAGGGCGATGGCGACCTGGAATACGGTGACGGAGATGGCGAAGCGATGATGGCGTTCCATGTGCCCGGCGGCGCGGCGGTTGCTCTCCGCAACGCGGTGCTCGAATTCGCGTGCAGTCCGCTCGATCTCGGCCTGCTCGTTCGCATAGCGATCGCTCTCCCGGTTGAGCCGGTCCGCGAGGTCGCTGGCGCCCATCGCGAGTGCCTGTGACTGCGCCTTGAGGACCGTTGCCTTGATCCCCTTGGCCTGAAAGAACGCCCACTGATCCGAAGCTTGCGACTGATGAAGGACGGCTTCGTTCTTGTCGAAGATGGCATCATTCGAATGGGCACCCGACTCCAGCGAGGCGAGCGCGGCGACCACAGCCATGAGCGCGGTGGCCAGGGAAAGGTAGACCATCCAGCGTGGGTGCTCCTGCTTCTCCATGCGTTCGATGGCTTGGTCGAGCTGCTCTTTGATTTCCGATGCTTCCAGACCCTCTTCAGGCATCGCCTTCGCCTCCTCGGCCGGCAAGCCCAAAGACTACTTCACCTCTACGGCCCGCGCCCAACAATCTCGGCCCGCATGTCCAGCCAGTCTTCTACGGGATGCGGGTTCCGCGCACACGAATGGTCCTCGGCACAACGAATATGCCGGCGGTCTCTTTTGCCAAAGATGTCGTTCCCATCCTCGGCTTGTGCGGTGGCGATGTCTGCCACGCGCCTTGGCAGTACCAGGCGCTGGTGGGACAACACTCGACAGCCTGCTGTGACCATCGTTGGCTGGTAGAACCAGGACAGCCATCCACAAGCCACGTCATTGAAGCCGTTCGTGGCGTCGGGGCATGCGTACCGCAGATGCCTCTGGGCGAAGGTTCCTTGACCGATGCCGATATCGCGAAGCTGGTGGCGTGGGTCTGCCAGGGAGCGCTCGACAACTGATCGATTATCCCGCGACCAACGGACACAACTTCGCCGAGAAGGATTTGCCACCCAGCTTGCCGAAGTCGCACTCGATGGTGTCTGCGGTGACGGCCGTGACCACGCCGTGGCCGTAGCGGGGATGGCGAACAGCTTTGCCGAGATGGAACCCTGCGGGCTCGGGTATTACAACGGTGTTTGCGACCGGCACAGGACCTTGGGGTGCGTCCCGCCAATCGACCAACTCCGCGGGTATCTTGCCAAGGTATGAGCTCGGCAGCCCCAAGGCTTGCGGCGCATCCGGGCGGGCAACGTAGGAAATCTCGACGGTGTCGCGGGCGCGGGTGATACCGACGAATAGCAAGCGTCGCTCCTCCGCATTGTCCTCGAAACCTAGCGGCAATAGCCCCAGGTTCACGCCGCAAATCAACACATGGCGAAATTCCAACCCCTTCGCCGAATGCAGGGTCAAGAGCCGCGCAGCCTCACTCGAGAGCTGGCGATGGTCTTGTGCCGTTTGTAACACCGGCAGGCCCCGCCGGGAGAATACTCTTGCCACCACCTCACCTTGACTGCGCAGGCGGTACAGCACCGCTACCTGTCCGAGTGGTACGCCTTGCGCACGCAAACCGGAAACCCGATCCGCCAGATGTTCGGCCTCGGATACCGGATCATGGTGACGCTGAATCAAGATCACGCCACCCGCCTCCCGGCTGCCCACGAGAGAAGCCCCCTGCCCCGGCTGCGCGCCTAGCACCGCCCGCGCCGCTTGCAGGATGATGCCAGTCGAGCGGTAGTTCCGCGGCAAATCTAAGCACCGACATCTCCAGTCTTGAGCCAGTTTCGCGCAAACGTCCAGGTCGCCATTCCGGAAACCGTAGATAGCTTGACGAGGATCGCCCACGGCGAAGAAGCGCGTGTGTGCGACCGCGAGGTTCCGCAGGAACAGCAATTCTCGCGGCTCGCAGTCCTGCGCCTCGTCCACGAGGAGCCACCGAGGCGCGACCGGCCGCCGCAGCTCTCCGCGAGCGCTTTCGAGCAAGGTATTTGCGAAATCGATCAAATCATCGAAGTCCATCACGTTGCGGTCGCGCTTGGCCTGGGCCACGAGGCTTGCGAGGGTTTGTAGAGGCCCTTCCGCTGCCGGATCGCGCATCCGCCGTCGCAGCGAACTTCGCCGTCCGACCTTCAGCTTGTGCCGCTTTATCATTTCGTCCCGCAGTTCCTCGCGCGACGATTCGTCCAGAATGCCGAAATCAGCACGGTAGCCGATGCACTCGAGGGGCAAGGCATGGGCAAGCAGCATCCGGGCCACGCCATGGAAGGTGCCAACAAGCCAATTGTCGTGGGCCGTCTCGTCGTCGCTTTTCGCCACCATGTCCATCGACATGGCCGCTAGGCGGGCCACGATCTCGCGCGCAGCCTTGTTGGTAAACGTGAGCACGGCGATCTCCGTCAACGGAACACCGAGGGCTGCATGCAGGTAGAGCACCTTGTGGACGAGCACCGTGGTCTTGCCGCTGCCCACTTGCGCCCGAACGAACGTCGACGGTGCGTCCGACAGCACCGCGGCAATCTGTGACGGATTCAGCCGGTCAAGGCTCGCGTGCAAGGCTGGGTGGCTCAAGGCCAGGGCCGCGAACGTTTCGGCCACCTCGGGCGACAGACTCTCGTCATTGGCGGTATCGAGCGTTACGGGTTCCGCTCGGCCGACTTCGTCCTTCCGCCGTTCGTCGCGGATCCGTCGTTGCAGATCGGAAAGCGACGCCATTTAGTTGGGCTTCGCCGCGTCTTTCGCGAGCAGGTAACCGCCCGCCAGGGCATCGTTCGCCGCGCCTTCGTTATCTGGGCTACCGCCCGTTAGGTCGTCATGCCGGCGGCGCAGCTTGATGGTCTTGGCAAGCCCCTTCTCAGCTTCGCCTGCCTGCACCTCGACCATCATGGCACCGTCCTTGGGCGCAACTACCACCGCCGCAATCGCGGGCCATAGGCGGCGTTGCACCGAAGCAGACCGCAACCATTCCACAAGCCCCGCACTAGCGAAGGTGATCACCAAACGATGACCGCGCACCTCGGCCTTCCCTGCTTTGGCCAAGATTTCTGCACCGTCCACGCGGCCTTCGCGTAGTCGTGCTATGAGCTCGGCAAATCGCGCTTCCACCTCATCCCATGGAATTTTCGGCAATGCCGTCTTGCTGCCCCCGTCATGCGCCGCCAAGCGCGAGGCCACCGCAGAGGTGAGGCGATCCTGGGGCACAGGCACTTCTGCGTACAGACTGTGCAGTGCCCAACGAATCAATCCGCGGTCCCGGCCGTAACTTCCGACACAGGCGGGACAGCCATCCTTGCAATGACAACCGTCCACCAGCGACAGCGCATCGGCGACCACCCGGTCCACGTGTTCAAAGGCGGTGCTCGCATACCCCAGTCCACCGGGGTGGCTATCATGCAAAATCAGCGCGGTCTCGGTACGGCCACTGTTCGTATCCACACAGTGGAAACTGGTGCCGAGCAGATCCGTCCGCTCGGCCATGGTCCTCATGCGCGCGCAGGCAGTCACCGCATGCACCATCCCGCCCAAGGCATCCTCCTGTTCGCCGCCGAGTACCGCGAGTACCCGGTCGGGCACCGCGATCCACAAGGCCTCGGTTTCCAGTTGCAGGCGCAATGGCTCGTGCAGACTTTCGTAGCCCAAATTCTGGTGGTTATGGAATTCGAGCATCTTGTAACCCACCACCTCATCGTCCACCCGAACATCGCCGAAGGTCGCATGAGTAAGTCCCAGCGCCCGCTCCTCCTGCGGAAGCAGTACGTCGATGTTCGTGCGGACGTCGGGCTGGGTATAAAAGTTCTGCTCGACCTCGGTCACCGTGGCGACGTGCTGTGTGAGATCGAGGCTTTCCACCTGATACTGCACACCATCGTGCAAATACACGGCGCGGGTGTGGGCCTCGCGATATACCTGCGGCCTGGTCATTTCCGTGATGGTTACGCCCGATTTGCGATTCACGACCTTGAAGCGATCGTTGTGAATGTTGCGCAGGCTGAATTCTCCCGCGGGAAACGCGTCGCCCGTCCAATGCCACGACCCCACGAGATCGCGCACTTCGTTTGCCCTAGACAGGACGCCCACGATTTCCCCTAGATCTGGAAACACCGCCGCGTCGTCCAAGGTCAGCGGCAATTCCGCTGCGGCCGCACGCGTGTGCGCCAACTGGATAGCCAGGTTGTCCGGATCAACCACCGCACTTTCCGCGGCCTGCCCGACCAACCAGTCCGGATGGTCGGCAATGAATTGGTCGGTGGGCGACAAGGCCAAGAGCAAGATCGCGTGGGCGGTTTCTTGCCTTCTGCCCGCTCGGCCCATCTGCTGCCAGAAACTGGCGCGCGTGCCAGGGAAGCCGCCCTGCACGACGACCTGCAACTGCCCGATGTCGATACCCAATTCCAATGCGTTGGTAGAGACCACGCCGAGGAGCTTGCCTTCTACCAAGTCCCGTTCGACCTGCCTTCGCTCTACGGGCGTATAGCCGCCACGATATCCCGCCAACAGATCCGCCTCGTCGTGTCCCGCCACGTCCTTCAAATAGTCCCGGGCTTCCTTCAAGACGATTTCTGTCTCTTTGCGACTCCGGCAAAAGGCAATCGTCCGGTAGCGTTGCTCAATCAGCTTGGGTAAGAGCGCGGCCATCTCGGACGTGATGGGTTTGCGCCGTTCGCTTTCATCGAGGGGAGGCTGCCAGAAGTGCACCACCTTGGCTGCGGCCGGCGACCCGTCCTTATCGATTAGCCTGAACGGAACTCCGCACAAGGTTTCTGCATGCTCGCGAGCGTTGGCGATGGTGGCTGAGCTGCACAGAAACGTAGGATCGCTGCCGTAATGCCGACACAGGCGCCGCAACCGCCGCATCAGGTTCGCGAAGTGCGCGCCGAAGGCCCCTCGGTAGGTGTGCAGTTCGTCGATGACGATGAACCGCACGTTGCAGAACATATGGGAAAAGCCGCGCCGACCATGATTTGGCAACAGCGCCGAATGCAACATGTCCGGGTTGGTCAGGATCAAGTTCGCCTTGTCCCTTATCCGCGTCCGTTCCGCCGGTGGCGTGTCGCCGTCGTATACCCCGGCCTCGATGGGCGCACCCTTCCCCGTGGCCACGACCCCCTCGATATACCCCAGCACACCGCGCAGCTGATCCTGAGTCAGCGCTTTGGTAGGAAACAACAAGAGAGAGCGGGACGTGGAATCCTCCAACGTCGACTGCATCACAGGCGCGAGGTACGCAAGGGACTTCCCGCTCGCTGTCCCCGTGGTGAGAACCAAGTTCTCCCCTCCGCGGGCCGCCACGAAGGCCTCGGCCTGGTGGCTGTACAACGACTCGATGCCCCGAGCGCGCAACGACGCTTGCAGCGCCGGATGCATCTGTTCCGGGAACGGCGCATACGTGGCTAGCCGCTCCGGAATTTCACGGGTGGCGATCACGCGACCAGGGAATTTGCTTAGATCCAACTCCACCGCCCGATGGTACCCATACCTGCGCATTTGTCCAGTATCACCAGATGAGCAGCGAAGTACGGTCGCGCCCTGCGTAGCGGCGGTCTAGGCCGCGGGGTGGCTGGTCGGTGTGGTCGTGCCCGAGAGTCGGTGACGTAGTCCGAATCGTCGGAAGCCAACCAGACCGCAGCCCGTCGGAGCTCAGCCGGTTCCAAGGGACTGGTGTTCGACGGAAATTCAGTTGTTCTGATGCTCAAAAAATACGTAACCCCTGCGCGCGAGCGGCGTATCCCAAACAAACCGGAGGAATCATCATGGCACTCGACATCATCAATAGACTGCTCGCACGTCTTCGATCCATGGGAGATAGGATCTCGTTCATGGGGCCCACCCTCGCCCGCATCACGGTAGGTGTGGTGTTCATGGGGACCGGCTGGGGAAAGTTGCACTCGCTGTCCAATGTCACCGACTTCTTTACCAGCCTGCACATTCCAGCCCCGTGGTTTCAGGCGCGCCTGGTCGCTGGCACCGAGTTCTTCGGAGGACTTCTCGTTCTCCTCGGCCTCGGCACCCGTCTGATCTCGATCCCGCTGGCCATCACCATGGTTGTAGCCATCGCGACCGCCAAGAGCGACGACCTTACAGGGGTGCAGGCCCTGCTTGGATTCGAGGAATGGAGCTACCTCGAGCTCTTCACCTGGCTGGCGTTGGCCGGTGC
>Ga0302323_100001460_pt1 | contig 19175 bp, 15 predicted proteins | sample Fen_T0_3_FD_201950 | JGI IMG/M metagenome (GOLD analysis project Ga0302323, IMG submission 201950) | Peat permafrost microbial communities from Stordalen Mire near Abisko, Sweden - Fen_T0_3 | ecosystem: Environmental > Terrestrial > Soil > Wetlands > Permafrost | place: Sweden: Abisko... | reverse complement strand
ACATCGGCGAAATTCGTTACATCTGCTCGCGCCGGTTGAATTTGGGCCTGTTTCAAAAGGATATTAATGTCGCCTGGGATCTGGCGCCGCATGACCTGTCCATCATCATGTCCATCATGAATGAATTGCCCGAGTCGGTGAACTGCTCCGGCAGCGCCCACATCACTCCCGGCATTGAAGACGTCACGGCCATGTGCCTCAATTTCAAGAACCAGCGTTCGGCCATCATCCACAGCAGCTGGCTCGATCCCCGCAAGGTTCGGGAAATGACCATCGTCGGCAGCACGCGCATGATTGTTTATGACGACCTCGCGCCGCTCGAAAAAATTCGCGTATATGACACCCGCGTCGAGCGTCCGCCGCACTATGACACGTTTGGCGAATTCCAATACGCCTATCACTACGGCGACATGTATGCGCCGTATATCAAACAGGAGGAACCGCTCAAGACCGAGTGTCAGCATTTCCTGGACTGCATCAAATCGGGCACGACCCCGGTCAGTTGCGGCACCCGCGGCACCGAACTGGTAAAGATTCTGGAAGCCTCCTCCGAATCCCTTCGCCGGAGCGGTGCGGCGGTGGAAATTAAGAACTCGGCCGGTCGTGACACTTTCAAGCCGGTCGCCAACGGCCACCACCCGCGTGGCAACTCGCAAAAAATCCTGACCGCCGGCACCCGCAAGGCGGCCGCGCCCAAGCGCATCAAGGCGCCGGAAATAAAAATCGTGCTGAACGGCAACGGACACTAAGCCAGCTGCATGAGCCAGCCCCAAGAATTGCTCCAACGAATTGCTCCGGATGTCAAACTGGGGCGGAACGTCCGGATTTTTGCTTTCACCAATCTTTACGGCTGTGAAATCGGCGACGACACAAAAATCGGGACCTTTGTGGAAATCCAGAAAGGGGCCAAAATCGGCAACCGCTGCAAGGTTTCCAGCCACAGCTTTATTTGCGAAGGAGTGACCATCGAAGATGAAGTGTTCATCGGCCATAATGTGGTGTTCACCAATGACCGGTTCCCCCGCGCCACCAACCAGGGCCAGTTGCAGACCGAAGCTGATTGGGTCTGCGTCCCGACCCTGGTCAAACGCGGCGCCTCCATCGGCTCAGGCGCAGTGTTGATTTGCGGCATCACCATCGGCGAAAATGCGCTTATCGGAGCCGGCAGCGTGGTGACCAAAGACGTGCCGGCCGGAGCCACGGTCGCGGGCAATCCAGCCCGGCTCATGTCGCCACGCGCGTCACAAGCCTGACTGCACCACTTCATTTTGCAGCCGGTCAATCCACTCGATCATCCGGATGGGGATGCGCCACTGACGCGCCATCCGGATTTCTCGTTTTTCCACGGTGCCAGCTGGACCAGGGTCCTGACCGAAACGTATGGCTTTACACCGGCTTGGTTTGTCACCGGGCGGGCCCAACTGCCGCTGATGGAGGTGGCCAGCTGGCTGACTGGCCGGCGCGGAGTCGGCCTGCCCTTCACGGATGACTGTGCGCCATTGTGCGCCGACGAAAAATCGTTTCGCGAAGTGTGGCAAGGCGCCGTCGAGTATGGCCGGGCGCGGCGATGGCAAAGCATCGAACTGCGCGGCGGTCGAAAATGGATGAGCGAAGTTCCGGCTTCGCTTTCTTTTTACGGTCACGTCGTCGATTTGCTGCCAGTGGAGGAAAAAATGTTTGGGGGATTGGATGGGTCTGTGCGGCAGGCGGTGCGGAGAGCGGCGAAGGTGGGCGTAGAGGTGACGATAGCGCATAGTTTGGAGGCGGTTCGCGATTTTTACCGGCTCCAATGCCTTACGCGCAAACGACATGGGTTGCCGCCCCAGCCCTGGCGGTTTTTTTTGAACCTCCATCGATACGTGGTGTCACAGCATCAAGGAATGATTGCCGTGGCCAGCCAGGCGGGCATCCCGATCGCCGCCTCGGTGTATTTGTGGCTCGGCGACAAGGCGATATACAAATATGGCGCCTCGGATTACGCCTACCAGCACTTGCGCGGCAGCAACCTGGTCATGTGGGAGGCCATGAAATGGCTCGCCCGCCAAGGAGTCACCCGCCTGCACCTGGGCAAAACCGCCCGCGCCAACGAGGGGCTGCGGCGGTTTAAGTTGAATCTGGGCGCCACGGAAGAAATTATCGACTATATTAAGTACGATCTGAGAAAAAACCGGTTTGTGGTGGAACACGACGCGCTCACCGGCTGGCATAACCGGGTTTTCCGGGTTTTGCCCGTCGGCCTGTCACGATTGGCGGGCGGATTGCTCTATAAACACTGGGCGTGATTAGTTTGCGTCGAACCGACTCATTTGAACAAGCAATGAACAACAGCCGTCACAACGAACCTGCAGCCATGTCGATCAGCCTGGGCGACATCTACTTTGTGGTGTTCCGCCACAAGTGGAAAATCCTGTTGCTGACCCTCGCCGGCCTGGTGGCGGCCACCGGCTATTATTTCAAGCGCCAGCCGCCCTATCAATCTGAAGCCGAGCTGTTTATCCGCTACATTTCCGACAGCCGGAACATGAGCCCCACGGATGACAACTCCCGGGTGACGTCGCAGATGAATGTCGGCCAGGGCCTGATGAATTCGGAAGTCGATATTCTGAACAGTTTTGACATCGCCACCCAGGTTGCCACCAACATCGGGCCGGAAAGAATCCTGGCGAAATACGGGGGCGGCAATGATGCCATTCGCGCCGCCGTCGAAATTCGGAAAAACTTGCGCGTGGCCCCCTCGCAGCAAAGCAGCGTCATGCACATCACCTATCTGCACCCGGACCCCGCCCTGGTGCAGCCGGTGCTGAACGAAATCATCCGCACTTACCTTGAAAAGCACGCGCAGGTGCACCAAGCCATCGGCATTTCGGACGATTTGCTGACGGATCAAATCACCCAGCTCCGGGGGCAGATTGCGGCGACGGATGAAGAATTGCGGATTGCCAAAACCAACGCCGGGATCATTGACATGGCGGATTCGCAAAAATCGTATTCCGAGGAGGTTTCCCGCATTCGCCGGGAATTGTTCCAGGCGGAGGCCGAACTGGCGGGGCACGAATCCCTGGTCCCAGCCCAGGCCCAGGACACCAGGCCCACCAACTCCATCGCCACAAATGCCATCGCCGCCACGCCGGCTCCGGTCAAGCTGCCCAGCGAAATCACGGAACAATACCAGACCGCCTGCACCCGGCAGGCCTTCCTGCAGAAGAAGGAAAACGATTACTTGATGGACAGCGGTTTCACGCCTGAAAACAACCTGGTCAAAGAGGTGCATGCGCAGCTCGCCGCCGTCATCCAGACCAAGCAGGACCTGGAGGCCAAATATCCATCCCTGACCGACCTGCCCGTCGAAACCGCCGCCGCGCCCGCCCCCGGCCTGCCGACGCCCGTCAACTTGCTGGCCGCCCTGCCGTTACGCGTCAAAATCCTCCAACAGCAGCTCATGCGCCTCCAATCCGACGCCGCCCGGCTGGATGAAGCCGAAGCCCGGATCAACGACCTGCTCCGCAAAAAACAAGTTCAGGAAAGCAGCTACAAGTATTTCGCCAACAGCCTCGAGGAAGCCCGCATCAATGAAGCCCTCGGACCCGGGCACGTTTCCAACATCAACCGCATCCAGCAGCCCTCCCCGCCGTACAAAGATTTCGCCGCCTTTTACAAAAAAGTCTGCCTCCTGATTTTCGGCGGCCTCGGCGCCGGCCTGGCCTGGGCTTTTCTCATTGAATTCTTTTTGGACCACTCCGTCAAACGCGCGGGCGAAGTCGAAGGCAAACTCCACCTCCCCTGCTTCCTCTCCATCCCGGACCTGGGCCAGAACAAACGCGCCGTCAAAGCCGCCGCCGCCCGCCGCCAACTCGCCGCCGCCCAACCCAACGGCGACAGCCCCGCCGCCGCCGGCCTCGTCCCCGCCACGCACGATTTGGAGGCGAACGCCTGGCACATCAACCATGCCCTCGACACCCATTACGACGCCTTGCGCGACCGTCTGGTGCTCTATTTCGAATCCATCAATCTCACGCGCAAACCCAAGCTCGTCGCCATCACCAGCACCAACCGCGGCGCCGGCGTCAGCACCATCGCCGCCGGCCTCGCCGCCTCCCTCTCCGAAACCGGCGACGGCCGCGTCCTCCTCGTCGACATGAACCGCGAACACGGCGCCGCCCAGCAATTCTTCAACGGCCAGCCCAGTTGCAAACTCGACGACGCCCTCCTCAGCGACAAACGCGACCACGCCATGGTCAAGGACAACCTCTACGTCGTCTCCGAAAGCTCCCACAGCGACCAGCTCACCCGCGTCCTGCCCAAGCGCTTCGCCACCCTCGTCCCCCAGCTCAAGGCCAGCGATTACGACTACATCATCTTCGACATGCCCCCCGTCACCCAGACCAGCATCACCACCCGGCTCGCCGGTTTCATGGACACCGTGATGCTTGTCATTGAATCCGAAAAAACCGACCGCGAGGTCGTCCAGCAGGCCAATGCCCTGCTCTCCAAGTCCAAGGCCAATGTCAGCGCCATCCTCAACAAAACGCGGCAATACGTGCCGTCACGGCTCGTGCACGACATTAATTCCAAAATGTAAGCGGCCGGTGCCGTTTCCGCCCGTTCGTTTGAATTCCGCCCCGCCGGTTTGACCGTCATCACGCTGTCATGCTACGCCGACTCTACTATCGCCTGAAGCCGTACCTGCCCTGGCATCTGCGGATGTCGGTGCGCCGGGTCGTCGCCCAAACCCAGCGCCGCCTCCACGCCCGGATCTGGCCCATCAACCCCACCGCCGGCGAACCCCCCGCCGGCTGGCCGGGCTGGCCCCACGGGAAAAAATTCGCCCTCGTCCTCACCCACGATATCGAGGGCGCCGGCGGCCTGGCCAAAGCCCGGCAGTTGGTGCAAATGGAGCAGGAACTCGGCTTCCGCTCCTCCTTCAATTTTATTCCCGAAGGCGATTATCAGGTTCCGCCCGCCTTCCGCGCCGAACTCGTCCAGGCCGGCTTTGAAGTCGGCGTCCACGACCTGCGCCACGACGGCAAATTATACTGGAACCCAGCCGGGTTCGCCGACAATGCCCGCCGCATCAACGGCTACCTCCGCGACTGGCAGGCCGTCGGCTTCCGCGCCGGCTTCATGCTCCGCGACCGCGACTGCCTGAACGACCTGGCCATCACCTACGACGCCACCACGTTTGACACCGACCCCTTCGAGCCGCAGCCCGAAGGGTCGCACACCATTTTCCCCTACTGGATTGCCCTCCCCCAGGGCGGCGGCTATGTGGAGCTGCCGTACACCCTCGCCCAGGATTCCACCATCTTTCTGGTGCTTCAGGAAAAAGACAACAGCGTTTGGAAAACCAAGCTGGACTGGATCGCCCGGCAGGGCGGCATGGCGCTGCTCAATGTCCATCCCGACTACCTCGGCTTTGCCCCCCAACAGGAACAAGGGCATGAATATGCCGCCCAGCACTACCGGGAATTTTTGCAATACGTCGCCCGGCACTATGCCGGCCAGTACTGGCTCGCCCTGCCCCGCGAAATGGCCGACTGGTATCGCGAGCACGGCCGCGGCCGGCCGCAGTCCGACACCACCGGCCCGGCGCCCGTCCCCGACACCGCCGGCACCCGCCCGCTCATCGGCAAACGCGCCGCCGTCGTGCTCTTTTCCTACTACGCCGCCGATCCCCGGCCCCGCCGCGAAACCGAGGCCCTCGGCCAGGCCGGCATGGAGGTCGATGTCATCTGCCTCCGCCAGGACGGCGAGCCGCGGCACGAAATCCTCAACGGCATCAACGTCCATCGCATTCCGATGAAGCGCCGCCGCGCCGGCAAGTTCACCTATGTGTTCCAATACGGCAGCTTTCTCCTGAGCGCCTTCCTCCTGCTCTCCTGGTGGCGGCTCCGGCGGCGGTATCAGCTCGTCCACGTCCACAACATGCCGGACTTCCTCGTGTTCAGCGCCCTGCTCCCCAAGCTCTGCGGCGCCCGCGTGATCCTCGACCTGCACGACCCCATGCCCGAACTGCTCGTCACCATTTTCGGCCTGAAAGAGCAAAGCGCCGGCGTCCGCACCATCAAGCTCCTCGAGAAATGGAGCATGCGCTTCGCCGACCTCGTCATCACCGTCAACCGCGCCTGCGAGAAAATCTTCCTCGGCCGCAGCTGCCCCCCGGAAAAAATCCAGGTGCTGATGAACGTGCCGGACGAACGCATTTTCAAGTTCCGCAGTTGCGATGACTACCCGCCCCGCGATCCCGCCGCGCCCTTCGTCATCATGTATCACGGCTCGATTGTCGAACGCAACGGCCTTGATGTCGCCGTGGCCGCCCTCAAAATCCTCCGCCAGACCGTGCCCGCCGCCCAGCTTTGGATCTTTGGCGGCGTCACCCCGTTTCTCACCTCCGTCCTGGCGGCCGCGCAGGCGGACGGCCTCGCGGACAGCGTCCGCCATCTCGGCTCGAAAACGCAGGCGGAAATCGTCCAGGCCATCTACGCCTGCGATGTCGGCGTGATCCCCAACCGCAACAACGCCTTCACCGAAATCAACACGCCCACGCGCATCTTTGAATATCTCTCCCTCGGCAAACCGGTGATCGCGCCCAGCTCGGCCGGCATCACCGATTATTTCACCCCGGAAGACATCATTTACTTTGAGCTGGGGAGCGCCCGCGACCTCGCCGTCCAGTTGCAAAAAGTTTACGACCAGCCCGCGTGGGCCCGGGAAATCACCCGGCGCGGCCAGGCGGTTTACCGCCACCAGTGCTGGAGCCGCGTGCGGCATCATTTCATCAACCGCGTGGTGGACCTTTTGAAGACCAAATGATCGCCGTGGCCGCCAACCCGGAAGACCAGCCGGTCGTCGCCGAGTTCTTCGAACTCTTCAAGACGCCCTGGGAAGTTTTCCACCCCGGCAGCCGCGCCGAGGTGTTGCTCTGTACCCGGACGGAAATTCCGCCGAACCGGGCCCGGCTGGTCGTGGTTTATGGCGGCACCGGGCACGCCTTTGACCGCGAGCACGGCCTGACCCTCCAGCCGGCGCCCACCCACCAAACGCTTGCCCACGCCGGCCGGAATTTCCCGGTTTACGGCCGCTGTGCCACGACCGCCAGCAACCCCGGACCCGTGCTGCAAACCATCACTGCCAACGGCCAGACGTTGGTGCGCATCAGCTACCATCTGTGGGCCGAAATCCGCCACCTGCTCACTGTTGGCCAGCCGCCGGAACATGCGGCCATGCCCGCCCTGGAAATCCACATCGCCCTGCTCCGCGACCTGATCCTCGGCCTGGCCATCCCGCTGGTGGAAATCCCCCCCGTGCCCGCAGGACACGGCTGCATCGCCTGCCTCACGCACGACGTGGACCACGTCGGCATCCGCAACCACAAGTTCGACCATACCCTGTTCGGCTTTCTATACCGCGCCACGCTCGGCTCGCTGCTCGACGTGTTTCGCGGCCGGAAAACCCCGGGCCAACTCGCCACGAATTGCCTCGCCGCGCTAAAACTCCCCTTCGTGCACCTCGGTCTCGCCCGGGATTTCTGGTATCAATTCGACCACTATGTCGAACTGGAAAACCGCGCCGCCTCCACTTTTTTTATCATCCCCAAAAAAGGCGAATCCGGCCTGGATGCGCAGGGGCGCCGGCCGGCCAAACGCGCGGCCAGCTACGACGCGGCCGACCTGAAAGACACCCTGCGGCAGCTCGCCACCGCCGGCAAGGAAATCGGTGCCCACGGCCTGGATGCCTGGCGTGATGCCACCGCCGGCAGCGCCGAGCGGGAGATTATTTCCCAGCTCACCGGCAGCGCGATCCCCGGCGTGCGGATGCACTGGCTGTATTTCAACGAACAATCGCACGCCGTATTGGAGCAGGCCGGTTTCCTGTACGATTCCACCGTCGGCTACAACGGCACCATCGGCTACCGCGCGGGCACCACGCAGGTGTACAAGCCGCTGACCACGACCCGGCTGCTGGAACTGCCCATGCACATCATGGACACCGCCTTGTTCTACCCCTCCTATCTGAACCTTTCCCCCCGGCAGGCCGCGGAAAAAATGCTTCCCCTCATCACCGACACCGTTCATTTTGGCGGCGTGCTCACCGTAAACTGGCATGACCGCAGCATTGCGCCGGAACGCTTGTGGCAGGATTCTTATCGCGACTTGATGACCCGCCTTAAAGCTCATGACGCCTGGTTCGCCACCGCCGCCCAGACCGTGGCGTGGTTCCAACTGCGCCGCCAGGCGGCCTTCGTGCGGCTGGCCGATGGCCAGATCAAAATCTCCGCGCCCGGCGGCCAGCCCGGCTTGCCCGGCCTGCGGGTGCGCCGGTTCCAGCCGGATGCCGCCGGCGAAAAATTGACCGAGCAGTCATTGTCCCATGGCGCCGAGGTTTGCCTCGCCGCTTAACCTTGAAACCACCAACGCGGAACATCCTATGAAAGACCAATTCGTCCTCGCCCAACTGGGCTGCGGTTACTGGGGCCCCAACCTGCTGCGCAATTTTTCCGCGCTGAAAAATTGCCGGGTCAAATATGTCGTGGATGCCAGCGCCGAACGCCGCGCGTTCGTCGAGGCCAATTTCCCCCGGACCACCGCGCTGGACCACCATCGCGCCGTGCTCGCCGACCCCGAGGTCGATGCCGTGGTCATCGCCACCCCCGCCGCCTCCCACTTCGAGCTCGCCCTCGCCGCCCTCCAGGCCGGCAAACATGTGTTCGTGGAAAAACCCATGGCCACCAAGGCCGCCGAAGTCGATGCCCTCGCGCGGGTCGCCGCGGAAAAAAAACTGACCGTCATGGTCGGCCACACCTTCATTTACAACGCCGCCGTGCGCTACGTCAAAAAAATGATCGACGCCGGCGAACTCGGCGAAATCCGCTACATCTACAGCCAGCGCCTCAACCTCGGCCGCATCCGCTCCGACATCGACGCCCTCTGGAATTTCGCCCCCCACGACATCAGCATCATCCAGTACTGGCTGGGCGACCCCACCCCGCTCTCCGTTTCCCGCCGGGGCATGGCCTACATGCAGGACGGCATTGATGACGTGGTGTTCCTGAGCCTCACCTACCCCGGCAAGATCATGGCCAACATCCACGTGAGCTGGCTCGACCCGCAAAAGGTCCGCAAGATGATCGTCGTCGGCTCCAAGAAAATGGTGGTGTATGACGACGTGGCCGATGACAAAATCGCCATCTACGACAAGGGCATCGACCGCCGCGCCGTGCTGGGCGAGAACATGGATTTCGACAATCCCCGCCCGCCCGAATTCAACTACCGCAGCGGCGACATCCTCCTGCCGCAGGTCAAATTCGTGGAACCGCTCCGGGTCGAAGCCGGGCATTTCCTCGACTCCATCCAAAACCAGACCACCCCGCTGACCGGCCTGGCGCATGCCCGCACCGTGGTTTCCATTTTGGAGCAGGCCAACCACGCCCCCCAGCCCTGAACCCGATTTTATGGCAGAACCCAAACTCCGCCCGGCCGGCATCGTCGATGTCACCTTCGGCGAAAATGTCACCGTCATCACCCCGGCCAACCTCTACGGCTGCACCATCGGCGACGGCACCTTCGTCGGGCCGTTCGTGGAAATCCAGCGCGGCGCCGTCATCGGCAAGCGCTGCAAAATCCAGTCGCACGCCTTTGTCTGCGACCTCGTGACCATCGGCGACGACACCGTGATTTCGCACGGGGTCATGTTCATCAACGACCTCTTCAAAACCGGCGGCCCGGCCAACAACAACCGCGCGCTGTGGGCGGCCACCAAGATTGGCAGCCACGTCAGCATCGGCACCAATTCCACCATCCTGGCCGTGACCATTTGCGACCACGTCGTGATCGGGGCCGGCTCGGTCGTGACGAAGGACATTACGAAGCCCGGCATCTACGCGGGGAATCCGGCGAAGTTTTTACGCAGCCTTTGAAACCTGAACTGAATCCTGACTATGAAAATACCGTTTGTTGACCTGCACGCCCAATACCTGACGATCAAACCCGAAATTGATGCGGCCATCCAGGACGTCATTTCCCACTCGGCCTACATCCGCGGGCCGCACGTGGACCAGTTCGAGCAGTTGTGGGCGGCGGCGCTCGGCGTGAAACACTGCGTCTCCTGCGCCAACGGCACGGACGCGCTCTACATCACCATGCGCGGCCTCGGCCTCAAGCCCGGCGATGAAGTCATCACCACGGCGCACTCCTGGATTTCCACCACGGAAACCATCACCCAGGCCGGCGGCAAGGTGGTCTTCACCGACACGGAATACGACACCTTCAATCTCAATGCCGCCCAGATCGAAGCCAAGCTCACCCCGCGCACCGTCGGCATCATCCCCGTCCACCTTTACGGCCAGCCGGCGGAAATGGACGCCATCATGGCCCTCGCCAAAAAACATAATTTGTGGGTCATCGAAGACTGCGCCCAGGCGCATCTGGCCCGGTTCAAGGGCCAGCTCGTCGGCACCTTCGGCAACGCCGCCACCTTCTCGTTCTATCCCGGCAAAAACCTCGGTGCCTACGGCGATGCCGGCGGGCTCGTGACGAACGACGACCAGCTCGCCGACTGGTGCGCCACCTATGCCCGCCACGGCGGCAAGGGGGAACACATCATGGAAGGCGTCAACAGCCGCCTCGACGGCCTGCAAGCCGCCATCCTTAACGTCAAGGTGCCGCACCTCGCCAAGTGGACCGCACGCCGCCGCGAAGTGGCCGCCCGCTACAACGAACTGCTCGCCGGCGTGGGCGACCTCGTATTGCCCAAGGTGGGCGCCAACCGCGACCACGTCTACCATCTCTACGTCATCCGCTCCGAACGCCGCGATGCGCTGAAGAAATATCTGGGCGAGGCCGGCATCGGCACCGTGCTGAATTACCCCAAGGCGCTGCCGTTTTATCCCGCCTATTCGTATCTGGGCCATAAGCCGGAAGATTTCCCGGTGGCTTACGCCAACCAGTCGCGCATCTTGTCCCTGCCCATTTTCCCGGAAATCACGGATGAAATGCTCCAGCACGTGGCCACGACCATCAAAGGGTTTTTCGCCGCCTGACCGGGCCCCGGCCGGCCGTTCGCTGCCCGGGCAGCGGACCGGCCCGCCAGCTTCACCTGAATGATACCACACCGGCTCGCACTTTGGGGTTGCTGGGCGTTTGCGTTGTTCCTGCTTTGGCGGGACACCAAAAAACGCACCGACATGGGCCTCGTGCTCTGGCTGCCCACGCTGTGGATCATGCGGTGCGCCTCCCGGGGCATTGACGCCTGGATCAGCGGCAGCGACATGGGCCGGCTGGATCCCTCGATGATCGGCCTCCTGATCGTCGGCGCACTCATCGTCTTGAGCCGCCGCCCCTGCGACTGGAGCGGTGTGTTCGCCCAAAACTCCGGCCTGTTTATCTTTTACGGGTATCTGATGGTCAGCACGCTCTGGGTGGATGATCTGGAAAATCCCCTGATCAAAATCTTCCGGCCCGTCGGCGATTTGCTGATGGCCCTGGTGGTCGCCACCGAAAGAAAACCGCGCGAGGCGATCATCACGCTGTTCCGCCGCTGCGCCATCCTGCTGATCCCGATGTCCATCGTGCTGATCCGGTACTTTCCGGACCTCGGCACCATGCAGTCCAAGCACTGGGGCAACGACATGTGGGTGGGCGTGACCACCCACAAAAACCCGCTGGGCCAGCTTTGCATCGTTTCCGCCCTGGCCTTTTTCTGGTATCTGATCGATCAACACAAGGCCGGCCACCGCTGGTGGCGCGAGTATGTTTCGTGGTTGTACCTGGCCATGACGGCGTATCTCTTTTACGGCGGCGGCGGCTCGGAACAGCGCAGTTCCACCGCCATCGTCTGCCTGTTTGTGGTGGTGGTGCTGTACCTGGCCCTCGGCCGCTGGCAGGACCGCCCGGAACTGGTCATTCGCATCATCGTCCGCGGGACCCTGGCTCTGGTCGCCATCTCCGTCATCCTCCAGTTGTGCGGTACCTCCCTGCAGGCCGTGGTCGCCGCCACGCAGGGCAAGGACGCCACCCTGACCGACCGCACCTACCTCTGGCAGGACGTCATTCGCATCGGCCAGAAAAACCTTGTTTTCGGCACCGGCTACGGCGGCTTTTGGGTGCCCTCCGTCTACGACCAGTTGAGTCCCGAAGCCGACAATCATCCCAAGGAGGCCCACAACGGCTATCTGGAAACCTACGCCAACCTCGGCCTCGTGGGCGTCGCCCTGCTGGCCTGGCTCATCCTCCAGTCGTTGCACAATATCACCCGCATGATCTCCTACGACTTTGAATACGGACGCCTGCGGCTGGCGTTGTTCTTCATGATTCTGGTGATGAATTATTCGGAGGCAACCTTCACGGTCGGCAACCATCTCTGGTGGTTTGGCTTTCTGGTCGTGGCCGTGTACGCGCGCCCCTGGGTGGCCTGGCCCGAAGATGAAGACCCCGCCAGCCAAGTGGATGAAACCGATTCGACCCACTCCGGACCAGAGCCGTTACCCGCATGACCACCCCCCTTGTCAGCACGACCGCGCCGGGCACGACCGCCTCCGTCCACATCTGCGTGTGCATTTGCACCTACCGCCGGACGGAGTTGCTCACCCGCCTGCTCGCCCGCCTGCTCAAACTCGAACGCCCCCCCGGGCTGTTCACGCTTTCCGCCGTCGTGGTGGATAACGACGAAGCCGGTTCGGCCGCCGCCGTGGTGGATTCCTTTCAAAATTCCGACGGGCTTAAAATCGTCTATCAGCGCGAGCCGGAACGGAACTTCGCCTGCGTGCGCAACCGGGCCGTGCAAGCCGCCACCGGCGACTACATCGCCTTCATTGACGATGACGAAGTCCCGGAAAGCAACTGGCTGCGTGACCTGCTGGCGACCGCCCGCCAGCATGCGGCCGATGGGGCGCTGGGTCCGGTCCGGCCCTACTACGATGATCCCGCGCCGCGCTGGCTGGTAAAATCCCGGCTGTGCGACCGGCCGGTTCATCCCACCGGCCTGGTGCTGAACTGGCAGCAGATGCGGACCGGCAACGTCCTGCTGCAACGCGACATTTTTGAAGCGGGCGGCATCCGCTTTGATCCCGCCTTCCGCACCGGCGGCGAAGACGTGGATTTTTTCAAGCGCGCCACCGCGGCGGGCCGCAAGTTTGTCTGGTGCGAAGAAGCCGCCGCCTACGAGCTCGTGCCGCCGGACCGGATGCGCCTGGCCTATCATCTGCGCCGCGCGCTGCTGCAAGGCGGCATTTCCCTCAAATACGGGCTGGGGCAAAACCGCCTGTCCGACCGCCTGCAAGTGGGCGTGAAAAGTTTTCTGGCCATCCTCATTTACTCGTTGGCCCTCCTCTTCGTGTGGTTGGGTGGATTTTATCCCTTCATCAACTGCCTGGTGAAGCTGTGCCACCATCTGGGCCGCTTTTCCGCCTTGTGTGGCCGCCCCCTTCTGCGCGAACGTAAGCTGTAACCGAACCCATCAGCCATGAACCGCCCGCTCCCCAAAGTCCTGTTGATCTCGAACACCGTGATGCACTACCGCGTCTCGGTGTATAATTACCTGTGGCGGCGGTTCCGCGAGGATGGTTATGAGTTCGAGGTCATCACCAACCAGCTCCAGCCGAAAAATAAAATCGCCCCGCAGTTCAAGCTGGATGAAACGCCCTTCAACTTTCGCGCCTATCGCCGCGCCATCCTCGAACGCAAACCGGCCGCCGTCATCCTGTTTCTCCACCTCAAGGACAAGATGTTCTGGCCGCTGGTGCACTGGCTCAAATTAAAAGGCATTCCCGTCGCCTTCTGGACCAAGACCCGGAATCTGGACGCCCCCAACACCCTCGTCCGCACGCTGCCGTTTGATTACCTGCTGTGGCTGCACGATGGCTTGATCCTCTACGCGGGCGACCTGATCAAAAACGTGCCCCAGCGGGAAAAGCACAAGGCGTTCACCGCGAACAACACGATCAACTTTGAAGATTTCCCGCCGGTCACGGAATCGAAGGAGGATATCAAGCGCCAGCTGGGCATTCCCTTTAAGAAAACCGTGCTGTTCGCCGGCCGGATGGACGTGGACGGCGGCCGCAAGCGGGTCGATCATTTAATCGAGATTTTTCGCGAGGTCCAGGGCCGCGACATCGGGCTGGTCATTGTCGGCTCGGGCATGAAGGAGGAATGGCGCGCCCGCATGAACCCCGCGACCACGATGTACCTCGGCGAAATTCACGACCCGCAAAACCTCCAGATCAGCCGCGTGTTCACCATGGCCGATGTCTGCGCCATTCCCGGCCACGTCGGGCTGGGATTGAACCAGGCCTTTTATTTCGGCCTGCCCGTCGTGACCGAGGCGGGCAAGCATCCGCCGGAGATCGGCTACCTGAAACCCGGCCGCAATGGGTTCATCGTGCCGGAGAATGATTTGGCGCAGCTTCAGGAAAAGCTTTTCCTGCTGCTGGACAACGACGAGCTGCGCCGGGAATTTTCCCGCCACGCGCACGCGGACATCATGGAAATGGCCTCGGTTGAAGGCATGTATCGCGGTTTCCGCGATTGCGTGCAATATATGCAAAAAAACGGCCGCCCCGGCCGGTGACACCGGAACAATCAATCCCGCCGGTCGGCAAGGACCGGCAATCATCAAAAGTGCAAACTACGAAAACGACTATGAACATCAGTATATTTGGCATGGGCTATGTCGGCTGCGTCTCCGGCGCGTGCCTGGCCCGGCTGGGCCACCGTATCATCGGCGTCGAGCCCAACCCCACCAAGGTGGAGCTGCTGAATTCCGGCAAGAGCCCGATTGTCGAGGAGGGCCTGGAAAGCCTGATCACCGAAACCATCAAGTCCGGCCAGTTCTCCGCCACCTCCGACTGGGAAGCCGCCGTGGCCAATACCACGCTGGCCATCATCTGCGTCGGCACGCCCAGCCGCCCGAACGGCAGCATTGACCTCAAATACGTCGTGCGCGTCTGCGAACAGGTCGGCCAGGCCATCGGCCGGAAGACGGATTATTTCACCGTGGTCATCCGCAGCACCGTGCTGCCGGGCACCGTGGAAAATGTGCTGCTGCCGGTGCTGGAACAACACTCCGGCAAAAAGGCCGGCGTGGACTTCGGCCTCTGCATGAACCCGGAATTCCTCCGCGAAGGCACGTCGATTTTTGACTTCCATAATCCGCCCAAAACCGTCATTGGCGAATTGAACCCCCGCTCCGGCGACCTCCTCGCGGCCCTGTATCAGGACCTGCCCGGACCCCATGTGCGCGTGCCAATCCGCGTCGCCGAAATGGTGAAGTACGTGGACAACACCTTCCATGCGCTCAAGGTGACCTTCGCCAACGAGGTGGGCAACCTGGCCAAGGAGCTCGCCGTGGACAGCCATCGCGTGATGGAAATTTTCTGTCTCGACACCAAGCTGAACCTGTCGCCGTATTATTTGAAGCCCGGCTTCGCCTTCGGCGGCTCCTGCCTGCCCAAGGATTTGCGCGCGCTCACCAGCGAAGCCCGCATGCTGGATGTCTCCACCCCGCTCCTGAGTTCCATCCTGGAAAGCAACCGCCTGCAAATCCAGAAGGTCACCAAAAAACTGCTCGAGTTCAAAGGCAAGTCGCTCGGCTTCCTGGGCTTCAGCTTCAAGGGCGGCACGGACGACCTGCGCGAAAGCCCCATCGTCGAGGTCATCGAAGCGATGTTGGGCAAGGGTTTCGACATCAAGATTTACGACCGCCACGTCTCCCTCGCCCGCCTCATGGGCGCCAACAAGGAATACATCCAGCGCGAGATCCCGCACATTTCCCGCCTGATGTGCCCCGCTTGGAGCGAATTGATGGAGACCAGTGACGTGATCATCGTCGCCAACCGCGACGAAGAATTCAAAACCGCGCTCGCCCAGGCCCGTCCGCACCAGACGATCATTGACCTGGTCCGCATTGTGGATGCCAAGCCGGCCAACGCCGGAAGTTATTACGGCATTTGCTGGTAATGCCGGCCTGATGCCCGCCTCATCGCTTCCGTTTCATCAATCATGAATTCAACCGAAAAAGAATCCGCCCGGCTGCTGGTTTTCAACAGCCTGCAAAAAGTCCAAAAATGGGTCGAAGACCACGATTACAAGGCGTACGAACCTTTTGACGGGCTCTCCTCCTGGGCCCGGTCGCTCGCCTTCGGCACCATTCTCGGCGACCGCCTGCTGCTGCAATTGATCCGCCAAAGCCCGGTCAACCTGCGACCGCTCCTCGGCGTCACGCCCAAGGAATCCACCAAGGGTCGCGGCTACATGGCGCGCGGCTACTGGCTGCTCTTTCAAACCACCGGCCGCGAGGAATACAAGACCAAGGCCATCGCCTGCCTGCGCTGGCTGGACCAGCACAAGGCCAAAAAATACGCGCAACATAGCTGGGCCAATGCCTTTGATTTCTCCAGCCGCGGCGGCCGTTACACCAGCGAGGACCCGATCATCGTCTGGACTGCGCTCATCGGGCAGGGTTATCTGGATGCGTACGAAATCACCGGCGAAAAATGGTTTCTGGAAATTGCCGACAGCGTCTGCGGCTGGATCATGGCCCTGCCCCGCGAAAACACGCCCACCGGCAACTGCCTGAGCTACCTCATGCCGGTGCAGAACACCATCCACAACGCCAACATGCTCGGCGCGGCGATGCTCGCCCGCACGGCCAAACACACGGGCAACCAGGCGTACCGCGACGTCGCCCGCTCGGCCATGGAATACAGCGTCACCCGCCAGTTGCCGGACGGTTCCTGGTGGTATGCGGAATATCCCAACCACCAGTGGATTGATAATTTTCACACCGGCTACAACCTCGACAGCCTCAAGTGCTACATTGAAAACAGCGGCGATGAACAGTGGCGGCCCAACCTGCTGCGCGGCCTGAGATTCTTGAAGGCCAACTTCTTCGAGCCCAGTGGCCGCCCGAAATATTATCACTCGCGCACGTATCCCGTGGACAGCCAGTGCGCCGCCCAGGCCATCGAAACGCTGGCGGAGTTTTCCACGCTCGACCCGGAATGCCTCGACCTGGCCGTCCAGGTGGCGCGCTGGACCATCACCAACATGCAGGACGCCGACGGCCATTTTTATTACCGGCAATATCCGCTGGGCATCAAGGCCAAAACGCCCATGCTCCACTGGGCGCAGGCCACGACCTTCGAGGCGCTGGCCAAATTGCACGCGCACCTTGCCGATAAAAAAGCGTAGGCCCGCGCCGCCGCACCCGTTACCATTCCATTATCCATTGATTCCACCTCCCGCACATGCCGTCGGCCGCCTGGATGGCCGGACCATTCTCCGGTACGCCCATGCCTATGAAAGCGGCGGCGGGCTGGAACAGTATCTGGCCGATCTGAATCTCGCCCTCTGCCAGCGCAGCCGGCTGACCATTGTGCAGATGCAGATGACCACCGACCGCATGCGGCTGGCGGAAACCGAGGAAACGATCGGCGGTTCACGCATCGTCAAAGTCCCGCTGTGGGTGCCGCCGGAATCCAAGCACGCGTCCATCAACGCCAGGCCTCCCGGCGCGTTGGCCCGTTTCAAAACGGCGTTGCGCAACCGGCTGGTGTTCACCCCGGCGGTGTACCATGCCGTCGCCAAACGGGTGCTGCAAAACTGGCCCGTGCCGCGCCGGTCGGGCGAACCCGCCGCCGCCGGCGCGAAATTCAAGGAGCTCCTCACGCGCTTTCCGGTGGACCTGGTGGCGGTCCATTCCTGCGGCGGCTCCGATGCCTCCGAAATGCTCACCGCCGCGAGCCGCGCCCGTCTCCCCGCCGTGATCATCCATCACTTCGCCAACGACCGCTTCAAGAGCTTCGCGCTCTGCCGCCAGGCCATGCAGGCCCGGGCCGTGGGCGGCGTTTGCGGCGTGGCGGTGCCCGCCTACCTGCGCGAGCGCTTCACCAATCTCGCCGACGGCATCGACGTGGACTTTTTCCGCCGCGAAAACGCCCGGCCCGTCAGCCCGGCGTTCGCCGATCCCATTCTCTTTTTGCCCGCCCGCATCACACCCACCAAGGGCCAGCTCGATTTGATCCGCGCCGGCGGCAAATTATTACAGGAGGGGGTGCGCTTTCAGATTGTTTTCGCCGGCCGCGTGGATTCCGAGGCGCACCTCGCCGACCTCAAAAAAGCCATTACCACCGCCGGCCTGACCGAACGCGTGTATTTCACCGGCCAGCTCGATGCCGCCGGGTTGCGGGATTGGTACGCCGCCGCCGCCATCCTCGCTTTCCCCACCCACCATCACGAGGGATTGCCGCGCATTCTCCTCGAAGCCCAGGCGATGGCCCTGCCGGTCGTCGTGCACGAAATCGGCGGCACCGCCGACGGGGTGAAATCGGGTGAAACCGGTTTTTTAATCCCCGAAAATGATCCGGCCCAGCTCGTGCAACGCCTCCGCGAACTCCTGCAAAACCCCGCGCAACGAGAACAGTTTGGCCAGGCCGGACGCCGGTGGATTGAGTCGCGGTTCAGTCTGACCTGTCTGGCGGAACGGCACGAACTGTTTTACTGCCAGGTATCGAACCTGTGAGCGTGCGCAAAAATATCGTCTCGGTGCTGGGCGGCCTCGCCCCTGTGAACGTGTGGCATTCGCTTTGCGGACAACCGCTTGTTCTGCCTTACTACCACATGGTTAGCGATGAATACTTGCCGCATGTCGCGCCGATCTATCGTTATCGCAACGTGCGGCAATTCACCGCCGACGTGGAGTTCTTCCTCAAACATTTTCGGCCCGTTGCCCTGGCCGATCTGTTGCGCCACGTCAACGGCGGCCAGCCGTTGCCTGCCCGCGCCTTTTTGCTGACCTTTGACGACGGCTTTCGCGAGATGGCCGAAATCGTGGCCCCGATCCTCCATGCCCGGGGCGTCCCGGCGGTGTTCTTTATCAACTCCGCCTTCGTCGACAACCAAGCCTTGTGCCTGCACCAGAAAATCGCGCTGCTGATCCATCACGTCACCACCCGGGCCACGCCCGCCTTCATCAACGAGCTCAAGCAGTTGCTGCACAAACAGGGCCTTGCCGGCACCAATGCCGAAGCCATGCTGCGCGCCGTCCTTTATGCCCAACGTGCCGTCTTGGATGAAGCCGGCGCTTTGGCGGGCTTGGATTTTTCGGATTTCCTGGTCCGGCAAAAACCCTATCTCTCGTCCGGCCAGATTCGCTACCTGCTCCAGTCCGGCTTCGAAATCGGCGGG
>Ga0302323_100001458_pt1 | contig 19190 bp, 16 predicted proteins | sample Fen_T0_3_FD_201950 | JGI IMG/M metagenome (GOLD analysis project Ga0302323, IMG submission 201950) | Peat permafrost microbial communities from Stordalen Mire near Abisko, Sweden - Fen_T0_3 | ecosystem: Environmental > Terrestrial > Soil > Wetlands > Permafrost | place: Sweden: Abisko... | reverse complement strand
ATCACCGGGGCGACCGTCCTGCGTCGCGTTGGACCGCGCCTGGGTATCCGAACGGTCCGTGACCTCCTGTTCTATCTCCCTCGGCGCTACGACGATCTGCGCGCCCTGAGCACCGCTCGTGAACTCGCGTCGATAGGCGACGGCGAGCCGGCGAGCGCGAGGCTCGAGGTGCGTGGCATCCGTCAGGAGCAGACGTTCCGGAGGCGCGTCCAGAGAACCACGGCCTACCTGGGCGACGACACCGGCGAGGTCGAGGCGACGTGGTTCGGGCGGCGCGGGATCGAGAAGCGGCTCCACGCGGGCGATCGAATCGTCGTGAGCGGCAAGGTCAAACGCCGTGGCTTCACGACCACGTTTGACAACCCGGAGTTCCAGCCCGACGACGGCACCGCGCTTCTGCACGCGGGACGCATCGTGCCCGTGTACCGGCTCACCGCCGGCCTGACCGCCGCGACGCTGCGGCGTGCGATCCGGCAGGCGCTGGATGCCGTCGCGGCCGGATATCCGGAATACCTGCCACTCCCGGCACGAGCGGCCGCGGCTCAAAGCGAGGACGAGCCTGCGGGCGCCGACGGCCCCGTCGCCGGCTCTGCTCCGGTCTCGAGGTTCACGCCCGTCGCCGAAGCGCTGGAGAGTGCCCACTACCCTGAGACGTTCGCCGCGCGCGACGCGGCCCTGCGCCGCCTGGGGTTCGACGAGCTGCTGGCTCTCGAAGTGGGCATGGTTGCCCGGGACCGCCGGCGCCGGCTGGCTGTGGGCGAGGCCGTCGAGGTCAGCGCCGGCCAGATACACCATGCCGTGGAGGTCGTTGAGGCCGCCCTGACCGAACAGGTCCGTGCCAGAACCGGCTCGGACGAGCCCGCCCGCCTGACCGTCGATCAGGTGGCGGCCGTGACCGACATCGCGGCGGACATGGGCCGGACCCGGCCGATGATGCGGCTGCTTCAGGGCGACGTGGGTTCGGGCAAGACGGCCGTTGCCGCCATCGCCCTTGCCTTTGCCGCCGACGCGGGCCGCCAGGGCGCGCTGCTGGCGCCGACGGACCTGCTGGCCCGCCAGCACGCCGTGGCGCTGCGCCGGCTCGTGGAGCCGCTCGGGCACGGCGTCACGTTGCTCACCGGGTCGCTCCCTGCCGCAGAGCGCCGAGCGGCGCTGGAACTCATCGGTGCGCCGCTGGGCTCCAACGGACTCCTGGGCCTTACCACGGGTCTCGTGATCGTGGGCACGCACGCGCTCGTGCAGGAATCGGTGAGGTTCGCCGACCTGTCCCTGGCCGTTGTGGACGAGCAGCACCGTTTCGGCGTGGCGCAGCGCGAGGCTCTCGGCGCCAAGGGCCGATCCCCGCACGTGCTGCTGATGACGGCCACTCCGATTCCGCGGACGCTCGGCCAGATAATGCTGGCGGACCTGGATGTGAGCGATCTCCGGGCCCTGCCTTCTGGACGCCTGAAGATCCGGACGGGGATCAGGCGGAGCGAAGAACTCCCGGGGATGGGCGGGGATCCGGCGCGGGGCGCCTACCCGCTGATCGTCCGCGAAATCCGCGCGGGCTACCGCGCGTTCGTGGTCGTGCCGCTCGTGGAGGAGGACGAGGAATCCGCGGCGCGATCTGCCGGCGAAGTCGCCGCGGCCCTGCCCGCGCAACTTGCTCGCGCGGCGGCGGGGCTCGGCCTCGATCCTGATCCGGCGCCGCGCATCGGCGTGGTTCACGGGCAGATGAAGGCCGCAGCCAGAGACGCGGTGATGGACCGGTTCCGCAGCGGGGAACTCGACGTGCTGGTGGGCACGACGGTGCTCGAGGTCGGCGTCGATGTGCCCGCGGCCACGGTCATGCTCATCCTCGACGCCGATCGCTTCGGACTGGCCCAGCTGCACCAGCTGCGTGGCCGGGTGGGCCGTGGCGAGGCGCAGTCGTTCTGCGTACTCGTGTCGGACTCGAGCGACGAAACGGCGCGGGCCAGGCTCCAAGCCCTCGCAACTCACGATGACGGCTTCGAGCTTGCCGAGCTGGACCTCGAATTGCGGCAGGAAGGCAACTTGCTGGGTCTGCACCAGAGCGGCCTGCCGACACTTCGAATAGCCTCCCTTCGAGAGAAGGCGGATCGCCGGCGGGCGGCTCGTGCGCGCGTGGTGGCGGACGAGATCGTGGACGAATCCGGCGGGTTGCGGCCGGGTAACGAGGCGCTTGCGGCGGAACTGCGCGCCGGCTGGCTGTCCCGCGTGGGCGCGGGCGAAGTACTCGCCGAACTCGACGCCGAGACCGGTCCCGGCCCGGAGACCCTCCCGTGAGTGAGGCCGGCCGGGTGATTGCCGGCAGCGCGCGAGGGACGCGGCTCGTGGCGCCGGGCGAGGGGACCCGCCCGTTCGGAGATCGGGTCAAGCAGACGCTGTTCGCCATCCTGGAGCCGGGATTACCGGGCGCCGCCGTCCTGGACCTGTTCGCCGGCTCGGGCGCGGGCGGGATCGAAGCGCTTTCCCGCGGGGCGGCGCGAGCGATCTTCGTGGAACGCGACGAGCGCGCGACGCGGATCATCGCGGAGAACATGCGGAAAGCGCGCGTCGCCGAGCGCGGCATCGTCCATCGAGCCGACGCGATCTCATATCTCAACGACCGCGCCGCCGGCGACGGCCCGTTCGATCTCGTCCTGCTGGACCCGCCCTACGCCGAGACGGCCCTGATGACCGCGGCACTCTCCCGGCTCGGGGCGGAGCGCGGAACCGCGCCGATTCTCACGCCGGACGCCACGATCGTCGCCAAACACTTCTGGCGGGACGCCCAACCCGCCGCCGTGGGACTGTTAGCATCGGTGCGAACACGCCGTTTCGGCGAGACCGCCCTTACGTTCTATCGAATGGCGGACCGGGAGCTCGGGGACGCGGAGGCATCTGATGGCTAGCCAGACGAAGATCGCGGTATACGCGGGCTCGTTCGACCCCATCACCTACGGCCATCTCGACGTCGTGGCGCGCGCGGCGGCGGTCTTCGACCGCGTCCATCTTGCGGTGCTGCTCAACCCGCAGAAGGCGGCGGCCACATTTCCCACCGAGACTCGCCTCCAGGTGATCCGCGAGGCCGTTGGAGACGAGCTCGCGCCCGATGTCGCAAGCCGTATCGACGTGACGTCGTTCGACGGCCTCACGGTGGACTACTGCCGAAAGCTCGGCGCCGGCTTCATCGTTCGGGGCCTACGGGCCGTTTCGGACTTCGAGTCGGAGCTGCAGATGGCGCACACGAATCGCAAGCTTGCGCCGGAGGTGGACACGATCTTCTTCATGACCGCCCTCGAGCACAGCTACCTGAGCTCCCGTTTGGTCAAAGAAATCGCCCATTTCCATGGCGATGTGTCTCAAATGGTTCCACCGGCCGTGCAGAAGCGTCTGGCGGAGCGAGGACCCGTTCTATAATCGATTGACCCGGCAGCCCCTGCTACCTGCCCCAGGAGGGCCCGACCGATAGACATAATCGTCTTGATCGAGCGGCTCGAGTCGCTCGTGGCGAACGGCAGGCGACTCCCGCTCTCGAGCAGCGTGATTCTCGACCAGTCCGTGGCGCTGGAGTACATCGACCAGCTGCGGGTCACAATCCCCGAGGAGATCAAATCCGCGCGGCGCGTCACCAACGAAGTCGAGCGGTTGCTCGAACAGGCGCGCGAGGAAGCAGAGCAGATCCTGGCCCGGGCCCAGGAGCAGGCCACGTATCTCATCGAAGAGCGTGAGTTGACTCGCCAGGCCGAAGAGCTCAGCCATGAGATCATTCGCCAGGCACAGACCGAAGCCGACGAGATCAGGCGGGGCGCCGACGACTACGCGTCCGAGGTCCTGATGGGCCTCGAGGCCGAAGTGCTGCGCACGCTCAAGACAATCAAGCGCGGGCTCGAATTGCTCGACGATCGGCGCGCCGCTGCGTCGGTTGCGGCGGCGGCAGCCGCGGTAGCGGTCGTTGGCGGGGACGACCAGGAAATCCAGGGAGACCAGGACGAATACGAACAGTCAGATGAAGGAGCGTCAGTCCGGGGCTGACGGCGACCTCATCTTCAACGTCTCGGGCCTGTTGGGGGATCCGGCCGGCACAGTGCGTGAACTCCAGATCTCGGCGCCGCCGCTCGACCTGGAAGGCGAGCTGGTTCAGACGGCGGGTGTCACCGGCACTGTCCAGCTGATGCGGACCAATCGCGGGCTGGTTGTTCGCGGGCGGCTCCGGACGGCCATCGCGCAGGAGTGCAGCCGCTGCCTCCGGCCGATCGAGTGGCCGGTCCTCATCGAGCTCGACGAGGAGGCGCTTCCCGCGATCGACATCCATACCGGCAAGCCGGTGGAAGTGGAAGACGAGGACGAGCCGCTGCGTCTCACGGATCACCACGAGCTGGATCTGGAGGGCGAGGTTCGGGACGCGATCTCGCTGGCGGAGCCGATCGCGCCGCTATGCCGCGAGGACTGCCCGGGGCTGTGTCTGGTCTGCGGGCTGGAGCTTGGGAGTGGCCCGCACGATCATCCCGATGAGGACATCGACCCGCGGCTGGAGGGCCTGCGGAAGTTCGTCGATTAGGGACGGGGCGGCCGAGGCGCGCCGTCCTCTCGCCGAGCCCGACGTCGGCGCCCGCCGCCGCCCGCGCCGCCGCCCCGGGTCATCTATTCGCCGGGTGACTGCTATCCACCCGAACGGCCGTCCGAGCCCGCGGATCGAGGCGAATCCGACACCGCCTGCGCTCGCTCACGCCCGATGTCATGGCCGGAGGCTCGCGTTCGGGTCTCACGGGCCGGATAGTAGTCACCCCATGAATGAGTGACTGACCGCGGGCCGGGCGGACCCAGAACGCGGCAACGCGGCGCCGCGTCTTGTCTGGCGCCGCCGGCGGGTGGAACAATGATCGCCAGTTCGGCGTGGAAGAATCGCCGGAGGGAAAGTGGGGGACGGCATGAGAGGGAGACTCCGGCTCAGACAGTTGGCCCTGTTGGCCCTGGCCGTGTTCTCGATCCTGGGGCTGACTGCGGCGTGTGCTGACACGAGCCCGCCCCACAAGGAGATCGGGGCCATCGGCGTCGTGGCATCTGTGGATTGGACCGCCGCAGGAGAGTCGGGGGTCTACAGGATCCGCTTCGACGATGGGCGGACATATGCGATGGAGGGCGGGCCCGTTACTGGCAGCGGCCCTAGCCCCAGCGTCGGCGATCTCATCCTCGCCGGGTCCAAGCCGAGCAACTGGATGCTCGTCGCTCCTCTCCGGGTGCCGGACTCGAGTTGGCACGTCGCGTGCTACGGGCTCGTGGAGAACGGCGAGGAGAAGGACACGACCGTGGATCTCGACTTTGGCGTGACGCTCCAGAAGGCGCCGGACTTCGACGAGAACGGTCGAAACCCGATGTACTCCTCTCGGATCTTCGGTGGAGTCATCTGCCTCAACCGAGACGGCCAGGTTCGAAGGATCTTCTAGGCTGCACGAGGTAGATGGTCGGGGCGAGTTGGCCGATGGGTCGCGTATCTGGCCCCGACTTCGGAATTGCCAGCGCCTCAAGTCGCGGCCACAGCGAGAGAGACCGTCTCTCGTGAAAGCAGAACCGACCGAGAAGATCAGTCTCGGTGAAGCGAATCTGCGGCTCGCGAAACCGTTCTTCAGCCCGGCTCGAAAGCTGTTCTCAGCTGCGGGCTACGGACGGCCTCTTGGAGTTGCTCCAGCCGACAGCGGACCGATCTGGGTCATCGATCTCTCCCGCCGAGCCTGACTGGAGGTCCGCTTGGGCGTGACTTGAGGGTTGGCGAGGGCTCTGGGCCGCCGCCGACCGGGGCGACCGTGACAGATGTTCATCCGGGGGACGCTACGCGAGGTCCACGGCGCTCTCGGGTCGTCACGTGGACACGGCGACCGGCGAATTCGCCCAAAGGTCGCGTTGACCGACGGTTATTGCCTTGATTTGCATACCCTGGCTGGGTGTCGAGTGAATATCGGAAGCCGCTCTCGGATGAGGTGACGCCGCACACGCCATAACGTCCCCGGCATGAGCATCTGTCAGGATGGCCCCGCCGCCGCTCGCCCGGTCTGCGTCGCGACCCGCGGACGACGGGCTGACGGGCGTTGCCATCGCCCCGCCCAACCGCTCTCAGCCCACTGTTACTACGTCTGCATCGTGACGGCCGGGGCCAGACCGGGTAAACTCCCGCCTCGGCCCTGCGCACAGGGTATGATTCAGTGTGTACGCGTAGCGACATCGGACAATCGCGCCCCGGCGTCCACGGCAATGACATGTGGCCCCGCCAACTGGCGCCGCGCCGGAGCAAAAGGAGTAACCAGCTAGATGGGCGTTCCCAAGAGGAAAGTCTCACACGCTCGCCAGGGCGACCGCCGCGCTCACCTCGCGATCTCGGTCCCTCATCTGGAGGCGTGCCCGCATTGCCACCAGCCCAAGCAGGTCCATCACGCTTGTCCGGTGTGCGGCTACTACGCCGGCCGGCCCGTGGTTGAGATCAAGCAGGAAAAGCCGCAGCAGCAGGCCTGATACCGGTGGACCTGACAACGGTTCGCACGGTTGAACAAGGCTCCATCCGCGTCGCCGTCGACGCGATGGGCGGAGATCACGCGCCGAAGGAAGTCGTCCTGGGGACGCTCGCGTGGGCGCGCGCCCATCCGACGGATCGCGTGCTGCTCGTCGGGGTTCCGGATCGCATCCGTGAGGCAGCCGCCGGCCCGATTCCGCCAAACGTGGAGATCGTGCCTGCCAGCCAGGTCGTGGAGATGGACGAGTCTCCCGCGCTCGCGCTGAAGGCCAAGAAGGACTCGTCGATCCTGGTTGCCATGGACCTGCTGAAGCAGGGCCGCGCCGACGCTCTCGTCACGGCGGGACACAGCGGCGCCGGAATGGCCGCGGCCGTCCTGAAGCTCGGGCGCTTGCCCGGTGTGGACCGCCCCGCGCTGGCCGTCCAGATGGTCACCGAGACGGGGCCGTTCGTGCTGCTCGACATCGGCGCGAACATGGACTCCACCGGCCACAACCTCTACCAGTTCGCGCATATGGGCTCCGTCTACGCCGAGAAGGTCCTCGGCGTGCTGAAGCCTCGCATCGCGCTGCTTTCCATCGGCGAGGAGCGGGGCAAAGGCGACCTGGCCATCCAGCAGGCAACTGAGATGCTCGACGCCGACGGCAGCCTCAACTTCATCGGCAACGTCGAGGGTCGTGACCTCGTCAAGCACATGGCCGACGTGGCCGTCTGCGACGCGGTCGTCGGCAACGTCACGATGAAGTTCTTCGAGGGCCTGGCCCGATTCATCTTCAGGCTGTGGGAGAAGGAGTTTCGCCGCGGCATCCGCGGCAAGCTCGCCTACCTGCTGATGCGTCCGGCCGTGGGCCGGATCAGGGCGTTGTTCGACTACGAGAAGCTGGGCGCCTCGCCGCTGCTCGGAGTCAAGGGCATGGTGCTGATCACACATGGTTCGGCGAAGCGGCGAATGATCGAGTTCGCGGTGGAGGCGGGCGCCGTCGCCGGCCGCGCCCAGATTCCGCAGCTCATCGCCGAGGAGTTCAAGGGCCAGGCCAGGCGGCCGGCTGCGCCCGCGAAGGCCGCCGGAGTCGAGCAGGCCGAGAAGCAAGGGGAGTAACCCGATGCCGGATCCCTCCGTAATCCCCGAAACCAGGCCCGGCAACGACCCGCTGACTGTCAGCCATTCCGTGGTCGTCGACATGGTACGTCTGGCCGCGCTCGAAGTTCCCGGCGTCCTCAAGGTCAGCCGCGGAGGGCGCCTCCCCTGGCTGTCCGGCTCGCCCGTGCGCGCGCGCGTTGCCGATGGCTGCGTGTCGGTCCGTGTGTGGGTGGTGGCCAGGCCCGGTCACGCGCTTCCTCCGCTCGCGGAGCAGGTTCGGCAGGCGGTGGGGGCGACAGTGGTGCTGGGTCTGGAGCTCGGCGAAGTGACCGTGGTCGTGGACGGAGTGGGGGGTTGGGGCAAGTGACGGACGCTCCCGGGTCGAGCGGACGCGCCGGGTCCGGAGGACGCGTCTCGTCCGCCGGCCGGATGCGCCGCGGCCAGGTCACGATCGAGGAAGTCAATGCGCATCGACTCGGTCGGAGGCTCGTGCTCGCGTCGCTCTTCGAAGCGGAGTTCGGCCAGCGAACGGCAACTGCCATCCTGGAGCGCCATCTGGCGGATACCGAAGCCGATGCGGCAACCTCCGAGTTCGCGCGTGGGCTCGTTGGGAGCATCATCGAGGACCGCGTGGCAATCGACGGCACCATCGAGCGGGTGGCTCCGCAGTATCCGGTGGTTCAGCTCGCACGCATGGACCGGAGTCTGCTGCGTAGCGGCATCGGCGAGGTGCTACACTCCGGCACGCCATCCCGGGTAGCGATTGCCGAATGGGTCGAGTTGGCTCGCACATACAGCGGCGAATCAGCACGTAAACTCATCAACGGCGTACTCGGGAGGGTTGCTCGCGACTCCGAAGCCGGTGCGCCAACCGCCCCGGATCCGGGGCCGCAGTAACCGTCTACCGAAGCACTATCCCCCGAGGAGGGCGTCAGTGGCCACTACCTACGAGCGACTCAAGAAGATCGTCATCGAGCAGCTCGGTGTCGACGAAGAGGAAGTCAAGCCGGAAGCATCCTTCGTCGATGATCTGAATGCCGATTCGCTCGATCTCGTCGAGCTGATCATGAGCCTCGAGGAAGAGTTCGGTACCGAGATCTCCGACGAAGACGCCGAGAAGATCCGCACGGTGCAGGACGCTACCGACTACATCGACGAGCACGCCTCCTAGCCAGCGCATGCGCCCCGCAGCCGCTCTTGCCGAGCGGCTGGGGCTCCCGGTTCGGGATCTGGACCTGCTCGAGCAGGCGCTGATCCACAGCAGCTATCTGCACGAGCATCGGGACCTGGCCGCAGGCCACAACGAGCGCCTGGAGTTTCTGGGCGACTCTGTCGTCAGTTTGGCCATTTCGGACGCCCTCTATCGTCGCCACCCCGACGACGACGAGGGCGTTCTATCCGCTCGGCGGGCTTCGATCGTCAGCACTACCGGTCTGGCCAGACTGGCCAATCGCATGTCGTTGGGCGAGCATCTGCTGCTTGGTGAAGGCGAATCGCAGCGTGGTGGGCGGCGCAGGCCGGCCCTCCTCGCCTCGGCATTCGAGGCACTCGTCGGCGCCGTCTACCTCGACCAGGGGTACACGACCGCCGCCGAGTTCGTGGTCTCGCTTGCCTCTCCCGAACTAACGAGCGATCGCCCGCTGGGTTCGCTCAAGAGCCCCAAGAGCCGACTCCAGGAGTTCACGCAGCGTCTCTCCGGCGAACGACCGCAGTATCACCTGCTCGACGCCGTAGGCCCGGACCACGACAAGGTCTTTCGGGTCCAGGTCGTCGTGGCCGGAAGAGTCATCGGAATCGGGCACGGCCACTCGCGGCGGATCGCCGAGACCGAGGCCGCGGCTCATGCCATCGAGCTTCTTCGCAACGAACAGGGCGAACTACCCGAGTCCAGCCAGGACGCGCCCGAACTCGAGGAGTTCGGCGCGCATGGCGGAGAAGACCCCATGTGGATCAACCCCGGAGCCGATGTACAGCCCGTGACCGAGCCCTGGATCGAGATTGACCTCAGCGAGCTCGGACTGCCGGGCGGCGAGCCCGGGCGCGGCGAATCCCGATGACCCGTTCCCTCTGCTGCCACCCCCGCGCCCGATGACCGCTCCCGCCCGACTGCTGGCACTGCGCCTGCAGGGCTTCAAGTCGTTCGGCGAGCGCACTCTCGTGGAGTTCGGCCCCGGTATCAGCGCCGTCGTGGGACCCAACGGCTCGGGCAAGAGCAACCTGGCCGACGCACTCCGCTGGGCGCTCGGCGAGCAGGGCAAGGCCCTCCGCCTCCGGAAATCCGAAGACGTGATCTTCGCCGGCTCGGAGAAGCGGTCTGCGCTCGGCATGGCCGACGTCACGCTCGTCCTCAACAACGAAGACCGGCTGTTCCCCGTGGAGTTCGAGACCGTCGAACTCGGACGACGCCTCTTTCGTTCCGGCGAGAACGACTACCTCCTGAACAAGCAGCGTGTGCGGCTGAAGGATCTGGTCGACCTGCTCGATGCCGCCCATCTCGCCGACAACGCGTTCCTGTTCATCGGCCAGGGAATGGTCGATCAAGCGCTTGCGCTGCGGCCCGAGGAGCGCCGCCCGCTCTTCGAGGAAGTAGCCGGCGTCCGGCGTCACGAACGGCGGAAGAAGAAGGCCGAAGAGCAGCTCGATGAGGCGGAATCGAACCTGGCCCGCGTTGAGGACGTTCTGGCCGAGTTGCGGCCTCAGGCTCGCCGCCTGGCCGCGCAGGCCGAGCAGCAGGCCACCCGGCAGACTGCCGGACGCGAATACGGCCGGGCGATCATCACGGCGGCTCGGTCCCGCTGGCGCGAGGCATCCGGCCGGGCGCACGGGGCGGGGGAACATCTCGCCTCGGGCCGCTCGCAGATCGACGCGGCGCTCACCGCGTTACGAGATGCGGAGGAACTGGCCGCCGCGATCGCGCGCGAACTCGCCTCGGGCTCCGAACTGGAAGCCGATCGCCGCGGCGCCCACGAAGCTGCGCGGGCGGCACTCACCGACCTCCAGCTTCGCGACGCCAGGGCCTTGAGCGACGTGGCCGGCGCCCAGCGAGAGCGTCAGCGCCTGGAGCAGGAGCTCGCCGCGGCAGAAGCGGATCTCGTCGTCCAGCGGCGCGACCAGGCCGCACCCGTTCCATCGCGGGATCTCGCCCTCTCTGCCGCGGTAGCCGAGGGCGAACGAGCGCTGGCCGAGGCTCTCGAGGAACTCAGCTCCATCCGCGCCGCGCAGCAGGCAGAGGGTGAGGCGCTCGCCGCCCTCCGCCGCGTCGAGGCAGCCCGAACGGCCGAAGTCGAAACCGCACGCCGCCGGCTCGCCGACGCCGAACGACAGGCATCGGACGAACGTGCTCAGGCCGACGAGGTGGCTCGCCGTCTCGGAGAGGCGGAGAAGGCATGCGCCGGACCGAAGGCGGCCCTCGCGAAGGCGCTCGAAGACGAGAAGACCGCCGTCGCCGCTCGGGAGACCGCGCGCGCCGCACTCGACCGACGCGAAGGTGCGCGACAGGCCGCCTCGGAGAAGGCGTCGGCGGCGTCCAGCCGCGTGGCGGGTCTGCGTGGCCGCCTCGACGGATTGCAGGCGCGCCTCGCCGAGGAAGAGACACGCGGCATCGCGAAGGCCGCGCGACGGGTTGGCGGAAAGCCACTCTCGGAAGGGCTGGAGGTCGAGGCCGGCTTCCGCGTGGCCGTCGAGGCCGCACTGGGCGAAGCCATGCGCGGCTACATCGTGGGCAAGGACGCGGCGCTGGAACTGTCCGAGCAACGCGGCATTCTCGTCATAGAGTCGGCGGAACCCGAGGATGCGCGCCGTCCGGCCGGCCGTGACGCCGTCCGCGATCGGGCTGCCGCCGCCGCGACGGCCGCCGCCGACGCCGCCTCCGACGTGGTTGCATCGGCCGCTGCCGCTCACGGTGGCGGGCGTCTCAGCGAGGCTTTGCGGGTGGATCCGGGCGGCGCGGCGAGCCGGCTTCTCGCTCGCTGCGTGTGGGTCCCGGATCTCACGGCAGCACTCGATGTGCAGCCCAAGCTCCCCGTTGGCTGGATCGCGGTTACGCGAGATGGAGCAGTCGCCACCTCGTTCGGGGTGTTGAGCCTGGGCCGCTCCGAATCGCTTCTGGAGCGCCGCGCCGAGCTGGAGCGTCTCGCCGAAGAAGTGGCGCGCCTGGAGGTCGATGCGGCCGCGGCTACGACAGAAGCCGCGGAGGCGGCCAGGGGCGCCGCGACCGCACGCGCCGATCTGGAGGCTGCGCGCGAAACGGAACGCCGCGCCGCAGCCGCGCGCCGCGAGTCCGAAGAATCCGAACGTCGGGCCACCCGCGCGCTCGAGACGATCGCCCGCGAGGCGGCCTGGCGGTCGTCGCAGGCCGCTCGCCTCGAGGCGGATCGCGACAGGCTGCGCGAGTCTGTCCGTCAGACGGCAGCATCGGCCGACGCGGCCGGCGCCGCGAGCGGGGCGAAGGATGCGGCAAGCCTTGCGACCGGCCCGGCGAGCGCCACTGCCACGCCGGCCGAAGAGCGTGCCAGCGCGATCCGCGAGTGGGAAACGCGTGCCACCGACCTGCGAGCCCGTCGGGACCAGCTCGCGGCGGAGGAAGCCGCGCTCGAATCCACGCGCCGCGACGCCGAGGCGCGTCGTGCCCGGGCGGCGGCCGCGGCCAACTTCGACCAGGAACGCATCGCCAGCCTGGAACGGCAGACGGCCGATCTCGTCCGGCGCGAGCAGGAGATCGGGTCGCAACGTGATGCTCTCGGCGAGGAACTTGCGGCTGCCGGCCTTCGCGAAGCCGCCGTACGGGCCGAACTCGACGAGCTCCGCGCCGTGGCCGCCGCTTCGCGGACGCGGCTGGCCGAAGCCGAGGCTGCCTCGATGGCCGCGCGCGAACGGCTTCGCGCCTGCCAGGACCGCGTCCGCACGGCCGAAGTCGCCGAGCTGGAGGCGCGTCTCGCGCTCGAGTCCATCCGCGAGCAGGTGCTCGTGGAGCTTGCCGGCCTCGGCGATCTGGGCATCCGGCTGCTGATCAACGAGACCCGTGTGGACCTGGAGGACGCGGGTTCCGGTACGGCCAACGACGAGGATGACTTCGCGCCGCTACCGGCCGCTCCTGCAGGCTTCGACGACGGTGCCGACGGCGAGGACAACCCGAACGGCATCACTCTGGAGTCCGTTCTCGCGGAGGCGGCCGCACTCTGGGCGAAGGCGTCGGCGGTGGAGCCGCCCAGTTCCGGACGGCTGGCCACATTGCGCCGCCGCTTCCATGAGCTCGGGGCGCCGAACCCGTTCGCGGCCGAGGAGTACGAGCAGCTCAGGACGCGGCTCGACGGCCTCGAGGCGCAACGAGCGGACCTAACGAGCGCCATCTCCAAGACGCGCGCTCTGATCGAGCAGCTCAACGCGATGATCGCGACGCAGTTCCGCGAGACGTTCGTGGCCCTCGAGACAGCCTTCGACGCTCGGTTCCGCCAGCTGTTCGGCGGTGGCTACGCCCACCTGACCCTCACGGACCCCGAGGATCTGGCGGCAACAGGCGTGGAGATCATGGCGCGGCCGCCGGGCAAGAAAGCGCAGCCGCTCTCGATGCTTTCGGGTGGCGAGCGGACGCTGACGGCAGTGGCACTGCTGTTCGCCATGCTCGAAGTCCACCCGGTACCCTTCTGCGTCCTGGATGAAGTGGACGCGGCCCTCGACGAGGCCAATGTGGGTCGCTTTGCGGATGCGCTCCGGGGTCTGGCCGACCAGACTCAGTTCATCGTCATCACACACAACCGTGGCACCATCGAGAACGCCGACGCGCTCTACGGGGTGACGGTGGGTGACGACGCGGTTAGCCGCCTGATCAGCCTTAGACTCGAGGAGGCCCGCGAGCTCGCCGATCAGGTCACCAAGAAGGCTGCCGCGGCGGCAGGCTGACGGGAGATTGCCGGTGTTCCTGCGACGGAAACCCAAGAATGAAGAGCCGGCTGAGCCGGCGCCGACGAGCGAGCCCATCGAGTCGCTCTGGCACACGGACGAGCCCGAAGCGGTCAACGCGATCGTCCACGCGGAAGCTTCGGTGCCGGCCGTACCTTCGGTTTCGAGCCAACCTTCGACTCCGGAGGAGACGTCGACCGCGACGACCGCCGATCCGCTGGATGACGAAACTCCGGGCGACCTGTCGGCGGGTCTCGCGCGGAGCCGCGGCGGATTCATGTCGAAGCTCCGCGGGATTCTCAAGAGCGGCCCGTCTTCTGCCGACTGGGAGTCGGTAGAGGAGTTGTTGATCGCCGGCGATCTCGGCGGCGAGCTGGCCCTCGAAATCGTGGAGAAGGCCCGGGTGCGCAAGGACATGCCTTCGGCCGAGGCCGCCGTTCGCGCGGAGCTCTCGGCTCGCCTGATTCCCGCCGAGCCGCACTGGCGCCCCAAGGCAGGCGGGCCCGGTCAGCCGGCCGTGATCCTGATGGTCGGCGTAAACGGCACCGGCAAGACCACCACGATCGGCAAGCTCGCCCATGTCTACCGGCACGAGGGCACGTCCGTGCTGCTTGCCGCCGCCGACACGTTCCGAGCCGCGGCCATCGGGCAACTCAAGATCTGGGCCGATCGCACCGGCAGCCAGTTCGTGGCCCATGCCCCCAACGCGGATCCCGCCGCGGTGATCTACGACGCGCTTGACGCCGCGGTTGCCCGGAACGTGGACGTGGTGATCGCCGACACCGCCGGCCGCCTCCACACCAAGTCCAACCTCATGGACGAGCTGGCGAAGATGCGCCGAGTGATCGATCGCCGCCTGCCCGGCGCAAGCCCGGAGGTCCTTTTCGTCCTCGACGCCACCACCGGCCAGAACGGGCTCTCGCAGGCCAAGGTCTTCCACGAGACGGTGGGACTCACCGGGATCGTGCTGACCAAGCTGGACTCCACGGCAAAGGGCGGCATCGTCTTCGCGATCGAGGACTCGCTTCACCTGCCGGTCCGCTTCGTGGGAGTGGGGGAGAAGCTGGGCGATTTGCTCCCATTCGACCCGGAGGCCTTCGTCGGCGCGCTGTTCGACTGAGGATCCACAAAGTCAAGGGAGATCCCTTAGCCGCGCGCCCTTGGTAATCGTTGAGCGTGGCGCTAATACATCCGATACCACCTGTGGAGGGTCGCTACCAGAGTCAAGGAGCTGCGCGTGAACGGTATTTCCTCCGTTCGGTTGGACACGTCTCAGTCGGGGGCTATCCAACTTCTGGTACTCAAGCCCCAGCAGGCCGCCACAGGTACGACCGGCATCGTGAGCGCCAGCGCGCCGGTGGATGCGTTATCGGCTCCGGCCACCAGCGGCCTCGGCGCCACCCAGGCCCATCGCCATCCCCATCACCCACACGGGATGTCCGCGGCGATCGACGCGGCGTCGCAGCTTCTCGGCAGTAGCAAGAGCGAGATCCTCGCGGCACTCAAGGCCGGGCAGAGTCTTGCGTCCACGGCCTCCGCGAAGGGTATGAGCACCGACGCTCTCCAGAGCGCGATCGCCGGCGCGCTGCAGCAGGGCGACTCGACGCTGTCGGCCGGCGACGCAGCCACCGTGGCTTCGCGGCTGATGTCGGCAACGCCGAAGTTCGGCGGTCAGGCATGGGGCGGCGTCCGGACGTCGCAGAGCGGTGGCAGCACGATGAGCGTCGGCGCCTGACCGATTCGCGATTGAGAAGGCCGGCCGCCCGAGACCCGGAACGGCAGGCTCTCTCCGTGCCCGGTTTCGTTGACACCGAACCGCTCCCGCTATCGCCCCTTGCGCAGCCAGTTCACCGGCAGCAGCCGGTTCCGGCGAGATGCCATTCTCGCCAGCCCTGCGCGCGCTTCCTTGATGGCCGGATCCAGGCGCAACGACTCGCGGAATTCCTCGGCGGCACGATCCAGATCGCCCTTCGCTTCCAGGACGATGCCAATGCTGGCGTGGAGCTGAGCCAGGTCTTCGTCTTCCAGGAGGGCGGAGTCCAGGACCTCGAACGCGTCGTCGGGTCGGCCGAGCGACACCAGCGCCAGCGCTCGGCAGTGCAGCGACGGCAGGTGCTGAGGGTTCAGCGAGAGGCCCTTGCTCGTGATGTCGAGCGCTTCCTTGTATCGGCCGGCGCGTCCTACGATGCCGGCCAGGTCGGAGTAGCGGTTGGGGTCGTTGGGCGCGCATGCGACTGCCTGGCGGCACTCCATCTCCGCCTCCCAGGCCTGGCCCATGGTCTCGAGCGCGCAGGCGCGAGCCGCGTGGGATAGGGCAAGGTGGGGATCACGTGCGAGCGCAAGTTCGGCGCTGAAGAGCGCGTCCCGGCCACGACCCAGGTCGGCGAGTGCCATCGCCAGCAGCGCATACCCCACGGCGGAATCCGGAAACTCCTTCAGAACGGCGCGGAAGACGCGGGCGGCCGAGTCGGGCTTGTTCTGGGCAAGGAGATCGGCGCCGTGCTTGAGGCGTGCATCGCCGCGGGCATCGCGGTGTCCGGTGGAGGATCGATCCCAGCCGGAACGGAATGTCAACGGGGTCTCCAGGTTTGGACGATCTTGGCGGCCGAACTCGCGCGGCGGCGGCTTCAGGATGGCGCCGCCACGGGCTTGACTCTAGCGCACCCGATTGCGCGCCGCGATGGTGCGGGCGAGGGGTAGTCGCCGCTTCGGACCCGTGCCCACCCGGTGAGCACATGCAACCACCTGGCCGGCCAGAAACGGTGCGGGACGTCGAAACTGCTCGAGTCGGCATACAAACGCGACCCTGAGGCCGCAATCGAGTCGAATCTGTGTAGCCGGCCGAGCGCCTTGAACATCCGACGGTCTCGGATCCGCATAAGTTGGTCGCACATACTCATCGGGTGAGCAGCGCGCCGACGCGGCGCCGGCGTCGGACGTCCGCACAATCGCCCCGCTGTCCGTGATGGTCGCGATGCGGTACACTCCCCGAGCTTTCGGTGCCGCCAGAATCCGCGGCCCAACGCCGGACCCAATTCCGGGGCGGCGGGATGGATCAGGAGTCCAGCCACCCGATGTTCGACGCTCTGAGCGAGCGGCTGCGCAAGACCCTCGGCGCCCTCACGGGCCACGGGCGTGTCAGCGAAGCCGACGTCGACGCCGCGATGCGCGAGGTCCGCCTGGCCCTTCTGGAGGCGGACGTCAATTTCAAGGTCGTGAAGGACTTCGTCGCGCGCGTCCGCGAGCGAGCCACGGGCACCGAGATCCTCGACAGCCTGACTGCCGGCCAGCAGGTCGTGAAGATCGTCAACGAGGAGCTTGTGGCGCTCCTCTCGGCCGGCGACCGGAATCTCCATCTCACCGGTAACCCCGCCGTGATCGTGCTCGTGGGCCTGCAGGGCTCCGGCAAGACGACCAGCGCGGCGAAGCTCGCCAAGCACCTGACCAAGCTCGGGCGCCGGCCGCTGCTCGTGGCCGCTGACCCGTACCGACCCGCCGCCGCCGATCAGCTCGAGACGCTGGGCAAGTCGCTGGACGTGCCCATCCACCGCGCGCCGGCCGGCACGTCCGTGCTGGACATCGCGAAGGGCAGCTTCGACACCGCTCGCAAGCTCGTCCGCGACACGATCATCATCGACACGGCCGGCCGGCTGACGATCGACGAGCTCCTGATGAAGGAGATCGCCGACCTATCCGCCGCGGTGAAGGCCAGCGAGACGCTCCTCGTCGTCGACGCGATGACGGGCCAGGAGGCGGTGAACGTAGCAACGGCGTTCCACAGCGCCGTCCCCGTCACCGGGCTGGTGCTTACCAAGATCGACGGCGATGCCCGCGGCGGCGCCGCGCTCAGCATCAGCGCGGTCACCGGTTTGCCCGTCAAGTTCCTGGGCACAGGCGAGAAGACGGACGCGCTGGAGCCGTTCTATCCGGATCGACTCGCCGGCCGCATCCTGGGCATGGGCGATGTCCTGACGCTCATCGAACGGGCGCAGGAGTCGTTCGACGAGAAGACGGCCGCCAAGATGGCCGAGAAGCTGCGCAAGAACAGCTTCACGCTCGAGGACATGCTCGATCAGATGGAACAGGTCCGGAAATTGGGCCCGCTGAGTTCGCTAATGGAGATGATCCCGGGAATGGGCGGCTATGCCAAACAGGCCCAGGAGTCGGTGGACAGAGGCGACCTCCAACGCACGGAGGCCATCATCCGATCGATGACCCCGGCGGAGCGTCGCGATCCGACAATCCTCAACGCCTCGCGGCGGCGGAGGATCTCGGAGGGTTCGGGAACCAGGCTTCAGGACGTGAACGCCCTCATCAAGCAGTTCGGCCAGCTCCAGAAGGTCATGAAGCAGATGGGCGGCGGCAGGCTCAGGGGCAAGATGCCCGGCATGTTCGGATAGGGGGAACGGCGAAATGGATCAGCAGACTCCAGGCAGCGGTAACACTCCGCAGTACTCACAGCCGGCTACGCAGCCCCAGATGAGTCCGGTAGACGAGGGATGGGCCGCCGGGGTAGCTCCGGTGACGGTTGCGCCGCGTTCGCGCCGGATGCGCTGGACGTTCTCGGCCGTCGTGGTGGCATGCGTGGTGGTCGCCACGGCCGCCGGCGCGTTCGTCCTCTCCGGGGCGGGCGGCAGCAAGTCGCTCACGGCCGGCACCGCCCCGCGCGACTCCATGTTCTTCATGGAAGTCCGGACGGATCTACCAGGCGACCAGCACGCCAAGCTCGCCGACTTCATGAGCCACTTCCCGGGCTTCAAGGATCGAGGCCAGTTCGACAACGCGCTGGATCAGATGCTGAGCAAGCTCACGGGCGCCATCTCGCCGGAACTCAGCTACTCCTCGGCGTTCAAGCCGTGGATGGAGGGCGAGGTCTCGATCGCGGTTACGGCTCCCCATGCGACCGGCGTGTCGTCGCCCGCGAACTGTGCGGTCCCGACGGCCATGCCCTCGATCGACCCGGTCGCCATGTCGCAGATGGCACTCGCCGCCGTGCCGGATGGGATCGCGATCTTCGCACTGAAGGATCGGGCTGCCGCGGAGGCGTGGGTCGCCGGTGAGATGACTCGCATCAAGGCCACGACGACTTCGCAGACATACGCCGGGTTCACGGTCTACACGGTGGCCTCGGGTTATTCGCGGGCCGCCTATGCCTTCACCGATCAGGATCTGGTCATAGGCACCGTGGGCGGCGTCCAGGCTGCTCTCGATACCAAGACCCAGGGCTCACTCGCCGACGTGGCCGGCTACCAGGCGGCGATGAAGTCCGTGGCGGGCGAGAGTGTCGCCCGCTTCTATTACGACACCAGCTTCTACGTCCGCACGTATACCGATTCGCTGAAGCAGATGTCGTGCCTGATGACCTCCGGGACAAAGGCCATTCCCACGCTCGACACGCGCTCGATGCCCGCCTGGCTCGCCGGTTCTATCCGAGCCGAGTCGGACCGCATGGTTGTCGAGATGACGATGCCGAACACGGGCATCCTGCAGCAGGGCAACCACACGAGCACCCTCGCCGCGAGCCTGCCCGGTAGCACCGTCGGCGTCGTCGAGATCCACGGCATCGGCAACACGGTGACCAAGGGCCTCGAGTCACTCACGTCGAGCGGCTTCATGGACGCCCTTCCGGGTTCGATCAAGAGCGTCAAGGACGCTCTGGACCGGGTGGGCGGTGTGGACTGGCTCGGCGACGGCGCAGCCGTACTCACCAAGAACGGCAAC
>Ga0302323_100001457_pt1 | contig 19191 bp, 22 predicted proteins | sample Fen_T0_3_FD_201950 | JGI IMG/M metagenome (GOLD analysis project Ga0302323, IMG submission 201950) | Peat permafrost microbial communities from Stordalen Mire near Abisko, Sweden - Fen_T0_3 | ecosystem: Environmental > Terrestrial > Soil > Wetlands > Permafrost | place: Sweden: Abisko... | reverse complement strand
ACTGAGATTCGGTTGTTGAATAGTTCGGATATCGCCAGTTTGTTGGATGGCCAACTCCTTTTTTTGCTGAGTTATCATGGCTGCCTTGCTCTGTAGCAAACTGTGTACTTGTTGCAGTTTGGTTTGCTCGTTGGTCATCATGGTTTGTTCGGCTTCGATCCGTGCCTGTAATTCGGTTATGGTTTTTAAGTCACCGGTGTTGTTGATCTGTTTCATTAGATATTGCAAGTAATTAAAACGCGCACTCGCATTGCTCATGCCTTGCGAGGTGGTAGATTGAATCGCGGCATTATTAGTGCGCTCATCTTTAAGTAATTGTTTTTGGGCAGGTGTCAGTTTCATCCCGTTCAGTTGGCTATCCGATAGAATGGCGTTCTTCTGGATCAGTGCTTGTACTTGACTGCTCATGCCACTGTAATTCAGACAGGTATTGTTGATCACGCATTGCAAATTTTGAGCGTCTTGCGGGAGATAATTGCGCGTTGAATTCGCCAGCGTCAGCAAGTTGCCATAACCTCGGTTGCCGGTCAGCGCATTGAGGGTACCGGTTTGCGTGACCAACTGACTGCGCATTTGTTGCAATTGCTGCGCCCAATAGGCCAGCGTCTGAATCATGCTGGCTGCCGCCGTAGGATCAAAGACCACATCGCCGATGCCGAAAATCGCATTCGCCGGTTGGGTTAACGTCAGGCTCAACGTCAGGATAGCGCTAGTTAAGACGGATTTGCTTTTCATGCGATTTCTCCTGGGGTGGGGCTTGTTTTTTTGGCTAACGGCAAACGCTGTTGTTGGAATAAAGGCAACCAGTCGGCTGGATCGTCGCCGACCTGCTGAATGAGGCTACGCACCGTTTCCACCTGTTGCGTTCGTCCTGAGATCACATCGAGTTCAAAGTCAAAACCCTTTAGATCCAGTTCACAAACCACGCTACTGTGGCCTTGTTTCACCAGAAACTGATTGCTGCCCGGTTCTATTTGCTGTTTGATCAACAGAAATTCCCGCTCACTGAGCCCTAAGGCATCGATATAGTCTTCGGCTCGGGCTTCGCCATTCGGAAAGAATAGCTGGGTGGCGGTTTGCTCCACCATATCCCGGGCAATCGGGCTTTCCAGGCCATCACCCAGGCTTTGGGTGGCAAACACAAAAGCGCCGTTCTTTTTTCGGGCGGTTTTTAGGCCGTCTTTGGCAAATTCCTGAAAGGCGGCATCCCCTAACAGTTTCCAGAATTCATCCAGCCAGCAGATCAGCCGCCGGCCATCCATCAAGGCGTTGGTTAGATGAAACAGGTACATCGTGATCGGCGCACAAGTGACGGGGTTGTCGATGAATTCCGTCACATCAAAGCCAATGGTGGGGTTTTGTTGCAGCACCTCCACGACGTGATCGCGTTCATTGTCAAAGACCCAGGCATAATCCCCGCCCCGGACTTCACACCACTTACTGAGCCGGGCCTCGAGACCTTCCGGCTGATTGCCATCGTCCAGAAACTCAATCAACCGAGACAGACGGCGTTGTTCCCGCGGAATCTCGGTGCTGCGCACCACCGCGTGCAAGGCGCGAGACAGGGCTTTTTGCTGTTGTTCGGTCAAGGGTTGGTCGGCCCGGTACACCAGACGCTGCAACCATTGCATCATGAACTCCACATGGCTGTCGGTCGGCTCCAGTTGCAGCGGGTTCAAGCCGGTTTTTTTCTTGTTCTGGATGGTGAAATAACGCCCGCCCAGCGCCCGAACTAATATCTCCAGGCCATAATCTTTGTCAAAAATTATCTGCGTGACGCCCAATTTTCGGTTCATGCTGATTAAAAAGCCCATCAGCACGGTCTTGCCGGAACCGACTTGGCCATAAATTGCCGTATGACCGACATCCTTTTTGCTGCCGCCGGTCGGATCGGTCGGGTCACTGGCATGTAAGGAAAAGTAATAATTGCTTTTGGCGTTACTGATCAGAACGGTCATGGCATCGCCCCAATGATTACCGGTGGCCCGTCCTACCGGGTAATTATGGCAAGGAGCCATCGCGGCAAAGTTGCGGCTGGTGATCGGTGACAAGCGGGGTCGCAAGGCAAAGTTGCCCGGTAATTGCGCCCAAAACGCGGCCTCAATCGCCAGGTCTTCCCGTGCCACCGCCATGCCGGTTTCGCCCAGGATGGTTTTAGCCAGCGCGATATGGTGATTCAAACTTTTAATGTGCGCGGCGCTGCCGACGGCTCCAGTGCCATCAAAAAAGTCCCCTTGCACTTGCAGGGAAAAATGATGGTCGCCCATCACGAATTCATTGCCGGAGACCTGATCCAATGCGGACTTTAAATCTTCGGCCTGGGATATGGCTAAATCGCCGGCATTAACCATGCGGTTATATTGATGACTTAATAGATTTTGCGCCGCCGTTTTACTGATGAAGGTAAAACTCTGCGTCAGGACAAAGCTGAAGGGCACCGTCATCAAAGGATTGAACATGCCGACAATGCTCGGGGTCGGGTATTCCTTGATGCCCAGGAAGGCCGATAGCCTGGACTCGGTGGCGGTTCGGTATTCCATCGCTTCGCCGCCAAATAATAACCGCGAGGTGGTTAAAACTTCATATAACGGCGAGCGGGGTAAACCGATGCGCTGCCATTCGCCATTAATCAGCAAGCCGAAGTATTCCAGCAAGGATGAATAGAAGTGTTCTCCCCGACGATAGACGCCTAAAGGTTCCGGATCGTAACGTAATAAGGAGGATAGTAAATGCTGTTGCAGCTTTTGGCATTCATCCAGCGCTTCTTCCTGTTCCTGGCGCAAACTGTCTTTACTGACGCTGCTCAGAAAGCGCATGGTGGTCTTGCCGGCATTACTGGGCTGCGGGCGATAAACGATGGCCATATAGAGATCATTCACCATCAAGGTTTCCTGGGCGATCCGTTGCCGGTACTTTTCGTTCAGGTCTTTGGCGAAACCTGGCTCAAACTGACCGTCTGGATAGGTATTCTCGCGGTGTCTAACCACGGTATGCCAGAGGGAAATATTGGGCTTGGCGATATTTCGGTAAAACACGTTCAGGCGTTCGTGCCAGTTATTGAGTTGGTCATCGTCGGCATTTTCAAAGCCGATGCCTTCCAGTTTAAAAGCCATCACATAGCCGCTCGGGGTTTTAACGATCTGCTCGGTGACATGGTGAGTATAAGGAATATGGACGCCATGCTCTTGTTCGTTGATGATCGCTTTATGGTTTTTAAGCTGCATGACGTCGCCCTCGGGGGGTTAGGATTGCCGGTCGATGGGGCTATGGCGACCCTTCAGATCCGGCAATCCGTACCGGAGCGGGGAATAACTACTGGCTTGCCAATGGCGTTTGCTCGCCAACCAGTAACGCGGATCGAGACTGCCATTGACGCCGTTTCGGCCTTGGGTTCTGGCCCACAGTCCCAATAGCTCGAAGAAGCGGCAATCGTTCATCAACAGCAAGGCCAGGAGGCCGTGAATCGGAATATAGGCCAACAACCACAGTAAATTCTTGGTGACCAGGAACAGTTCGATGACCAGCATGGCTCCGATGACGGTACCTTGCCAGGTGACGCCCCAGCGCATCGGTGGCCGGGTCACCGCGACGAAGAGCGGATCCGCAGTAACGCCTTGGTTTTTGGAGGTCACTTTAGACCCCGGCCAGGCCACGTATCCAGCTGACAATTTGGCTGGAGCCAAACACCAACACAATGCCGACCATGACGCTGCCGCCTAAAACCCAGGAGATACGGCCAAACCAGGCCAAGGCACCGGCGGCCATCACCGCAATGGCGGCTATCGGTGTCAAGATGGTTAATATGTCCTGAGAAAGGGACGTCGCACCGGAGGTAAAGGGGCCCGCGAAGGCCAGTTCTGGCAAAAGGATGGCTAGCATAATGACCAGGCAATGGATGATGATCGATTTCACGTTACACTCCCTACCCTGACGGTGGTTAATGAGGTGCTTTAGTCATCTCCCTGGAGTTCCAGGAGGATGGTTTGTGACGCAAGATGACTTTCTTTCAAAAAGGTTTTCAGTCGTTCCAGGTTTTTAAACGTTCGTGCTCTTGTTTGGCTTCTTTTTAAGCAAAGACGGCTGGGTTCCGTTCGCCAGCTGAGCTTAACCTCGATGATGAATTCGTTTTTATGAACTTCTTTTAGCGTGATCGTTTCTATTTTGCCTTTTTGGGCACTTTCGAGTAACAGCGCCTCGTCTAACGGCTTCCATTGGTTGTCAGTGTCGGTCATGATGGTGTGGGATGGCTGGATTGGATTTTATCTTAAGCCATTTTTGCCATTTTTCGCACTGATTTTCTGCTTACTCTGGGTTCCTTTGATGGTATAAATCCCACCAGGGCCATGGCTGGTTGGGGGATTGTTCGGTTTCCTGTCGGGTTTTGGTTCGTTCTGGTGTTTGGGTCTGCGAGACTTCCCTGACTGCCACGGCTTGTGTCGTGTCTTTGGGGCCGCCGGCTATTTGAATTTCTTGTTTTATTTGGTGAATGTTTTCGGTGATTTCGGCGAGGCGGTTTTCTGTTTGTTTGAGTTCATCCGCTGTGCCACTTTGTAAATTGAGTGCCCGTTGCTGTTGTAATCGCGTCGCTATTTGCAATTGCTCGTTCAGCTCGTTTTTTAAGATCGACAACTTTTCACTATCACGCGATGCCTGTAAGTCGCTAGCCACTTGGCTGAGTGGCTTATCGGCATTCACTGGCTTTATCGTCACTAGAAATAATAAAGCGATGATGTAGATCGATTGCTTCATAGGTATAGTTGGATTTTGGGTTAGGTTTATATTACCGGAACATTGTTCCGCTGTCAAGCTATTTTATGTCCTCTTCTTTAATTTTCCTGGTGGCTTCTTTTAGTCCTGTTATCGCCCAGTTTGGCATTGCTCTGGATGATATTAAGGCGGGATCTGCTAACCATGTTCGTAACTTTCTTTCACTTATATTTTGGTTAGTTTGTTTTTCTATCAGTTCAGCCGCTTGTTTGTTAGTCAAACCATATTTTTTGACCAGTTCTTTGAATTCATTTTGATTACGTTGTTGTTCGCTTTCTGATTCCATGCTTGGTGAGGTTGGGTGTGAGTTTGGTTTTTTTATAACATAGTTTGCCGGATTCCGTCTCTTAATTCCAGAAATGTCTAACGGTTTTGTTAGTTCTTAACAGCCCTGCGGGACGGCTCCAACCCTGCAATACGACCTTGCCGGGGCAAGAATCCCTAACCGCCCTATGTTACTCCTCCGTCATAAATAGGTCGTCAAGGGCTTCTAAGCTCCGGTTGCGGCCTTATTTACGGGTTTCACCTCTGTAGTTAGCTGCGGTCGCTGCGCGGCGGGTTTGATGCCGCTAAGGAGAGCACCGGCTTCGTTCCTTCGCAGGTGTTCGCTTATTCGAATGACCTGTGGCGGTCTGGTATACATCACCCTACCTTCGGTGGCTCTGTCCTGAATCGCTCAAAGTGGAAATTCTGCTCTCGGTTTTTCCCCGGTCAAGGGGCGCTGCGCTTGTTCCCTTGACAGTGGAAAAAGCCTACCGCTGACGAATTCCACAGCGATTCGAGGGCATCTCCCCCTGACCCAAGATTTGGTTTTGACTCTCCAGCCAAGGAGCGGCTTGCGCCGACTAATTCCCCATGAAAACCGCATTTTGGTTTTCAAACTTTCCACAACAGCTCAAGCAAGAGCATCGCGGGTAGAAGAAAATAACTTGTAAAATCAGGCTTTTATCTGCTATTTGACAGCATAAAACACTTGACAAACTACTGTTTTTCTGTAAAATAGACTCATGTTTTGAAGATTTCAAAACACCGTCCGGGGCGGCTTCCCCGGTCTCTTTTTGAGGAGTTTTACCATGTCAAACTTAGCCACTCGTTTCGGTCGTAACGTTAACATTATTCGTTCAAACAACCCTTTGACCGATGACCAAATTCGCTTTGTAGCCCCCTCGGTTTTTGCTGAGGAAAAGCATTCTAGCCGCTCGGATCGTTATGCCTATATTCCAACCTCTGCCGTCTTAAAAGGGCTTCGCGACAACGGTTTTATGCCGTTCATGGCGGCACAGTCCCGCGTCCGTTTAGAGGATAAAGAGGGATTTGCTCGCCACTGTTTGAGACTTCGCCACCATTCACAAATTTCTGCACAGGAAGCCAACGAGGTTGTCCTTATCAATAGCCATGATGGAACATCTAGCTACCAGTTACTCGCTGGCGTCTTTCGATTTGTTTGTACCAATGGTTTGGTCTGCGGGGACGAAATCGCTGATTTTCGGGTTCGTCATTCCGGGAATGCAATGGATTCCGTAATTAACGGCGCTTTTAGTGTTTTGGAAAGCTTTGAGGAAATTGACAGCCGACTGGACACCATGAAAAGCCTGACACTGGATGAAGGGCAGCGTCAAGCATTTGCAAAGGCCGCGCTAACGCTTCGTTATGACTCTCTTGAGGATACCCCTGTGACAGAAGACGCTATATTGCGGCCGCGCAGAATGGCCGACATAGATAATAGCTTATGGACTGTTTTTAATCGCGTACAGGAGAGCTTGACTAAGGGCGGTGTACGCGGCAGAAACAAAGAACACAAACTTGTTACTACTCGCGCAGTTAATGGCTTGGATGCCAATATCAAACTCAATCGTGCGCTTTGGGTATTAGGAGATGAGATGGCAAAACTGCTTGCCTAGTTGATTTATCTGGGCGGGGCGAATGCCCCGCCCTTTTCTACCTACTCAGATCCGCGCGAGCTTTCGGTTATGACCATAAAAAGAAACTGGTTTAACTCCCTCAACGAAGCCCTTGAGTCCGAAAATCTGGTTGATTTTTGGCCATGCGGTTTGAATATTGGGTACGGTCAAACCGTCCGTCATCATGCCGAGACTGACCAAGGCATTCGGTTGATTTCTGTCACCCGTGAAATGAATGGTCTCTATGAGCGGCCTGTTAGTTATTTGTGTGGTAAAAAATGGCCATTGGTTTGAATTTTGAAGTGAATATCAAAAAGGCAGACTATCAACCAATACAGGCGGCAAAAGTGGAATAATTGGGCAAAAACACGCGTTTTAGCATGCTAAAATGGATGTTTGGTTGATTTTTCAAATTTGTTCGTCCGTTTTGCATTCCGTTCTGGCGGCTTCCGGTTCATATTTTTAGGTGTTTTTATGGATTCCAACAAAGCGATGAAACACTGGAAAACTATTCGTAAATGCCAAAACAAACAGCGTCCCTATTTTTGGTTTTGTTTTTTTCTGAATGGGACGCCAAGCGTCTGGAGTAACCCAGCACTGGCCTGGCGTTTGAATATTCGCAATGGGTTTCCCGATAAAAACGACGGGGATGCGGAAAAGCGCACATATGCTCATGACTGCATTCGTTCAGAAATAGCGACTGCTCGTAATCGGGCTAACGATTCTGACTGATTTTTCACGATAGTTCTTAAGTTTTATAATTGCTTTATTGGTACAGCCCTGACGGGACGGCTCCAACCCTGCAATGCGACCTTGCCGGGGCAAGAATCCCTAAACGCCCTATGTTACTCCTCCGTCATAAATAGGTCGTCAAGGGCTTCTAAGCTCCGGTTGCGGCCTTATTTACGGGTTTCCACCTCTGTAATTAAGCTGCGGTCGCTGCGCGGCGGGTTTGATGCCGCTAAGGAAAACACCGGCTCCGTACCTTCGCTGGTGTTCGCTTATTCGAGTGACCTGCGGCGGTCTGGTATACATCACCCTACCCTTCGGTGGCTCTGCCCTGAATCGCTCAAGTGGAAATTCTGCTCTCGGTTTTTCCCCGGTCAAGGGGCGCTGCGCTTATTCCCTTGACAGTGAAAAAAAGCCTACCGCTGACGAATTCCACAGCGATTAGAGGGCATCTCCCCCCTAACCCAAGGTTTGGTTTTAACTCTCCAGCCAAGGAGCGGCTTGCGCCGACTTCTTCCATATGAAAACCGCATTTTGGTTTTCAAACTATCCATAACAGCTCAAGCAAGATCATCGCATTTAATGGAAAATAGCTCTTAAAATCAGGATTTTATCTGCTATTTGACAGCATATATAACTTGACAAACTGCTGTTTTTCTGTAAAATAGACTCCTGTTTTGAAGCTTTCAAAACACCGTCCAGGGCGGCTTCCCCGGTCTCAGTTTGAGGATTAATAAGATGTTTGAAGAAAAATATTTCACTTTTTATTCTGACCCAGGTCATGGCTGGCTGGCAGTTGATAGAGTGTCGCTGCTGGCATCCGGTGTGGCTCACCTGATAAGTTCCTATAGTTACCAATTGGGCGAAACGGTTTATCTTGAAGAAGATTGCGATGCTGGGCTTTTCATGGGCACATTGGGTTATACGCCCCAGTTTACTGAAGATTACACAGACCAAGAATCCCCCATTCGACATTATTCCTCATTTCGTTTGAAAACTAACGAGTCCTGTAGATCCCCCGTGCCAGCGGTTTCCGGCTCTTATTAAAGTGGTGATGCTATCAATGATTTTGATGAAGTTTTTGTGATAAAACGCTGCGATCTCAGTAGTGCTGCTAGCATCTGGGTGTCGTATGATGGCTATGACTATGTTCATGTGCCGGAAAACGCCGATGATCACGTTATTTTTATGAAAGCCGTGTAAGCATTGGCTGGACCCAGCTTCCCGGATTGCCTGGTCTTTCAGGCTGGCGTTTTGAACAGGTTGAAACACCTTAGGATTCGTTTTTATCTAATTTGGAATAGTGTATGGCACGTGGACCCGTAAAGAGGCGCCTATCAGCGCCGGAGTTTGATGCTTTAAAACCTTTTTTGAGAATGACGGCTGAGCGCTTATCCTCTGCCCGTCTTGTCTTGGTTGACAATAAAACCTATGAGGAAGTTAGCAATCAATATGGTTGCACAAGACAAACCATTGGTAGTGCTATCAACACTATTTGGCGAGCGCATATGCGCGCTCAGGAATCGCAACAAATCGTTTCCAAGACGGAATTGCCTGATGGTTGGGAGCAAGTGACTTTAAATGCCCCGTCACATCTGATCCCCATGTTCAGAGAAGTTATTGACGAAGCCAATACGTTACCTGAAGGTTGGGAGCAAATTATTTTAGCGGCCTCGGCTAAACTAATCCGGAAGTTCATTAGAGAGGCACAAGAAGCTAAAGCAAAACATCGGTTGCAAGAGGATAATTTTTGAAAAATATCATTTTAGCATGCTAAAACACGCTTTTTTACCCATTTATTCCACTTTTGCCGCCTAAAAAGGTTGACAGACTGCCTTTTCAAGATTAAAGTAAAACCTGGCTTTTTACGCCATAACGGCACCGTACCGGCGGTTTCCGGTATCAAGGATTCAGATAATGAAATTTTATAAATTACCCTCATTTAAGCCCAAAGGCTTTCTTTTCAGATTAGTAGGCGTTTTTGTTATGCATCTGGATTTTCGAAATACTCAAACGCTAGTATGGAGTGGCTTATGAAAAAAACCCGAATCGTTGCCGTTGTAAACCCTAAAGGCGGAGTTGGCAAGTCGAATACCTGCAAAAATTTGAGTCGTGGTTTACAAAAAATGGGCTTCAAGGTTTTACTGGGTGATACCGATCCCCAGGCATCATTAAATGAATGGCGCTTGACTGACCCTGATAGTGATCAACCAGAGGTTGTTATTATGGCCAACAACACCGCCCTACTTTCTGAAATTGATAAGGCCAATACCAACCATCTTGATTTTTTTATCATCGATGGTATGGCGATGGATTTCCGCATGACAATGAATCTTATGAGCGTGGCTAACCTGGTATTGCTCCCTTTGCAGCCGTCACCGGATGATACGGTGTTCTTAAGCGAGTTAGTTAATTTGGTTGACCTCAACCGCTTAAAAAGAAACGGTCAACCAGTTGCCGCGTTTTTACTTAACTTAGTCGATGCGCGAGAGAATCTGACGGGGCGAGTCAAGGAGGCTTTAGACGATTTGAGTTTGCCTATTTTAAAGACCTTTATTAAACGACGCAGTGCATTCAAGAATGCCAGTGCGGAAGGAAAGACTGTTTACGATAAGAAAGGAGAAGAGTATCAGGCGTGTGTTGTTATGTTCGATGAGCTAATCGCTGAAATATTGGAGCTTCTGAAATGACCACTAAAGCAGCAAAACCTAAACTCGTTATTAAAACAAGCCGACAAGGTGACGAGAATCCATTGCTTACCCAGTTGTATAAAGATGGAGAAACGTACCATGTTGAATTATCTCGCGTGAGAAGGGATGAAAACCAGCCCCGATCATTTGCTAGCGTTATGGAAAATATCGAGGAATTTGCTGAAGATATCAGGCTTAACGGCATCATTCAACCACCGCTTTATCGAATCATGGATGATGGGTCGTATCAAATTGTGGTGGGCGAGCGACGTACGGAAGGCGCAAAGTTTCTAGGTTGGGAAACTATTTTGGCACGCTGCAAAAAGTTTACTACCCCAGATGAAATAAGATCCCTCTATGAAATTCAATATGCTGAAAACGATGTTAAAAACAACAAGGCATTAAAGCCTTTAGAGGATGCCATCTGGTGGCGAAATTATATTGCTAACTTTAATGACGGTAAGGTTGAGTTGGCGGCTAAGCGACGGAATGTATCTATTTCGTTTATTTCTCAAAAGCTATCCATGTTAAAAGCAAGTTCGGAGATTTTGGGCTTCATTGAAAAGAACCTCAATGATTTCTCAACGGCTTATCATCTTGTCGGTTTGGAGGAACAAAACTCGGCTGTTGCTAGAGAATGGATGGATGACTTTATAGCTGGAAAAGTTGCTAATGTGCGGGGAAGCCTTACTGAGATCAAGCGGAAGATTAAAGATGTTAAAAAGTCCGAGAAAGCGGATCTTAAAAAAGCCAAAAGCCGACCTATAAAGCATGATTTGCCAGAACTAGCAGCGCCGATCGTGCAGAATGATCCCATTAAGTCAGAATTACCTGCTCCGATTAATAAGATGGAGGCCGTTGAAAATGCGGGGCTTAATGACACACTATCTAAGACAACTCCGTTACGGCCTATTAATAAAACCGTTGTCCCCGCGCAAGGCACGGCCAAGTTCCGACTCAATGAGCACTTATTGTTGTCTGCGGTTGCCCGTGATGATTTCGCTGGTCGTTACTTGGGGCACGCCTTTTTGAGTGTTTCCCAAAAAACGCCTTTTACTCAAAGCTTGGGTGATCTTACACTACTCAGTAATTCTGCCTATCAAATGTTTTTTCAGATCCTGGATATTTCCGAGGACAGGGAAAAACACAAAAGTAAAATAGAACAAATAGAAAAAAAGATTACCCATTTGTTATCTATTAAATAATTCATGGAACGACCCTAGAGACTGATGGCTATTAATATGGAACTACCTGATTTGCAGCGACCCAGCCTGCTCCGCCCTTGGCTTACAGAGGAAGAATTTAACGCTATTTTGCCGTTGCTGGGCTCTGTTTCGGAGAAGCGCATTCATGTAGCTAAAGAGTTCTTGGTGAATAGAAGAACAGCACGGAGTATCGCGGATGAGCTTGGCGTTACTAAGAATTCGGTCTATAAAACCGCTTCCCTATTTAAAGCTTCGATGGCTGAAAACAATCCCGATGCTGTTGATACGTTGAATGATCGAACGTCTTATAAGCGTTCCAGCGAGGCAGAATTTAACGCTATTATGCCGATGTTAAGCAGCCTTTCTACACGACGTATTCATATGGCCAAAGAATACTTGATTGATGGTAAAGATATGCAAGTTATCGCGGATGAGTTTGGCGTTACTAAGAATTCGGTTCATAAAAGCGTTGCTCGTATATGGGATGAAATTGTTAACTATCGTTTGTTATCTGATGATGTTTTGGTTCCTTCGGGCTGGGTCAAAGTTACTTTGGTAGCTCCCAGAAGACTCATTCCTGTTTTTAGGAAGCAGATCGAAGATGAATACCAAGACCTCATTTGATAAACAATATTTGGAGATTCGCTGAAGATGACAACTTATCGGGTATATGTCCGTTGGCCTGGTCAACGCGCTACGAACAAAACAACAACAGACAGTAAATCGGTCGCTGATTACGCTTGGGATGAATTGAATAGCTTACAGTGGGATCAGGAAAAACCAATTGGCCTGGCGTATTCTCAAAACGGTAAACAAGTTGAGTATGTCGACTTGTCTGAGCAAGGCCAATAAGGCCTTTGTCAGTGTTATTTTCCTAATTTTAATTGCAACATGACGGCACTAACTAAGGGGTTGAGCTATGCTTAGAAAACTTGAGGATGACGAGGAAAAACCTTTGGTTCCACCAGAACAGTCTGATTTTGATGGACAACAACTCGACTTGTTTCGTAGTTTTCTTTGTAACAACGAAACGGAACGTTCACGTTTATCGAATGCCTTTGATTTGTGGGATAGTGTGCCAAGGTACTCTGTTTCGCGTAAGGAAATGGATACTATTCGAAAGGAAAAAGGTTTTTTGGATTTGCTAGATATTGATTTCCAATATCGAGGTACCGCTTTACATGCAACCATCCAACCCGCTAGGATACGTGAAAAGCCTGATGCCCCAACTAAAGATTATTATCCGTCTGCTAATGAAGAGTTGATTGAGGATGCGCTTCGCAAGATTGCAGCGGATCAACGTAATGGTTATCACAATACATCAGAGAAACGGAGTGGTGTCGTTTTTTCTTTGTATATGCTCAAAGAAGAGTTAAAGAAACGAGGCCATACCCGTTCCTATCAACAAATTGTTTTAAGTTTGAATATCCTCGCAAGTAGTATTATCGAAATCCGCTCTCTTGATGGGAAGAGGGGCGAAGGTGTCACTAAAAGCGCTTATTTTTCTGGGTTGGCTGCGTCCTCGAAATATAAGTTAGCAGATGATCCAGAGAGTAAATGGATTGTACAGTTTCATCCATTAGTGACAAGGGCTATTGATACATTGACGTATCGCCAATTTAACTATGCCCAGATGATGAGCCACAAAACTCAAATTGCTCGTTGGTTGCATAAACAGTTATCTTTGAAATTTACTTTTGCAAGCATCGTCAATCCTTTTGAAATGCGTTACAGCACCATTAAGCGTGATAGCGCTATGTTTGACAACTATACCCGTGAGCGAAAAGGATTAGAAGATTTAAACCGTGCATTCGATGAATTGGTGACTGGCGGAATTCTATGTAATTACACTAAAGTCCAAGTTCTTGGACTTCGTGGTAAAGTTCAAGATGTTATCTATACGTTGCATGCTCATCCTGATTTTTGCCGTGAGATAAAAGCCGCCAACAAGCGTGAGAATTTAGCGCTTGAAAAAATAGAAACTGAGAGCCTGACACCCAAAAAAAAGCGGTAGTTATAAGGGGCGGGTCAACGGTTATCACAGTAGTTATAAGAGGCGAGAAGCGGTAGTTATAAGGGGCGGGTCAGCAAATAAGTAGGCTGTTTTCTGATTTATTTTGATTGCGCTTTACATAAAGTGATCAGTAAAGGAGTGGAATTTTTATATATCTACACTTTTATGCAAATAAACGGTCTTTTTAACGGTAGTTATAAGGGGCGGGTCAACGGTTATCACAGTAGTTATAAGGGGCGAGATACGGTAGTTATAAGGGGCAGGTCGTATTTTTTAATATTTTTCGGCTGCTTTTGTTGGGGTTTAATGGTAGTTATAAGGGGCGGGTCAGCAAAAAAGCAGTAGTTATAAGGGGCGGATCAGTAAAAAAGCGGTAGTTATAAGGGGCAGGTTAAGGAGCTATATGGGGCGTGTTAGGGGAAACTGTTCTTTTTTAAGGTGGTGACGGTAGTTATAAGGGGCGGGTAGTATTTTCAAGTACATGTTTTTTAAGTTCTAAAAAGTCTTTTCCAACACCTTATCCTTTTATCCTTCTTTAACTCTTTTCTTAATCATGTTTCAAGTTGTGGATAAATTTATTGCCCCTATAAAAATGACCGTTAATTTGAATAAAACACTATCCCATTTGAGCTGATTCAGATAAGGATCGTAAATAGGAATCCATTTATAGTCATTTTTCAAAATAAATTGACTCTGGTAATGTTTTTTTATTTAGGGATCAAATCCCCTTCTTGTTTGCTTAAATCGCTTCAAAAGCGAAATATGGGCTTTTTTGAAAGTCTTTAACGAGGTGTTATATGGACAATTTAGTTAAATTTCCAAAAGCAAAAAGGTCAATACCCCCCAACTCTATTCTTGATGTGACTCGTTTCTCTATTCCTCACAGTCGCAGACGGAGTCATATATTGCCGGTCCATTTAGTTTTGAACATCCTGATCTTTATATTGGGTTGTGTAAGAACCCTCGTGCTGACTTTATTGCTCTGGTTTAGGCCGATACTTTTTGGCGTTATTCAGCCCCTATCTGGACTGATGTTAATCGCTTTTATCGTTTGCCTGTTTACGCAGCCTCACGACCACCGGCTGTACTATCTTTTTGGCCTGGCTAGTCTCGTTTCCTTCTCCGCTATGCACCTATATGATGGATTATTGGTATTATTATCCCGTGGCCAACTGATTACTATTTTTCATTGACGAGTGAGAGCGATATCTATCTGTAATGATGCAATCATGCGCAACAAACCGACATTATTTGCAACTGACACCAGTTCCAAAAACTCAGCGTCAAGGAAACAATATGGACGTTGATTTGTGGACGAGATAGTTGATCTATCAAGGTCAGATTCGGCGTGAAGCGCATCTTGGTAAAACAAACGTCCAGAAAACCGAGGTTTTTTGGAAGCTTTGCTTGATGCCGGCCCATAAACTTAACAGGCCCTAATCGGGCACACTATACCGTATTGATCGAGACTGGCGTCTCAGTTGCATTTAATTCTGGTCGGAAAATGCACTGATTGCTGGTTTGTGGGTTTTTGATTGCAGGTTGCTACACCTATGTATTCGCGTACGCGAATAGTGTTTGATGTTGAAGATTGAGATGGGTGTTGGCGAATAAATTTGTTTTAACTAAAAATGTTGAAGTCTAAAGTACAGAGGTTTTGATTTAAACTGACACAGGTAGTCCAAACAATAAAAACATTAGCTTGGCCCAAACAGCCAAAAAATTTCTAATGTTGCAAAAGCGCAGATAATAGCCGTTAGACACATTTTGGTCAATGCAACTAACCATTGCTCTTTCACTGATAACTGCTGATCTTTGGTGATAGCGTTTATGGCTTTTTTTAAGGCGACGATTTCATCACTCACCGCGTTGCGGACTATTTCTCTAACCAGTTCTTCCTGTGACTCTCTCGTTGAGGCCAGGAAAATCTTTGACGCTGTTTCCCCGTAAGCGATCATTTCATCTTTTGAGCGTCGATTCGCGGCTAATACGGCCTGGTTATAGCGATCGCCCGCCCCTTCGAGCTGGTTGTTGATTGAGCTTTTAATGATTTAGTCCGTTTCTTCGAGACTTGTCTTTAGCCCCTCTACTTTATCGCAGAGCGCATCGATTTCTTCAAATAACATGGCCGGGATCACATCACGCGACGTTCTGGGTGAATCCGCTTGGGTTGCCATGGTTGCCGGCCTCGTGGTTTTTTATTTGAACAAGGGGTAGTTACCACATAGCTGTAAATCCAGCCATCTTGGTAGAACTCAATCAAAAGCATCCGAAATGCAGTGATAGAGAGCCTATCAAAAGTCAAAAACAATTCTAATGAGAGTTGTTTTAGGGTGTTTTTTCAGCTATCACTAGGGCAAGCTCTATTGATAGTTTCAATCAAAATTTCGCTCAAGGTTACTAAGTTAGCTTGTCTTTAACGGGGTTATTCTGGTTTTGCTCTGCGGAAGGTGCAGGGAGATCAAGCACGACCTTCCTGCACGTTCAAACTTTTCAAAAAGATAGCGCCATTCCTTCAAAATCTTTCCCCGCTAGCGGCGTGAAGAAAAGTGTTAAATAGTTAAAGGGTTAAAAAGCTCGAACAGCCCGCACTCTGAGCGAGTTGTCCTTATCGAGGGGGTACTGGCTACCACTGTCGAAGTACTGGTTCCAGGCGGAGTTGTAATCGTTATAAGTAGAACTCCAGTAGTAGCCATTTGCAAAACCACCCACATTAGTTAATGGTGCAATAGCCCCCAGCCCAATGTTAATGTACATCAGGTTCAATTCATCTTTGGACGGCAAAAACCAGTCATCATAACCGTTCAAACTATAAGCATCTGCCACTTTAGCGGCCGTTCCTGGCTCAGCGCAACCGGCTACAATGGCTGCAGTATTCGCTGCGCCGGTGCCAACGGCGGATCCAGTCGCCCCGGCAATGGGAGCTGTGAAACAACCCCAGGTGGCACTATCCTGATCAACGGGAGCCGCTTCAAGGCCGTGCAGTCCGCCGCCAGTCACGTAGAACACGATACCTCCGGCTGGGCCGGTGTCGCCAATGGCGTAATGACAAGGCCCCCACTGAAGGGTGTTTCTGTTGCCACAGCGCGTTAAACTGACCTGGAATTGTCCAGGATGTAACGGCGGTAATGCACTACTGTTGATTTGGGTCTGCAACGGCGTTATGGCTGCTTGGATCGCAGCTTGCCTCGCGGAAGCCTCAGCCGTATCGGCGGCTGTACGGGCATTGGTTTCTGCCGTATCAGCAGCTATTCGAGCATTTTTCTCTGCCGCCAGGTTGGTCGTCAGGGTCGTGTCGGCATTGATTCTGGCATTCCGCTCTGCCGCAAGCTGTGCTTGGGAGACGCCTGCGGCAAAGGTATCGGTGGATAACAGCACGCCCATACTTAATAAAAAGACCAATAAGGGCGAGCATTGTTGATGGTTACAAGACTTAAATTTCATCACGACCTCCAAGTTAATTGATTAAACTGCGAGGTTTTTATACGCCTGACTGATTGTTTCTTCAATCACTTATTTAAGATATTTTTAAGATTCTAATCAGTGAGGTTTTTGTGGGATTTAAAGTGGGAAAAGTATCAATCAGGATGATACTTTATTCCCGAGAGTGAATCTTTATTCCCAATGATGAAACTATATTCCCAGGCTACAGCGACGCCCATGTTATGAAAGTTACAAACGGTAAAACAGCCAAAAGATCTCTAATGTTGCAAAGGCACTGATAATGGCTGTTAGAGTCATTTTGGTCAATGCGCCTAACCATTGCTCTTTCACGGATAATTGCTGATCTCGGGTGATAGCGTTTATTGCTTTTTTTAAGGCGATGATTTCATCGCTCACCGCATTACGGACAATTTCTCGAACGAGTTCTTCCTGTGACTCTCTCGTTGAGGCCAGGAAAATCTTTGACGCCGTTTCCCCGTAAGCGATCATTTCATCTTTTGAGCGTCGATTCGCGGCTAATACCGCCTGGTTATAGCGATCACCCGCCCCTTCGAGCTGGTTGATCGAATTGATTATGGTTGTGTTAAGGCCGTCTACTTTATCGCAGAGCGCATCGAGTTCCCCCAGTAACAAGGCATTCATCGCCTCCCGGCGGGTACTGGGCGAAGTCGGTTTACTGGTCATTGAAATAAGGCTTTATAGACCTGGTCCAAATTGTTATTGGCGGTAATGGCAATCATTTTTAACAGACATAAATTGATGCAGCGTTTCATTTCTTCCTGATTATCGGCAGCCTTGGCTAATTTGGCTTGTTCGCGGTAATCGGTCTGATCGGCCACGATATCGACCAAGGGAACCCCTAAATCTTTGCATTGATCAAAGGCTTCATTGTTATAAATCACGCATTTATCATTCATGATGAAGTTCTTTTTGGCGGCTTCGAGGCCGAACAGTGAGGCAAATTCATCGTGAATATCGTCATCCACTTCAACCCGATTTAACACCACGCGAATTTTCTTTTTTGGAATGCCCATGTTCACCAAGGATTCGATGGTCTTTATGGTATCGATGGTTTGTTTCTTATCTTTTACCGTCGGGACAATATAATAATCAAACTGTTTATGGGAATCATGATATTGATTCATCAGATTGGTAAAATCTTCGACATTCGATGCGCCCACATCGACAATCGCATCGTCCAATAACAAGATTTCTTCTTGCAGTTCTTTATATTTTTTGCCTTTGAACGTTTCCACGTCCACGCCATCGGAACCGGCATCATCATTCAATGTTTCGATGCTGAACAGCGTGGCATTATTCATCCGGGGTTTCAATAAATGGGCAGCAACCGTTGACTTGCCCACATTGCCTGAGAAATTAATTACGACTATTTTCATCTTTTTTCCGCTTCCTATTCAGTTCTTTGCCCAATTGAGACAGCGAAGCCAGATCTACTTTTTTATTTAACAGTGCCCTGAGATCGCTGGGATCGAAGATTGTTTGTATATTGTCCGGTTCTTCTCCTGTGTCTTGATTTAAGCCGTCATATTTTGGCGTTTGATCGGGAACTGGCTGGGTTTCCTGATTGGGGTTTGCTATTGGCCGCTCTCGATCGGGGCTTCTTTGAGTTTGTAGTGTGGCCTTACGCTTTTTTCGTATCCGCTTTAGCAAAGTATCAAAATACAACAGCGACATCTCAAGCCCACTTTCCGACAAGCATTTGACGATTTCTGCCCGCGGAACACCCTTCGCCATCGCCGTCTCAACTCCATCAATCACATCTTCCAGTTGCGCCGCTTTCGAGCGGTTGGAGCTTGATGAGGCCAATGCCAGTAGCCGTTCAATTACTTGTTCTTTATCCATTCAGCCAATTTCCCAGAAAGAAAGGTTTTTAGGCACATTAACCTAATAATAACCTATCGTCAACCAAGAAACACTCATTAAATGAACCAACCATGACCTATTATAGTCTTTTTATCACCTTCCGTAAACAAAAAAAGGCCTAACAATAATCTTTAAATGACCTATAAAGCCCTAGAAACACCCTAAGCCTCTATTACAGTGACCTAATACTTTTGGTAAGCCCATGCACAAATCAGGCTAATAACGGAGGGCAACCAGCAAGGTTTTTTACTCGCTATACCCATTGTCAATCAAAATACACCCTGCAAGAGAACTATAAATGACCTAATAACTGTCTTTGAATAGTTAATATATACCTAATATAGACCTAACAAAAATCCTTTTATGACCTTTATAAGCCTAATAAAACCCTAAATTCACTATAGCTGTAGCCTAATACAGATACTTATGGCAAATACACGCACAAAAAACACAAATAATAGAGGGAATAATAGAGGGCAGGATAGACTATCATCGTGTTTTGTGATACGATTCTTTCACATTTCTGAGGTCACCCCGATGAAAACTAAAACCGTCGC
>Ga0302323_100001455_pt1 | contig 19196 bp, 15 predicted proteins | sample Fen_T0_3_FD_201950 | JGI IMG/M metagenome (GOLD analysis project Ga0302323, IMG submission 201950) | Peat permafrost microbial communities from Stordalen Mire near Abisko, Sweden - Fen_T0_3 | ecosystem: Environmental > Terrestrial > Soil > Wetlands > Permafrost | place: Sweden: Abisko... | reverse complement strand
CGTGCGACGGGAAACGGTCAAGGGCTCGAACGCGGAATGAACTCGAACGTTGGGCATGTGTGCGTGGCCTCCTGGGAAGGACTAGCCTCGAGCCTGGTTCGCGACAATCCGACGACCGTTGGCGCTAAGTCCCTTCGCCTACATTCGCCGCCGGGCCATCAGCAGCAACTCTTCCAGCAATTCGGCGATACCTTCGGCGAGCGTGCTCGGAGTGAGCGCGTGCCGATGGCAAAGGGCATCAATGGCCTGAACGAACTCCGCCGACAGAAAAACCATGTTGGACTGGCTGGCGCTACAGCACGACCCGACACCAGAGCCCGCGCCCCCACCTCGACCGTGGACAGCCACTCGTCGATCAGCTCGCACGCTCGGCTTCCGCGCAGAGCGGTTGGCTACCCTTCTTAGGTACATCGCAAAACCCAGGGCACCTTGCTCTGGAAATGCACTGGATCGGCGCTTTCCTGGACGCAGCCGCCGAAGACGGCTTCTCGCTGGACGTCTCACGGGCCTTCATGAATAAAGGGGCTCAATTCAGCAGCCGGGAGCATTCATTTCCGATGGCGCCATTTGCACGCAAGCCATGAAAAAAAATATAGGCCATCGTCAGCTCGCTCAAAAGTGCGCAGCGTGGCCGCGGCGCTGGTCGAGGCCAGGTTCTCGGCTCTCACCGATGCGGGGACGATCCAGCTTGCAGATCAAGTGATCACGCTCGACTTGTCCAATTGAAAATGGCCACAAAGAAACCGAAGCAGCGCCTCTGCTTTGGGCGCGAAGCTATCTAGCTCGATATACTCATTGAGGGTGTGAAAGCCGCCACCGCGCAACCCCAGGCCGTCGATGACGGGCAAGCCAACGCCCGCGACGGTGTTCGCGTCGCTGCCACCTCCGACCAGCGGTTGCTCGTCGGCAGCCATGCCCGTGGCACGCTGACAGGCGGAGTACTCTAGATACAAGAGGTGCGACGCCGGAGTTTTTTCCATCGGCAAGCGCTTGATCCCACCTTCGAGCTCGATGCGAGTGCCGGGCAGCGCGCAACGCTCGGCGCTCTCACGCAAAGACGCCAGTAAGGAGTGCGCGCTGGCGACGCTCTCGAAGCGCATATCGAGGCTTGCTTCCGCTTGTGCCGGCACCGTGTTGACGCTCGTGCCGCCATTCACCAGTCCCACATTGACGGTCAGACCGTCGCTATAGCGCGTCAATCCCTGGGCGGCGTCGATGAAGCGCGCCAAGCTCCAGATGGCGTTCGCGCCATCTGCGTGCGCGTTGCCGGAGTGTGCGGCGCGGCCGGTGACTCGTGCGCGCAGTGTGCCCACGCCGCGTCGCCGAGTGACGATGCGATCGTTCGGGCGGCCCGCCTCGAATACGAGCGCGCAGCGGGCGCTTCTGGCGAGCGCCTGAGTGTGTGGCTCGGAATCGAGAGAGCCGACCTCTTCGTCAGCTACACTGACGATGACCAGCGGCAGATCGCGGAGCCGTCCCGCTTCTGCGAGCGTGCTCACCACGCCCCAGACGAGCGCAAGCCCGCCCTTCATGTCCAAGCAGCCGGGCCCGTGGCCGCGACCTTCCGCGACGCGATAGCCTTCGAAGTGCCCGGGTGGAAACACGGTATCGTGGTGCCCGATGAGCAGCACGGCCGGCTCGCGAGCAGCGGCTTCGGTCGACCAAAACAGGTGATCGCCCGTGCCAGGGCCGCCCGCTTCGACACGCAAGGTGAGGCCGTCCATGGCAAAAGCATCTGCAAGCGCGCTTCCGCACGCGTTCACGCCGCTGACGTTCTTCGAATAGCTGTTCAGCTCGACCCAGGCGCGAGTGAGCTCGTGCATGCGTGGCACTCGAGCGTGCAGTGCATCGATCAGAGATTGGAGTGACATGATTCGAGCTCCTCTCGGTTATTCGCCTAGCAGCGTTTTGGTTTCCGGCAGCGCCTTCCAACTCTCATAGCTCGGGAGCCACGCCTCGAAGTCTTGCGCTTCCGTCCACAACCGTTCGATCTCGCGGGCGTGCGCCTGAATGACTTGCGCAGTGGTCTCCCAACCGCCCTTCGCTTCGGTGGCCTTGGCTGCGGTGCCGGGCGCGCGTGGCACGGTGAAAGCGTATGCCCCTCTGCCTTCTTCGCTCATCGGGTCGATGATGTACCAACGGCCTTGCGGATCACGGACACGCATTGTTCGAACTGAGCTTCGACGGACTTCAGCGGCGCGTCAGCTTCCGCCTCATGCAGCACAGGCAGCACCGGCAGCACCCATGCGCCACTTGCAGTCTCGACGAACCCGTGCAGGCGATACACGGCCGTGCGAGCGTTCGCCTCCTTGACGACTTCGGTTTTTCCGCCGCTGCCGTTGAGCTCACGCCGGAGCGTCGCGGGCAAACCCTGAGTGTGCTGGTCTTCCACGCCCAGTGCGCCTCCCGCCAAGTAATACCTATTCCCCAGCAGCCGCGACAGCTTCCTGCGAAGCGTATTGTAGAATTCCCAGCTGCCGTCTTCTGCGGGCGCCGAGCTATCGATCGGATCGATCTTCAGCGCGCGACACAGGTCATGAAATCGCTTGTTGATGGGGAGCACGGCTGTCTTCTCCAACGGGCTGCCCGCTTCGAATAACACGCCCCCGCGCCGCTTTGGCTCGGTTTCAATGCTACAAGCGTTCTACGTGCCGAAGAATGGGGGCCATCCTGAGAATGGGGGCGCTCGCGATCCAGCAACGCACCTCGCGCTTTCGCTGGGTGCCGAACTCAGACGCCGAAGGCTGAGTGCGACGCGGGGGCGATCGTGATCATCGATAAAGGACCTCGAACAGCAGTACTGCGCGCGTACGCAAGGGCTCCCGCTACAACCGCGCTTCGAGAGCAACGAAGGGCTGTTGCCGGTCGCGCACGACCCTGAATCTCGAATCGGAACCGCACGACACGTGACGAGCAGCCGCCTCGGCCCAATTGGACGCTTGCGGTGCGGAGGGCGTCGCTCATTGTCGCCTTCCGCGCAGTTGCTTCGACCCTGACCGTTAGACCAATGAGAATAGAGCCGCGAGATCCCTTGTCGATGGTCACAGAACACGTCGCGGGCGGCCCAGCCTTCGGCGGCGCGGTCCGCCCCGATTGAACGGCGCGCCAAACGGCTTGCACGCGCGCGCGCCCCGGCCGCTAATCGGGTGACCCCGGTTGCCGGCACGAACACAAAGATGCGGGGGGGGTCACCCGAAGCGCGATGTGTCGACACTATACCGAGCGAGTGGCTCGCGGCGCGTAGCACTGAGCGCGAGCCGTGCGCGTCTCACGCGAGTGGCTCGCTCTGCATCTCGGGGCGCGCCGGACACGAATTGATCGTGCGCAGCCCATTTTGGAGAATATGACATGAAAACGTCGTTCAAATCGCAGATTTCTGGGTCGTTTACCTTTGCCACGAGGGCGCTGGGGCGCGAACCTTCGCGAACCGTCGGCGCGCTACGTTTCGCGGTGCTGGCGCCCTGGCTCGTCTGCTCGCTCGGGGCAATGGGCTGCAGCGCTGCACGCGATGCCACGCCGCAGGACGGCGTGCTTCAGAAAGCCGCCGACTACGAAGCGAACAACGGCATGGGCAGCTATGGCGCAGCCGGAGAAACCAGCCAGCCGTCTGACACGCCTCCCAATAGTGATCTCGAAGATCCTGCTACACCCAGCTGGTCGTACCCCGAGGACCCGAATAAGGTTCTCACCGGCGACCCCACAGAGGACGACGACTACCTCAGCTTCATCAAACACCGCGGCTTTGAATCGCTCGTATTCGCCACGACCTGCGTTTCGAAGAAAGACGGGGAAGCAACGATTGAAGACGAGAATGCCCTGCCCGCGGGCGGGGGGCGCTATCTCGAGTGCGCCACGGACTTTTCCCCAGCGCGAATGACGAAAGACGTCGTGTCGACGAAGAACGAGCGATGGTGCGCGCTAGGAAAAATGTCATCCCACACTCCCTGGGGCGCTCCAGAGCTTCACGTATCGGTGACGCGCACGCCCAGCGACGGCCCGTGGACACTCGTAGCAACCCACGACGGGCCCGAAATCACGGTCGGCAAGGTGGGCCTTTCTGGCGGAACGACCTGGCCCGTCGGGGTGAAGGTGGAGCTCGATACGGTCGACATGAAGGCTGCCCCGGCCGGCGTGTGCGACTCGTTCTTCTGAACGCCCGCGCACGATTTGCCGTGCCGGCCCGAGCTCGAATCGGTACGACCGAAGCGTCACCGCGGCGTGCGGCGCACGGCCTTGTACTCTTCGAGCTCTTCGGCCAGTCGGCTTCGAGCAGGCGCGACAAAACCTCGATCGGCCATCTTGGACGTGATCCGTTCAATCACCAGCCGCGGTCATTGAGCGAACGAAGCCCGCGCCGCCCGGAGCGAAGTCTGCGCCTCTTGCGACAAAGCCTACGGCTGCACAGTCCAGAATATCGCGCGCCGATGCACGAGCAGTGCCTCCCTGAGCAAGTAAGGGCTGGCACTCGATTTCAGCAGCACCTCACACGCCCTGACACGCTGGCTTTTGTTGCCATGAGACCTTCGTCATGTAGCAAGCAGGCATGAGAAATCGCGTCTTTTACTGGACCTTTGAGCATTTACGCAAGAGCGTTTCTAGTTGGCGGGTTGTGTCTGGTGGCAGGTGAAGGTTGCGGGCAGAGCGCCTGCGTCGACTGCAGTGGACAGGTATCTTATGCGGGGGCGGCGGGCAATGCTGCGGCAGGGGCCGCCGCTGACGTAGCGTTCCCCGACTATTTGCCGATCCCCAGCAGCGAACCGGATCAGGGCGTTGCGATCATCCAGGCCAACGACGAGCAAACTTCCTTCACGTGCACGTTGGAAGAGAGCTCGAACAATCGGCTGTCTATTGGCTCCTTTGGCTTTTCAATCAATTGCGCGACGGGTACGGGGACGCAAACCAATCGTGTCATTGGGGTGGCTGTACCGGAGCCGCTCCAGAAGCGCATCGCCCGGCCCGCTTTTGGGGCCGCGTCCGGCGTTGAGCGGCCCCGCGCACCCCTTCGGGTATCGCGAAGCGGTCCGACGGGCCCCGAGCACGCGGGGCCGAACACAACACGGCGTCACCTGGCGTCTCCATCGTCAATCGGCGCCGTCTGCTTCTGCTTCTGGCCAGAGCCGCGGGAACAAGAAGCGTAGGCTCTTGAGAGGCACCGCGAAGGCGACTGGAGCGCGCGACGTCGCGGCCTTGAGCACACCGAAATGAAGCAGGCTGGCCAGAGTCCGACGCGCCACCCGCGGCGCTAGACCGGTCATGGCCATGAAGCGGGCTCGCTCGATTGGACCTGCGATCGCCGTGTAGTGAAGAGCTTCTAGCGCTTCGACCTTCACCACCGAGCTTTCACTGCCGATGGACCACGGGCGCGCAGCCAGCGAAAGTAGGAGATCTTGTAACCGCCCCTTGAAGGCATTGAGTGACAACTGAGCGCGCATGAAACTGGCCTGATCCAGGCACACTTCCAGCAGCCAACTGGCGAATACGATGAGTTCTTCTTGCGATAACGGGCCGCGGCCGTCGAGATCGTTGCGCTTCGGCAGATCGGCGTTGTTGAGCCGCGCGTAGTAGGCCTCTTGCTGGCGCGCCATGCCGCGGAGCGGGGACCACAGGCCTTGGGTCAGGCCCAGGGCGGTGAGCACCAGGTGGGTATGAAGCCGCGCCGCACGACCGTTCCCATCTGGAAACGGGTGAATCCAGAGCAGGCGGTGGTGCGAGCAAACCGCGCCTACGACCGCCTGCTCGTGGCCTGGGAGCGCCGAGTAACGCTTTTGCCAAACCTCGATGAGCTCAGGTATTTCTCCCGCGTCGGGCGCCAGGTGCTGACCGGCTGTCACACGCCCACTGCGGCGGAACCTCCCGGGCACCACTTTCTCACCGTCGTCACTCACTTGCTCAGTCCTGGGTAGACGCCGGTATAGGTTGGCGTGGATGCTTTGCACGAACTCTGGCGCGTACAGAGCCGTTCGTGTACCCGGGAGCGCGCCCTCGAGCTCCTCTTCGGCCTGGATGTGCGCCAGAGCGAGCCGTTGCCGCCGCGCCTGCTTCTTGTCCGCGTCGAATTGCTGGTGCAAAGCACGCTCGATGTCCGCGGGCCGCGTGTGCTGCCCTTCGATCTTGTTCGTATAGTAGCTGTTCATGGACCGCAGCAACGGGCGGAGCGTCGCACCGAGTTGGCCGGCAGCCGACTCAAGGCGGTGTCCCTCGGCGATCAGCGCCGCGGCTTGCGCCAGGAGCGGGGCCTGGGCGCGATCCTCCGGCAGAAGCGGTTGAAAAGAAGAAGTCGACACGGAAAGGACACTATCACGGTGCGAATATGCGGGCTAATGACACAAGAATTATTCCAATATTTTTGACAACTTACACAATAATCCGCGAGATTACGGCCATTTAAAAGGACACTTACAAGGACGGTTTACAGGCCAGTCCTAAGGTGGCTCCCACGCCGTTTCTTGGAGCCTACAGCGACCTATCCCGCGGCGCGAGGCGCTTCGCGCGGAGCGCTTCGACTGCGGCATCGATCTCGGGGGACAGCCGAAATGCTGACCGCAGATTTCCCACGCGGCGAGGCAACAAGCCAGAATCGAGCAGCAGGGTCGAAGCAGATTGGGCGGCTCGGACCATTTCCCACCAGTTACCCAACGCGGGGTAACTTCGCGTTGCTAAGCGTGTCGTAGCGCTTCCAAGTCCGAGGGCGAAACTTCGTGCGGAACAAGGGCTTGAAAGTTTCGTCAACGAACACACGCAGTGTTGGCGCATCCGGGCCGGAGCTCGAGAGTTCCGGTCGTGTGCGCGATTTCCATCAACGGCGTTTCCTTCGACGCGCGGGGCGCGGCGCAAGCGGGCGCGCAGCGCAGTGGGCTGGAGCCCAAGCTTTCCTGAAGTGGGCGATCGCGGTCCAGCAACGCACCTCGCATGGCATTGGGTTCCCGCCCTTGGACGCCGAAGGCTGAGCCGGGCGCGATGCAGCTCGTGACCATCAAACCAGAAAGACTGGGCTCGCTGCCCGTCCACGCCTTTCTCAGAGATAACGGGTAAACGACGTCGGATGTGCTGCCCGGTAGCGGCGGTACCAGGTGCAGGCGGGAAAAAGCAAAAGGGCGATGAATGCCGCAAAGCCATACGCCGCCCCGAGCCCGAGCTTGTGCTCCACGCCCAAAGCGCGCGCTGTCAGAGCCAAGATCGGAATGTGCAGCAAGTAAAAGAACATCGGGGTCTGCCCGAACACGACCAGCAGCCCACTGGCGGCTGACGCAATGGCCCCTTCCCTCCGTGTGCTGTGCGAAAGCGCAGCGAGCAGCAGCAGCATGAGACCCAGCTCGAGCGCCACGTAGCTCACGCTGGGCGGGTATTTGCTGACGTGAAGCCACTGAACGAGCGAGTTGTCGTCGCGCAGGAGGCTCCAGTTCCCGTACGCGTTGGCGGCGCGAACCACACCGAATAGCGCAAGTAGGGTGGCGCTCGCCAGCACGAGCTCCCGCGGTCGCAACTGCACCGCGCTCGGCCGCGAACGAAGGGTGTGGCCGAAGCCCCAGCCCAGCAGCATGATCGCCAACCAGGGCAATGTGGGGTAGGCGACGACAAGCCACCCGCGCGGACCACCGGTCAGAAGCAGCGTGGCGAGCCACGGCGCCTTCGCCCCTGGCCCCCAACCAGCGAGGCTGGCTACGGCCTCGCCGCCCAGCAGCGCGAGCAGGGCCAACCCGACCGCCCAAGCAACCGGCAGCCGCCGCAGCGGGATCATGAAGAGGTAGGCGGTGCCGATCGCGTACAGAACTTGAAACAGGTACCCACCCTTCGGCATCCAAAAATACGAGGGTATCGACTCCGCGGCGAAGATCAGCACGCCTCGAATCAGCAGGTAACGATCGATCGACCAGGCGGGCTCACTGCGCTCCACGCGCTTCGACAGGCTGAACGCCAACGACACGCCTGCGAGGAACACGAAGGTTGGCGCGCAGAGGTGCGTGACCCAACGCGTTAGAAACTGGGCAAGCGGCAGAGCCGTTCCGGCCTTGTAAAGGAACGTACTGTCCGTGATCTGGCGCCCAGCGTTGAATTCGCCCGAGGAGTGGTCGAGCGCCATCAGCAGCATCACGAGGCCGCGCATTTCGTCGAGAACCAGCAGGCGCAAGCTCGGGAATTTGGCGGGCAAGTCGGGCGTGACGGCGACGGGCTCGGCTTGCGTTGTCATCTCGGCTAGAGGTCCTAGTCATGTCCCGACCGCGCGTCATCACCGGCCTCTTGTCAGCGCTTTCGCTGGTCGCATGCTCCCGCACTCCTCCGTTGACGGAGGCACGGGCGCCAGCAGCCCCGTCCTCGACCCCCCACGCCGCTGCGCCCCTTGCCGCCCCCAGCGCGAGTCCCGGCTCCAAGCAGGCCGCTACGGCCCTCCATCGAGCGGCCATCGTCGTCGATACCCACAACGACGTGACCCAGCGCCTGATGATTCAGAACGTAGACCTGGCGCAGCGCTCGAGCGACGGTCAAACGGACCTGCCGCGCATGCGTGAGGGCGGGCTCGACGCCGAGTTCTTATCGGTCTTCGTGCTGCCAATGCTGTACCCGAAGGAGCGCGCCTACCAGCAGGCGCTTGCTCAGTTCGATGCCATCGACAAGCTCGTCGCCGCCAATGCCGCATCCACGGTCCTGGCACGAACCTCGACGGACGTGCGCAACGCGGCTGCTGCGGGCAAGACGGCGTTCTTGATCGGTGTGGAAGGAGGGCATGCGCTCGGTGACGCGACGGACGCCGTGCTCCTGAAGCGGCTCGAGCAGTTTTACGCGCGCGGGGCTCGTTACATGACTCTCACGTGGTCGAACTCCAACCGCCTCGGCGGCAGCTCGGGCGACGGCGGCAAAACCCAGGGTCTCACGCCCTTCGGCAGGGAAGTCGTGCTCAAGATGAACGACCTGGGCATGTTGGTCGACATTTCGCACGTCTCGGATGCGACCTTCGCGGATGCCGTGCGCATTTCGAAGCGACCCGTGCTGGCGTCGCACTCCTCGGCTCGCGCGCTTTCGGACCACCCGCGCAACATGACGGACGACATGCTCCGCGCGGTGCGTGACAACGGCGGGGCAGTGTGCGTCAATTTCGGCCCGCAGTTTCTAGATGCCTCGTGGGCAAAGGCCGAAGCGGCGCTCGAAGCCGAGTCCGCACCGGAGTTCAAGACGCTCTTCGCCCAGGCGAGCGCGGACCCGAAGGCGGCTCAAGCCGGAATTTGGAAGCTATTCAGTGGGCTTCGGACCCGCTTGCCCGCTGTCCCGGCGTCGCTCGTGATCGACCACCTCCAGCATGTCGCGCGCGTTGCCGGCATCGACCACGTCTGCCTCGGCAGCGATTACGACGGCATCACGGTCGCTCCCGCCGGCCTCGACGACGTCTCCAAGCTGCCCTTCATCACGGAACAGCTGCTACAGCGTGGCTTCAGTGAGGACGATGTCCGTAAGGTTCTCGGCGAGAACGTATTACGCGTGCTCGCCGCCAGCGAGCACTGAGCCGTACCGCCGGGTTTCGGCGTCGGGACCCAACGCACTGAGCTCTCTCTCGAGGCCGGGACCTTCCAACTAGAATTGACTCTCGCACACCTTCCAAGAGCAAGGCCCGATCAGAACGCGCTCGGTCGGCGTAACGCTGCGTCGACTGAGCAAGTGAGTTCAATGAGTGCTTCGCTGGCTCTGATATGAAACGGGGTATGACGCCTGGTTTGCGAGTAGGACTCCGGTTTGGTTCAACAGGGCAAGCAGTGCTGTGGAGTTCGTTGCTAAGCACCACCCTGTGCATCGACGCACGCGCCGCGGCGCCGGATTTTTGGGCTCCCGTTACCACGCGACCCGCCGACGACGTTCAGGAGCAGGCAAACGCTGCGCCGCGGCGGCCTGAGGCCTCACCGAATTCCGCGGAAGTTCCCGACTTTTACGCGGGCGCACCGCGGACGGAAGCGCAGCAAAGAGCCGTCGCGGCGCGCAAACGCCACGCGCTGACTTTCGGGGCAACGGTCGGCGGTATCTGGGGCGGCGTCTACGCGTCAGAGCGCCAAATCGGACGAGACGTGGGCCTGTCCGTCAAATATGAAAACGGACATTCCGAGCCGGTCGACCTCACCCTATGGTCGGGCGGAGTTTTCATGGCCTACGACTACGGGCCGGAGGACCTTCGCTTGCAAGCGACGTTGCTCGCCAGGTTCGATACGCAAAACTACTCAGCGGGCGGTGACGAATACGAAGTGCTCTCTGGGTCCAGCATCATCTCGAGTCGCTACGCATTACTCATCGGCCCAGCGCTCTCGTTGCTCACTGGAACGCACGGCAGCCTCGACGCCGGGCTCGGAGTGGGTGGCCTCGTGGGCTACTATCGACCGGCCGCCGCGCTCACGGACGCTGTGACCGACTTCGCCGGTGACGGGGCTATCCAGGGCCCGGGTGAAAACACAATCTCGGGCGTTGCAGCGCGAGCCTGGGTCAGCGCCATGATTTGGCATCCTGAACGCAAGTTCGGCATCGGCGTCGCGCTCTACTACGACATGAGCTGGCTCCACGCGAGCTTGCCGCCGCCGTGGCCGAAAGCGTGGTTCGATCAATCCTTCGGCTTCATGCTCCCGGTCTCGACCCGCTTTTAGACCTTGCTTGCCCCCGCGGCGGGTCATGGGAAGTCTTGAGCCAAATTTCTTGGATCGTGTGATGGGTCACGTGGCTGGTGGTGGCGTGATGCGTCGTCTGCGCGTAGCCGCCGGGGCCAACGGTGTTCTTCCCAGACGGATGCTCGCGCCCGGCCCGAGCTCCTGTCCGGGCTGAACACCTCGTCCGTCGCCACCGAGGGTGCCGTTGGTCGAGCCGAGATCGGTGACGAACACGCGGCCATTTCTGACGTCCAGGCGCGACCTAACCGCGTTCCCGAGGCGCCGCTCACCGGCGCAAGAGTACTTCGTGCACGAAGCAATGCCGTTCACTGAAGAGGCTGGGGTCGAGAGTAATGGAAAGGGTGCCCCGCGCGTGAGACGTCGAGGAACGACGGCCGTCCTCGCGCTATCGCGCTGCGGGCGCCCGGACTTCCCAAGCGCTGGCCTGTGGCCAGCGCGGTGCGCCAACGGCAGGGGGGCTCTCTTTCGAGTGCATGAACGCTCTTGACGTTGGGATAGACGGATTTCGAAGGAGCGACGAAAAGGCGCTAGTTGGCGTGCGGCGCGGCGTGGGAGGTTCGAGTGCGTCGCGCGGCGCGGGTGGTTCTGGGGCCGTCGCCGAGGGAGTGTCTGGGTGACCAGCGAAGTGATCGGCGGCTCCGTGTGCGTACGAGTTCCTGGAGTCCGCGCTCGGCAGCGGTCGCACGCGCGGTATTCCTGCGAGATGGTAAGCAGTGCACCTATGTCGCGCCGGATGGGCGGCGGTGTGGCGCGCGAGGCTGCCTCGAGCTTGATCACATCGAACCTTGGGCGGTAGGCGGCGAGAGCACGATTGAGAATAGTCGGTTGCGCCGCCGAGCCCACAATCAGCGCCATGCGCGGCAGTACTTTGGCGTAGCTCGTGTAGAAAGAGCGATTCAGCTCTCGCGGCAGCGGCAGCGGCAGCGGCAGCGGCTCGCCGCTGAGCCACTGGGCAAAGACTGAATTGGCGTCGACCGGGTTCGATTTGGCAGCACGATGCAAAAAAGGTGTCGAGCAGGGAGCTTAGGGGCGTCTTGCTCGCGACAACTCGCTCCGCCTATCAACAGCAGGCTTCGCGAAGGAAGCGCACGTAGAGACGCTAGGCGGGATCACCCAAATGAACGGCATTGGTTCGTGCACGAACAACCATTTTACGTGGCATGGGGACCACGCTAGTCGCTTGGGAGCCGCTCCACGCGAAAAGATCTGACCAATCTTGGGCTCCCTCTCGGTCCGGCCAATCTGAATTTGAGCTGCTTCCGCGGCTCGCGAACAAACAAAAAGTGAAGTCGAGGTGCTGGTCCGAGCGCGACTAGGGAGGGGGCGCGCTTTCGATCATTTCGACTCAGGTTTCGTGCACTTCGGCGGCTTCAAACATGCACCTCAGCGGCCCAAGCCGGCCCCTTCGCGCAGAAGATGAGATCTAGACGGAAACAATTGAGAAACAGATCGAGGCCCATTCTCGATCGCCAATGATGCAGCCATTGTCCTCGGGTGCTCGACCATTGGTCGCAGCGAAATCCACCATCGTCCCCTCACGGGCAAAGAGTTTCGTCGCAGTGATCGGGCACGGTCCGATGCTCGAACGTGAGGAGGGGGCTTCGTCGACGCTGAAGCAACTCGGTGCCACCGTACGCACTCTCGACCTGTGGGACGACCCAGTCGAGCTGATCGGAGACGACGACGACGAGCAGGAAATTCGCCCGCGCGCGTTGGTGTTCGAGGCGTTGGATCGCCCGGACCTCGCCGTGGCAGCGCTCCGCGCCATTCGCAAAGAGTCGTACTTCGACAACGTCGGCGCGCTGATCGCCGTCACGGTCGGTCAGATCGCACGCATCGACCCAGCGAGCGGCTTCGACGACTTCTGTCTGCATCCGTACGTGCCAGAAGAGCTGTATGGTCGCATCCGCGCGCTGGAATGGCGGCGCAGCGAGTTCGCGACGGAGGAGCGCCACAAGGTCGGGGGCATCGTGGTCGACAGGGGCAGCCACGAGGTCTATGTGGACGGCCGCCCGATTGCACTCACCGCCAAGGAGTTCGCGCTGCTCTCCTATTTGTTCGAGCGCCGTGGGAAGGTACTGTCGCGTGAGCACTTGTTGGCGCGCGTCTGGGGCAACCGCTACGAAGGCGGCCCGCGCACCGTCGACATTCACGTGCGCCGCCTGCGTGCCAAACTTGGCGAAACCCTACCGCTCGAAACCCTGCGCGGTTCCGGCTACAAACTGCGCGCTCCGCACAACGACGACAAAGCACGCAGCGCTGGCGACCGCGTCGACCGCAACGAAACGGTTGAAGGCGATGACGAGTCATTCACGGCATCGCTCGAGCCCGAACTGCGCCTCGTAAGTCGCGAAGAGCCGGCGGCTCTCCCTGAGGCCATCTAACCAGCAATCCTGACAGTGACGCCGAAGGCAGAGTGCGGCTTCGCCCACACTCGTCACAGCAAGAAACTCTTCCGACAGCTTGGTCTATTCGCGGCTCGTAGCTACGCAGGACCACAGATACGGGAGCGGTCTGGGCAGAGCGTATCGAGGAAGGGGTCGAAGTGAGCCGTCGACTACGTAATGTCGAAGGCGGCGAAGTGCCCGGCGGCTCGGTACCGTGAACCGAGAGAGACGTGCTAACGTTTGGGATGCAGAAGACCGGTTGGTGCGCGACCGCGATCTTGGCTGGTTGTGCTTGGTCGTGTTCGGGACAAGAAAGTCGGATGACAACTCCCGGTGCCGAAGGCGGAATGACGGAGGGGCATGCAGGGGCAGGCGATGGCGGTGACGGCCCCGCTGCAGGTGAAGGCGGTCACCACCCCGATACAGGCGAGGACGCCGGGAGTGGCGGGATCAGCGGGGCTGCGGGCTCGTGGGCGGACGCAGGAAGTGCCGGCGAGACATTCGCGGGCATTACCAAATTTTGGAATTGCGAGCAGACAGGGGACAAGGGATCCGCTGGCGCTGGCGGCGCACCCTCTTGGCCACTGCCAAGCAGTGCTGAGGCAACGCTGTCACAACTCGTTGGAGACTGGGCTCACGATGGCACCATCGATAACAACGGTGACATCGATTATTTCCATTTCGACGCCGACGCCACCGGTTCGCAGACGACCATCATGCTTACCTCCTATCCCGAGCAATGGACCACGACGTACGCCGGCGCGATTGAGCTTGCGAATCACGAGATCACACTCGATTCGACCGCCGGAACGGCCGAGTACGGAAGCTTCGGGCTCGGGCTACCCGGCTATTCGAAGAAGGATCTGCCGCACCAAGTGATTCGCTACGGATACAGCTACGATGAGACGACCGATACGCTGTATGTCAATACTGCGTCTTGCTCCGAACCGGTGCGGTTCGCGCGCTACGAGCCCTGAGAGCTCGCGTGCGGCGGGCGGGAATGGTGAACGGGATCGCGAATTTCGGAATCAATCAGATCCCCTGACAGCGCATTGGCTGGCCAATCGTCTGGCGGTGTGAAGTCGCGCTGGCACGAGTCTCGCTAGCAGCGAGCCATTCCGCTCGATTCGAGCTCAACGAAAGCGATCCCCATGTCGAGACCCGAACTGGTTTGCCTGTTCCCCTTCTTCGTCGCCTGCACGACGGCAACACCCGCAATCGCGCCGCTACGCCTGACTCCAATTGAGGTCAGCGGCTCAGGCGCTGACGACCACGCTGCCGGCAGCTCCGGGCTCGCGGGCGTGCACACTCAGGTGCTCAGCGGTGACCCGTCCAAGCCCGGATTTTACACGATCCTATTGTTCGTGCCCGCGGGCACCACCATTCAAGCGCACTCTCATCGCGACAACCGCATGGCGACAGTTGTCTCCGGCACGTGGAATTTCGGCTACGGGGACCGTTTCCAGGAGAGTGCGCTGAAAGCACTGCCTCCAGGCAGTGTCTACTCCGAACCTGGCGGCAAGACTCACTTCGCCCGCACCGCAGCGGAGCCGGTCGTGGTCGAGCTCTCGGGCTCCGGGCCCACCGACACGGTCTACTTCGATGCTGCCAATGATCCGTCCCAGCATCGGCAACAGGCAGCGCTTCAGGCGCGTGACTAGCAACCGTGCCCGAGGAACGCCGCGTCGCGCCACGCGCCGCGGCGTCCCGTTTGGTCGCCCGTGGAGCGCCTCAGCCGGGATGGGCAGCCAAGAACTCCACCAACTCCGGAATCACTTGGGTCGGCGCTTCCTCCATCAACCAGTGTCCCGACCCTTTCACGACCGTACCGCGCACGTTGTTTGCGACTAGCTGCGCCTGGTCGATCAGGAACGTTCCGGAGGCCTTCTCGCCAGTCAACACCAGCATGGGCATCTCGAGCTTGCTGTGACTGAGCGCCTCGAAGTCGACTGCATCTTGTTGGAATGCCTGAAAGTACTCGAAGCCAGCGCGCATGCCGCCGGGCTGAGCGTACGACGCTGCGTAGAAGCGCCGATCCGCCTCCGGCACCGAATGCGTCTTGTCAGCGGCAAAATCGTTCCAAAAGTGTTCGAAATAGACGCGCTCACGTCCGGCCACGAGCTGCAATGGCACCTCGCCATGGAAGTGGAAGTGCCATAGATCGCGCATCAGCCAGACGTTCTTCCAGTCACCGACGCCAGGCAGAAATGCGTCCATGAGCACGACGCTCTCCACGTCTTTCGAGAACTGCGCTGCGTACGCGTAGGCGACCATCAAGCCGATGTCGTGGCCGACGATCTTGGCCCGCTTTACGCCCAGCGATTCAGTGAGCGCATGAACGTCACTGGCGAGCGTCTTCTTGTCGTAGCCAGTGGTGGGCTTGTCCGACATGCCGGAGCCGCGCAAGTCGGCCGCGATTACCGTATTGGTCTTGGCCAATTGAGCCATCAGTGGCAGCCACATTCGGCTGGTTTCTGCATAGCCGTGGATGAGCACGATTGCCGGGCCCTTGCCTGCGTACAGATAGTGAAGCCTGACGCCGTTGACGGAAGCGAAGCGACTTTCCGCGCCGGCGGCCGACTCGCGTTCCGCTTCGTCTTTGGCATCGAGTATCGAGTGAGCATTGCCCGCGTCGGTACAACGCGCGGCCGGGGTCATCGCCGGCTCGACGTGAGCGCAGGCCGTGGAAAGTGCGGCTGCCATCACAGCCTGGAAGATTCGTTTCATCTTTGGTTCTCCGCATCGAGTGGAGCGCGCTCCGTGACCGATGATTCGGTTCACGAGCACCGCGCTGACGATGCACGTGTGCACACAATGTGCCGCCACGGACGTGCGCCAATGCCAGCGCTCCGCGCGTTCCGCGAGGATGACTATTGGCCAGCCTGGCCCGTCCTCGACAGTCCGCGAGTGCTTACGGTGCGCCTCAGCGCGTCAGCTCGGCCCGTCTTCACCGGTTTCAAGGGTGTGACCGACCTGCAAGCCCAGCGCGCGCAGCCTGAGGCGCATAGTCTGGCGGGAGATCCCGAGCGCCGCCGCGGCATCTCGAAGGTTGCCGCGGGTGAACTCCAAAGCGACCGCGAACAGCATGCGATCGACCGCGCGGTAGGTCTGGGCGTACACGTCCCCCGCGCCGGGCTTCATTTGTTGGCGCACGAACGCTTCGAGATCGAAGCCCTCCGAGCGCGCAGGGACCTGCGCTGGTTCGCTTGGTGCGCTCCACTCGAGCGCTGGCAGGAACGCCGGCAGGAGCACGCTGCCGCTCGCGTGTAGGAGAGCTTGCTTCAATACACTCTGCAGCTCACGAATGTTGCCCGGCCAGCTATACTGGCGTAGGCGGCTTAGCGTCTCCGGCGCGATATCGCGAATTTCCCTGCCCAATTCGCGGCTGAAACGGCGCAAATAGTGCTTGGCCAGCATGGCGACGTCATCACCGCGCTCGCGCAACGGGGGCAGATGAATCGAGAACACGCTCAATCGATAGTACAGATCCGGTCGGAACTTTTCCTCCGCCGCGCGGGCTTTCAAGTCACGATGCGTAGAGGCGATCAAGCGTACGTCGGTTCGAATCAGCTCGTTACCGCCCAGGCGCTCGAAGCATTGCTCCTGCAGCACCCTCAAAATTTTTGCCTGCAGCGCGAGCGGCATGTCCCCGATCTCGTCCAGCAAGATGGTACCGCCTTGGCACTGCTCGAACTTTCCGATGCGCCTTCGATCCGCGCCAGTGAACGCGCCCTTCTCGTGCCCGAACAACTCACTTTCCAGCAAGTTTTCCGGGATGGCCGCGCAATTGAGCGCGAGGAACGGCGCGTTTGCTCTTCCGCTGTGCTGATAGATCGCCCGTGCGACCAGCTCTTTACCGGTGCCGCTTTCACCGGTGATCAGCACGAGCACGTCCTGTGCTGCGACACGGCCAATGGCCTTGTAGGTGTCGAGCATGGCGGGGCATGCGCCAAAGAGCGCGCCGTCGACGTCTGGCTCAGGCGCACTTTCCTGGAGCAACACCGGGGACTGCCGCCTCGCCACCTCCAATGCCTCGGCCACGACGCGGCGCAGCTTCAGCAGATCCAGAGGCTTGAACAGATAGTCGAAAGCACCCCGTTTCGTCGCTTCAATCGCCGCCTCCGCGGTCTTGGCCAGCGTGATGAAGATGACGGGGACGCGCGCGTTCTGCTCACGCAGCTGCTCGTACACTTGTAACCCGGATTGATCTGGTAGATGCAAATCCAAGATCACCACGTCAGGCGGGCACCTCTGCATCGCTTCGAGGCCGAGAGCGCCCGTGCTCGCGACTTCGATCTGGTGCGGCGGAGGGAACGCCTGGCGCACTTGCTCCGGGATCAAAGTAGAGTCGTCGTCGATGAGCAGCAGGTTGGCCATGTCTTCGCGAACCATGGACATGTTACACGAAAACAACGAAAAACGGCTGACCGCAGCGCACGCAGCGTGCAAATGTCACGTGGCCCGCGCGCGCTCCTGCGCTGGCCACTCGTCAGCCACGCTGACTCACTTCGAGCCACTCCGGCCTCTGGCGAATTGCGAATCGGCTGCATATTGGCCTCGAATGTAACTCACAAAAGCGGGATGGTACGACACGTGCTTGGCGTTCACGGTCCGAGTTTGTCCGACACCGTCAGAGGCGTTGAATCGCTCATCCGCAGCAAACTTTGCTGTGCCGCGTCGGCTGGACACGCTTTCGAAACGCCGTGAGCCAGCTGAAACATGACCCCCGCCAAGATCCTGATCGTCGAGGACAACCTGATCGTCGCGCGAGACATCCAGCAACAGCTGGAGAGGATCGGGCACACTGTCGTCGGTGTTACCGACCGCGGGGAAGACGCGGTGCTGCTTGCGGCCAGCGCGACCCCGGATTTGGTGCTCATGGATATTCAGCTCGATGGCGAGCTGGACGGCATCGATGCGGCCCAAAAAATCCGGGATGCCATGCAAATTCCCGTGATCTACCTGACGGCTTATGCCGATGAGGGCACGCTCGCGCGGGCCCGGGTAACCGAGCCCTTCGGCTATATCCTCAAGCCCTTCGAAGACTCGCAGCTGCGCACCGCCATCGAGATGGCGTTATACAAGCACGCCACCGAACGCAAGCTTCGCGAAAGTGAACGACGCTACGCGGTCACGCTATCGAGCATCGGCGACGCGGTCATTGCCACAGACAACACGACGCGCATCACCTTCATGAACGCGGTGGCCGAAGCGCTCACGGGTTGGACGCAGACAGAGGCATCCGGAAGACCGTTGGTCGAAGTCTTTCGTATCTTCAATGAACGAACCGGGGAGTCCGCCGAAGACCCCGCGACGAAGGTCTTGCGCCTGGGCACCGTGGTGGGCCTTGCCAACCACACCGTGCTCCGCTCCCGTTCTGGCACCGAGATCGCGATTGACGATTCGGGGTCGCCGATCATCGACGACCGCGGTCTGATCTCCGGCGTGGTCTTGGTGTTCCGAGACGTCACGCAACGCCGGCTGGCAGAAGAGGCCAGCGCGCTCTTGCAGGCCAAAGCCCGAGTCGAACTGGCCCTGCGTCGATCCAACATGGGCATCTGGGAAATTCAGCCGACCGATGGGGACTATCGCAACGTCCGGACCCACTATTCGAATCTCTTGGAACAACTCGGCTATGAGCAGGCCGAGCATTCATGGAGTCTCGACCGCGGCATGTCCATCGTGCACCCGCAGGACCGCGGCGCTGTCGAAAGCGCGATGCGCGCCTACCTTACGGACGAAGCCAAGGATTTGGACGTGGAATGTCGAGTCCGACACACCAATGGCTCGTACCGCTGGCTGCTCGCGCGCGGCGTGGTGGAGCGCGATGCGCGCGGCGTCCCCATGCGCTTCCTCGGTACCAGCGTCGACATCACGGACCGCAAGCAAACTGAGCTCGCGCTACTGACTAGCGAGCGTTTATTTCGAACCTTCGTCGACCACGCTTTGGATGCCTTTTTCCTCCATGACGAAAACGGCGTCGTCCTAGACATGAACCGCCGTGCTTGTGAAGCGCTCGGTTACACACGCGAAGAGCTGCTGGGAAAAACCCCGCTCTTCTACAACCCCGACCAAACGCCAGAAGGCATGGCCAAGGTCCTTTCGTGGAACGGCGGTTCAGAGGAGGTGATTGCCTTCGACACGCGTCACCGCCGCAAAGACGGCAGTGTAT
>Ga0302323_100001452_pt1 | contig 19215 bp, 21 predicted proteins | sample Fen_T0_3_FD_201950 | JGI IMG/M metagenome (GOLD analysis project Ga0302323, IMG submission 201950) | Peat permafrost microbial communities from Stordalen Mire near Abisko, Sweden - Fen_T0_3 | ecosystem: Environmental > Terrestrial > Soil > Wetlands > Permafrost | place: Sweden: Abisko... | reverse complement strand
GGGCTGCGCAGCGCGCCCCAAGCGACGCTCGAAGCCTTGCGCGAACTGTTCCAGCTCTGCAATCAAGCCCGCTATGCGCCGGTGCGCGGCAGCAGCGAATTAAATCTGGTGGCGGAGAAATTTGCCCAGGCGCTGGCCGGGCTTCAGGAGGTGAAGGCGTGAAACGATTTTTGATCATTGGCTTTGCGCTGGCTTGCGCCGGCCGGCTGCTCGCGGCGGAGGTGGGGATGGATTTTTCGGCGGCGAACAAGCTTTACGCGGAGGGGAAATTTGCCGACGCGGCGACGGCTTACGACAAAATCATCCAGACCGGGGTGCGGTCGCCGGTGCTGCTGTTCAATGCGGGCAATGCGGAATTCAAGTCCGGGCACCTTGGACGCGCGATTGCCGCATACCGGCAGGCGGCGCAACTGGCCCCGCGCGAAACGGAGCTGCGGGCCAATCTGGCCTTCGTGCGCGGCCGGGTGCAGGGGGCGGCCAGCCAGGATAGCTTCTGGCAAAACTGGTTTGGGACGTTCACGCTCAATGAGGGCGCGGGGTTGACGGCGGTGCTGTTCTGGCTAACGCTGGGCACGTTTGCCGTGCGGCAGCTCCGGCCGGCGCTGGGGCCGCCGTTGAAAACCCCCACGCGGATTCTGGTCACGCTGACCGGGCTTTCGATCGTGGTGCTGGGCGTGCAGGCGGTGGATCATTTTAACCGGCAGACTGCGGTGGTGACGGCCGCCGAGACGACGGCGCGCAGCGGTCCGTTTGACGAGGCGCAGAGCGCGTTCACCCTGCACGACGGCGTGGAGCTGTCCGTGCTGGACCGGCACGGGGAGTGGATCCAAGTGGCAGGCAGCGAGGGCCGGACCGGCTGGGTGCCGGTGAAGCAGGTGGCCATTTTGCCGGGGGCGTGAGCACCGGGACGCGCCCCGGGACATAATTTTTTTGAACAGAGCGGCGGACGGGGTGTCAGATTTGCGTCCGCCAAAAAAACGATTTTTAGAAAACACATGAGCACAGGAATCAACGCGATCAACGAAGCGGTCAAGGAAGCGAGCGCCTTCACGCACCCGCTGTTTAACGAACTCGGCAAGGTCATTGTCGGGCAGCAATATCTCACGGAGCGGCTGGTTATCGGCCTGCTGGCCAACGGCCACGTGCTGCTGGAAGGCGTGCCCGGGCTGGCGAAGACGCTGGCGGTGAAATCCATGGCGAACTGTCTGCATGTGAAGTTTTCGCGCCTGCAATTCACGCCGGACATGCTGCCGGCGGATGTCATCGGCACGCAGATTTACAATCCGCAGTCCGGCGGGTTCACCACGCGCAAGGGGCCGGTTTTCGCCAACCTCGTGCTGGCGGATGAAATCAACCGCGCGCCGGCGAAGGTGCAGAGCGCGCTGCTGGAAGCCATGCAGGAAAAGCAGGTGACCATCGGCGACCAGACCTACAAGCTTGAAGAACCGTTCCTGGTGCTGGCCACGCAGAACCCCATTGAGCAGGAAGGCACCTATCCGCTGCCCGAAGCGCAGGTTGACCGGTTCATGCTCAAGCTCAAGATCGGCTATCCCTCGCGCGCGGAGGAGCGGCAGATTCTGGAAGTCATGGCGAAAACCAGCGGCACGCCCACGTGTGCGGCGGTGGTTACGCCGGCGCAAATCATCAAGGCCCGCGAGGTCATCAACGACATTTACGTGGACGACAAGGTGAAGGATTACATTGTGGATCTGGTCTGTGCCACGCGCGACCCGGAGCATTACAAGATTGCGGTGAAGGATTTCATCCAACTCGGCGCCTCGCCGCGCGCGACCATTGCGTTGACGCTGGCGGCGAAGGCGTACGCATTCCTGAAAGGCCGCGGCTACGTGACGCCGCAGGATGTGAAGAGCATCGGGATGGACGTGCTGCGTCACCGCGTGGCCATCACCTACGAGGCGGAGGCCGAGGAAAAGACGAGCGAAATTGTCATCCAGAAGATTTTTGATGAACTGCCGGTGCCGTGAGCCAATGACAATTTAGAAGAAGAAATGAAGCCGTCATTTTGCGCACCAAATTTATAATCAGGGTGGCAGAGGAACGCTTCGTTTGGCATTCCAGTTTCATCATTTATCCATGATCCCGCGCGAAATTCTCAACAAGATCCGGCAGATCGAGCTGCGCACGAACCGCATCGTGCAAAGTTCAATGCCGGTATTTCAGTTGTTCCGGTTGGCGGCTCGTATGAAAAATGGAGAGAATCACGAGGCGTTCTTTTTCAATGAGAAAATGAATGACAAACGGAAAGCGGCGAACAACGGCGCGGCGGACTTCGCCGCGGACGGCGGGAAACCATTCGGGATTGGCGGCGATGCGCTGGAAGTATTCCTCGATGGCGGCGCGAAATCCCTGTCCCAAGCCTGCGCGCCCGGCTTCATACCAGGCGATGGCATCGCCAAACTCCTTTTCCGCCGCGCGACGAAGGACGACGACACGGTTCATTTGCGATATTTCGCGTCGAGCCTGGCTTTGACTTCTGCCAACGAAACAACGTCGTCGGGATTTTCCAGATGGTCCTGGAGGCGGCGGTCAATCAGTTCGGCTTCGCCAGGCGTGAGTTCGTGCGAACCCACGATGCCGGTCCAGAGCTGGCGGCACAGTTCGATCTGTTCCGCGAGAGGCAGGGCGCGGGCTTCTTTGAAAACCATTTCCGAACTCATGCTGTCAATTTACTCCGTCGGCCGGGCCGCGCAATTGAAAATTAGCCGGTTGCCAACCACCATTTCCGCATGATCCCGCGCGAAATTCTCAAAAAAATCCGGCAGATCGAGCTGCGCACGAACCGCATCGTGACGGAAACGCTCGCGGGTCAGTATCATTCGGTCTTCAAGGGACAGGGGATGAATTTCGACGAGGTGCGCGAATACCAGCCCGGCGACGACGTGCGCGCGATCGACTGGAACGTCACGGCGCGGATGAACCATCCGTTCATCAAGAAATTTGTGGAGGAACGCGAGCTCACGCTGATGCTGGTGGTGGATGTGAGCGGGTCGGGCCTGTTCGGCTCGCGCGACCAGTCCAAGCGCGAACTGGCCGCCGAGATCGCCTCGGTGCTGGCCTTCTCCGCCATCCGCAACAACGACAAGGTGGGGCTCATTCTTTTCAGCGACGAGGTGGAGAAGTTCATTCCGCCGCGCAAGGGACGGAGCCATGTGCTGCGGGTCATTCGCGAAGTGCTGTTCTTCGAGCCGAAGCGACGCGGGACGGATTTGAAGGCGGCGCTGGATTTTTTCATGCGCGTGCAATCGCACAAGGCGGTGACGGTGGTGGTGTCGGATTTCATCACGCCGGAAGCGGGGGCGGCCGGCCCGCTGCCCAAGGCCGTGCAGACGGCGCTGCGCATGGCGAACCGCAAGCACGACGTGGTGGCGGTGCAAATCACGGACCGCTTTGAACTGGAACTGCCCGCCCTGGGCCGCCTGGTGCTGGAAGACGCCGAGACGGGCGAGGTGGTGGAGTTGAACACCGCCAGCGCCGGCGGGCGGGAGGCGTTTGCGCAGCGGCAGCAAAAGCAGCTGGGCGAACTGGCGCGGCAATTTCGCTCGTCGGGGATTGATTCCATCCAGTTGCGCACCGACCAGGCCTACGGGGCGGCGCTGGGCAAGTTTTTCGAGACGCGTGAAAAACGGAGGGCCCGCGGATGATCACCAATACAACCCTGCCAGCAACGGCGGCCCAGGAGGCCAGCGACATCCGCGACATCAAGCCGCCGGTGGAGATCGCCACCGGCTGGGAATGGCTGTGGTGGAGTCTGGGCGCGCTGGTGGTGGCGGTGATTTTGTTCGGGCTTTGGAAATGGTGGCAGAAACGGAAGGCCAGCCAGCCCGGGCCGGTGCCGGTGCCGGCGCATGTCCGCGCGCAGCAGAAGCTGGCGGAGGCGCTGGCGCTCATCGCCCAGCCGAAGCCCTTCGTCATTGCGGTGTCGGATGCGGCGCGCGCGTATCTGGAGGAGCGGTTTAATTTCCGGGCGCCGGAACGGACGACGGAGGAGTTTTTGCGCGAGTTAAGCAGCACGAATCTGCTGGTGGCGAAGCAAAAGGAAAGCCTCGGCCAGTTTCTGGAAAGCTGCGACCTGGTCAAGTTTGCCAAATATGAACCGGGGGAAAACGAACTGCGCGGGCTGCACAGCGCGGCGGTGAAGCTGGTTGAGGAAACCGCGCCGCGCCCGGAAATCCTCGTGCCCACGGCCCCGATACCAGACGCCAAATGACGTTCGCCCATCCATTTTTATTGTTGCTGTTGCTGTTGCTGCCGGTGGCCGCCTGGCTGAAGGGCCGGCGCGGATCGTCGCCGGCGTTTGTGTATTCCTCGGTGAAGCTGGTCGCGGGGCTCGCCGGGGCGAAACGTTCGCGCGCCGGAGCGGTGCTCCTGGCGCTGCGCTGGCTGGCGCTGGCGGTCCTGCTGGGGGCGCTGGCGCAGCCGCGCCTGATGAAAAGCACCACGCAGGTAAAGGCCAGCGGCGTGGACATCGTGGCGGCGCTGGATTTATCCGGCAGCATGATTTCGGAGGACTTCGAGGTGCGGGGCGAGCGGGTGAACCGGTTCGACATGGCGCGTTCGGTGTTGAAAGGCTTTATTGACCAGCGTCCCAACGACCGGATCGGGCTGGTGCTGTTTGCGTCGCAGGCCTACATCGGCACCCCGCTCACGCTGGATCATGATTTTCTGCACGAGAACCTCGACCGGCTGGAAATCGGGGCCATTGACCAGAATTCCACCGCCATCGGCGACGGTCTGGGCACGGCAGTGAACCGGCTGCGCGATCTGAAGGCGAAAAGCAAAATCGTGATCCTGATGACGGATGGACAAAACAACGCCGGCAAGCTGGATCCCCTGGTGGCGGCGGAAGCGGCGGCGGCGATGAAGGTGAAGGTTTACACCGTCGGTATTGGTCTGCGCGGCCAGGCACCGATGCCGGCACGGGACATGTTTGGCCGCAAAGTTTATCAGATGGTGGCGGTGGATATTGACGAGGACACGCTGCAAAAGATCGCGGACAAGACGGGCGGCCGCTATTACCGGGCGGACAATGCGGAGAAGTTCCGGCAAATTTACGCGGAAATTGACAAGCTGGAGAAGACCGAGGCCACGATCAACAAATACACCGAGTACAAGGAATTGTTCCCGTGGCTGGTGACGGGCGGGTTGCTGGTGCTGCTGCTGGAGCTGGCGCTCGGACAAACCGTGCTGCGGAGGCTGCCATGAAGAAACAAATTCGGCCGACGATCGGCAAACACCCCATGATTCTCCGCGCAATCCTTAGCCAGATCCGGCTGATTGAGGCGCCGAAGCATGGCGGTTCCCAACCGGCAATGCATTTATGAGATTCGAGCATCCCAACCTGCTCTGGCTGCTGCTGGTGGCGCCCCCGGCGCTGGTGCTGTTTTTCTGGTGGGCGGAGCGCACACGACAGCGGTTGCTGACGCAATTTGTCGAGGCGCGCCTGCTGGCCACGCTGACGGCGGGGGTTTCGCCGGTGCGGCGGAAAGTGCGGTTCGCGCTCGTGGCGGCGGCAGGGTTGTTATTGATCCTCACGCTCGCCCGGCCGCAGCGTGGATTTGATTTGCAGGAGGTGGAGCAGCGCGGACTGGACATCGTCGTGGCGGTGGACACCTCGAAATCCATGCTGGCGACGGATATTGCGCCGAACCGGCTCGCGCGCGCCAAGCTGGCGGCACTGGAGCTGATGCAAAAGGCGGGCACGGACCGCCTGGGCCTGGTGGCGTTCGCGGGCGACGCGTTTCTGTCGTGTCCCCTGACGATTGACAACACGGCCTTCCAGCAGAGCGTGCAGGCGCTGGATGTGCGGTCGATTCCGCAAGGCGGCACGGCGCTGGCGGAGGCGATCAAGACCGCGTTGACGGCGTTCAAGGAAAAGGGGCATCACCAGGCGCTGGTGCTCATTTCCGACGGCGAGGACAACGACGAAGGGGCGCTGGAAGCCGCGCAGAGTGCGGCGAAGGAAGGATTGAAAATTTTCACGATCGGCATCGGCTCGGCCGAGGGCACGCTGGTGCAGGTGCCGGATGAAAAGGGCAATTCCGATTACGTGCGCGATGAAAAAGGACAGGTGGTGAAATCCCGGTTGAACGAGGCGTTGCTGCGACAGGTGGCGGAGGCCACGGGCGGATTTTACCAGCCGTTGCGCGGCGCGGACACGATCAACACGCTTTACACCCAGGGGCTGGAGCCGCTGCCGAAGTCGGAAAACAAAGAGAAGCTGGTGCGCCGTTATCACGAGCAATTTCAGTGGCCGCTGGCGCTGGCAATTTTGCTGTTACTGACGGAAATTATTTTGCCGGAGCGCCGGGCGAGGCTGGCGGCGGCGAAGGTTTCCCCCAAACTTGCCGGCGGGCCGGGCGTGCTCGTGGTGCTATTGGTCGGGCTGGCTGGCGGGCGGGCGCTGGCGTCGCCGGTCACGGCGCTGCATGACTATCAGGCGGGCAATTTCACGAATGCGCTGGCCGAATACACGAAGCTGGCGGAGGTGCAGACAAATGATCTGCGGCTGGTGTTTAACGCGGGCGACGCCGCGTATCGGGGAACGAATTTTGTCCTGGCGCAGCAGTTGTTTCAGCAAGTGACGCTCTCGCCGGATTTGAAATTGCAGCAGCACGCCTATTACAACCTCGGCAATGTGCAATTCCAAATGGCGAAGCAGGCAAAAGATTTGGACGGTTTAGAGCAGGGGTTTGAGGCGGCCGCCAAAATTTATGAACGCGCGGTGATGCTCAACACCAACGATGTGGACGCCGGCTTCAATCTGAAGTACGCCCAAGGGGCGGCCGAATATATCCGCCAGATCAAGGCCGCCCTGCTCCGGGGTAAACGCAGTGCCGACGTGGCGGTGCAGCGCGCGGAATTTCACACGGCGCTGGGCATCATGCAGGAGCTGACCCAGAAATATAAGATTGCGGAAAAGCAATTTGAGGAATACACCAAAAAAATAAAGGACATCGATGACATTGCGACTCCTCATCAGCCTTAGCCTGTTGCTGCTCGCGTGGCAGCCGGTCCGCGCGCAACTGGCCCCCGCCGATGATTTTTTCAACAGCGGCGCGCAGTTTTACATTTCCAACAGCCTTCCGCAGGCGAAGGAAATTGTGGAGATGGGGCGGAAATTATATCCCCAGGACGAGAAGCTGAAGCGGTTGGAGGAACTGCTCAAGCAGCAAAGCCAGCAGCAGCAACAACAACAGCAGCAGGACAAACAGGATCAGTCGCAGCAAAAACAAGACAAGTCGCAGCAGCAGCAGAAAGGGGACAGCCAGAAGAATCAGCCGGATCAGAAAGAAGAACAGCAGAAGCAAGCGGAGCAAAAAAAGGACGAGGATAAAAAGCAGCCGGAGCAGCAAAAGAGCGCGGCGGAGCAAAAGAACGAGCAGAAGAAGAAGGAGGAGCAGGCGAAGGGCGACGAGCAGCCGGCGACGGCGCATGAAATGACGCCGGATGAGGCCAAACGTTTGCTGGATGCCCAGAAGGGGAACGAACAGCTCCTCCAGTTGAAACCGGACAACAAACCGCGCAACAACCGGCGGCCGTTAAAGGACTGGTGATCAGCGGGATGGGATTTTCAGGAATTTGTCCTGGCATTCCGGGCAGATGCCGTGCGTGATCTTGGTCCGGGAATGGGAGGTGATGTATTTTTCGATCTGATCCCAGTAACCGCTGTCGTTGCGGACTTTTTTGCACCAGGCGCAGACGGGGAGCAGTTCATGGAGGGTTTCGATCTGGCTGGCCAGTTGCCGGGTTTTGCGCAGGGTGGCGAGGGCATCGGCGCACGCCCCGAGCAGCAGGGAGAGCACGCTGAAGGCGATTTCCTGGGCCGGGGCGAGGTCGCGGCGCAGCAGGCCGCAAAACATGCCGACGACATGGCTGGAAATGGCGAGGGAGTGCAGTACGCCCCGGTCGGGGTCGGTTTCATTGCCCAGGAGGAAAAAGGTGGGGGTGCTCTGGCGCAACGCAAAGGCAAAGCGGCCGGCTTTGATCTGGCCGTCGACGATCTTTTGCAGCACCACCCCGTCGGCCTCGTTGCCGGCCAGGGAGAGTTCAAAACTGAAATCGCCGCCGTTTACCGTCCAGAAGCCGGTTTTGCTGAACAAATTCAAGCCGGCCACATAGCCCTGGCTGACGTTGAGGATGCCGCGCACGCTGTCCTGCGCATGGAGATCGCGGCGGAAATGTTCCAGCGCGGCAAACAGCGCGGGCAGTTCGCGTTGCGCATCCAACTGGTTCAGTTTGGCGAGGCCGGAACGCAGGAAATCCGGGTAGACCGAATCGAACGCCTCACTCACTTTTTGCCTCCGTCATCTTTCTTGAGAAACGCGTCTTCGACGGCGTGGATTTGTTCGTCAATCGACTCGGTGAGGCGGGTCAGCGAAGCCGGGTCCAGGCCAAGTGCGTTCCAAGCTTTTTCATCCAGCGGTGGAATAAACTGTTCGCCGGAGCTGCCCAGGGCCATGGCGCAGACCAGGTGGTCGGCAATATGCACCACGGACGCATCCAGCTTGGCCACGCTGGCGTTGGGATTGTGATGGTAGGCAACCGCTTGCACGAGCGTTGGCGGGTAGCTCCAGCTTTGCAGCAGTTCGGCGGCGATCTGCTGGTGGTCGTAGCCAAGGACTTTCATTTCCGCATCGCGCAGCAACATGCGCTCGCTTTGGTAGAGGGCAAAAACGGCTTGGGCGGCCTCGGCGGCCTGGGACATGAGCACCAGGCGGCCCACATCGTGCAACAGTCCCGCCACAAAAAATTTATCCGGCTTGGGCAGCCGCCGTTCCATGGCGAGCAGGCGGGCGGCGATGCCGACGGCCAGGCTGTGCCGCCAGAACGAGTCTTTATTGACCAGCTCATCAGGCACGCCTTTGAATTGATCGAGCACGCTGGACGCGGTGATCATGTCTTGAATTTGCTGGATGCCCAGGAGGCTCACGGCTTCAGCGACCGTGCTCAGACGGTTGGCAAAGCCAAAAAAAGGGCTGTTTGCCAGCCGCAGCAGGCGGGCGGTGAGGTCGGGGTCTTTTTGGATGGCGTCGCCGATGGTGCTTAAATTGCATTGAGGCGATTGCAGCGCCGCTTCGATTTCAAGCAAAACCGGGCCGTAGGAACCGAGGCTGCGCGGCACGGCTTGCACCATGGCCTTGATGGTCGGCGGATTCATTTGATTGGTGGATTGAGGAAGTTCCGCACTTTCCGAAGCAGCATGAGCTTAAAGATTTCCGCCGGCACCGGGCCAAATTCATCCGGCTTCCAAAACCGGTTGCGCAAATCCTCCGTCATTTTAGCGAGCGTTTCCGGAGGCAATTGTGCCAGGGGATCATGGCTCTTGGTAAGTTCCTGGCTGGCTTCTACTTCCACCTCACTGACGCCCCAGGCCTGCAAAATGTCGATCTGGCGTTCGCTTAGTGTGCAACCGGCTGGAACCAGCAGTGTTCCGTCGATATTCTTCACATCGCGGGCCACGATCATGCCGGGTTCCAGTTTTTCTGATTTGACGCGTAGCACGCTTGTGCTATCGGCCATTTCTCCCCAAATCTAAAGTTTTATTTAAGCCCCGAATTCGTTATCGACGCAAAAAACGGCACCGTTGCCGGTGCCGTAATCGTTTTTAAATGGTTTAATTTGTATTGTTTATGAGTTTGGGGTCTTCGGAGGGATCTCATCCGCCGCCTTGACCATTTCATCGACCAATTTTTTAAAATCAGCGAGACCGGTGGAGGGAATGATAATCGTATCGCGACGGCCACCCACATCTTCCGTGATGCGCAGGAAACGGCCGCGAGGATTCTCTTTCAGAGTAAAAACGAAGAACTTACGTTCGATCTGCACTTCGGCAGTCTTGAGGGTGTCTTCGTTAACCGGCGGGCGGGGCTGCGGTGGGTATTGAGGATTGCCATAGCTTTGGCCGTGACCACCGTAGGGCTGGCCGTAACCTTGGCCTGGATAGGGTCGCCGACCGTAGGGAGATGGACGTTCGTTTGAAATCATAATTGCATTGCTTTAGAATCTACCAAACCTAGTTTAAAAACTACTTGTGTATATTGTCCACTCTTCGCGCCATTAGCGCAAGTATATTCAGCTTTTGGCTGCCTACCTTCCTGCCGAAGTTGATGTGGAACAGCGGTTTGTTTCACAGGATATTTGCGGCCAGCTCGGCCAGCTCGGAGCGCTCGCCCTTTTGTAATTCGATGTGCGCCGCGATGGGCTGGTCCCGGAACCGGCTGATGATGTAGTTGAACCCGTTGGACGAGGAGTCCACGTAGGGATTGTCGATTTGATACGGGTCGCCGGTGAAAACGATTTTGGTGCCGGCGCCGACGCGCGTGATGATGGTCTTGGCCTCCAGCGGAGTCAGGTTTTGCGCCTCGTCAATGATCATGAACTGGTTGGCGATGCTGCGGCCGCGGATGTAGCTCAGGGCCTCCACCACGATGCTGCCGCTGCGCATCAGGTCCGCGGCGCGGCGATGGTCATGGCCCATGTTTAAGTCGCTGAGCATTTCCAGCGCGTCATGAATGGGCTGCATCCACGGCGCGAGTTTTTCTTCGAGCGAGCCGGGCAGAAAGCCCAGTTCCTTGCCCATCGATATGGTTGGCCGCGCGACGACGAGCCGGCGGAATTCCCGGTCGTTCACCACGCGCTTCAAACCGGCAGCCATCGCGATCAAGGTTTTGCCCGTGCCGGCCTTGCCCATGAGTGTCACCAGCTTCACCCGGTCGTCGAGCAGGGCATCGAGCGCGAAATGCTGTTCGCGGTTGCGGGGCTTGATGCCCCACACCCCTTCCCGGCAATCGTGGATGGGAATCAATTTCGTGCCGGTGGCGTCCACTTTGGTGAGGGCCGCCTTCTTGGGATTGGCCTCGTCGGTCAGGGTGCAGAATTCATTGGGGAAGTATTGCTTCCCGCCCTCCAGCACCAGCTCGCTTTTGGCGCGAAACGCCGTCATCTTTTCCGCCGTCACCGTAAGATCCACCATGCCGGTGTAAAGATCGGTGATGAACACGCGGTCGGTCTCGTAGTCCTCGGCCATCAAGCCGAGCGCGTCGGCCTTGATGCGCAGATTGATGTCTTTGGAAACCAGAATCGTGGCGCTCTTCGGGTGCGCCTTCTGGATGCTGGCGGCGAGCGCGAGGATGCGATTATCCACCGAGTCCGTGGCAAAGCCATCGGCGAGGCCGTCCTTGTGAAAACCAATCTTGAGCTTGCCGCCGTTGGGCAGTTCCACGCCCTTGCTCAGGCTGCCTTCGCCGCGAAAGCCGTCGAGCATCCGCGACACCATGCGGGCATTGCGGCCCAGTTCGGTGGATTCGCGCTTGAAGCGGTCGATTTCTTCAATGACCTCGATGGGCACGAGAACATTGTGCTCTTTAAAATTGACGAGTGAATTGGGGTCATGCAGCAGAACGTTGGTGTCGAGAATGTAGTTTTTCACAATGAATGAGGCGATGGAACGAACGAACTAAGGCCGCGTGGGCGGCGGCCGGCTGGATGTTGTGTCAATGCGATCAAAATTTCTCTCTGAACGAGACAGATCTTTTTCCCGCGGCCAAAAGGAGTCAACGATAAAAACATCGGGTCGCGCCTTTTTTTAATCCACGGGCAGGCCGAGCGCGCGAAAGCGCTGCAATTTATAGATCAGTGCCCGGCGGCTGATGCCCAGGGCTTTGGCGGTCTCGGTGCGGTTGAACTTGTGTTGCGCCAGCGCGGCGAGAATGGCCTGCCGCTCGATGTCGTCCAGTTGCTGGGCATCCATGGCCGGGGCCGGCCCGGCGGTTTTCACCGCCTCGCGCAGCTTCGCCGGCAGGTGTTCCGGCAGGATTAATTCACTGCGCGAGAGCAGCACCGCGCGCTCAATGGCGTTGCGCAGCTCGCGCACGTTGCCGGGCCAGGCATAATGTTGCAGGCACACGACCGTGCCTTCGGCCAGACGGGCCCGGTTGCGCGCCAACTGTCCGATGAACAGGTTGGCGAGCGGCAAAATATCTTCGCGCCGTTCGCGCAACGGCGGCAGGTTGAGTTCCACGACATTCAACCGGTAGAACAAATCTTCGCGGAAGCGGCCGGCCTTGACCTCGTCCTCAAGGTTGCGGTTGGTGGCCGCCAGCAGACGCGCGTCCGTGTGCAGCTCGCGGTTGGAGCCGATGCGCTGAAACTTGCCGTCCTGGATCACGCGCAGCAGTTTGGCCTGCAACGACGAGGACATCTCGGCAATCTCATCCAGAAAAATGGTGCCGCCATCCGCTTCCTCGAAGCGCCCGATGCGCTGGGCCGACGCGCCGGTGAATGAACCGCGCTCGTGGCCGAACAATTCGCTCTCCAGGAGCGTTTCGGGGATCGCGGCGCAGTTGACCTTGACCAGCGGCCCCCGGGCGCGCGCGCTCCAGGCGTGCAGCAGGTCGGCCACCACTTCCTTGCCGGTGCCGCTTTCCCCGGTGATCAGCACGCGCGATTCCGAAGGCGCCACCAGCGCCACATCCTGGAACAGCGCCGCGGTCAGCGGACTCCGGCCCACCACTTCCGGCGGCAGTTGCCGGGCCGCCCCGAGATTCAGCGGGGTGGATTGCGCCACGCCGGTGGCCTGCCGGACGGTGGCGAGCAGCTCATCCAGATCCACCGGTTTGGCGAGATAGTTCAACGCGCCGTCGCGCATGGCGACCACCGCTTCGCGGATATCCGCATAGGCCGTGACCAGCAAAACCGGCAGCGTGGGGAATTGCAGGCGCACGCGCCGCAGGGTTTCCAGGCCGGACAGCCCCGGCATCCGCACGTCGGAAATCAGCATGGAAAAATTTCCGGCGGGCAGCAGCTCCAGGGCGCGTTCGCCGGAATCGGCCAGGACCGGGGCGAAATTCTGGCTGCGCAGAAACGAGTCCAGCAGGCTGCGCTGGCCCGGATCATCATCCACAATCAGGATGCGGGGCGGCAAGGTTGGCAGGGGCGGTTCAGCTGGCACAGGGCTAGGCTAGTCGAATCAGGCCGCCAGTTTCAAGTGGGTGATGCGGAAGATGGCGCCGCGCGGCTCGTTGCCCAGGCATTCAATCTCCCAGCCGTGCACCTGCACGATCTGTTGCACCACGGCCAGGCCCAGGCCCGTGCCCTGCTGGTGCGTGGTGAAATACGGCTTGAAGATTTCCTGCCGGCGCTCCGGCGGCACCCCGGGGCCGTTGTCGCGAATTTCCAGCGCGGCTTCCGTGGGGCTGGTGCGCCGGGCAAAAAATTTGATCTCCCCGCCGGGGCCGGCGGCCTGGATGGCGTTGAGCAGCAGGTTAAAAAGGACCTGCCGCAGCAATTGATCATCCGCCTCGACGACCAGCGGTTCGCCGCCGGTTTCCACGCGCAGCTTTTTCTCCTCGATGTCAAAGCCCAGCGTGCGGACGATTTCCGCCATGGCCGCCTTGATTTCCACGTTGGTGCGGCGGACTTCGCGGGGGCGGGAGTAATTGATGAACTCGGTGAGCTGCGCGGTGACCTTGTCCGTTTCCGCCACGATGGTCTGGGATTTCTCGCGCACATCCGGCGTGGCGGCGGGCAGGCGCGAAATCATCTGGGCCTGGCCGCGGATGATGTTGAGCGGATTGCGGGTTTCATGCGCCAGTCCGGCGGCGGCGAGGTTCAGTTCCTTCAGGTGCGAATTCAGTTCGCTGGCCCGGACGAGGCGAATTTGCAGCTCGGCCGTGCGCTCGGTATTGCGCCAGGCCAGGCTCGCCCCAAAGGCGGAAATGCCGGCAAAAAAAGCGATGATGCAACGCAACCACAGGTCGTGCGTGCACAGGGCCCGGTAATTTTCCGTGGACATGGCGAGCACCAGGCCGTGCAACTCTCGCTTGGCAACGAGCACCTTGAATTCCTCATCCGTCATCCCGCGCATCCACGGCGGCCGCCGGTAGCCGCCGCGCGGCCGCTCGCCGAGGTCGTTGGGCGGCGGGGGCATTTCCAGCTCGCCCGCCGCGTTGGTAAACGGCGCGGGGAAATTGGTGGGCGAAAAGCCGGGACCATTCGTGTCACCGGGCCGTGGGCCGCGCCGGCCAAAGTCACGGCCATGACCGTCGTCTTCGCGATTATGGCCCGGCCCATTGGTCAGGTTGCGAAAGGGCGGGATGACGACGGTGGCGTTGTTGGTGGCGCCTTCGGGCCGGACGCTGGCGCCTTCCACGGGCAGCACAAAGATGACGCTGGCGGCGGACCAGCGCTCGCTTTCCGCCAGCACTTCATGCGGCAGCAGGTTGGTGTTGCCGGCGGCCACGACCGGGTCGCCATCGGTGTTAAGCAGGCCGACGGCGAGCAGATTGCCGGCGTTGACCAGGGGATTGGTGTGGCTGTTGACCAGCTCGTTCAGCACGGGTTCCAGCCGTTCCTGAAAGACCGCGCCCCGAAACCGGAGCGCGCGGGTGACGGCGCTCAGGGTGCTGGCGATCTCGTGCGAACGGTTGCGCAGATCCGACCGGCCCGCCTCCACCACGCGGTAATGTTCCTCGACCTGCCAGACCACGACCAGCAGCCAGGCTCCGGTGAGGAGGCTGTAAACCAGTCCGCTGCTGCGTTTCAATTCCATGGTCGGATCCAGTGTGTCGGGGCCGGGTCAAAAAACAACGGCTTATTTTTTCTTCACGGGCACGGTTTTAACCGGAATACGTTCCAAATAACGGTCAAGCTCCTGTTCGGTGACCGAGTTGGTGATGGCCGAGGCCTGCCGGGTTTCGTTGCCGGTCAGCGCCAGCATTTGCGCCGGCGACTGCACGATGTGCGGCGTGAGAAACATCAGCAACTCCGTTTTGTTGTCAGTGGAGGTTTTCGATTTGAACAACGTGCCGAGATAGGGGATGTCACCCAGCCACGGCACCTTGTTTTCCGACGATGACTTGGAGTTGGAGATCAAGCCGCCAATCACGACTGTCTGGCTGTCCGGCGTGACCACCACCGTGTCCGCCGAACGAATGTTGATCGTCGGCGCAAAGATGCCGGAGGCGATAAGCTGGCCGGGGGTGGAGGTGTCCACGGACGAGGTCTGCGGCTGCACGATCATTTCGATCAGGCCGTTCGCGCCAATGAAGGGGGTGACATTCAAGATGATGCCAACCTCCGTGTAGGTGCCGTTGATGATCGGCGTGGTGATGCCGCTCCCCGTCGAACTGTTAAAGGTCACCCCGCTTGGCATGTAAATTTGCTGACCCACGACGATCTTGGCGAGCTGGCCATCGCGGGCCAACACGGACGGACGGGACAGCACCTTGGCCTTGCCCGCCACGGCGATGGCCTTCAGGGTGGCCTGAAAATCCTTGCCCATGATCTGGTAAAAACCATTGGCGCCGCCGGTGCCGGGCGAGAGGGCGGCCAGCCCCGACACGCCGTTCATGCCGCCGCCGCTGAAGTTGGTGACGATGCCGTTCGCACCGGCCAGGCCGAAGACGTTGGCGGCGCTGCCGGCCAGGTTGTCGCCCATCCCCTTCGTCCAGGCCCCTTCGATGCCGATGTCCAGATCGTTGTTCAATTGCACTTCCATGAACACCACCTTGATGAGCACCTGCGGCTTGGGTGCGTCCAGATTGCGGATGATATTGCTGATCTGCAGGCTGGTCTCGGCATCCGCGATGACCACGATGTTGTGCGTTTCCGGATCCACCGTAATGGTTGCACTGCCCACGGAGCCGTTGTTGTTATAGGAGCTGGTGCTGCTGCCGCTGCGACTGGAGGAGCTGTTGCCACCGCCGAAGCCGCCGAAGCCGCCGAAGCCACCAAACCCGCCGGTGCCCCCGCGCTGCTGGGCGTGGAGTGAAACCGCCGTGCCGAGCAGGATCGCCAGGGCGCCGCTGAAAATTTTTCCAAAATGATAAGTCTTCATAGTGTCTTGCGTAATGGTTGCATCAACGGTCCGCTTAATTGCCCCCTCCCGTTCCGCGGCTGCTGCCGGTGCTGAAACCGGAACTGCTGGAGCTGGACGAAGTCGTGGAGGTGGCGTTGTTCTGTTTGCGCTGCATCAGGGCGCTGTTCTGCGAGGAACTGCTGCTGCTGCTGCGCGAGCTGCTGCTGCTTTGGAACATGGTTTGCAGCACCTGCGCCGCCTGCTGCGGGTCGCCGTTGTCCATCTTGAACACGTACACCTTCTGGTCGCGCGTCGAGGGCGTGTCGAGGTCGTTCATCATGCTGGCAATCTGCACCATCAAATCCTTCGGCGCGGTGACGATGACCGCCTGGATGCGCGCATCCGCCACGGCCGTCACCTGCATGGCCTTTTTGACCCGGTCATTGGCCGTGCTGCTGCCCGTGCTGGCGGCAGCTCCGCCGCCCATCATGCGCTGGAAAAATCCACCCGGTCCGCCGCCGGGGCCGCGAAAATTGATGGGCGATTGCGTGTTGCCGGAGCCGCTGCTGCTGGGGAAGATGCTCCCCAGTTCCGAGGCCACGTCCGTTGGGCTGGCATAGCGCAGATGGAACACGCGGATTTCCGTGGAGGCTTCGGCGCTGCCGTCAATGGCCTGGATGATTTCCGTCAGGTGCCGGATGTTTGACTGGGTGTCGGTGATGACAATCGAATTGCCCGCCTCGTTGGCCACGACGGTGGCCTGCGGGGAAACAAAGGAAGACAGATCCGAAACCAGCTGCCGGGCCTCGACAAAGCGGATCGGGATGATCTGCGTGACGATTTCCGCGTTCTTCGGAATGTCATTCGGGTTGTTGCCGCTCTTCACCGGGATGTCGCGTGATTTCGCGTCGTTCTTGTCCACGACGGTCAGCGTGCGACCGTCGCGGATGATGGCGTAGCCGTTTTTGTTCAACACGGTGTTCAACAGGTTCACCGCTTCATCCCTGGTCATCGGCTGGCTGCTGATGACGGTGACGTTGCCATTCACCTTCGTGTCCAGCACGATGATGAAGCCCGCCGCATCGCTCAAATAATTCAGCACCATTTCCAGCGGTGCATTACGGAAATTCAACCGCAGCTCGCCGCTGTTGTTCGTGCCGCTGGCCGTCGCGGGCGGCAGGAAATTTGATTGAAAATCCTGCTGGGGCGCGCTTTTGGTCTGGGACGGCGAAATGACCAGTGGCGCCACCACCTTTTTTTCGTCGACGCCGTTGGCGGCCTCGGCGGCCGCCATGACTTCCGGTGGCGGCAGCATGGCAGGGCCGCCCGCTTCCGGGCCGGCCTGGTCGGGCGGCGGCGGCGGACTGTTATCGCCCCCCGCGTCTTGCGCAATGGCCGACGCCAGCAGGCCCGCGGTTCCCAGGGTCAATAGGCTGAAGATGATTTTTTTCATTTGTTTTCCTGTTCTCTTTTCTGCATCAAGCGTTTCAAAATTTCATTGGGCTGACCGGCGGAAGCCGGACTGCTGGTGGCGCTGGTCGCTGCGTTCTCGTCATCGCCGGTGCTGGCGGGCTCGGACGAACTGCCGGCGGCGGACGATTCCCCCAGCGTGGTCAGCACCCACTTGCCGCCCTCCTGCCGCATCCCGTCGCCAACCTGCAAGGTCAGCGGCGCGGTTTGGTTGGTGGCGGTCAGCGTGACGCGCCCGTGGGAAATTTCGGTGATCGTGTAACCGGCAAACGTTTCCGCCAACGGCACCACTTTCTTCAAATCGGCATTGTTGCCGCTGAAGAAGGCGAACAGCCCCTTTTCATAACTGATCGTGCCGACAAACGTGAAGGCCGGGGTTGACGGAGCGACCCGGGTCCGGGTCCGGGTCCGCGGCGTTGAACTGTAATGCGGCTGGCGGTTCGGGTCGAAAATGTTCCGGTCGGTGATGAACCGGGTGAACGACGTGTAATCCGCCGGGCCGGGCACCTGGTTGTTGGACTGGGCCAGCGCGCCGAGGCCGCCGGTCAGGACAAGCGTGACAATGAGCGGTGACAGTTTCATTTTTTATCCTGGGGAATGAGCGCCAGACCGTTGATTTCCGTGCTCAAGGTCATGACCTGGCCGTCCTTGTCCCGCGCGCTGAGCTCCACCGAGTCGAGCCGCAACGCCTGCGGCCCTTGTTCCAGGTCGTAAAGGAATTTGCTCAGGGTGCCGAGGTTGCCGGACGTCTCGACCCGGCAGGTAAGCGTCAGATAATTGGTGGATTCATTTTTCCATTGCGGCATCAGGCTCGTCACTTCGGCGCCGCTGCTGCGGGACCATTCATCCACGGACTTGAGCAACTGTTGTTCGGCCAGCGAGGGACTGGCGGGGAGGGCATTGGCCTGCATCTCGCTCCAGTGCTTGCGGATGCCCGGCGCGCGGTTGACGAGCTGCTGGCCTTCACGGACTTTCGTGCGCAGCTCCTTGATCTGGGCCTGCCGCGTGGACCACCAGCCGGCCAGCGGGGTGAGGATGAAGTTCACCCCCACATACAGCGCCAGCGCCGCGATGGTCAGTTGCAGCAGGAATTGCTGGCGATTTTCAATTTTCATGGGCGGCTCCGTGGTTAAATTTGAATCCAAACACAAATTGCATCGGCGCTTTGCCGCGCACCTGTTCCAGCTTCACATCGGTGATGCCGGCGGCGGTGCGCAACTTCGCCTGCATCCCGAGCAGCGCGGCATAATCGCGCGCGGTGCCGGAACACGTCACCGTGCTGCCGTCGCGGATTTCGATGCTTTTGGCCGTCACCGAGCCGTCTTCGGGAAAGGCCAGCGTGAGCTGGCGCAGAATGCCCAGATTCGCGAACGAACCGTCGTACCAGGAGCGATACTGCCGGATCTGCCCCTGAACCTGCGCCAGTTCGCCGACCTTGTTTGCCATGGCCGCCCATTGCGTCTGCAGCCGCCAGAGGATGATTTGCTGATAGCCGAACACCAGGGCCAGCAGCAGGCCCACGCCCGCGCCAATCGCGCCGATCGTGCGCAGCCGGCCGGAAGAATACTTCGTGACGAATTGCTCAATCAGCCCCGGCTTGGGCGGCAGAAACTCAAATGCCGGTGCTTGTCCCAGCAAGGCTTCGGCGGCGAGACTGAAAGCGGGGGATGATGAGACTCCCGGCGCCATCGGCCCGCTGGCACCGGCGCTGGCCGGAGCGCTGCATACTTCAACTTGCACGCCCAGGGTCGAGCCGCGCGTTTCCAGGGCGTCCGCGAGTTGCCGCGCCAGTGGTTGTGGACCAAAAATGCGGATGCGCTTCACGGTGTCGCGCAATTCGCCCGGCAACTGGCCGAGCGTGATGCGCACTTCCCGGCTGACCAGCTCGGTGTTCAGCACGCGCTGGCTGCCCTCGTCGGTGACCGCAC
>Ga0302323_100001451_pt1 | contig 19216 bp, 13 predicted proteins | sample Fen_T0_3_FD_201950 | JGI IMG/M metagenome (GOLD analysis project Ga0302323, IMG submission 201950) | Peat permafrost microbial communities from Stordalen Mire near Abisko, Sweden - Fen_T0_3 | ecosystem: Environmental > Terrestrial > Soil > Wetlands > Permafrost | place: Sweden: Abisko... | reverse complement strand
GTGGGCGGTCGCCGAGCGCCGCGGCGTCGCGGTGCTCGCGGTGGACGGCCCGCAGCTGGTCGCGATCGATCTGCGCTATGGCCGCGTGCAGGAGGCCTACGACACCGCGCTCGCGATCGAGGATCTGGCGATCGATGCCGACGCGCAGTTCATCGCGTTCGCGGGCGCGCCCGACGCGGGCGAGCCCTCGGGGGCGGTGCACCACATGCCATACACCGACTTCGTCGCGGCGGTCCGTCGCGGCGGCTCGCGGAGCGCGCCGGTCGACGATCCTCCGGCCTCTCGCGAGGTGTTCGGCGGCGCCGTGGTCGCCGAGGCGAGCGACGCGGTCGTTCCGGACGCGGCGGATGCCGACGCCGAGCTCGCGCCCCCCACGGTGCCCTCGCCCCCGCCGATCGCGCTCCCGGATCGACCGCCGCTGGCGCTCGGCGTCCCGCCGACGCCGATGACCGCGGAGCACCCCGCACCGCCCCCGATCGCTGGCTATGAATCGCCGCGCGAGCATATCGACGAGCTCGTCGACCTGATGGCGGCGCGCGCCGGTCGTGCGATCGCGGCTGGGTGGGACTCGGGTCGGCTGAGCGGGTCGGCCGGCGACCTCCGTCCGTTCGAGCGCGAGGTCCTCGCGCTGCTCGGGGCCAACGGCAACTTCGCGTCGGAGCTGCTCGCGGACGCCGAGCGGCGCCTCGCGGAGCTGAGCCGGCGCGTCGAGGCGCGCGCGGCCGCCACGATCGCCGCCGGGCGGCCGCTGCCGCTGTTCGAGCTCGTGCGCGAGCTGCAGCTCTCGGCGACCGCGGTGCAGGTGCTCGTGGCGATCGCGGCGCCCTACGTCCGCGGCGAGGTGGCGCGGCTCTACGGCGTGCTCGCCAACGACGAGCACCGCCCGGTGGTCGATCGCTACCTGGCGCAGAACCTGATCGCCGGCGACGACCTGCGGGCCCGCGCCGAGGTCGCGGCCGAGCTCGCCGCCGACGCTCCGCTGGTTCGCTACGGCATCGTTCGCCAGGACGACGAGGCGCCGCTGTTCGCCGCGCTGTCGGTCGATCCGATGCTCATCGATCGGCTGTACGGCCGGGACACCGGCGCCGAGGGGAGCGGGGCGACGACCCTGCGCACCGCCCGCCGCAGCCTCGAGGAGCTCCACGTGCCGGCCGAGCTGAAGCGCGAGATCGTGCTGGCGCTCGCCGAGCCCAGGTCGCGCGACGCGCCGATCCGGATCGTGCTGCGCGGGCGGCGCGGCGCCGGGCGGCACTCGCTGGTCGCCGCGCTGGCAGCGAGGATCGCGCACCGGGTCGCCGAGATCGATGTCAACCGCCTGCCGCGGGCGCCGAAGCTGCTCGCCGAGGGGCTGCGCCTCGAGCTGACCCGGGCGCTGCTCCGCCGCGCCGTGCCGGTGGTCTCCGGGCTCGAGACCGTCGACGCGGCGGACGCCGAGGGCCAGGACATCATCAAGCACACCGTGCGAGCCCACCCGGGGCCTATCGCGATCCGCGCTCCGATCGAGGGCGCGTTGCCGATCGCGACCGGCTACGTCTCGTTCACCTTGCCGACGCTCACCGAGACCGAGCGCGTCGAGTTCTGGGAGGCCGCGCTGGCCCGCGCGAGGCTGCCGATCGCGAGCGTGGAGGTGCTCGCCCAGCGCTTCCGGATCGGCCCGGGCACGATCGAGCGCGTGATCGGCGAGGTCGTGGTCCGCCGCCGCCACCTCGGGATCGCCGCCGACGACGACGCCGGGGCGATGATCATCGAGGCCGCGCGCCAGCACATCGCGATCCGGCTCGGCAACGTGGCGTCGCAGGTGACCCGGCTCGCGCGCTGGGAGCAGGTCTCGCTCGCCGACGACGTGCTCGACTCGCTCAAGGAGTTCATCGCGCGCACCCGGCATCGCCGCACGGTGTACGACCGCTGGGGGTTCGACGCGAAGATGACCACGTCGCGCGGGCTGTCGGCGCTGTTCTACGGCCCGCCCGGCACCGGCAAGTCGATGGTGGCGGGGCTGATCGCCCGCGAGCTCGGGCTCGATCTGTACCGGGTCGACCTGGCGCGCGTCGTGTCGAAGTGGATCGGCGAGACCGAGAAGAACCTCGCCGAGATCTTCGACGCCGCCGAGGATGGTCAGGTGGTCATCCTGTTCGACGAGGCCGACTCGCTGTTCACCAAGCGCACCGAGGTCAAGTCGTCGGTCGATCGCTACGCGAACCTCGAGGTCAACTACCTGCTGCAGCGGCTCGATAGCTTCGAGGGCATCTGCATCCTGACGACCAACCTCGAGGGCTCGGTCGACCCGGCGTTCAAGCGGCGCATGTCGCTGCGCCTGCAGTTCCCGTTTCCCGACGAGGAGATGCGCGCGCGGCTGTGGGCGGCGCACATCCCGTCCGACACGCCGACGCTGCGCGACTTCGACTACGCCGATCTCGCGCATCGCTTCCCGTTGTCCGGGGGCTACATCCGCAACAGCGTGCTGCGCGCCGCGTTCCTCGCCGTGCAGGAGGCGCGACCGCTGAGCCAGAGCCACCTGCTGCGCGCGATCCAGCTCGAGTACCGCGAGCTCGGCAAGCTGTCCACGACCGGCCGCATGGAGTGACCTGGTCGAGCGCCGTTTGCGGTGCTCGGCCTACGCGGCGTCGCCGTCGTTGTCCTTCGACTTCGACGCCGCCTGCGCCAGCGCCTGGGTGGCGGCGCTCGACAGCTTGACCGAGGTCGCTCCGCCCGGGCCGCTGACCGCCTTGGCGCCGTGGTCGCCGTCGCCGTCGCCGTCGGAGTCCTTCACCTTGGCGGGTGCTGCCGACGCCGGAGGTGTACGCAAGGTCGGCGCCGTGGATGCTGCTTGGATCTTCATACCTATGTCATCGACCAACTCGAAGAACGTTGAGCGTCGATCGCCGCGCTCGGGGCGGCGCACCCCAAGACCCCCTCGGCGCGTGCGCTGCTGCGACGAATTCGCTGTCAGATAGCGGCACACCGGGCCGGCAGCCGGAGGCCCCTCGCCGGACCGTTCAGGCGAGGGGCGGGGCGCTGGTGATCCGCTGGATGCACGCCCGCAGCTGCTGCGCCGCCACCGGCTTGTCGAGCTGGATCACGCCCAGCCCCTGCAGCCGGTCGCGGGCCTGCTGGGTGAAGGCGCCGCCGGACAGAAAGATCAGGCGCGCGGCCTGATCGGGCGCGACCTGCTGGAGCTCCTCGAACAGCTCGATGCCGGTCATGTTGGGCATCATGATGTCGCTGACGATCGCGGCGAACCGCTCGCCGCGGGCGATGCGCGCGAGCGCGTCGCGGCCGTTCTCCTCGATGGTGGTGTCGTAGTCGCGGCGCAGCAGGCGCTCGATGGTGTGCGCGATCAGCGGCTCGTCATCGACGAGCAAGACGCGGGGCCGGCGCGCGGCCGCCGGCGCGACGCCCCGGGGTTCGACCGGCCCGATCGCCAGGCTCGGCGCGACGGCCACGGGCTCGGCGGCGCCGGGCGCCGGTGGCAAGACGACGCGGACGATCGTGCCCGTCCCGACGATGCGGCCGGTGGCGTGCGCCGGATCCGTGCTGCTCTCGATCGAGATCTGGCCGCACAGGCCACTGATGATCCCCATGCAGATCGAGAGCCCGAGCCCGGTGCCTCCGCCGACGTCCTTGGTCGTGAAGAATGGATCGAACACGCGCGCCTGCGCCTCCGGCTTGATGCCGTTGCCGGTGTCCACGATCTCGATCACCGCGCGCCCGTCGTCGTCGGTCAGCGTGCGCACCGTGATGCGGTGATCGCTCGACCGGCCCTCCGGGATCGCGTGGGCCGCGTTGACCAGGAGGTTGACGAACACCTGGGTCAGCCGGCCGTCATCGGCGATGACCAGCGGGACCGGGCCGAGCTCGCGAACCAGCTGCGCGCGATGCCGGACCTCGTTGCTGGTCATCCGGATCGCGGCCTCGAGCACCGCGGCGAGCTCGAGGGGCGCGCGCCGCTCGTCCTCGGATCGACTGAACATGCGCAGGCCGCGGACGATCTTGCGCACGCGCTCGGCGCCGTCGCGAGCGTCGCGGATCGCCGCGATCACCTCGGCGTGCTGGACCCCGACGACCACGCCGGAGGCGATGGCCGCGTCCTCGAGCGCCTCGGCGACCACCTCGAGGTTGCCCGTGACGTAGGCGAGCGGATTGTTGATCTCGTGCGCGATGCCGGCGGCGAGCGTGCCGAGGCTCGCCATCCGATCCGAGACCTCGAGCTTGGCGCGCAGTCGCTTGCGCTCGGTGATATCCCGGCTGCTCGCGACCACGGTGGGCGCGCCGGCGATGTGAACCAGGAGCCCGGACATCTCGCAGATCCGCCAGCTGCCGTCGCCACCGCGCACCCGGAACTCGATGACGTCGTCGGCGCTCGGGTGCTCGGGGGCGCGCACGCGGGCGAACAGCTCGGCGATCTGCGCGCGATCCTCGGGGTGCACCCGCTCCATGGGCTCGACGTCGCGCCACGCGCTGTCCGGCGCGTCGAGGCCGAGGAACCGCCGGTTCGCCAGGTTCAAGTAGATCAGCTTGGCATCGCGGTGGACCGAGATCAGCTCGGGCATCAGATCGACCACGGCGCGGAAGCTCGCATCGGACTGGGCGTGAAGCTGCCGGGTGCGGCGGCGCATCCACCACGCAAAGCCAGCGCCGATCGCGAGCACGCCACTCGCCGAGGCCAGCGCCACGAACCACCGCGTCTGCCACCACGCTGGCAGCACGGTGAAGCTCAGCGCGGCGGGCGGGCCTGGCGCGCCGGCGCCGATGCGCGATCGCACCTCGAAGCGATACGTGCCCGGGACCAGCGATGGATAGCGGGCCTCGCGCTGATCGGTCACGCTCCACTCGGTCTCGAGCGGGACCAGCCGCGTCTCGTAGCCAACGCGCGACTCGTCGAGCAAGCTGCCCGAGGCGAACACGAGCGCCAGCGCGTTGCGATCGTGCGCGACCTCGTGCCCCGCCGGCAGCTCACCGATCGAGCGATCGCCGAGTCGACCATCGAGAATCAGCGCGTGCGGCGGCTCCGGCGGCCCCTTGTAATACTGCGCGAACACGTGGGTCGCTCCGCCGGCCTCGCCCATCCACACCGAGCCATCGCCATCGACCAGGAACGCCGTCGCCGAGGCGTCGTCGCCGGCGAGGCCATCGCTCTCGCCGAGATGATCGACGCCCTGCGAGCTCACGATGTCGACGCCGTGACCGGTGCCGATCCACAGCCGGTGATCGCGGTCCTCCCCGAGGAAGTACGCCAGGCCGAAGCTCAGCCCCTCGGCGAGGCCGATGTGCTCGACGTTCGAGATCACGCCGTCGCGGTAGCGAAAGCAGCTGAGGCCGATCGGCTCGATGTACGCCGCGCACAGCCGGCCATCCGCCCGCGCGAGCACGTAGCGCATCGCGGTCTGGCGAAACCCGGCGGTCTTGTCGAAGCGCCTCCAGACGCCATGATCATGGACCATGACGCCATCCCAGTTGGCGGACCACAGCCGGCCGTCGGCGACGATCAGCGAGGAAAACCCATGCGCGGGATCGACGCCCGGGATGGCGACGCGTTCGAGCGGGCCGGGCACCGCGCCGGCGAGGCGATAGGAACCCTGGCGCGTGCCGATCCACAGATCGCCCTCCGGGCCGAGCCCGAGCGAGACGACGAAGCTATCGGGTCGATCGAACGGCCCCAGCGTGGTCACATGGCCGCTCGGATCGAGATACAGCAGATCGGACGGCGGGCCGCCGATGAACACCCCGCCCTGCGGTGGAAACACCGCGCTGCGAACGACGTGGCCTTCGGTGCCGGCCAGACACACCCAGCGCTCGGCGACCGCGCGCGCGAGGCAGCGATTGGTGCCCAGCCACAGGGTGCCCTGGTGATCGCGCTGGAACGTCCAGACCACGTCTCCGGGCAATCCGCTCGTGACATCGTAGCGCTCGACCAGGCCGCGGCCGCGCATCTGGTGCACCCCGTTGCCACCGGCCCACACCGTATCCTCGCGATCGACGAACAGCGTCCGCGCGGCCTCGACCGGCATGCCCGGGCCACGCGCGAGGCTGATGGTGCGCCAGCGATCCTGGTCGCGGTAGGCGAGCCCGGCGTCGGTGGCGACCAGGACGTCGCCGCGCGGTCCGATCGCCATGCTGACCGGCGTCGCCGACGAGTCGTTGCCGGCGGGCAGGCCGGCCCCCACATCGGTGGCCACCTTCGCGTTCGCGGGCAATCGCCACATGCCCGTCGCCGTCCGGATCCACAGCGCGCCGCTGGGATCACGCAGGAGCCCGGCGACGAGCTGATGTCTGAACCCGGTGTTGTCGATCTGTCGCCAGCTGCCGTCACCCGCGCTCAGCGAGACCGTATCGCCGTAGCTGACCACGAGTCCGCTGGCATCGGCCCACATCGCCGTGGCGGCCACCGCGCCGTTCCATCCGGGCGCGGCCACGAACCCGCCGTCCGCGCCCTGAACGTACAGCCCGACCGCGTCCGGCGCGACCCACAGCTTGCCGGCGAAGCTCACGATCGCGTTGATCGGGCCCGCCGGCAGTCCGCGCGCCACTGCCTGCGAGAACTGATGACCATCCCAGCACGCGAGTCCCCGGCCCCCACCGACACACACACCACCACCCGGCGCCGTCGCGATCACGTTGATCGAGTTCATGCCCTCGACGAGCGGCACATGCGTGAACTTCGCACCGGTGAAGCGATACAGGCCATCATTCGTGCCGGCCCACAACGACCCCTCGCGATCCTGCGCGAAGCCGCTGATCACGAGGTTCCGCAGTCCCTCGGATCCGCCAAACCAGCGAAACTTCGTCTGGCCGGGCGGCGCGGACTCGGTGAAACCCGGGCGCGAGGTCGCGAGCAGCCACAGGATCGCGATGCCGCAGCGCCTGAGCGTACCCACACGGTTCGAACCGGCCATGCCCTCGGAGTCTGTAGGGTCGCGCGCGAGCAGCGGTCAGTTGGTCCCGCCGGGCGGGCAGAGCTTGGCCGCGCCCGCGAAGGTTCCGTTACTCGAGAACAGACCTCCCGTTCCCAGCGACGCGCCGCCATAGAACCACGAGAAGTAGGCGAGCTCTTGCAGATGATAGGTGAACCCGTTCAAGGTCACGGTGGGCATCAACGTGCCGCTCAGCGGGTCGCCATCTTCCAGGTTCGCCTGGCAGCCACCGACCTGTCCGATATTCCCCCAGGCTGGCGTGGGATTGGTCCCGGATGGATCGTTCAGCCACTCGTTGACTTCGTGCGAGGGCGCGGCGATGTCCGCCACACCCGAGAATACCGTTTGATTGCGGCCCTCGAACTCGCCGATGCCGTACGTCTGACCAGGGCTGCCCAGCGCGTTATGATAACCCAGAATGCAGCAGTTGTTCAGGTTGTTCGCGGCTCCATTGGAGATCACCGCGTTGTACGTCACGAAGAACGGGAACTGGCCTGCGTTGAGGCCATGGGACGTGATGTAGGATTGTAGCTGTGCGTCGATGGTGTTGATATTCACCACCGCGAGCCGGGCATGCGGGTTGGTGGTGGCGTTGGTGCCGCACTGCGTCCCGCTGACCGAGAACACCTCCGCGGTGGTGTTTCCGGCCCGTCCCGCGTTGATGGTGATGGTGAGGGTCGGCCCCGTGGTGGTGCTCAGCAACACGTGGTAATCGCTGCCGGGCGCCAGCTGGTTCCAGAACTGGCCACGCGCGTTCGCGTCCCCCCACTGCGTGGTGCCGACGTCCGTGCCATTGAGCGTGAACGGAGCGCTGCTGAACAGCGGCGAGCTCTGGGTCAGCGCCAGCGCGGTGCTCGTGCCGAGGCAGCCGGTGTCCTGGGCCGTCGGATCGAACACAAACGTCGTCCCGTTCTGCGTGATTCGAAGCACGACCGGGATGATCACCGTCGGAATGGTCGTGGAGATACCGCTGGTGGGAGGCTGGCCGACGATGACGCCAGAATACGTTTTCCCATCCTGCCCCGCGGTGACGCTATAGTTCCACGCCGTCAGCGCCGGGGTCGCGAGCGGGGTGATTTGACTGCGCGCGGCCGGATCGCTGAGGCCCGCGGCGGCGCGCAGCATCTCGCGTGCGGTCTTGCTGGGGATGACTCGCAACGTCGACGGGTCGACCACCCGGCCGGCCTCCGGCTGGGGCTGGGCGACCGCAGGCGCCGCACACAGGATGGAGCATAGAGCAAATGGGACGAGCTGGCTGGATTTCATCTTTAATATCCTTACTGCAGGGGCTTCTCTCGTTGTCGCACCCGGGAGTGCGCCACTCCTTGTTCGTCATACAAGCGCTGACATGCAAACGTCCAGGAGGGGACTCGATTAGTGCCGACAACCTGGAAGCTGCGCAATGGGGCTCGGGATAACCGCTCATTGCCTGATGAGGCGGCAACGCAACACGACGTGAGGAAGCTGTCGTGGCGAACACGGTGTGCCTGACGAACCCGTGCGCTCCAGGAGTGCTTCTTAATACCAGCCTTCATGAAGACGCGACGTCCAGGGCGCCGTCGAGACCGCGCGCACGCCGCGTCATCGCGCGCGTCATGCCGTGGACGCGTCTGGGTACCTCCGTCCGAGAGCTCGCAGGTAGATGCCCGGGCCGACTCATCTCACACGGAGGTAGATGTGAGTGATTCAAGATCCGCGTTCAATGATTCGTATCCTTTGTGGGGGAATTTGATGGTGACTTTCATTTGCAAGGACGTAGATCTGAGCGATTCAGCTTCGAGGCAATCCGCGGTCAATGTTCTCGTTCCCTTGTAGGGAGCGGCGATGTTCGATCTGCTGCGAGCGGCGACGAGCACCGCGCAACTTCGAGGCGATCCGCGCTCAATGATTTCGATCCCTTGTAGGGAGAATTGATCGTGGCTTTCATGTGCGGCTCGGAGCCGAGCTGCAGCGATGCAGACGTGCCGCGGGAAGCGACGCACGCGCGGCGGGGTCAAATGTGCCGGCGCTGCCGGGCAGCAGCCCAGGAGGATTCCCGGACAAGGTCCCTTGTTCATCGAGGCGGACATGATCGGCGGCAGAAGCGCGGCGTGCCCGGGAGCTCCGGAGCGATGGCGCGGCGTGCCCGGGAGCTCCGGAGCGATGGCGCAACGTGCCGAGGTCTCCGCAGCGGCGGGATCGGTCAACACAGGGCCCTGGTACTTGCGGGTCGCGTCGGTCGCCGCCGATCACCTGTCGTTCCGCGCGACGCCGTGCCCACGCAGACAACCGGCGCAATGCAGCGCGGCCGCGCCGCCCGTTCCCGACGTCTCCCGACGTCTCCCGACGTCTCCCGACCTCAGGGCGACGCCAGGCGGAAGCCGACGCTGCGCACGGTCTCGATCACGTCCGGGTCCGGCAGCTTGCGGCGCAGCCGCAGGATCACGTTGTCGACCGCGCGCTCGGAGACCTCGAGGTCTTCTTCGCCCCAGGCCAGGTCGAGCAGCTCGATCCGCGAGAGCGGGCGGCCGCGCGCCTTGATCAGCTCGCGCAGCACGGCGAGCTCGATCGAGGTCAGCGAGATCGTCTTGCCGCGAAACCAGAGGGCGCGGCCGTAGAGATCGAGGGTCAGCTCGCCGAACCGCAGCCGGCCGTTGGCGACGCCCTTCCAGTGCACGCGGCGATGGACGGCGCGCACGCGCGCGGCGAGCTCGCGGGTCGATACCGGGGTGACCGCGACGTCATCGAACCCGGCGGCCAGCAGGCTCTCGCAGTCCTCGGCGTGGCCGTTCTCGATGAGGCCGATCAGGCCCGGCCGCAGCGAGCTGTCGGTCGCCCACGCGACGAACTTGTCGGCCAGCGCTGTGGCCCCAGGGTCGATGGCGACGACGTAGACCGGCGCCTGCGGCGAATCGTCGAGGATCTCGGCGGTGCGAAGCTCGACCATCATCGCGCCGCGCCGCAGCTCGGCGACCACCGCCTGCGCGCTGGGCGTGGTGACGAGCGTGACGACCGTGACGCGGAGGGGCTCGAGGGCAGGCAAACTCTCGTCGGGCACGGGAAACACAGGCGACGGTACGGGCCGGCCGTGACTCCCGAGGTGCGGTTTCGCAACCAAACGGTGACATGACGACGGCGTCACGCGGCTGCAGCGCGCACGTCACGCACGGCGCGATCAAGCGCCGCGATCGCGACGGCGACCGACGCTGCGCGTCGGCATCGGGCGTTCGATCGAGCCGTGGCGCGCGCGGCGCATCCGGCGATGGCGGCGGGCCCAAGGCCCTGCCTGGAAGGCTGCGGGCTCGCAGCCCGCGGATCAGCCGAACCGGCCGGTGATGTAGTTCTCGGTCCGCTCGTCGCTCGGCGCCGAGAAGATCTTCGACGTCTGATCGTACTCGACCAGCGTGCCGGTGCGGCGGTCGTTCTTGGAGTCGACCTCGGTCGTGAAGAACGCCGTGCGGTCGCTGCAGCGCGCCGCCTGCTGCATGTTGTGGGTCACGATCACGATCGTGAACCGGCTCTTGAGCTCGCGCATCAGCTCCTCGATGCGCGCGGTGGCGATCGGATCGAGCGCGCTGCACGGCTCGTCCATCAGTACGACCTCGGGCTCGACCGCCACGGTGCGGGCGATGCAGAGCCGCTGCTGCTGGCCACCCGACATGCCGAGCGCCGAGTTCTTGAGCCGATCCTTGACCTCGTCCCACAGCGCCGCCGAGCGCAGCGACTTCTCGACGATGACGTCGAGATCCGCCTTGCCGGAGATGCCGTTTACGCGGGGGCCGAACGCGATGTTGTCGTAGATGCTCTTGGGAAACGGGTTCGGCTTCTGGAACACCATGCCGATCCGCCGGCGGACCTCGGTCGCCGAGACCTCGGGCGCGTAGAGGTCGACGCCGTGGTAGCGGACCTTGCCCGCGACGCGGGCGCCCGGGATCACGTCGTGCATCCGGTTGAGCGAGCGCAGCACCGTGGTCTTGCCGCAGCCCGACGGGCCGATGAACGCCGTGATCTGGTTGGCCTGGATCTTCAGCGTCACACCGCGCACCGCGCGGAACGTGCCGTAGAAGACCTCGACGTTCTCGCAGTCGAACACCACCGGCGTGTCGGGCACCTGCGCGGCCGCCTTGCGGTCGACGAGGATGCGCTGGCCTTGCGGCGGCGGGCGTGGGGGCTCGACGGTGGCGATCATGGAATCCTCCTCGGACACGATTACCTCTTGAGCGCCAGCCGCGCCGTGAACGTCCGGGCGACCAGCGTGACGATGAAGGTGAGTAGCACGAGCGTCAACGCCGCCGCCCACGCACGCTCCTGCGCCGCCGGGAATGACGAGTTCGCGTTGCCGAAGATCTGCACCGACAGGGCGGTGTTGGCTTCGCTGAACAGATGCGGATTGTAGGCCGTCGCGGCGCCGACGGCGAACAGCAGCGGCGCCGTCTCCCCTGCGGCGCGCGCGATCGCGAGCAGCGAGCCCGACACGATCCCCGGCAACGCGGCGGGCAGCACCACCGTCAGGATGGTCCGGCTCTTGGTCGTGCCGAGCGCGTACGCCGCCTCGCGCAGCTGGGGTGGCACGAGCTTGAGCATCTGCTCGGTCGACCCGATCACGACCGGCAGCATCAAGCACGCCAGCGCCAGCGCGCCGCCAAAGGCAGAATAGCCGAACGCGAGCGTCCAGGTGAGATAGACGAAGAGCCCCATCACGACCGAGGGCACGCCGGTCATCACGGTCGACATGAAGCGCACCAGGCGGGCGAACGTCCCGGACTGGCCGTACTCGTGGAGGTAGACCGCGCCGAGGATGCCGAGCGGCACGGCGATCACCGTGGCGCCGCCGGTCACCAGCAGCGTCCCGAGGATCGCCGGGCCCATGCCCGGGCCGGGGCGGCGCGAGACCACCGGGATGGCCTCGGTGAAGAACGCGGGGAACTGCGCGAACGTCATGACGATCCCGCGCGACACGACCGACCACAGCACCGCGATCAGCGGGATCGCGACGAGCACGACGGCGCCGCCCATGGCCGTCATCAAGATCGTGTTCTTGGTGGCGCGCCACGACGGCCTGGCGCGCAGATCGGGTGGATTGGTGATGCTGCTGGCGGTCATGCGCCTCGGCTCCGCTTCATCGAGCGCTGGACGATGCTGGTCGCCAGCAAGTTGACGCCGATCGTGATGACGAACAGCGTCACCGCGAGCGCGATCAGCGCGGCCTTGTGCGGCTGGTCGGCCTCGCCCCACTCGTTGGCGATCACCGCAGGCATCGAGTTGCCGGGCGCGAACGGGTTCATGGTGATCTGACCTATCGCCGAGCCGATCACCAGCGCGGCGGCGATCGTCTCGCCCATCGCGCGCCCGAGGCCCAGCATCACCGCGCCGACCAGGCCGCCCTTGCTGTGCGGCAGCACCGACGCGTTGATCATCTCCCAGCGGGTGGCGCCCAGCGCGAGCGCGGCCTCCTTCTCGGAGGCGGGGGTGGTCTCGATCACCTCGCGCGACAGCGACGTGATGATCGGGACGATCATGACCGCGAGGATGATGCCGGCGGTCAGAAACGACCGGCCGAGACCGAAGTGGTTGGCGAGCACGAGCACGCCCCACAGGCCGAACACCACCGAGGGCACCACCGCGAGCAGGTCCATCAGGTAGACCATCGGCGTCTTCAGCCACGGCGGGGCGACCTGGGTGACGAACAGCGCGACACCGAGGCTGATCGGCACCGCGATCACGATCGCGATCGCGGCGGTATACAGCGTGCCCCAGATGAACGGGAGCGCGCCGAAGATGCCCTCGGCCGCCGACCACCGGGTCGACGAGAAGAACTCGGTTCCGAACGCCGGCCACGCGCGTCGGGTCATCGTGATCGCGATCATGCCGAGCACGAGCAACACGACCCCAGCCGCGGCGACCGCCAGCACGCTGAACGCGCGGTCGGCGTACTGCTTGTGGCCGCGGAGCTCGGACAGCTGCATCACTGCACCTGGATCTTGTCGAGCTGCGCGACCGCCTTGTCGGCGAGGCTCTTGGGCAGCGCGGCGAAGTCGAGCGGCTTGAGCTGCGCCTGGCCGTCGGTCACCAGGTACTTGATGTAGGACTTGAGCGCCGCGCCCTTGGTCGGGTTGGTCTGCTTGGCGTAGACGATCACCCAGCTCTGGTAGGTGATCGGATAGGCCGCGTCACCCTTGGGATCGAGCGCGCTGAACAGCAGGTTGTCCTTGACGTCGATGCCGTCGCCCGCGGCGGACGCCGAGTCGGTGGTGGGCTCGACGAACTTGCCGGCCTGGTTCTTGACCTGTGCGTACTTGAGGCCCGACGCCTTGGCGTCCGACAGGTCGACGTAGCCGATCGCGCCCTTGGTGCTCTTCACGATCTGGGCGACGCCGGCGTTGCCGTTGCCGGCCTGGGTTTCAGCCGGCCACTCGACGGTCGAGCCGCTCTTGAGCTTCCACGCGTCCTTGGCGGCCTTGTCGAGGTACTTGGTGAAGTTGTCGGTCGTGCCCGAGCCGTCCGAGCGGTGCGCGACGACGATCTCGGCGTCCGGCAGCTTGGCGTCGGGGTTGTCCGCCGCGATCTCCTTGTCGTTCCACTTCTTGATGTCGCGCTGGAAGATCTTGGCGACGGTGGTGGGCGACAGCTGGAGCTTGTCGACGCCGTCGAGGTTGTACGACAGCGTGATCGCGCCGAGCAGGACGGGGAAGTACAGGACGTCGCCGCCCTTGTTCTTGGCGAGGTCGGCGTCCTTGTACGGCGAGTCGGCGCCCGCGAAGTCGACGACCTGGTCGGCGAGGTCCTGGCGGCCCTTGCCGGAGCCACCGCCGCCGTAGTTGATCTTGACCGTCGGGTTGGCCTTGGTGAACGCCTCGATCGCGGCCTCCTGGTACGGCTTCTGGAACGTGGAGCCGCTCGCGTTGAGCGACAGCCCTCCACCCGCTGCGGTGGGCTCGGCCGGGGCGGTCTTGTCGTCCTTCGTGGGAGCTACGCTGCTGCCGCCACCCGTGTCGTCCTTCTTCTTGCTGCAGCCGGCGAAGCACAGCAGCGCCAGGCCCGAGACCGCGATCGTCTTCAACATATGTTTGCACCGTAGAGACCATCGGTGACGCAGTTGCGCAGCGCTTGTGACCGGACGGTGACGGACTGCAGATTCTCGGGTAGTTCCGCAGGTGCGGTCGGGCCGGGGCAGCTACGTCAGTTCTGCGGCACGATCGGGCGGTGCCGCACGTCGGTCGCCTTGACCATGTAGACGACCTCCTCGGCGAGGTTCTTGACGTGGTCGCCGACGCGCTCGAGGTAGCGGCACACCGAGGTCAGCGGGAGCACCCGCGTCACGGTCGCCGGGTCGGTGGCGACGTGGGCGATCAGCTCCGCGAACAGGCTCGCGTTGAGCCTGTCGATCTCGGCGTCGGCGGTGATCACCGCGTGCGCGCGGTCGGCGTCCTTGCTGACGAAGCTATCGAGCGCGGCCTGGAGGTTCTTCTGGACCAGCGCGGCGAGCTTGGCCAGGTCGACCCGGGGCTCGAGCGACGGGAGCCGGTTGAGCTCGAGGGCGCGCTTGGCGATGCCGCCGGCGAGGTCGCCGATCCGCTCGAGGTCTACCACGAACTTGAGCGACATCGTGATGAACCGCAGGTCGGATGCGACGGGCTGGCGGGTCGCCAGGATCTGCAGCGCCAGCTCGTCGACGTCGTTCTCGTCGCGGTCGATCTGCGCGTCGTTCTTGATCACGTCGCGCGCGAGGTCGTCGTCCTTGTCGGCCACCGCCTTCATCGCCAGCGCGATCTGGCGCGCGGCGCGTTCGCCCATGGTCGCCAGCCGCTCGCGCAGCGTGCGCAGTTCTTGTTCGAAGTCCTTGCTGGTGTGCGCTGTCATGATGATGCCCCGATGGTGCTCGCCCGTGGCAGGCGAAGCCAGAAGATGCTGCCATGGGGAACGTTTGGCTCGATGCCAACTTCGCCCCCCATGCTCTCGACCAGGTGTTTCACGATCGACAGCCCCAGGCCGGTGCCGCCGGCCTCGCGCGATCGGCTCGGATCGGCGCGGTAGAACCGCTCGAACACGCGCGTCCGGTGCTTGTCGGTGATGCCCGGACCGTCGTCGCGGACCTCGATCCGGACGTCGTCGCCGACGGGTCGGGCCGCGACCCAGACGTTGCCGGCGGGCCGGCCGTACTTGACGCCGTTGTCGATCAGGTTGACCAGGATGTGGTCGAGCGCCTTGGGATCGCCCCGCACGGCCAGCGCGGCGGGGATCTCGACCTGGATCGTCACCTTGCGCTGTGCGGCCTGTGGTTCGACCGCGGTCAGCGCTTGTTCGATCACCGGCTGGACCGGCACCGCCGACATCTCGAGCCGGTACTGGCCGGCATCGAGCCGTGAAAGATCGAGTAGATCAGCCAGGATCCGAGCCAGGCGCTCCGCGTTGCGGTGGAGGCCGTCGATCAGCTTGCCGGCGATCACCGGGTCGTCCTTGGCGCCGGCGATCAGGGTCTCGGCGTTGGCGCGGATCACCGCCACCGGGGTGCGCAGCTCGTGCGAGACGTTGGCCACGAAGTCGCGCCGCACCGTCTCGAGCCGGCGCATCGCCGTGACATCCTCGAGCAGCAGCACCCGGCCGTCGCCGCCCCACTTGCGGGCGGTCCGGATCAGCGCGCGCGGCGTGTTGGGGAGCTGCACCTCGGCGGTGGCCGCGACGTCGCTGTCGATCAGATCGAACAGCTCGGGCACGCGGACGAAGTCGATCAGCGGCTCGCCGACCGGCGAGCTGGTCACCCCGAGCATCTTGCGAGCCGCGTCATTGAGCAGCTCGATCCGGTGCTCACCGTCGACCGCGATCACGCCCTGGGTGAGCCCCTCGGCGACCGCCGCGAGCAGCATCCGCTCGCGGGCCAGGGCGCGGTGGCTCTTGTGCGCATCATCTGCGAGGAAGTTGAACCACTCGGCGAGCTCTCGGACCTCGTCGCCGGCCGGCCCTTCGGTCGACACCCGCCGGCTCGGATCGCGGACCACGTCGCGGGTCCGCTTGACCAGGTCGCGCAGGGTCGCGCGCATCGCCAGCACGGCGGCCATGCCCGCGAGGATCGAGATCGCGAACGCACCGACCGCGACCGGCACCACCTCGGCGGCGGTGGCCCTGGGCAGGACGACGGACGCCGCGATGCCAGCGACGAGCGAGACCAACAGTGCGAGGGTCAAAAGCCGGGCGCGAACGCGTTGGATCAAGCGCTGGCCTCGTCAGGCTGGTCCTTGAACCGGTAGCCGACTCCGCGCAGCGTCTCGATGTACACGCCGGCATCACCCAGCTTCTCGCGCAGCCGCTTGACGTGGGTATCGACCGTACGAGTCGTCACATCTGCTTCAATACCCCACACGTCGCTGAGCAGCGCATCGCGGGTCTGGACCCGGCCGCGGCGCGACAGGAAGGCGTGGAGCAGGCGAAACTCGAGCGCGGTCAGGCCGATCTCGAGATCGTCGACCCAGGCGCGGTGGGCGTCGCGATCGATCTTGAGCCGGCCGAACCGGATCAACGACGGCTCGCCCTCGACGCGGTGGGCCCGCCGCAGCAGCGCGCGGATCCGTAGGATGAGCTCGCGGACACTGTACGGCTTGACCACATAGTCATCGGCGCCGACTTCGAAGCCGACCACGCGGTCGATCTCCTCGCCCTTGGCGGTGCACATGACCACCGGAATGTCGCGGGTGCGGTCACCTTCGCGCAGCTTTCGGCAGATCTCGGTGCCGGAGAGGTCGGGCAGCATGAGATCGAGCACGATCACGTCCGGAAGTGGATCCGCGGTCGCGCTCGCCAGGCCCTGACGGCCACTGTGAGCGATGCGAACCGTGAAGCCCTCCGAGCGCAAGTTGTACTCGAGCGTAGTCGCGAGGTCGACCTCGTCCTCGATAACCAGTACGAGCATGATGGAGCCTTAGCACGCGCGACGTGACGGCGCGGTGACGGTGCGACATCGGCCTGGCAACGACTGGGGAGCGCGGCGCGGGGATCGAGCTCGACAAAACGCGCGCCGTGGAGGTGCGTCGCCGGGAAACTTCCGCTACAACGACAACGAGCTCAGAGAAATTCTGGCCCCACCGAAGTCCAGATTGCGATGAACGTCCGTACACTACATGACACGACAATTTCCAAAAAGACGGCGTGTGAATGTGTGAACGCACGCTGCCAATGTGTATTGTGACGAAGGTTGGCCTCGCAAAGTGATCGATGTGTGGCCGTTCTGTCACAGTCTCGTCACTCTCAATTGTTTAGGTATCCCGCAATGCAGCGACTACTGATTTCGTTATCATCACTTGTCGCGTTGACCGCCACGGTTCACGCGCAGACCGCCCCCGACGCGCAACCCACGACCCCGCCGCCCGACCAGGCTGCAGGTGCGCCGCCGGCGACGGTGGATGCGCCGCCGCCAGCTCCGGCGCCGCCGCCGGCCGCTCCTTCGGATCCGAAGAAGATCGGCGTCGGCAAGGAGACGCCGGGAGCGTTCTTCACGCCGGGCCTCAACCTCCAATTGCAGTTCGTCATGGACGTGCAGAAGAAGCTGGCGACGGCCACCGACGCCGAGACGACCAACACGACCCTGTCGACGTTCAAGGTGCGCCGCCTGGAGATCTCCGGCGGGGGCGAGATCGTCCCCAAGGTGGTGAAGTACCGCTTCATGATCGACCCCGCGCGCGTCCGCGACACGTTCACGACGGTGGCCGCGCTCGACTCGACCGGCAAGCCGGTCGTCGACGCGGCCGGCAAGGCCGTCACGGTTCGCACCTTCGCGACGCCGATCTCGGCGGTGCAGGACGCCTACGTCACGTTCCAGAGCGAGTTCGCGGACGTCGTCGCCGGTCAGTTCAAGACCCCGATCGGCTGGGAAGGCTACCAGGCGTCGTCGAAGATCATCATGGCCGAGCGATCGTTCCTCGATAACACCGAGGGCGGTCAGCGCGACATCGGTGTTCGCATCGAGAAGACGTTCAAGCCGTTCAGCTACGTCGTCGGCGTGGTCAACGGCGCGGGGCAGAACAACTTCGACGCCAACAACTCGAAGGACGCGTTCGCGCGCATCGAGATCTTTCCGATCCCCGGCCTGACGATCGCGGGCGCGACCCTCGATACGGTCGGCTACCGCACCAAGGCGGGCACCAAGGATCGCTGGGAAGGCGACCTGATCTACGATAACGGCCCGTTCCACCTCCAGGGCGAGTTCATCTACAACCGCGACGTCATCTCGGACAACGCCGCCTACCTGAACTCGCAGGGCGGGTACGTCGCGCTTGCGTACAAGTCGCCTCGCCTGGGCACTGGCTCGTACAGCGGCGAGCTGCAGCCGGTCGTCCGCTTCGGCTACTTCGACCCGAACGTCGACCTCAACGTCCAGCCGGCCCGCGCAGGGTTCACGGCGACCCCCTCGGCCCAGGTGTTCCCGGGCACCACCGACGAGCGCTACGACTTCGAGTTCGGTCTCAACTACTATCTCCGCAGCCACGAGGCGAAGATCCAGCTGAGCTACGATCGCCAGCAGTTCGATGACAACAAGGCCAAGCCGGCCATCAGCGAGCTCATCGCCATGACGCAAGTCTGGTTCTGATTCTGAATCGACTGCTTCCAAGCGGCTCGCGAGGCCGCGACTCGTGAGACGGCGGCCTGCGAGGTCGCCGTCGCCATTTCACGGCAGGACGATCGCCGGATCGTCAGGGTGCGCGCGATACAGCAGCACGGTGTTGCCGAGGACCTGGGCGACCTCGCTGCGGGTCTCGCGCGCGACCGCATCGGCGGCGTCGTGGCGATCGAGCTTGGCGGCCTCGCCGACCTTGATCTTCACCAGCTCGTGATCGTCGAGCGCCTGGTCGACCGCGGCCACGAGCCCGGCGTCGATGCCGTCCTTGCCGATCTGCACGATCGCGTTGAGACCATGGCCGAGGCCGCGAAGATGACGTCGTTGCTTACCGCTGAGCACGGCGGTTTGTACCCGAAAACCAACCCGCTGCAGCACGGATCGCGCGCCGACCCCGCCGTGTTCCGGAAGCGCCACGCGTCGAATCGCCAGCCCGACGAGGGGTGAGGGTCCCCCGATCCCTCACGCCCTCGTCCCGCACCCGCCTTGCGCGCTCGTCCCCGCGCACACCGTTCGCCTCCACGCCGGTCGCTCCCTCCACCGCCGCCCACGCCACCCAACCACGCCGTCCGTCGTCTCGCCGCCTGCCCGCGACGTTCCGTTGGCCGCCGCCCGCCGCTGCCGCCCGCCGCCAGCCGCCCGCCGCCCGCTGCCCCGCCGCCGCCCGCTGCCCCGCCGCTGCCGCCCGCCGCCGCTGCCGCCCGCCGCCCGCCGCCCGCCG
>Ga0302323_100001447_pt1 | contig 19235 bp, 29 predicted proteins | sample Fen_T0_3_FD_201950 | JGI IMG/M metagenome (GOLD analysis project Ga0302323, IMG submission 201950) | Peat permafrost microbial communities from Stordalen Mire near Abisko, Sweden - Fen_T0_3 | ecosystem: Environmental > Terrestrial > Soil > Wetlands > Permafrost | place: Sweden: Abisko... | reverse complement strand
CACCGACAACACCCCGACCGTGGGAACCCTCCAGATTACCCCGCAGAAGGCCACCGCCTATCTGTTCGGGTCGTTCGAGGTTCTCTCCGATTCCGATTTCGCTCAGCAGCTCCCGGAGCTGCTCGCGGACGCCAAGGATCGGCTTGAGGAAGGCGCGTTCGCACTCGGTACCGGTCTCGCCGGACAGCCTAAGGGACTCATTCCCGCTGGCACCGTGCTCGCGTCGGCTGCCGGTAACGCGCTGATCGGCCCGCGCGGTGCCGACGTGTACGCGCTCATGGCGGCACTTCCGGCCCGATTCCGTGGGCCGCGTGCTCGCAATGCGTGGGTGGCGAACCTCAACACGATCAATGAACTCCGCAACATTCCGTCATTCGCTGGGTCGTTCAACTCGATCGTCAATGACAATGGCGGCGAGCCGACGATGCTGGGCCGCCCGTTCGTCGAGAGCACGTCCGTTGTCGGGACGTTCGCGAACGCAGCGAAGGTTCTGGCATTCGCGGACATGTCTCAGTATTACATTGTCGACCGGATCGGGATGTCTGTCGTCTATGACCCGATCGTGCTGGGCGCCGGGCAGCTCCCGAGCGGCCAGGGTGCTTGGTATGCGTTCTGGCGCGTAGGCGCGGACGCTGCCGTCCCGACCGCGATTCGCGTCCTTTCCCTGACCACCTGATCGGGGGAATGGCGATGTCTGCACCCACGTCCGGCGGGGCGCGCGGCCCCGCGCACTCCTCGCCCGCCCCGGCGAAGGCGGAGAGCAAGTCCGAGCCCGAGGTCAAGGCGAAGGATTCCGGCGCGCTCGAACGCGCCCAGGAAAAGGCGCCGAACCTCACGGCGGCTTTCGTCGCGAAATACGAAATCGACGACGACGAGCTGGCCGCAATCGCCGATGGGCTCACCCCGCCCCCGCCGTTCGTGAAGGACGGTTCGGATTCCGAGTTGCACCGGACCGATGGCGGATGGATGTCAACCCACAAGGGAATGACGGGCGACGAGCCGGTCAAGTCTTTCGACCCGCGATTCCCTGACGTCGATGTCTGAACCGACATTCACGGGCGAGATTACCGGGACCGCGTCGGCGGTCGTGACGCACGACGGTCCGTGCGGTCCCGGTAATCCGTTCTGCCCGCACTGGGCGGCCCCGCCCGATGACGACACGGGAGGTGTCGGCAATGGCGCACGTGAGTAACTCCGGCGATCCGGGTGCGATTGCCGGGGCGGTCGCTGGCGAGCTGGCGAACCCTACCGGAACGGCCCTGTTCGCGGTCACCGTGGCGGACGTCGCGGACCTGACACCTGCTGCGGTCCTGGCGATTGCCGAGGCGTCCGAGGGCGAGGGCGCCCCCGATTTCGAGAACGCGGGCCAGTCAACCGGGCCGGTGGGGTCATGACGGTAGGGATTGCGCAGGCAACGGCGGTCGCGATTCTCAAGGTTTTCGCGGGCACCGCCTATGCGGCGGTCTCGACGTGCACGGCGAAACTTCACGTAGGCGACCCGGGCGCGGCTGGCACCGCGAATCCCTCGCTCGGGAGTGCCGCCGCTAACGCGGTCGCGTGGACGACTCCCACCACGCCCACCATGAATGCCTCAGCCGTACCCGCGTGGACCAACGGCGGGACGTCGGAAAACATCTCGCACGTGTCGCTATGGAATGGCGCGACATTCCTGCAGTCGATCGCGCTCACCACGCCTCAGGCATGGGTCGGAACGAACACCCTCACCCTGACGGCTCTCAGCCTGAATTACTCGCCGATCGCGGCCTGATCTCACAGCACCTTACGGGGAGGTGATGTCCCATGACCATATATCTGTCGGCGGATTTCACCGGCTCTAACGGCACGTCTGCGGTCGGCGCGGATTGGCTCGCGCGATACGTGACGGCCGGGGCGACGGCCACCCTCCAGAACAACCGACTCCGGCTCGACAACGGCACGGCGACCGAGTACGCCGGGAGTTACCGGCTGTCGTGGAATCACGCCGACGTCACTGACGTCGAAGTCAGCGGCATCGTCAATCTCGACAGCGGCAATGGTGAGACGCACGCCTACGTGTGGCTGCGCGAGCAGGCGGCCGGGGGCACTGACGGCAGTGACGGTTACATGCTCGAATTCACGTCCTCGGGCACGCTTGTCGAAGCGAAGATTGTGCAGTGGGGCGGCACGGGAACCGGGAACGTCGGCACCCCGAAATCCATGACGCTCACCCCGGGCGTGGATTACGGCTTTCGGTTCCAGATTGTGGGTGATCTTCATCAGTGGCGCGTGTGGCCGGCCGCCAATGCCGAACCAGAAATCTGGGACTCCAGCGCCACCGATTCGAGCGCCCCATTTACAAGCGGGCTCGTCACGCTCGTGTCCGGACCGACGGGCGCGGCTGACGGCGTTGTCGTTTTCGATTCCATCGTCATCACGGACGGCGTCGGCGGCCCGATCACCCCGCCGACGCACGGCGTCGTTACCTACGTCTCCACGGGAACGAAAGCGGTCGGCACCGTCGCCAGCGCAACGTCGATCGCCCCCGGCTATCCGACGGGTATCAGCGCGGGTGACCGGCTGGTCCTGATCGTCGGACAGAAACCGACTACGGCGAACGGCGGCACGGTCACCACCCCGAGCGGCTGGACGGCACACGGGATGCTGAAAGGCGCGGGCGGGTTCGGGTCGACGCTGTCCACCACGCAGGGCAACACGAACATTTATGCGTTCACGAAAGACACCGTAGACGGCACGGAATCCGGAACTCTCGCGGTAACCCTCGGCGTGAACTCTGTGGCGTGGGCGGCGATCGTGTGCCTTACCTGCTCCGATGCGCAATGGGAGGGCACCGACCCGGGGGTGACCGGTTCGGACGTCACGGCGGGCGCGGCGGTATCCGTGACACTGTCGTCCGACCCGGGATTCATTGAGGGGGATCTAGCCCTCGGTGCATTCACGGCGGGCACGTCGGCCGTGACGTCCTACTCGCTGGAATCCGTGACCGCTCCCGGCGCCACGTTCGGGCCTGTGACGGAAATCGTCGATGCCCGATCCACCATCGGTAACCGCATCGGCGGTTTCGTCGCGTACGCGGTATGCACGGGCGGCCCGTCCACGGGCCCCGCGACGATGACGGCAACGGCGGCGGGCACGACCACCTATGCGCGCGGCCCCGGTATCGCGCTGCGGTTCCGGCAGACCTACAGCGCGCCGGTTGTCGACGTCCCCGCGACCGGGGCGGGAACCGTCACCGCGCAGGCCACCGCAACGGCTCGGATCGACGTCGCCGTGATCAACCTGAACGGCGCCGCTCCCGGCGCTGTCCACGCGGCCGGGACGACGACGGCCCGGGTCGCCCGGTTCGGCGCTGCCCTCGGCACGAGCGCCACAACGGGAACCGCGCAAGCGGTCACGGGAACCGCTGCCAGCGCTGCCGCGCCCACCGTGGCCACGGGTGCGGCTACTGGCACCGTCGCTCGATCCGGGGCCGCTGGCGGGGCTGCAGTGGCCGCAGGCGTCGCGCTCGCCCAGGTCGGCGCGGCCGGGGCCGGGACCGGCGTCGCTGTGGCCGGAGCGGTCGCGGTCGCGGCGATCGGCGGGGGCGCACCCACCGCCACGGCGAGCGGCCAGGTAGCGGCGGGCTCGGTAGCCGTCGGCCAGGTGGCGGCGCTGGCCAGCGCGAGCGGCGCGGCGGTCGCGGGCGCCGTCGCCCTCGCCCAGGTCGCTCGATACGCGCAGGGCAGCGCCACCGTCACGGCGGGCGCCGTCGCGGCAGGCGTGGCAGCCGCAGGGGGTCCCAGCGCGGGCGCTGTGGTCACTGCAGGGGCCAGCGCTAGCGCCGTGGTCAACCGGACGGGCGCCGCAATCGGGGCGCTTCACGGGGCAGCTACCGCCGTGGGCGTGGTCGCCCGGTTCGCGGTCGCCCTGGCGCATGCGAACGCGGGCAGCTCGGCGACGGCGGCCCTGATCGGCCCGGTTCTCTACGGGACCGCGCTGGCGGACTCCGAGCCGACCACGCGCGGCGTGCCCGGGGCGGCGCACGGCCCCGGGGCCCGGCCCGGCTCGCGCCCGGCGCACAACGGCACCGCCGGGATATCGCCCGGCCCGCAATCGCTGCCCGGGTCGCGCGCGGCGGCGAGCGGTTCGGCTGACGTCGATCTCGCGGCCTACGCGACGAGCGAGGGATGAATCCATGAGCCTCACCGTGGGATCTCAGCGGCGACTCACCTATGACGTGGTGGACGCCAATGGCGCGCCCACGAATCCGGTCACCGCAACCCTGGCGCTCGTCAGTCCGGACGGGGCGCCGGTCGTTCCCGCGCCCGTCATCGTGCTACCGCCGGTCGTGACGGGTCACCTGACGTTCGACTACACCACCGCGCAGGCGGGCCGCTATACCGGTTTCTGGTCCACCACATCCCCCGTGACAACGGGTGCATTCACGTTCAACGTGGCCCCCGCCGAATCCGGCGCGCTCATGTCGATCTCCGAGGCGAAACGGTATCTCAACGAACCGGACGCCGACAGCAGTAACGATCTCGAGATCGGCGAATTTCTGAATGTCGTGACCGGGATTGTCGAGCAATTCGTCGGCCCGGTCATCCCGCGCACCGTCATCGAACGCTGCGAGGGCGGCGGGCGCGGCATCGCCCTGCGCCACGGCCCGGTGATCGAGATTACGTCGGTCAAGCCGTGGACGAACTACGGGGAAACCATCGCGCTCACGGACATCCGGCTAGACCCGATCACGTGGGTTATCGAGCGGCGCAGCGGCATTCCCTTCCGGATGGGGCCGTATGAGGTGACGTTCCTGGCGGGGCGGCAGATCGTGACACCTGCCATTCTCCACGGCGCGAAAGCCGTGCTCGATCACCTCTGGGAAACGCAGCGCGGGTCAAGCATGGTCGGCCCCCGATCGGTGACCGAGGATGACGCGGCGTTCAATTTCCGGGGCACGACGTGGACGCTACCCCGTTCCGTCCTGGAAATTCTGCAGTCCGAGGCGATCGGGGGGCAGATCGGGTGAGCGATTCCACCGCCCTCGACACGATCGCGGCCCTCGTGGCCGTGTGCTCGGCGGGTATGCCAAATGTCTATGTGGTCGACGGACCGGCCGCCGTGAAGACAGCCGCACTCGATCGACTGTTCATCGGGACCAGTGACGACGGAACCGGGATCTCCGCCGAGGGGGACAACCCGGAGGGAATGCTGCCCGGTGTCATCGATAGCGAGACGTTCGGGATTCTCTGCCTCGCCGAATCCGTGACCGGCGGGAACGACATGTCACCGGTCCGGGTGCGCGCGTGGGCGACGCGTACCGCCGTGCGGGCTCTCCTGCGCCCGTCGCCGCAACAGATCGTCCTCGGCGTGCCAGCACTGGCCAGCGCGCGGTTAGGGCCGTGGGCGCTCACCCAGGTTCAGGACAGCCAAGGCGCGTATGCGCGCGTCGTCTTCCGGATCGAGTGCATTGCTCGACCGAGCACCACCTAAAGGAGGTTCGGCAATGACTGACGCACTCGCGGATTGGCAGAAAGCGCAAGAGGCGGAATGGCTCGTGTATGTCGCGGCCGGAGTGATCGAGCTGGACGGCGTGCGGGCATTCAACCCCGGCGATCCGGTCCCGGTCTCGCACGTGACGCGCGGCATCGTCCGCACTGATCAGGTACTCCCGGCGGCCGAGAAAGCAACCGCCGTCGAGCAGGCGGAGCAGGCTCCCCGGAACCTCGCGTTCGAGCCCCCGTCCAGCGTGCCGCGCGGCACCCTCGACCAGCCCGAGCCGGACGCCGCGCCGACGAAGCGCAGCAAGGCGGGGGCGGGCGAGTAATGGCCGTTCTCGTCGTTCAGGCAATCCCCCGGGGTGGACTCGCCCCCGTCTACACCGCCGTAGCGGCGGCCGATCGAGTGCCGCCGGGCAGCGTCTTGCATTACAAGAATGCCAGCGCCAGCGCGGTCACTCTCACCCTGATCGCCACAGACACCGCCGACGGCGATCTCGTCGTTTCCGACCGGGCGATCGTCAGTCTCCCGGCTATCGCGGGAAGCGTTCCGGGAATGGTGTTCGTCCGCGTCCCGAACGCATGGCCCTACGTCGATCCGGCCGACGGGCTCGTCGGCATCACTGCCAGTCCCACGGCGTCCGTAACGGTCGCTGTCCTTTCCGCACCGTAACGGAGAAGAGGCAATCATGGCCGTTCCCACTGGAACAGCTACCCCGCTCGTCCTCACCGATCCGGGGTACCTGTTCTGGGCCCCGCTGCTCACCGCGATCCCCGGCGCAGGCGTGGGCGGCATCGTCGCCGGTTCCGTCTTCACGGACACGTGGGCCGCGCCGTGGGTGAACCTGGGCGCCACGCTGGACGGGTCATCGTTCGAGTATGAGCTGACGGTTCAGCCGATCAGCGTTGCCGAGTTCCTCGACCCGATTCGCTATGTCACCACGGCGCGCGCGTCGAACATCGGTTTCGCTCTCGCGAACTACACCATGGCCAACCTTGCCAAGGCGCTCAACGGGGCCGCGCCGACGGTCGTCTCGGGTACCGGCGCAACGCAGTTGACCCGCGTCCGTCCCCCGATTCCGGGCTCGGAAATCCGAAGCATGATCGGGTGGGAGTCGCTCGATTCCACCGTTCGCATCATCGGCTATCAGGCGTTGTCGTCCGGCAAGGTCACCATGGATTTCAAGAAAGCGCCGAGTTTTACGGGCCTGCCCATGGCGTGGAATCTTGAGGTTCCCGCGTCCGGCATCCCGATCGACTTTTTCGCGGCGGGGGCGGGGCGGGCCGCATGAGCGGACGCCGGTACAACACGCAGGCACCGACCGAGCTGCCCGAGCCGGTCACGTTCGAGCTGGACGGCACGGCATATACGTGCCGGGAACTCACCCCGCTCGAACTGTCCCAGGTCGCCAGGCTCCACGGGCAGGACGCCGAGAGCCCCGAGTCGCTCGCATTCATGGCCGAGTTTTACGAAATGTTGCTTGGCCACGATCAGTATCAGGTCTTTCTCAAGAATACCGCGAGCTTCGGCACCGGTATCGAAACTCTCGTCGAGATTATTCAGGGAGTTTTCGAGGACCTGACCAACCGCCCTACTGGGCGGCCGTCCGACTCCTCGCCTGGGCGGCCGACCACCGAGCCGAAATCAACGGTCGCCTCATCCTCGCGGGTGCCGCGCCGATTGGAGAATCGGCCCGACCTGGCGATGGCGATTCTTGCTGCCGGGCAGGAGGAATCTCAGTAGCCGATACGTGCGACGTCGCTTACGCGCTCATTCTCGACGATCTGAAAGCGCGCGTGTTAACGGATCGCATTGTGGCCGCCGTGATCATCGCGGTAGGCGGTTCGAAAGAAACGACCATGCCTGACATGGATACCGCCACGAGCGAACTCGACGAGTTCCTGGCGAGCGAACCGGAAACCGTGAACGTCGACGATATCGAACTCTTGCGAGCACTCAAGATCCGGAGGTGAGAAACGTGGGAATCCTGGGCGGCACCGGAAAGAACAATTCCGTGGAGCTGGAGCTTACCGACGCGTCGAAGCGGGATCTTGCGCAGATCATCAAGGGGCTGAGGACGCTCGGCGACGGCAAGACGATTCCGAAAGAGCTGCGCAAGACGCTACGCACGGCGGTTAACCCCGTCGTCGCCACGACGAAAGCCACGGCGCGCGGCCTGCCCTCGAAAGGAAAGAAGCTCACGAGGGGCGGGCTACGGCGCAACATCGCGAACGCGACGAGCCTGCAGATTCGCCTGTCCGGCAATCCGTCCGTCGGGGTGCGCGTCGCCCGAAAGAAGCTCGGCACACAGGGTCGCCTCCCTCAGCTCATGAATCGCGGCTCATGGGAACACCCGGTGTACGGAATGAAAGACGTCACGGTCACGCAGACGAGTAAAGCCGGATGGTTCGACGACGTCATGAAAGCGTCGGCCCCGGCCGTCGGGCGACAAGTCGAAGCCTCGATAAAGGCAATGGTAGAGAAGTACGCCGATGAGTGAGAATAGCGTTGTCTGGAATTTCATCGCGAAAGACAAGGCGTCCGCTGTCGCCAATAAGATGGGCGACAATTTCAAGGGCCTGGGCAGCAAGATCGGCCTAGCTCTGGGCGGCGCGGCTGTCGCAGGCGTGGGCCTGCTCTCGGCGTTCCTGGTCAAGGGCGTGAAGGATGCGGCCGACTATCAGACGCTCGCGCTGAAAACGGCGGCGGTCCTCAAGTCGACCGGCGACGTCTCGAACATGAGCGTAGCGGGCGTGCAATCCCTGGCGGCGTCACTCGAATCCATGTCGGGTGTCGACGAGACGTTGATCATCAATGCTGAGAACGTGATGGCAACCTTTACCCGGGTCCGGAACGAAACGGGCAAGGGCAACGACGTCTTTAATCAGGCCACGAAGGCATCGCTTGATATGAGCGTGGCCCTCGGGACCGACCTACAGAGCGCATCCATTCAGGTCGGTAAGGCGCTGAACGATCCGATCAAGGGTGTTACCGCGCTGCGAAAGGTCGGGGTGCAGCTCTCGGACCAGCAGGTGGCGCAGATCAAGACGATGATGGCCGCTGGCGACGTCATGGGGGCTCAGAAAGTCATTCTCGGCGAACTGTCCACCGAGTTCGGCGGAGCCGCTAAGGCGGCGGGCAGTGGCTTTACAGGGTCACTAGCGCGGGCCCGCGATGTGCTGGACGACTTCGGGCGGTCCGTCGGACAGAAGATCCTGCCTTACGTCTCGGCGTTCGTGGCGTGGCTCGCGGACAAGCTCCCGGCCGCCCTGGCGTGGGCGAGCGACGCCGTAGGCGTGTTCATGGCGGCCCTACAGGGTAAGGACCCTACGGGCCCCATGGCCGAGAGCTTCGGAAAGCTGGTCCTCGCGGGCAAGCTCGTGCGGCTCGCGTTCGACGCAATCGTGACGACCGGTAAAACGTTGTTCGGATTCTATGAGAGCCACAAGACGCTCGTGGAATCCCTCGCGGTTGGCCTGCTCGCCATGTACACGGTCTATAAAGTGATTCGCATTGCGACGATCGCATGGGCCGCCGCGCAGGGCATTCTCAACGTCGTTCTCAACGCGAACCCCATCGGCATCATCATTCTACTGATCGCCGGATTCGTGGCAGGCATCATCTACGCCTATCAGCATTCGGAGAAATTCCGGCTGATCGTCTGGGCGGCCTGTCAGATCGCGGTCGCGGGATTCAAGTTGGTTTCCTCGTGGGTCGCGAACATCGTGGGATTCATTCGCGACCGTTGGAACACGCTTTACGCGAACCTCATTGATCCCATCGTGAAAGCCGTGTCGTTCGTTATCGGGCGATTCATTGCGGTCAAGGAAGGCGCAGGCGATGCCGTCCGCGGAGTCGTTTCCTTCTTTATGGGAATGCCCGCAAGAATCAAGAGCGCGCTAGGCAACCTCGGCACTCTCCTGCTACAGGCGGGCCGGGACGCGCTGAACGGCCTGCTCAACGGGGCGAAAGAGATCGCGGGCAATGTCATCGGCTGGGCGGGAAACATCAAGGACAAGATTGTCAACGCCGTGAAACACGCGTTCGGCATGTCCTCCCCGTCGAGAGTGTTCATCGAGCTTGGCAAGAATATGATTCAGGGCCTCGTGAAGGGGCTCATGTCGACGAATCCCACCGACATCGTGAAATCCATTTTCGGCGGGATGCCGCAGGCTCTCAGTCAGATGGTCACCTCCGGCGTGATTCAAGCGGGGCAGCTCTCTCAGAAAGCCATGTCGGCGCTAGGCGGTGCGTGGAACGCGGGTGACAGCGATGTGAAGTTCCCGGGCGGCGTGCCGGGCGGCGTGGCCCGCTGGGCGGGTGTCGCCTCGCAAGCGCTGCAGATGGCGGGGGCGCCGCAGTCATGGCTGTACAGCCTGCTCATGAGAATGAATCGGGAATCGGGCGGCAACCCGTTCGCGGTGAACAACTGGGATAGCAACGCTGCGGCCGGAGATCCCTCGCGTGGCCTTATGCAGACCATTGGATCTACGTTCAACGCTTACGCGGGCGCGCTGCGCGGGAAAGGCATATATGATCCGCTTGCCAATATCTATGCTGCGGTGCGCTACACAATATCGCGTTACGGAAGTGGTCCGGCGGGATGGAACCGGGCCGGTGGATACGATTCCGGCGGATGGCTCATGCCCGGCTGGACTCCGGCATTCAATGGCACCGGTTCGCCGGAGCGGGTGCTAGGTCCGGGCGAGGGCGCAGGCTCCGGCAATGCCGCCGTGATCTTCAATCATTACGGCCCCCTCATCGGCGACGACGTCGATTCATGGATCGTCCAGAAACTCGACCGGCTCAAGCGCCAGGGGCGGGTCGCGTAATGGCTAACGTCACGTACGTCTATTCGATCGACTGGGCCGGGGACGGCACGTTCACGGGCACTGGGGACAACGTCACGGCCCGCATCCTGGCGGATACCCCGGTCACGATCCGATACGGCCGGGACCAGTCACGGGCCCTGGCGCCGATCACCCCCGGGTCGGCGGCGTTCGATCTCGACAACACGAGCCGGGACTACTCGCCCGAGAACACGAGTTCACCTCTCGTCGGCTTGATTGCTCCCGCCCGGGAGTCCCTTATCGTCGCCACGTTCAATTCCGTTTCCTACACTCTGTGGCGGGGGCACCTCGACGAGTTCGACATTGACGGGACCCCGGGGAACCGGCGGCTCAAGGTCACGCACATAGACGTTCTCGCGGACCTTAACGCGTCCACCATCTCTACCGGGATGTATTCGGGCATCCGAACCGGCGACGCTATCGGCCGCATTCTCGACGCGATCGGGTGGAGCGGCGGCCGGGACATCGACCCGGGGACAACGGTCATTCATTGGTGGTGGGAAGAGGGCACGAACGCGTGGGACGCCATTCTCAAGGTGATCCACTCGGAAGGGCCCCCGTCGTTCGTCACCGTTGACGCGACGACCGGCAATTTCGTGTACCGGGACCGGGCGCACAGGCTCACTGACACCGCGTCGAAGGTCGTTCAGACGGTATTCAGAGACAAGGGTGCCGACCCCCGTTTCTCCTGGCCGCTGGGCTATGACGCCGGGTGGCGCGACGTCATCAATTCGGTGTCATTCAATGTCGAGACGCGGTTGCCTACTGATCCGGGCGTGGTGTGGAAATCAGACACCTCGATCGACCTGGGACCGGGCGAAACCCGTAGCGTGATCATGAAGACCGACAGCCCGTTGCTGCGAATGACATTCGTCGTGTGGGCGGGCAGCGGATTCGGGTCGTTCGATGTGGCGTTCAATCGCATCTCGGGCGAGGCTGCGGCGGTCACCTTCACCGAGAACGCGGGCGGCGCGGCCCGGATAGATGCACTGGAGATGCACGGCGTTCTGCTGCCCGTGGCATTCACCACTCAGGTGGTTGTCGAGAACGCGGCCAGCATTGCCAAGTACGGGCGCCGGTCCTATCCGTTCGATGCGCCATGGGCGGACGCGCAAGACGCATTCGCCGTCGCAAACCTCGTGATCATCAAGCGATCCGAGCGGCTGCCGATCGTCAATGTCCGGCTCACGGGGGCTACCGACTCGATCAAGCTGCAGCAATTGACCCGCGATCTCTCGGACCTGGTGACGATCATCGATGCCGAAACCGGGCTGAACGCGAATTTCTATATCGAGCAGATCCAACACTCGATCACCGGAGCCGGGGGGGGTAACCGAAATCTCGAAACCCAGTACGGCTGCGAAAAGGTCGGACCCACCACGGACGATCCGGCCAACGTCTTCACATTCAATGCCGCGACGAACGGCAAGTTCAACACGGGCCGATTCGCACACTGAGAGGGGCGAGACATGGCAACGCTGCTCACCACGCGTGCACGAGCGTGGGTGTACTCGGGTGCCTGGGTTGCCGACTGTCCGGCCGCGTGCGGCAACGTGGAGGCTCTGGGACCCCCTGGCGGGGGCTATCACTGCGGCTACTGCGGCAGGCTCGCTGACGTCGAATGGCCGGACGCGGCGGCCGACATCATGGCCGTTCTGAGTCTCCGCCCGATCCCTCACACCCGGAATTGGTTCCCGCCCAGTCACGATCTCGCCTTGCGCGCCGGGCTCCCGCACGGTCAGAGCGTTGTCGAGCTGCTCGACGAGAACGCGGAACACGGGGTGACCGTGTGAGCTGGACAGCCCCCATGACAGCCGTAGCGGGCGCGGTATTCACTGCGAGCAATTGGAACATTCATCTTCGGGACAACTTGCTGGAGACGGAAGTTGCTAAGGCGTCCGCGTACGGGCAGACGTTCAGCGGGACCGGGCAGAATTCCATCGCGGCCCGGCAGGTGTCGCAGGCGACGAATAGCGGCGTCACGATCCTGAACAACGTTCCCGCCTATAGCGATCTCGCCTCGGTCGGCCCGGTGGTCACCGTGGATACCGGCGTGATGGCGCTGGTCATGTCCTCGTGTCGTTTCGTCTATCAGACGTCCAGCGGTTGGTACGGATACATGTCTTACGCCGTGAGCGGTGCCACGACACGAATTGCTGCCGACGGGGGCGCCGTGGGCTGGCGGTCCACCACATCGGATCAGATGCGAATGACTGGCGTCGATCTGTGCCAAGGGCTGACACCCGGGACGAACACGTTCACCGCGAAATACCGCGCGGACGGCGGGCCCATTCAGTTCCAAGAGCGAACGCTTACCGTGTGGCCATTCTAGGGAGATGAAAAGGCTATGAGCTGGACAGCTCCCATGACGGCAGTGTCAGGGTCCGTCCTCACCGCCGCGCAATGGAATACCCATGTGCGCGACAACTTGCTGGAGACGGCCCCGGCGAAGGCCACGCAATCGTCACAGTTGTTCGTGTCCGCCGGGCCCAACGCGGTGGCCGCGCGGATGCCGTCACAGGCATTCGTGCAGGCGACCGAGAGCACCACATCCAACGCGTTCACCGATCTAGCCACGATCGGCCCTCAGGTCACGGCCGACACGGGGACGACGGCCCTCGTGTTCATCTCGGCAATCCTTGCGCAGACCGCATTCAACTATGCGAACGCGGCTTACGACGTCACCGGTGCCTCGACGCTCCCGGCTAACGCGTCGGCCGGGTTGGGATTCCGTGTCGGTGGCACTAATCAGCAGGTGCGGATGTCGGCGGCTGATCTATGCCAGGGGCTCACGCCGGGCTCGAACACGTTCACCCTGCGCTATGCGTCCAGCGGGACCGGGACAGCTAACGCGGCATTCGCCTATCGCACCATCACGGTCATTCCCTTGTGAGGGGACAGTGTTATGCAACTACTCTACCCCGGTGCGCGATTCCGGCCGCTGGGAACGCAGACCGAGCCGAATATCGGCATTCCGCGGTTGCTGATCTGGCACACCATGGTCGGGTATCTCGGCAGTACCGAAAATATGTTTAAGGCGGCCGGCTACTCCGGCACGGAAAGTCATTTCGGCCTCGGCGGGCGCTATGACCCCGACGGGTTGGACGGCGTGCTCTACCAATGGCAGACGCTCGACCACCAGGCAGACGCGCAGGTGGCAGGCAATGCCTACGCCACGAGCATCGAATGCTCGGACGGCGGGCGCTGGCAAGAGGGATTCTCGGCGGCGCAGATCGAAAGCTCGATTCGGCTGGGCACATGGTGGTGCCAGCAGACCGGTAATCCCGCCACGAAAGCCACGGCGTGGAACGGGCGCGGACTCGGCTATCACAACATGTTCGAGGAATGGAATCCGCAGGCGCATTCGTGCCCGGGGCCCGCCCGCGCCGAACAGCTCGAATCCGTGATCTGGCCTGGCATCCGCGCACGACTCGCAGGAGGGAGCGTCATGGCGACGCTCGACGACGACGACATTCAGAAGATTCAACAGGGCATCCTCTATTACCCGCTGACGATCAAGGGCGAAAAGGTCAATCCGTTGACCCTGCTCACCCGGCTCTATGCGGGCGCAGATGCCGACAATGTGCGGCTCGTGGCGCTGCTCGCGGCGGTCACCGCCGGAGACATCGACGTCAACGCGCTGGCAGACGCGATCGTGGCGAAGCTCCCCGCCGACTCCGGAAACGCGAAAGCCCTGCTCGACGCTCTCGCGGCCCGATTGGACCAGTAAGCCCCTGCACCACAACGCACCACGAAGGAACACCCGATGGTAAAGATCACTGGCACGGGCTCCGACGAGTCCGGAACCGTCTATGACATCGACGTCACCTCACGCGACGTCGTCCCGCCTACGGCGGTAGAGGTCACCCTCTCCCTCGGCGACGTCACCCCCGTCTCACCCCAGGTCGAAGGCATCGCCCTCGGCGCCACTGTGACGGCGTCTCCGACGTCGGCGGCCGGGACCGTGGCACTCACCGGCGGCGGCGTTTCTGAGCCCGTGGCGCTCGTCTCCGGGGCAGCCACGGCCTACGTGAGCCCTACGGCGGGAACCCACACCCTCGGCGCGCACTTCACTCCCACCGATCCGGCCGCGTACGCACCGGCCGACGCGACCGGGGCGAGCTTCACCGTGACGGCGGCGCCGACCGGCGACGTCAACACCGTGACGATCGGGACGAACAGTTACCCGCTCGCCGGGACCAACCCGACCGGCTCTTACCCGGGCGGGCGTGGGGTCAATGAGCTTGTGCGTCTCATGGCGCCGCAGACGATCACCACGACGAATTCCTACGGGGTGGAGGTCACCATCGGCGGCGACGGCAAGGTGTCCGCCGTCAACGACCGGCTCTCCTCGGGCAGCGAAGTCGGGACGACGATCCCCGCGACCGGCTATGTCCTGTCCGGCCACGGCGACGCGGCGTCATACCTGTCCAGCTATGCCACAGTCGGCGCGGCGGTCGTTCTCAGTCTCGGCGACCCGATCGACCCGCCCCCCGTGGGTGGTGGCGGCGGCAAGGTCGCGGCGATGTGGCTCAACTCGTGGGACGGCCCCGCCATGGCGGACTGGCCTACCGACATCCGGGACACCGCAACACACGTCGTGATCGGCATGGCCGACAGCTCGGGATCGGGTACCGGTAACGTCGCGTACGGCGGCGGCGGGCTCGACCGGGCATGCACTGACGCATTCATCGCGGCTGGTGGCGTCGTCGCTATCGGTATCGGCGGCTCGTCGAACAATGACACCATTCGCCTGCTCAACGAGACGCACGCGACACAGATGTTCAATTCCGTGGTGGCCATGGTCGACGCGCACGGGATCAACGGCGTTGACTACGATCTCGAGAATCCCAGCGCGTGGAACGTCGCGTCAATGCTCTCGTGCTCGCAGAAGCTCAAGGCGAAGTACGGCGCGAGTTTCAGTATCGGCCTAACCGCCGGACTGTGGGGAGCGCTGGAGCCGCTGTGGCTGGCGTCCGGCAAGGCGCACTCGGACGCGGGCATCCTCGACTATTTCGCCACCATGAATTACGACTTCCCGGAGGCGGGTAACACGAGTCAACTGCTGTCCGTGCTGGAGAGCGTGTGTTCCCGCGTGTCCGGCGCCGGAATCCCGCTCAGCAAGCTCGTGCAGGGATTCATGTGCCGCGTGGTGGGCGAGTCCTACCCGAATTCCTCGCCGCAGGACGTCGCCCTCTCGGCGTTCGCCTCGAACCTCGACGCACACCCGGAGCTGCTCGGATTCTTCGAATGGGAGTGCCGTCGCGCTGCGGGCAATAACCCTGCCTGGGGTTTCTTCCGGTCCGCATCCGCGCTCGTCCTCGCGTAGGGGCGCGCGATGCAATGGCACAAGGTGTGGAGCGTGGCCCGCAAGGCGGGCGTTGCTGCCCTCGGCGCTCTCGCCGGGGCACTGGCGGTCGGGCTGCTCCCGGACCCGTGGGACAAGGTCGGCGCGGCGATCATCGCGGTAGCGACGTACGCGGGTGTCTACGCGACACCGAACACCCCGTACGTGCCCGATCAGCGGCCCCGTGCGCCGCTGTGAGCCGCTAGCCACGGCTCGCCCGTAGACGAGGGCGGGCACCGCGCGACCCTCTCCCCGTGGGCCAGCGGTGCCCGTCCTCTCACCATGCCGTGATCTGCTGCCACTCCTCGGCGTGCTCGACGCTCGGGCAGTCGATCACCCCGCAGATCGGGCAGCGCCGATCGGCCAACCGCCATTGCCCGTAGAGCCGTCGCCACCATCGCACGATGCGCCACGGGCGGCGTTCCGGGGGCCCTAGTGGCGAGCTGCTCGCGCGCATCACGAACCCTCGGGCCCGGTGATATCGATGGACGTCCCGAGCCACCAGGCGAGCCACATAACACCCGGCGCCCATGCCGCGTCACACATCGTCGCGCCGATGACGAGGGCGACGAGCAGGAGGTGGCCCGCCGGAAAGGGGAGGATGTCCGCCGGACTCACTCTCTGGCCCGTCATCCGGGAAGGGTGGCGGAATCGATGTACCCGAGTTCGAGGCTGAGATAATGGTGCTCGTCGCAGAGATAGGTGGCGAGGTAATCTCGGACGGCGGCATAGTAGACAAGCCATGGCCGGGTGTCTGTTCGGTGACATCCGTACCATTGGCACGGGTGAGTGAGCGCAGCCATTGAAAAGCCACCCCGTTTCCTTACCTTTCGCGTCGGCCCGGGGCTTGATAGGTCCGGGCATGTCCTTTCACGTCGCACGTAATGCGTTCGTGCCCGGCGCGAGCCTGCGCCATGGTGGAGTAACGAACCTGATCTAGAGCCGTCCACTTTCCGGAGCGGTAGACATAGAACACCATCGTTTCGTACGGGTGCGGCGCTATTCCTATCCATACGGTGGAGACGAACCGGCGCCCGACGTGAGAGCGCGCGATGATGCGTTCCGATTTCTCGAACAGCCCGGCCCATTCGAGGATGCCTATCGGGTGGCCGTCCATGTCGCAATACAGCGGCTCATAAACGAAGGCGGGTATCTGAACCTGAAAGGCGTCCGCCCCGTGCATCCATGCATCGTCCTCGGCGCCCGGGTCCTCGGCGAGGGCATCGAAAAGATCCTGCAGAGTCATCGGTTGTGTCGGGATATCCTCAGGATTCACGGTCGGATCACCGGAATACCCGGGGGCGGCGTCGGCACCGCCAGCACCTGCGATTCCGAGTGATAGATACCCTGGGTCAACTCCAGCGCATCCGTCGCGCGGTCAGCCTCTACATACCATGTGCGGGTGACTCGCCAGACTTGCGGCCCGTCGTCGTTGCCCTCGATTGTCATGAGCCCTGCTTGCTGAGCACACAGTCCCGGACAGATATCCCATTTCTGGCCGTCGGAATCCACGTAACACGTGTCCGGAGTGAGCCCTCGGAAACAGATGCCACAGATGAGCCCATACCAACCGATAGGCATATCAGTTCCATTGTTTCACCGCGAACGCGTGCATAGCCTGCTGAGTAGCGCGGGCCTCCTCGCGCAGCGAACGGCCGGGCACGTAGCACGTGCATTGCTGGAGATAGTGACTCATGACCGGGCGCAAGAGGCATTCGACGTGGGCGGGCATTGACGTCACGGTGCGCGATGCCACGTCGAGCACTATATGCATGGCGGACGTCGTCTCTCCCGGTAAGATCGGCTCGTCACATTCTGGGCAATTCAGAGTGACCATTGATGCTCGTCCTTCCGTGGCGGGAGATCCTCCACAAGCCAATCGTTCAGGCGGTCGGCCATTCCCTCCAGCGCAGGCTCCCGGCCCCCGCATTCGTCACACACGAGGAAAGGCCACATAAAGGTCTCGGCGATGCGGTGCGCGTTCATGCCGACCGTAAGCAGTTTCCGGGCGACCGTACGCGTCTCGGTATGTCGAGCTACCGCGCGGCAACGGGGGCACGGATGCAAGAGACTCACGTGCAATTCACGTCGGACGGCGGGACCGGCTCGGACTGCCAGCCTGAATAGTTGACGCGCGCCAGGTCGACAGTCACGCCGGGAAGATCTCGAGTTGCGTTGATTCGGACGTGATTCTCACCGCCGCTCACCGTGGGCACCCGGGACCATTTCCCGGTGACGGCGTCGTGCACGTCCACCCCGCCCCCGCCTTGCGTGGTCCCCGCTCCCGTGTCGTGCAACAGGTCCCACACGTGGCCACGCGCGATGCTGAGGTGAAAGCCGATGGCCGTTGAGCCGTCGGTCCCGCCGACGCACGCGCTCGTGATCACGATGCCTATCGTCTGCTGCGCGCCGTGCCGTTCGCTGGGCGGACCCGAAACGCTGGCGGTCGCGGCGGGCAGGCATGCCAGGGTTGCGGCGAGCGTCGCGGCCCGGGCGAATGTTCTGTTCATGGTTCGATCGCATCCATCCTGATAATCGTGATGAGTTGTTTCGAGCAGGCGGGCGGCAGGGTGTGGGTCGCGTCGGTGGGCTCGAAATGCTGCGCCACATGTCGAAGCATCTCGGCAATACCGGGCCGGTCCATTCCCGTAGCGAGGGCGACGTTTACGGTTCCGCCCGGGTGCAGGTCGATACGCAGAATGACAGGTGTGGTCATCCGATCCTCTGTACCTTTCCGCTCTCGAACTGGTCCGCGATGTGCCGGAGTAGGGCGGACACCTGATCGGCGGTTCGCCCCTCTAGTTGCCAGACGCTGAGCGTGCCGTCCTCGTGCACCTCAAGCTGCAGAATGACCGGGGAATTAGACTGATCCACGGCAATATCTTTTCTCGACGAGGGGGGTCCATTCGAGTTCGCATTTATAGCACCCGGGCCCGGCGATCGTTATGAGGTTCTCGCGGTCCATGAGGAATTGCGCGTTCGGATCTTGCGACCGTTCCGGTTCTGTCACCGCCCATGCCGCCGTGACGATCCACAGATGTTTACCGGGGCCCGGATCTTTCGGTTTCCGCCCGGCCGCCGATCGCCCCTCATAGTGGGTGGCGTCCTCGTGCTGATTCATATCGCCACGTCCCGATGAATGGTCGCGCGGGCCAGGGCGGAGGACACCACGCCGTGCGGGTCACCCTGATCCATGGCGATCCGGTAGGAATCAACGGCCGACACGGCATACCCGTGCGATTGCTTGGAATGCTGGGCGACGCCTCGGGCGCCACCCTTCCCGGTCGCCCCGATGACCAGCCCGCAGAATGCACACCGGCTATCCGTGAAAATCAAGTTCATGTCGATCTCGTGGGCGCGGTGGGCGTGTTGCGCCAGGTCGGTGGAACTGTGGAACGGGTCATGGTCACAGCACAGGCATGGATACTGGACGTTGCGGCGGGCGCGGGTGGCGGGCAGCGCGACCCCTGCGAGGTCTAGGGGGGCCTGGCGCGCGTCCTCGGGCGCAGGGTCCGGGGGCTGCTCGTCGGACGTCTCAGCGCGCCGACGAGCGACGGGGCGGC
>Ga0302323_100001446_pt1 | contig 19239 bp, 18 predicted proteins | sample Fen_T0_3_FD_201950 | JGI IMG/M metagenome (GOLD analysis project Ga0302323, IMG submission 201950) | Peat permafrost microbial communities from Stordalen Mire near Abisko, Sweden - Fen_T0_3 | ecosystem: Environmental > Terrestrial > Soil > Wetlands > Permafrost | place: Sweden: Abisko... | reverse complement strand
ACATTCGTTCCGATGAATGGGAAGGGCACGGTGTCGAGTTTGCCATCAAGCATGGCCTTCACGTCATAAACGAGCTCACGCGGGATAGAATTTTGATTGGCAGTCACGCCAACGCCAAGGGCGCTCATTGCCCATTCGACGGCAGGCCAATGCAGCGTCGTGAATCGTGCACCGATGCCAAGCGTGCTTTGTCCGAGCCTCTGTCCCGCCGTTGGGAAAATCGTCGAATCCGGATTTGCTTCCTGTATCAGATTTTTAAGTACGAGAAGGTTCGCGAAACTCGCTGGGAAAGCGACGCCGCCCGCGATTTTAACGCCCTCAGCGAGCGCCTTGAGACCGTCGCCAGACTTGGGCTCAAGTTTCCACGCGCAATCTCCCGTAGCTACATCTTCGAGCAGAGTCCATTTGCCCGCCACGGTTTCAAAACTGCTTTTAGGCCAAATCTTGATACTCGAACCACCAGCTAACTTTCCACTGAGGGTCGGCCAGTCCAGACAGAAGTCGGGGCTAACACATGGATTGTTAGAGATACGTAGGTTATTTTGGAGGAGGAATTGATTTATAGTGCTCATGGGGGGCTTTCTTTCAACACCTCCACCCCGAGATGCGCGAGTGCAAAAAACAAAAACTTATATTAAAAAACCAAACATTTGAAATATCCTCAAAACTAATACGGAGCCACGGGAAGTCCCGCCTAGTAAGAAATCCCTACTCCTCCACTCCTGCAAAAACGAGGGTTGGAAATGGCGGCGCCTACAAACATTACACTAACCTGCTATCCGGCACAAAGACATGCAGGATCTCGAGTAGAAATCATCGCTATCCCCAAGAAACGAACGGATCGCTTGGAATAACAAAGGGCGTGAATCAACCTGCAGCGTCTCGTTCGAGAAGCGCCTTCGCCTGCTCGAGAACTTGCTTGCGCCGTTTCTCAAACTGAGCGGTAGAATCGACAAATTTCTTTTTCTCGTCCTGGAATGAAGTGACTTCGGCTTCCCAAAGGCTGCGTTCCTGAGCAAATTTCGCTCCATCTTTTTTGAGGCGACCTTCCTCAAGCTGGAGTTTGGCTTCGATATCGGCAAGTTCGGCTTCTTTTTTGGCGAAGTTTTTATTGGCGGCTTCGACTTTGGCGAGATCGGCTTTGAGCTTTGCCTGTGAAGATTCCACTTCGGCGCCGATGCGCTCGACCTCGTCCTGTTCGGCTCTCACCTTGGCTTCCATCGCCTTGATTCTGGCTTCGGTTGCGGCGATACGTTCCTGATCGGCCTTCAACTTCTTCTCGGTCTGCGAAATTGAAGCACGCGCTGTTTCGATTTCTTCCTCAACAGAGGCGCGTTCCTTGGCGAATTCGGATTTTTCCTTGGCGATAGAAAGGCGTCCGGAGTGCAGTTCCGCCTCGACCTTGGCCTTGGTCTCGTCCGCAGCTTTCTTCATCGCAGTCTGCTCGGTGGCGAGCCTCTTCTTTTCTACTTCGAGCGAGGCGAGGTGTTCTTCCAGCTCGGCGCGTTCCGTGAGCAGCTTCTGTTCGTTCTTCTTGAGAGCAGCACGTTCAGTGGTGACCGCCATTTCGAGCTCAGCCAATTTAGCCCATTCTTAGCTTTGTCGAGGGCAGACTGAACCTGCGCTTCCTGTTGCTTGAGCTTAGCTTCACGAGAAACCAATGTGGCTTCACGCGCGCCCATCTCGTCCATCTGCTTCTGGATTTCAATCCGCTCCTTGGCGTAGTGCTGCTCGGCTTTCTTAAGAGTTTCGCGTTCGGTAGCGAGCGAAGCTTCCATCTCGGCAAGCGCTTGCTGCTCCTTGTCGGCCTCAGCTTTGGCTTTGGCCAAGATTGCGGAAGCTTCGGTTGTCGCTTTCTCGAGAGTCAATTTCGCCTTGGCTTCCTGATCGCGCAACGCGGTCTCGCGCGCAGCGGCTTCGGTGGCTTGCTTCTTAAGCGCGGCCTGTTCGGCGGCGAGGCGCTGTTCGTTTTGCTTGAGAGCACTGCGCTCCGTGAGGAGAGACTCTTCCATCTCGGCAAGCTTGAGCTGTTCTTTTTCAGCTTCGGCTTTCGCTTTTTTCAACAAGGCATCAGCGTCGGCTTGGGCTTTTTCAAGTGCGGCCTTCGTCCTTGTCTCTTGCTGTTTGACCAGTGCTTCACGCTCCGAAAGCGAAGCTTCCATTGACTCCAACTCGGCGCGTTGTGTAGCAATTTGCTGTTCGGATTTTTTGAGCGAGGCTTTCGCAGTCGTCAGTGCCGCTTCCCCTTCGGCGAGTTTGCGCTGTTCCTGTTCGGCCTCAGAACGGGCTCTCTTCAGCAAGGCCTCTGCCTCGGCTTTCGCAGCATCATATTCTGCTTTCGCCTGTGCGTCACGTTCACGGAGGGCTTTCTCACGAGAGGTCAGCGCAGCTTCGCGCTCAGTGTAAGTGATTGCACTCTTCTTGAAAGTAGCTTGCTCAGAAAGTAGTTTTTGTTCGCCCTGTTTTAGAGCCGCTTTTTCGCTCTCAAGCGTAGCTTCTGCGTCGGCAAAGCGAGCTCGTTCTTTTTCTGCTTCGGCACGAGCTTTCGCGACAAGTGAAGCGGCCTCGGCCTGAGCCTTAGCCATCTGGGCCTTGATTTGATGTTCCTGCTCGCGCAGAGCAGCTTCACGTTCGGCAATAGCGGCAGACTGTTGTTCGGCTTCGGCGCTTTCGACTGCGATTTTTTGTTCGGCCTTTTTGAGCTTCGCTCGATCAGCCGCGATAATGCTTTCGGCTTCGGCCATCGACGCGCGGTCCCGGGCGACTTCTTCGCGGACTTCGGCAACGATGGTTTCCGCTTCGGCCTTTGCTTTTTCAACAGAAGCACGTGCCTGCGCTTCTTTTTCGCGCAAACCTTCCTCACGCTTGTTTACCGCGTCGATCTGAGTCTGAAGTTCGGTACGCTCAGCTGCGAGGCGCTGCTCGGTCTTTTTGAGAGCAGCCTTGTCCGTGGTGAGAGAGGCCTCCATGTCGGCAAGGCGTTGCTGCTCCTGCTCAATTTCTCTTTGGCGGGCATCACCTGCTTTGCGCTTTTGATCAAGTTCCTTGAGTGCACTGGCGAGATTGGCTTGTTCCTGCGCGAGTTGATGTTGCTCGGCGGCGAGGGCGTCGCGCTCTTGTTTGAGAGCTTTGGCTGCAGCGTCTTGTTGCTTTTGCAACGCGCGCAACTCTTCGAGTTTCTTTTCTCCTGCTGCAATCTCCTGACGGGCTTCAGTCAACGCTGCGCTCTCCACGGCGAGTTTGGCTTTTTCCGCTTCCAAACGCTGGCGTTCAACACTGTCGGCAGCCAAACCATCAGCCTTTTTCTTAGCCGAGTTTTGCTTTACCATCGCCTGCTCAGTATCCAGTCTCTCCTGATCCATCAGGAGACGTTCTTGGGCGGCAACTAATGCTTCTTCGCGCTGCTTAAGTTTAGCCTCGTTTTTCTCGAGATCAGCAAAGCGCGCAACATTCTCGGCCACGACGGCACGTTCGGCCTCGAGTGTGGTGACGCGTTGCTCAACCTTCTTGGCTTCTTCAGCAAGCCGGGCGCGTTCGCCAGCTAATGACGCGCGTTCTTTCGCGAGCTCTTCGCGAATCGCATCGCTCTCGATGGCAGTTGGTTTGGCACGTTCTTTACGAGGTGGTCCAGCCTTGCCAGATGGTTCGGGTGCAGCCGTGGCAGACGCACCACCTTGAAAAAATTCTTCAAGTGAACTCCAATCAGCGTTACGAAGGGCCTCGCCGGCGCCATCGCTCTTACCAATAAAATCGGCGATGCGCTTGGTCATGGCCTCGATATCAAGAGGAGGCTGGAAAACGTCCTTCACGCCCAAACGGATACCACGAACCACAGTGGGCAAGTCCAAGCCATCAGCCACAAGAATTACTTTTGCGCGCGGTTGAGCCTTGCGTAATGTCTCAACAAAATCCAAACCATTTGCATCCGACCCACGACAATCCGCCAAGATGACGTCGACTGTTTCTCGGGCCAAGTAATCTTTTACCTGTGACTCCTCGCGCAACGATAGTGCATGAAAAAAAGCCCCGCCAAAGATCAAAGATCTGGCTTGGCGAAGCATGTCGCTGTGCTGAACTAACAGGATTTTGGCGCTCACTTTACTTTCAGTTAATACATTCTGTCACAGGGTGAAATCTATACAACGTCAATCTATCGTAAATCTGGTGAAATTACCTTATATAACTTTCAAGCCAATACTTTTAAAAAATAACTACGACACAAAGACTTTTCCCTTTACAGCAACAGTTGAAGGATTACGCCTCAGGCGGGCGTCTTCTTAAATAAATTTACTACGTATCCCGAACATAATGAGCGCTTCAGACTCTATTAGTTATTTTGTCGAACTGGGTGAATATAATCTTATCATCGCCCGAGCTAACCTCGGCCCTAAACCGCGCACGATCGAGGCCATCAAGGAAGTGTGGATCGGCGACGCCGCCGGCACCGACAGCGCACTCAACGAGATCCGGCCCGCCGGCAGCAGCGCCAAAGCGATTGCCCTGCTCCGTCTGAAAGCTCGTGGCACCTATCTCGCTGACGCTGCCCAAGCAAAAAGTATAACCACACCTGACGCCGTCGAAGCCTTCCTTCGCACCTCGCTCGGCGCCGAAAACACACCAGCCAATTGGGCTTGGTCGAATGTTAACAACGGTCTCGCCCCTCAAGGCGGAGCCCGTTGGATACTCGACGCCGCTCCCTCGACCAACACCGAGGAGACGCTTGGAAAGATTCGCGGATGGACGTTTGAGCTTGTTCGGTGCCAGTCCGCACCGATTACCCTCGCTGGCGCGTTATCCACCGCCGCCAAAAACGATACTGTTCTCCTCCTCGAGGTTTCCGAGCACAGCACCACGTTGATTGCCGTGTCCGGACAAGGCATTACAGGACTTACTTCGGTCCCAGTAGGCCTCGACGAACTAGCTGGCTCTACCCAGACCGCATTGGGCCTAAAGTTCCGCGGTTCAGCCGCGCGATTGATGTTCAACGATTCATACGATTTTGCAGAAGCGGCTTCCGGTATCGCGGAGCCTCTGGTTAATGCCGTACGTGCCGCCTTGCCCAATCTAGGAAGTCCTGCTCCCACCAAACTGGTCTGCGGTGGCATTCTGGCGCGTCAGGCTTGGATCACACAGGCCATCGCCAAGGCGCTCAATCTCACCGTTTTTCCGCTCGACGCAGCAGCGTGGGCGAGCAGCCGTGGAATCGCCTTCGGCCCAGGGCTCGCGCCAGCGGATGTCGCTCCTTCATGGTTAGGCGTTTTGAACGCGGCTGCAGCCCACGAGATCGCCTCGCCTGGTAGCATTCGCGCATGGAATCCCCTTTTATCAAATACTCCTCTTGCGGCTGCGCCGATCATACCGGCCATAATTCAAGAACCGCCTAAACCAGCCACACCGCCGCCAGCGATTATACCGGCTATCATCCAAGAGCCGCCCAAGCCAGCTACGCCTCCGGCAAAACCGGCGATTATCCCGGCTATTATTCAGGAGCCAGCGAAACCTGCCGCACCGGCTAAACCGGCCATCATTCCTGCAATCATTCAGGAACCGGCTAAACCCGCGACACCGCCTCCTGCGAAACCTGCGACTCCGGCTATCCAGCCGAAACCAGCAGTCATTATCACGCCTCCTGCGAAGCCAGTGGAAGCCGCTAAACCTGCGACACCACCAGCCAAACCGGCAGCCCCCGCGGCAGTGATCAAGCCGACAGATGCAAAGCCCGGTGCTCCGGCCACGCCAGCCAAACCAGCGATCGCATCTCCCGCCCCAAGCAAGCCTTCTCCCGCTCCTTCAGCGGTGAAACCCCCGGGCGCCAAACCAGAACCTGCCAAACCAGCTCCTTCCGCCAAACCTGCTCCTGCTCCGGTCGTCGCCGGCTCTAAGCCCGCCACGGCTGCTCCTTTCCCGCCGAAGAATAACAAAACGATGCTGTATGTCGGCATTGCTGCCGCCGTCATCATTGGCGCCGCGGTCTTTTTCTACGTCAATTCTACCAACAACGCTAAGGCCGAGGCAGCCGCTAAAGAAGAGAAGGTCCGTCAAGATAACGAGGCTAAGTTCAAGGCACTGGAACGCGCCCGCCTCGAAGCGGAGGCCAAGGTCAAGCAAGAGCGGGAAGCGAGCGAAAAGGCACAGCAAGAAGCGCTGCTTCAGCTCAAAAAACAACAGGACGACCTTATAAAACAGCAGGCAGCCGAACGCGAAAAATTCCTTTACGGCCGTGGCAATCTCGTAGTGGCCACTGATCCCGTTGGCGCCTCCATCACGGTCGGCGAACTCGGCACGAAATCGTCGCCGCTGACGATGAAAGACATGCGGCTAGGGCCATACACGGTCACGATTTCCCTGCAAGGCTACGACTCCGAAACGCGCACGATCGAGATTAAGGATAAAGAAACCACTGATCTGGGAACTGTCCTGCTCAAACGCCAAGTAGGCGCAATCGAGCTCAGCAGTGAACCCAGCAGTTTGCCCTACGAAATTAAGCCGACCGGTGCTCTGTTCGTGAACCCAAGTGACGTACGCACAGGCCAGACTCCAGCCACACTGACTGGTATACCTGCCGGTTCATATCAGGTCTCTATCACCCGTCCAAATTGGCCAGCTTACTCCACTAACGTCACCGTCGAACGCAACGGCACAGCTCGCGTAAATGGCGAATTTGCAGGTGGTAGCGTGGTGATCAACAGCAATCCTCAGGGTGCCACCGTGCTGCGTGACAACCAACTTCAAGTTGGCACTACCCCGCTCACCCTCAACGGCATTCCCCCAGGTAATGTTAGTTTCACCGTTACGATGCGTGGCTGTGATCCTGTAGTACTCACCGGCAAGCTCGAAGCTGGAAAGACGCTAGATCTCAAAGCCACGATGCTCGATTCCGATCGCGTTATGAAGCTGAGTGAGCTCGATGACCGCCCCGCAGCGATCTCGATGGCAGACCCTGAAGCCCGCGGCGATGATGATTCAGCCATTGTCTCGTGCATCGTCGGCAAAGACGGCATCCCTTACGAACTCAAGATTGAGCAATCCTCGAGTCCAGTCTTTGGCAAAGCTTGTTTGGAAGCCGCGAAAAAATGGCGGTTTAAGCCCGGCGTGGTGCGCGGCAAGCCCGCAAAATGCCGAGTGACCATCCCATTCAAGACCCAGCCCAGATCCGAATAATCTCCTTACCCCAGGGCGGCTGCGGAGCAATCCGCAGCCGCTTTTTTGTGCCTTTATTAAAGGTTTAAGTTCACGTCTGACGTTCGATCACGGAAACGGCTCCATCTTTAAAGATCACCTTAAGGTATTCGTGATCTCTGCGGGCCGAATAATTCATGTAGTAGGGATAATAGAGCGGATCGCACCAATAACGGTGATAAAAGCCTCGGTATAAAATCATACCTCCGTCGGTCTCATAAGTCGTATAACTCCACGACTCACTCATCCCTTCGTTATCCGTTCGAGTGTAGATTTTGTCAGGTTCGCCCAAGGCTAGCTTGACCATCTCGGGAGAGAAGCCGACCGCAACCTTGCCCTCGCGGATGAGCTGCTGATCGTTGGCACTGAGTTTGGAGAAAGCCTCGGGATTTTGGTTAATGCGGTGCTCGGGGGTAGAGCAACCAGCCCAAAAAACCAGAGCCGTGCAGGCAATTAAAGTGGGGATTGTTTTCATAACTTGAATTTATTTAAGAAGCTTGGGCTCGCAAGCGGGATGGCCTTCCACGAAGATAAAGGTCCTTCTGTGAAAACACTTCTGCTCTGGGATATCGACTGCACCTTGATCGACTCCGGTGGCGCCGGCGAGCGCGGTTTGCGCCTCGCGCTTGGAAGCGAATTTGGCGTGCAGGATACATTGGAATGGCTCGAATACTTCGGTCGAACCGACGTATGGATCGCTCGCAGGATCCTGGAACATCATCTGAGCACGGCTACACCGGAAAACATCCAACGTTTTCTCAACGGCTATTTGAGGTCGCTTGCAGAGGAGGTGCATAATCCCCGCGCACGAATCTTGCCTGGTGTGGCCGAGATCGTCACTAAGATTGCCGAACATTCTGACATCGCCCAAGGCCTGCTTACCGGTAATCTCCGGCAAGGCGCTCAGATCAAGCTTGGTCATTTCGGCCTTTGGGATTCGTTCCCGTTTGGTGCGTTTGCGGACGATTCTGAGGACCGAAACGAACTCGGACCTCACGCGCTTCGGCGCGCCAGCGCACATCTTGAGCATGGTTTTGCTGCCGACCGGGTTTTTGTGATCGGCGACACTCCACATGACATCGCCTGTGGCAAGGTCATCGGAGCACGCACCATCGCTGTCGCGACCGGCCGCTATTCCGTTGAAGATCTTCGCTCGCATAAGCCAACGGCGATAATGGAAAACTTCGGGGACGCCGAAACGTTTTTATCTCTTCTGACTTGATCGGCAAATGACTTCGGGGCTCAGCGACGGGTACTCGTTTCCAGCGCAGCCACGCGACCGCCGGAGAAAATGACGCGCAACTTGTCATCGGATCGGTCGCCAGTGCCGACAGCGACACCACTGCCGACCATCGTACCACCTCCCCCGCCTATGACGCCGAGGCCGATGCTAAACGAAGGCTTGTGGCTCACGTAGGCCCAAATGTCTGTCGTGCCATTCGCAGTCGTGCGGGTATATCGGCGATCGGGTTCGCCCAGAGCCATGAGAACTAAGTCCGGCGTATAACCAACATCGACTTGCCCAGCGCGAATCTTCGCTTGCACGGCCGGAGGCGCAGCATCGAAAGCGGCCTGATGGCCTTTGATACGGGAATCCGTTGTCGAGCAACCGGTCAGAACGAGTAAAAACGCGGACAACACCGCGGAGAAGCATGGGACGTAGGGTTTCATAAGAAAGGAGCTGATTTTGTTTGCTGACGAGGGGCTTGCACTACCATACCGACAGCCCGACATTTTACGAGTTCACAGCATGAAGACATACACGATCGCAATTGGGTCCGACCACGCCGGATTTAAATATAAAGAAAGCATCAAAACCATGCTTCTCGCTGAAGGCCATACCGTGCGCGATTTTGGCACTTACAGCGACGCGGCCTGCGATTATCCCGACTTCATCCGGCCGACAGCTGAGGCGGTCGCTCGCGGTGAATTTGAACGAGGCATCGTACTCGGCGGCTCGGGCAACGGTGAAGCGATCGTCGCCAACCGCGTCAAAGGCGTCCGCTGCGGCCTTTGCTGGAACGAACAGGTTGCCATCTGGAACCGTTCCCATAATGATGGCAACGTGCTCTCAATCGGCGAACGCACGGTCACGGAGGCCGAAGCCTTGAAGATTGTGAAGACGTGGCTCGCCACCGAATTTGAGGGCGGCCGCCACCTGGCCCGCATCAAGAAAATCGACGGCTAGTTGTCTCGGGCGCAAGCGCTGTGTAGTTTGACATCAAACTATCGACCGATAGCTTGAGTCAATGCCAACTCATTACCAAGGACCGCAGGCTGAGATCGCGGCCTTGGATGCCTACATAAAACTGATGCGGGCCACTGAGTCGGTTACGTCGCGGGTGCATGAAACTTTGCCCGCCGATCTTACGGTTACGCAATTCGCCGTGCTGGAAACGTTATTTCATCTCGGGCCACTTTGCCAAAGGCAGCTCGCCACCAAACTACTCAAAAGCACGGGAAACCTGACGCTCGTCATCGCTAACCTCGAAAAAGCCGGTCTCATCAAACGTGAACGCCAGCCCAACGATCTTCGTTTCATCTCAATCAGCCTTGCACCGCGAGGGCGCAGTCTTATCGCGAAGCTTTTCCCCAAGATCGCTGCACGAATCACAGCAGAGTTCGCTGTCCTAGCACCGGAAGAAAAAACCGAGCTCTGTCGCTTATCGAAAAAACTCGGTTTGCAACAAGCAGCGCGTTAACCTGCTACGTTCAAACCCATGCCCCGCTATCTCCTCAAAGTCGGCGACAAAACGAGTGGCCCTCACAGCGAAATCGCACTCCAAGAAATGGCCTCCATTCGGGCCTTCGATGCGGACGCGCTCCTCGCCGCAGAGCTGACTGAGGATTGGAAAGCAGTGCGCGATATTCCGGAGTTGCACGCGTTCCTTTTCCCTCCACGCAAGGCGATTCCGCTCAAGGCCAAAGCCATCGAAGTCATTCCCCAGGGAAACAACGAACCTGTCTCTGTCGACCAAATACTCAGTGAAAACCTGGCGGCCGAAGCCCTGCTTCCACGCAAGCCTCTACGCCGCTTCCCTAATCGTCGGCGACGCGATTTCCTTTTCTCGTTGGTTTTGATCGATGGCGCAATCGGCGCCGCGTACTATTATTTGCCACGTTCACAGGAAATCGAGATTGCAGCAGCCTCGGTCGCAGCACTCGCGACCGCTGGACTCTACTGGTTGTTCTACCAGATTATGGACCGCTACTGAAAAGTCAGTTATGCGTATTACTTGGTTCGGCCATTCCTGTTTTTTGCTTGAGACCGGCACGCATCGGCTGCTCTTCGATCCTTGGCTCGACAGTAACCCGAGCTCACCCGTCCGCGCGGCGGAAGTGCGTTGCGATTTCATCTTTTGCAGTCACGCACACGAGGACCATACCGCTGACGCCCTTGAAATTTCGCGCCTAAACAAAGCGCCTAAACAAAGCGCCTATCATCGCGCCGTATGAACTCGCTCGCTACTTCGCCGCGCAGGGCGCGACGACCTTCGACCCGATGCAAGGCGGCAACGTCCCTCTACCCTTCGGTCATATCAAACTCACGCCTGCCCTTCACAGCTCGGAACTCGAACAGGGCAATGACCACAGCCTTCCGCTGGGCACACCCGGCGGTTTCGTTGTTTTTACCGGCGGTAAAAAGGTTTACCACGCCGGCGATACGGCGCTGTTTTCCGTTATGAAGCTGATTGGCCGTGGTGGCCTCGATCTCGCCATGTTGCCGATCGGCGATTGGTACACGATGGGGATTGACGATGCAGTTGATGCACTTGACCTGCTCACGCCAAAGCTCGCTCTGCCGATGCATTACAACACTTTCGATAACATCCGCGTCGATCCGCAGGCCTTCGCCGCCCGCGCCTTCGCCCGAGGACACGTTGTGCAAGTGCTTGAACCCGGCGGAACACTGGAATTTTAACGAAAATCCAGAATTTCGCCGATCTAGTAGCCAAATCTCTCGCTTGCGCACCCCGCGCCGCCCGCTCAATTTCTTTGCGGACATGGCTTTCCCAAAACCACCCGCCATCCTCGATCAGCACGATCTTCGTGCCGCCGAGCTCGCCCAGAATTCCGCCACCGCCCTCTTGCGCATCTACGCGTGGATGCAGCTCTCGCGTGTGGCCGACAACCGTATCCTCGAACTCTTTCGCCAGGGCCTGATCAAAGGCACCGTCACCGGCGGTCAGGGCAACGAGGGTCTGATCATCCCGCTCGCATTGCTCGCCGACAAAGCAATCGACGTCGTCAGCTTCACGCACCGCGACCTTGGAGGCCACCTCATCTGGGGCGGCCATCTCTGCGAGCATCTCAACCAATACTTTGCCAACGCCCACAGCCCCACCAAGGCCCGCGAAGGTAACATCCACCACGGCGATCCGAAAAACCGTTCGCTGCCGATGATCAGTCATCTCGGCTCGATGCTCTCCAACGTTGCTGGCTGCACTGATTCGCAACGCCGCCTCGGCCACCACGCTGTCGGTTTCGCCTTGTTCGGTGATGGCGGTTCCAGCACTGGTGACATCCACGAATCACTCAATCTCGCGTCGCTGCTCAACCTGCCCGTTGTTTTTGTTATCGAAAACAATCGCTTCGCCTACTCGACCCCTGCCAGCGAACAATTCTCTAACGTAGAACTCTGGCAACGCGCAGCGGCTTACGGCATCGAGGGAATTGCCGTGGACGGCACTGATATCCCCGCCACGGCCAAAACACTCGCCACCGCCATCGAAAAAGTCCGCACCACCTCACGCCCCATGCTGATCGAGGCCCACGTCCTGCGCATGCGCGGACATGCGGCTTACGACACTTGCGACTATCTTAAGCCCGGCGAACTCGACGCGATTGTGGCACGTGATCCGCTGCCAAAATTCCGCGCACAACTCGTCGCCGCCGGCCAGACCAAGGTGCTCGATTCACTCGACGCTGAGCTTTCGGAATTTCTCGAAGCCTGCGTGAAAATCGCGCTCGCCGTTCCACGCCCCAGCCCAGACGGCATGGAGCAGGACTTGTTCGCTCCGGCCTCCGCACCCATTGACTGGAAGCCTACGCCCGCGACGGCCGAACCACTCAATTCCGCTCAAGCGCTCAATCTCGCACTTCGCAAGATTCTCACCGAACGCCCCGAATCGCTCGTACTCGGTCAGGACATCGCCACCTACGGCGGTGCCTTCAAGGTGACTGAAGGTCTATACAAGGACTTCGGCCGTAGTCGGGTTCTCAATACACCGCTCGCGGAGAGCGCCTGCACGGGCTACGCCATCGGACTCGCCCTCAACGGCCACCGTCCGATCGAAGAGTTTCAGTTCGCCGATTTTTCCACTGAAGCCGTTACACAAATCACGCAAAACGCCGCCACCTACCACTTCCGCTCCGGCGCAGCGGTGCCGCTCGTCCTTCGGTTGCCCTGCGGCGGCGGGCTCACCTTCGGTTCGTTTCATTCTCAGGAATTGGAATCGTTTTTCCTCTCCATGCCTGGCATCAAGGCGCTCTATCCGAGCACGCCGCAAGATGCCTTCAACGCAATGCTGGCCGCCTACGAAGACAACAACCCCGTGCTGCTCTTCGAGCACAAAGGCCTGTATCGCCGCGGCAAACGCCCCGTCGCGTGGGATCCCAACTACCGCGACGTCTGGCAGCCCCGTCACGTGCGCGCCGGCGATTTCGCGACGGTGATTACTTACGGCGAAATGGTTCACCTGGCCGAGGAAGCTTGTGAGTATTTGACAAGCGAATACGAAAAGACCTTCGACCTGATCGACCTGCGCTGCCTCTCACCTTTGCCGCTCGACGTCATCCGAGCGTCTGTTGCGCGCACCCACCGGCTCATCGTGTTGCACGAAGGTCGCCGCACGCACGGCTTCGGCGCCGAACTCGTCTCTCGCCTTACGGAGGAATTGTTCTTCTCGCTCGAAGCTCCGCCGCTCCGCATCGCTTCACTCGATCTACCCGTACCCTTCGCACCCGAGTTGGAGCATGTCTACCGTCCGACTCGCGACAGCATCATCGAACAAATCGCCGCTTGGATGGGCTAAACCGTTTCGCCGTGTTCAAAGCTATAACACCTTCGCAGGCCGACTGGGCAAAAATCGAACTCCTCGCGATGGACGTCGACGGAGTGCTTACGGATGGCCGTGTCACCATTTCGTCCGACGGCACCGAATCGAAACAGTTTTCGATTCTCGACGGCTTCGGCCTCGTGCGTCTGGCTCGCGCCGGCGTGCACGTTGCGTGGATTTCCGGCCGCGCCTCCGGCTCCACGACCGCACGCGCTAACGAATTAAAAATCGCCCACGTCGTTCAAGGCCGCGTCGATAAAGGCGCCGCCTTGCAGGAACTCGCCGCAAAACTCGGCGTCACCGCCGCTCAATGCGCCTACATCGGCGACGACACAATCGATCTTTCCGCCATAAACTGGGCCGGCATCGGCATCGCTGTTCCCAATGGTATGCCAAACGTTCTCGCCGCCGCGCGCCACGTGACCCAGCGCGCCGGAGGATTTGGAGCCGTGCGAGAAGTTTGCGAACAAATCGCCTCCGCCAAGGGTCTCACCTTCGCTCCATGACGTTGCGCATAACCGTTATCCTGCTGCTTGCTCTTACTCCCTTGGTAAGTTTGGCCCAGCCATCGTCGGTTACGGCCAACGCCCCCGTGATCAATTTCAAGCTCCCCGGGCTCAACGATGAAGGCCTCCGCACCAGCCTTCTCCGTGGAAATGAGGCTCGCTACGTCAACGCTTCGCAGATCGATCTGGTTGGCATGCAGTACACGATTTTTGCCGAGGGCAGCCCCACCAAGGTCGACACCACCCTGCTCGCTCCGACGGCGAGTGTTTTCATCATTAACAACAAAATCAAAGTCCACGGCGAAGAAGGCATGCGCCTGATCAACGACGACCTCGACGTGAGCGGTGAAAAATGGACCTATGAACACGCCGGTAAAAACGATCCCAACCCGCGAAAAATTACGATCGAACGCAACGTCCGTGTCGTTTTCCGCCTCGCTGAGATGAAGGATATTTTAAAATGAAACTTCGCCACACCGCTCTACTCACTCTTTTCGCCAGCTTCGCGCTTGCCAGCTCGCTGCGCGCTGACGAACCAGCGCTTCCACCCACGGTTATTACTAGTCAAACGCTCGAGATGACGAGCACCACCGATGGCGCAGAAACTCGGGCCATTTTTACCGGCAACGTCACGGTCACCGGCAACGAAATCAAACTCACCTGCGATCGCCTCGACATCCTCGCTGAGCGTATCGGCGACAAGTCCGCCACGATCGGCAAACTCGACAAATTTAAATCACTCATCGCCACCGGCAAAGTGAATATCATCCAAGGCGACCGCGAGGCCAGCTGCGGCCGTGCCGAAGTATATCCTCGCGACGACAAAATCGTCCTCATGGAAAACCCTGTCGTCGTCGATCACAGCGGCCCGACCGTTGCCACAGGTGATGTTATTGAGATGCTTCGCTACCATCGGCGCGTTACAGGCTCAAACGTCCGCATCACGTTTCCGACATTGAAAAATCTCAGCTACGACAAGAACTCGCCGCCGCCAGCGCCTCCTGTTCCTGCGCCGTCACCCGCTCCGGCTCAGGTCACTCCTGCAAACCCCACGGCAAAATGAGCGACCGACGCGCACCCGCTCCGGCTCCCGCAGTCAATCCGCCACCGCTAACCGCGGAAATCCAAACCAGTGGTTTGGTGAAAACCTACGGCACCCGCAACGTCGTTGCCGGGGTCGACGTCCGCGTCCGCGCCGGCGAAATCGTCGGACTCCTCGGCCCGAACGGCGCCGGTAAAACCACCACGTTTTACATGATTGTCGGCCTCGTGCCCGCCACACACGGCAAGGTCATCATCAACAACCGCGACGCCACCCGTCTGCGCATGCACGAACGCGCGCGCCTCGGCGTCGGCTATCTGCCGCAGGAACCATCGACTTTCCGCAAGCTCACGGTCGAGGAAAACATTCTCGCCATCGTTGAGACGATTAACATCCCGCGGCGCGACCGCGCTGGTCGCGTGCAACGTCATCTCGAGGAACTTAATCTCACACACGTCGCCAAACAAAAAGCCTACACGCTTTCTGGCGGCGAGCGCCGGCGTCTCGAAATTGCCCGCGCACTCGTTACCAGCCCGCAATTTCTTCTGCTCGACGAACCTTTCGCCGGGGTTGACCCCATCTCAGTCGCCGACGTGCAAAAGATGGTTTTAACGCTCAAAGAACGCGGCATCGGAGTCCTCATTACGGACCATAATGTCCGTGAAACCCTCCGTATCGTCGATCGCGCCTACATCATCCGCCAGGGCAAAGTCCTCACCGAAGGCACCGGCGAGTTCCTCATCAACGACCCTCAGGCCCGCAAGTATTACCTCGGCGAAGATTTCAATATGTAAACTCACGCGGTGAGCGCTTGCCAAGCAGGCTCGACCCTGGTGATGATTTCCCTTCCCGCCTAACACCACCCCATGCCGAAAGCTATTCAAGGCATCACCGTAGCCTACTTTTTCGAATCGTACCGTGAGAAGCTCAAGATGGAGCTTGTGACCGGCAACAGCGGTCTGCACCGCATGATCCGCGAGGGCAGCATCAACCGTCCTTCGCTGGCCCTCACCGGCTTCTTCAAGTATTTCGCGAATAAACGTATTCAAGTTTTGGGTGCAGCTGAGATGACTTATTTCAAGATGCTGCCGCAGCCCAAGCAGATCGAAATCATGAACGAAATGGCCGACCGTCAGGTGCCCTGCCTCGTTCTCACCCGTAATTTCAATCCCACGGCCGCGATGCTCGCCGTCGCTCAAGAGCGTAAGCTTCCGGTCCTGCGCACACCGATGATCACGATGAACTTCGTGAACCTCGCCACGTTGTGCATCGATAACGAATTCGCCCCGTCCTCAACCGAGCACGCCACCATGCTCGATATTCGCGGCATCGGCACACTCCTGCGCGGCACCAGCGGCGTTGGCAAAAGCGAATGCGCTCTTGCCCTTATCGAACGCGGCCACTCGCTCGTCGCCGACGACCTCACCGTCATCAAGCTTCTCGACGAACGCGAACTCATCGCCAGCGCCAGACCGCTCAATCGCGGCTACATGGAGTGTCGCGGCATCGGCATCATTAACATTAGCGAGATGTTTGGTGTGAAGAGCATCCGCGTTGATAAACGCATCGACCTCGTCGTTTCCCTCTACGAATGGACTCCCGACGCCGTCGAAGAGCGCACCGGACTGGAAGAAAATTTCTACGAGATTCTCGGCCTGAAGATCCCGCACATCATCCTTTACGTTCGCCCCGGCCGCGACATGGCCCGCCTCGTCGAAGTCGCCGCACTCACCCAGGCTCTGAAAAAGACCGGTCACGACCCCGCGAAAGATTTTAACGACCGTCTCATCGCCTTCATGGCGCAGCAATCCGCCGTTCCGGAGAAAACCATCCGCCTCACCGCGCCCGCCCATTCCGAAGAACGCGAACGCTGAGCCCATCGCGTTTCTCAATTTTCTGAAACTTGCCTCCGAGCGAGTAAATTCCGCTGCTCTTTTCTCCTTTCGAACTCATGCCGAACCAACCCACCCGCACCGACGGACGCCGCCCTGACCAACTCCGCCCGATCACCATCGAGGCTAATTTCGCGCCCTACGCGACCGGCTCCGTCCTAATCGGCTTCGGCAACACCCGCGTCATCTGCGCCGCTACGATCGAACCCAAGGTCCCGACCTGGATGCGCCAGCAAGGCGTCAAAGGCGGCTGGCTCACCGCCGAGTATTCAATGCTCCCCTACAGCACGCTCGACCGCAAACAGCGTGACATCTCCAAAGGCAAACTCGACGGCCGCACCGTAGAAATCCAGCGACTCATCGGTCGCTCGCTTCGCGCCGTCCTCGACCTTCAGAAGCTCGGTGAGAATACGCTCTGGATCGATTGCGACGTGCTTCAAGCCGACGGCGGCACGCGCACTGCGTCGATCACCGGCGCTTACCTCGCCGCGCGCCTCGCCATTCAGAAGCTCCTCGACGCAAAAAAACTCACCGAGAACCCACTCGTCGATTCCATCGCCGCCGTCAGTGTCGGTCTCTTTGAAGGCCACGAGTTGCTCGATCTCGCCTACGTCGAAGATAAAGACGCCGAGGTCGATTCCAACGTGGTCATGACGGGCAAAGGCAATTTCGTTGAAGTTCAAAGCTCCGGCGAAGAAGCCACTTTTACCTACGACCAACTCCAAGGCCTGCTCGCTCTCGCGCAAAAAGGTCTTAAAGAACTTTCCGCTATTCAGACCGCTTTTTTGACCAAGCAACTGCTAGGAACCCTGAAACTCGGATAGTACTTTCCGTTTCTCGGTCTTAAAAAGAGGGCGGACCGCCTACCCCTAAGCGGTCCGCCCATTATTTTCTATATTACCCCATTGTCCCCTCGCTAAGCGGGAGAACGAGGTTAATAAAGCAGGTGGCATGCCAAATAACTAGGCGTGAACAAAATCGAATCGATTTCACTTAACCCACTAGAGCTGTGCGGGTTGCTAATATCAAAGCTTCCGGGGATCACAGGCTAGGCGTGGCAACAAACCCAATAAAGTCTGCCGTACGTGTTTCAACGTCCTACGCAGAGCAACGTTGTCGCTCGCGATCAGTTTCAAGCTCCAGCCGCCGCACTCCCCGCGCAATGCGCTCAGGCCCGCCCACACCCCCTCACAGTGCAACGCGACAATGGCTTCGCGCCAAACAGGCGAATCTTTCAAACGTGGCGAAACGATAACTAGGTTCGCAAAACACGCGCCTTCGCCCGCGCCGGCTAATGATGCCAAGGCCTTCAGCTCAGCGCCGCTCTGATGGAGCCGCTCACGCAAAATCAAATCGCCACCCACGCGCAGTGTTAGTTCCAAGCAAAGTTTGTCCCAAGCCCAGGTTTCGCTTCGCGCCACACGACCCGGCATGAGCAAGTCCGCAAAGAAAATTTCGCCGCCCGCCGCCAGATCGATCTCTGTGCGCTGACGAAATCTCGAACCTCGATGCGGAACCAGCGGCTCCGGCATGAATTCCAGCCAGCCACCCGTCTCAATTACGAAACGCTGTCGGCTCTCCGCCTCGCCCGTTTTCATTTGAAAGATGCGCGTAGCACTCGGGCTCGTAGCCAATACTGCCGCACCCGAACCAACAGAAATCTTCGACTCTAGCCGGTCGCCTTCAAGGATGCCCGCGGTGGGGTTGACCACTTGCACAATCAGCGCATGCCCGTCCCAATAAGGTTTGCTCAGGTGAAACGGCGCCTTGAACGACTGGCGCGCCAAAAATGTTTGCCCGTCGTCGCGCGCCTCGGCTCGCAGAGAAAGATGTCCGGAGAATGAACTCATCGCACTCCAGCAATTCTTAACCATGGAACACGCGGGGTATGCAGAGGGAAAAGAAAAACGCTCCAGCCGATTCGAGAGAGAACATTCCTCTTCGAAACTCTGTGCTCTCCGCGTTCTAGGCGGTTCATTTGCTGCCTCCCTTTCCGAACAGCACCTCGCGCTCAATCCACGCGACAACCGCATCGAGGTTATGCTCGCGTTTTAGATCACAGAAAATAAACGGACGAACGCCACGCTGGGCTTTCGCGTCGCGCTCCATCACCGACAAATCCGCGCCGACATACGGCGCGAGATCGATTTTGTTGATAATGAGTAGATCGCTAAATTTTATTGCTGGACCTCCCTTGCGCGGCATCTTCTCGCCCTCGGCTACGTCGAGCACGTAGATAAATGCGTCGACCAGTTCCGGCGAAAACGTCGCGGTGAGATTATCGCCGCCGCTCTCGACTAAGACGAGTTGTAGATCGGGAAACTTCACCTCCAAGCTGCGCACCGCTTGTTCGTTCATCGTCGTGTCGTCGCGGATCGCCGTGTGCGGGCACCCGCCCGTCTCCACTCCGAGGATACGCTCAGCTGCCAGCGCCTGCGCTTCTTTTAGAAACCTCGCGTCCTCTTGCGTATAGATATCATTTGTTACGACACCGAGACTGTAGCGTTCGCGCAGTCGTTGGCAGAGCTTGAGGCACAGCATCGTTTTACCTGAGCCCACCG
>Ga0302323_100001444_pt1 | contig 19255 bp, 14 predicted proteins | sample Fen_T0_3_FD_201950 | JGI IMG/M metagenome (GOLD analysis project Ga0302323, IMG submission 201950) | Peat permafrost microbial communities from Stordalen Mire near Abisko, Sweden - Fen_T0_3 | ecosystem: Environmental > Terrestrial > Soil > Wetlands > Permafrost | place: Sweden: Abisko... | reverse complement strand
ACTGGCCGTTCACTTCTTCGGCCTGCTGGGCCCGCAGGGCCCGCTGCCGCTGCACCTGACCGAATACGTGCGCGAGCGCCTGCACCAGCGCAGCGACCCGACGCTGCAGCGTTTCCTGGATGTTTTCCACCACCGGCTGCTGTCCTTGTTCTACCGCGCCTGGGCCCAGTCCCAGCCCTGCGTTCAGCTGGACCGCCCGGCCGACGACCGCTTCGCCACTTGGCTGGGCGCCGGCACCGGGCTGCACGAAGGCATCCGCCCGCAGGACAGCTTGCCGCACCACGCGCGGCTGTTCCACGCCGGCCTGCTGGGCGCAACCAACCGCTCGCCCGAAGGGCTCGTGAAGATCCTGCGGCAGCAGTTCGGCGTGCCGGCGCGCATCGAGCAGCACGTGCCGCACTGGCTGCCGATGGCACCGGGCGAACGTAGCCGGCTGGGTCACGCGCGCAACCGCGGGGAGCGCGTCGGCGCGGTGCCGGCTACGCTGGGCCGCAATGCGAACGCCGGCCACCAGGTCTGGGACCGGCAGTTCAAGTTCCGCGTGGTACTGGGGCCGCTGACGCTGGCGCAGTACCAGGGATTCCTGCCCGGCGGCCCCGCCTGGCGGCCCTTGGTGGACTGGGTGCGCGAATACGCCGGCCTGCACCTGCTGTGGGACCTGCAACTCATGCTGCAGCCGTGCGCGATGCCGGCGCCGCGGCTGGACCAGCGGCTGCGCCTGGGCCTGAGCAGCTGGATCGGCCGCGCCGGCCCTTCGGCGCGGACGGCGTTGCGCTTGCGACCCCAAACCTCATTCGTTGCCAAAGCCCACGGAGGCCTTTCATGACCGAGATTTCCCGCGTCGCGTTGTTCGGCAAGCTCAACCCCCTGGCTTACAAGGCCATCGAAGGCGCCACGGTGTTCTGCAAGTTGCGCGGCAACCCTTTTGTCGAGCTTCAGCACTGGCTCTACCAGATCCTCAATGCGCCGGACTCGGACCTGCATCGCATCGTCAAGCACCACGGCCTGGACACTTCGCAGCTGGCTGCGGACCTGACCGCTGCGCTGGACCGGCTGCCGCGCGGCGCCAGCTCGGTCACAGACCTTTCCAGCTGGGTAGAAAACGCCGTCGAGCGCGGCTGGGTCTACGGCTCGCTGATGTTCGGCGACAGCCAGGTGCGCACCGGCCACCTGGTGATCGGCTTGCTGAAGACGCCTTCCCTGCGCAACGCGCTGCTGTCCATCTCGAAGCAATTCGAGCGCATCAAGGGGGACGACCTGGCCGACAACTTTGCCCGCATCGTCGAAGGCTCGCCCGAGCAGCAGATGCGCGCGACCGATGGCAGCGCCGAGCCCGGCGAGGCCAGCGGCGCGGTGGCACCCGCGGCCATGGGCAAGCAGGAAGCGCTGAAGCGCTACGCGGTGGACCTGACCGAGCGCGCGCGCCGGGGCGAGATCGACCCGGTGGCAGGCCGCGACGAGGAGATCCGTCAGATCGTCGACATCCTGATGCGGCGCCGGCAGAACAACCCCATCCTCACCGGTGAGGCCGGCGTGGGCAAGACCGCGGTGGTCGAAGGCTTTGCGCTGCGCCTGGCGCAGGGCGATGTGCCGCCTCAGCTAAAAGAGGTTTCTCTTTATGCACTCGACATCGGCCTGCTGCAGGCCGGCGCCAGCATGAAGGGCGAGTTCGAGAACCGTCTGCGCTCGGTGATCGACGAGGTGCAGGCCTCGCCGAAACCCATCATCCTCTTCATCGACGAGGCACACACGCTGATCGGCGCCGGCGGCGCTGCCGGCACGGGAGACGCGGCCAACCTGCTCAAGCCCGCGCTGGCCCGCGGCAAGCTGCGCACCATTGCTGCCACTACCTGGGCCGAATACAAGAAGCACATCGAGAAGGACCCGGCACTCACGCGGCGCTTCCAGGTCGTGCAGGTGGGAGAGCCGAGCGAGGAGAAGGCGGTACTGATGCTGCGCGGCGTGGCCAACATCCTGGAGCAGCATCACCGCGTGGCGCTGCTGGACGAGGCCATCGACGCTGCGGTGCGCCTGTCGCACCGCTACATCCCGGCGCGCCAACTGCCCGACAAGGCCGTCAGCCTGCTGGACACCGCCTGCGCCCGCGTGGCCGTAAGCCAGCACGCCACGCCGCCGGCCCTGGAAGACAACCAGCGCCGCATCCAGGCGCTGGAGGTGGAGCAGGCCATCATCGGCCGCGAGGCGGCCATCGGTATCCAGGTGGCCGAGCGCAAGCGCCGCGTGGCCGCTGCGCTGGACGAGGCCCACACCGAGCGCGCCATGCTGGCGGTGCGCTTTGGCAAGGAGAAAGCCGTGGTCGACCGTTTGCTGGCCCTGCGCGCCAAGCTGCGAGAGGACGGCGAAGGCGCACCTGGCGCGGTCGAGCGGCACGCGCTGCTGGCGGAACTGCAAGGCCTGCAAGTGCAGCTCAGCGAGCTGCAGGGCGACGCGCCGCTGATCCTGCCGACGGTCGACGAAGCGGCTGTCGCCAGCGTGGTGCAGGACTGGACCGGCATTCCGGTCGGCCGCATGGTCAAGAACGAGGTGCAGGCGGTGCTGCAACTGGCCGATACGTTGAACCAGCGCGTGGTCGGCCAGCAGCATGCGCTGGAAATGATCGCTCGCCGCATCCAGACCGCGCGTGCCCGGCTGGACAACCCGAACAAACCCATCGGCGTGTTCCTGCTGGCCGGCACCTCCGGCGTGGGCAAGACCGAGACCGCGCTGGCGCTGGCCGAGTCGCTCTACGGCGGCGAGCAGAACGTCATCACCATCAACATGAGCGAGTTCCAGGAGGCCCACACCGTCTCCACGCTCAAAGGTTCGCCGCCTGGCTACGTGGGCTACGGCGAAGGCGGCGTGCTGACCGAAGCCGTGCGACGGCGTCCTTACAGCGTGGTGCTGCTGGACGAGGTGGAGAAGGCCCACCCGGACGTGCACGAACTGTTCTTCCAGGTCTTCGACAAGGGCTGGATGGAAGACGGCGAGGGCCGCTACATCGACTTCAAGAACACCATCATCCTGCTCACGAGCAACGTCGGCAGCGAGCTCATCATGAAGCTCTGCGCCGACCCGGCCCTGATGCCCGAACCCGAAGGCATCGCCAAGGCCTTGCGCGAGCCGCTGCTGAAGGTCTTCCCGGCCGCGCTCCTGGGCCGCGTGGTCACCATCCCTTACTACCCGCTCAGCGAAGCCATGATGGCGCAGATCGTCCATCTGCAACTGGGCCGCATCCAGCGCCGAGTCGAGGAGCATCACGGCGTGCCGTTCACCTTCGATGCGGATGTGGTGAAGCTGGTCATCAGCCGCTGCAGCGAAGTCGAAAGCGGTGGGCGCGTGATCGACGCCATTCTCACCAACACCGTGCTGCCGCGCATCAGCCGCGAATATCTGACACGGCTGTCGCAAGGGCATGCGATCCGGCAGGTGGCGCTGAGCGTCAAGGACGGGGACTTCGCGTACGGCTTCGACTGAATACCGCGACCATCGATCGGACAGCGCAAGGCCGGGAGGGGGCCATCTCGGTGCCGGCCAGCGCTTGGCCGCCCGAGACGGTGCCAGTGACTTTGGTCGCTTTACCCGTCCAGGAGCTGGCGGCTACCTTGTGGCCAAACGCCGTGTCGTTTCCGCCCCGCCATGCCAAGTCCCTGCCTGCTCAAGACCCCGCTCAAACCCGACCTGCTGCGCGTGCGATCGTGCGTCGCACGCGAAGCCTTGAGCGAGCTGGGCGAGACGCAGTTGGTGTTGCTGAGCGAGAAGATGGACATTGCGCCGGACGACTTGCTGGGCAAATCCGTCACGCTCACACTGGCCTTCCGCGACGATGCCAAGCGCCACTTGAACGGCTACGTGGCGCGCTTCTCGCAAGGCGGCTTCGATGGCAAATTCTTCATCTACGAGATGACGCTGCGACCCTGGCTGTGGCTGCTCACGCGCACGGCCGACTGCCGCATCTTCCAGGATCTGACCGTGCCCGACATCGTCAAGGCGGTGTTCCATGACCACCCGGTCGCCAAGCTCGAAGAGAAGCTGTTTCGCAGCTACCGGCCGTGGAGCTATTGCGTCCAATACCGCGAGACCGACTTCAATTTCGTCGCCCGCCTCCTCGAGAGCGAGGGCATCTACTGGTTCTTCGAGCATGCCGAGGGCGAGCACAAGCTGGTGCTGTGCGATTCGGCCAGTGCACACGACGCGGCGCCCGGATGCGGATCCTTGCCGTTCTACGGCAGCGGCGGGCAGGTGCCGCCCTTGCTGGAGCACGTCAGCCAGTGGACGATGGCGCGCAGCGTGACGCCGGGCAAGGTCGTGATCACCGACTACGACTTCGAGCGGCCCTCGACCTCGCTGCTGACCACCCAGTCGCACAGTCGCAGCTATGACCTGTCCGACGGCGAGGTGTTCGACTTCCCTGGCGGCTACATCCAGAGCAGCCATGGCAGCCAGTACGCCGAGGACCGCTTGGACGAGATGCAGGCGCAATACGAAGTCTTCAGCGCCGGGACCAACGCGCAGGGTGTGTGCGCCGGCAGCCTGTTGAAGCTGACCCGCCACCCCCGCGACGACCAGAACGCCCAGTACCTCGTGACCAGCACCCAGTTGCAGGTGCAGCAAGCCTCGAACGAGGCCAGCGACGGCGAGTCGCGACTGGCCTGCGGCTTCGGCGCCATGCCCTCTGCGCAGCAGTTTCGCCCCCCACGCCGCACTCCGAAGCCGCAATTGGCCGGCCCGCAGACGGCAACCGTCACGGGCCCCGGGGGCGAGGAGATCTTCACCGACAAGTACGGCCGCGTGAAGGTTCAATTCCATTGGGACCGTCGCGGGCAGCGCAACGAGAAGAGCTCGTGCTGGGTCAGCGTCGCCTACGCCTGGGCCGGATCAAACTTCGGCGCCATCCAGGTGCCGCGCATCGGCCAGGAAGTCATCGTCGGCTTCCTGGACGGCAACCCGGACTCGCCCATCGTCATCGGCCGCGCCTACAACGCCGAGAACATGCCGCCCTGGGACCTTCCCGCCAACGCCACCCAGAGCGGGATCCTGAGTCGCTCCAGCAAAGGCGGCGGCTACGGCAATGCCAACGCGATCCGCTTTGAAGACAAGGCGGGCGCTGAACAGGTCTGGCTGCATGCCGAGAGGAACCAGGACATCGAGGTCGAGAAAGATGAGACGCACTGGGTCGGCCATGACCGGACGAAGACGGTTGACAACGACGAGAAGGTGCATGTCAAGCACGACCGGACGGAGACGGTGGGCAACAACGAGACGATCACGATCGGGGTGAACCGCACGGAGAAGGTCGGCAGCAACGAGAAGATCAGCATCGGGGCGAATCGCAACGAAGAGGTCGGGGCCAACGAAACCATCGCCATCACGGCCAACCGCAGCGAGACCGTGGGTGGCAACGAGACCATTGCCGTCACCGGAAATCGATCCATCACCGTGAGCGCCAGCGAGACCGCCACCGTGGCACTGCAACGCACGCACACCGTGGGCATCAACGAGACCATCACCGTGGGTGCGGCGCAGGAGGTGACGGTTGGTGCATTGCAGGCCATCACGGTGGGGGCCGCGCAGACGGTGACGGTCGGGGCCGGCCAGACCATCAGCGTGGGCGCCGCCCAGACCACCAGCGTCGGCGCCGGCCGCACGGTCAAGGTCGGGGCTGGCCTCAGCACCCAGGTGGGCGCCGACGAGGCGCGCGCCATCAAAGGTGGCCGTACGACATCCGTCGACAAGGACGACGCCCTGAAGATCACCAAGAACTTGGTGATAGACGCCGGCGAATCCATCTCGTTCAAGACTGGCGACGCCAGCATCACGATGAAGAAGAACGGCACGATCGTGATCAAGGGCAAGGACATCACCCTCCAGGGCTCGGGCAAGATCAACTGCAAGGCCGATGGCGACGTGGTGCTGAAGGGATCGAAAGTCCTGCATAACTGAATCCGTAGCCGCTTTTCATCGACACCAGGAGCCCCGCACCGTGAATCCCAAAGACATACCCGCTGACGTCGCGCGCCGGGGCGACGCGCAAGGCTGGGACGAGCCGCATGGGCCTGAGTCCTTGCTGCATGGCGGCGCATTCGCCCGCGAGCCGAGCGGCGAGGCCAGTCGCGGCTCGATCCAGGGCGTGTTGGTCGGCGAGTTGCTGGCACTCGCCGACGATCGCACCACGCCACTCGTACGTTTTCCCGGCCAGGTCGGAATGGCGGCCGTGCGCGCGCGCAGCGGCGTCGATTTGCATAGCATGCATATCGGCGCTGCGGTGGTGCTGATGTTCGAGCGCGGCGACCCGGCGTTGCCCATCGTGGTGGGCGTGTTGCAGGGCCGCTCGGGCTGGCAGGACGATCACCCGCCTTCGCAAGTCGATGTCGACGCCGATGGCCGACGCATGGTGGTCACCGCGCAGGAGCAACTGGTGCTGCGCTGCGGCAAGGCCAGCATCACGCTGACGCGCGCGGGCAAGGTGCTGCTGGAGGGCAGCTACCTGCTTTGTCGCTCAACCGGGGTCAATCGCATCAAGGGTGGAGCGGTGCAGATCAATTGAATGGGCGCCGGGCAAACGGTATGGAATTCGTCAACGCCACTCGTATGACCGCGGGCTACAACATGGGCATCGAGCCCAGCGGCCGGGAATTGTTGGTGGTGGTCATCAAGGGTACCTTCGTGCTGCCCCAGGCTGGCGAGCCCGTGCGACTGCACGAGGAACAACGACCGCTGATCATGGCGGACACCTTCACTGGCGCTCCCGGCTTCAGCGCGCCGGTGCAGGAGATCGACTTCGCGCCGCGCAAGCCGGCATGCGACGTACTGCTGGTCGGCCACGCGCGTGCGCCGGCGGGTCGCCAGGTCAGCCGACTTCGCGCCGGCCTGCGGGTCGGGGTCATGCAGAAGGTCTTCGACGTGGTGGGCCACCGTACCTGGCAGGTCGGGCTCTCCGGCATCTGCGCCTCCGCGCCCGCGCCCTTCACCGAGATGCCGATCTCCTACGACATCGCATTCGGCGGCGCCGACCGCCACATCGAAGACGCAAGCGAGCACGACGCCTACGCGCTCAACCCGATCGGTCGAGGCTGGCACAAGCATCTGAAGAGCGCGTGGGTGGACGGCCAGCCCTTGCCGAACACCGAAGAGCCCGGCCGGCCGGTCAGCTTCCCGAACGAGCGCTACCAGCCGATGTCACTCGGTCCCCTGGGCCGCGGCTGGCCGCAGCGGGCTCGATTCGCCGGCACCTATGACGACCGATGGTTGGCCGACGTGTTTCCGTTCCTGCCGGCAGATTTCGACGAGCGCTACTACCAGGCCGCGCCCGAAGATCAGCAATTGCCGTTTCCCGAGGGGCCAACCGAAGTGGCGCTCAGTGGCTTCACGGCCGATGGGCCAAGGCAGTTCATGCTGCCGCATTTCGACGCACCGGTGCACGTGTTCACCAAGCGCGGCGATCGCGAGGATCATTCGGCTGTTCTGGATACCATCGTGTTCGAGCCGGACGAGGTGCGGTTCACGATGAGCTGGCGTGTGATGCGGCCGTTGCGGCGCAGCATGCACGAGATCGCGCAGGTTCTGGTGGGCAAGCCGACCCGGCAGTGGTGGTCGAAGCGGGATGCGCACCAGGCGTTGATGCCGGTCGGGCAGGCGTCCTGAAATGTCTGCCCTCTATGTCGAACGTGCTGGCCTGGTCACCAGCGTGGGCCTGGGGCTCGATGCCGCCTGTGCGGCCTTCCGCTGCAAATTGGCGCTCCCCACCGAAAGCCGCCTCCTGTCGATCCGCGATGAATGGGTCAAGGTCCATCGGGTAGTGCTTGCCCCTGAAGGGCGCGGCCTGCCGAAGCTGGCGCGCATGGCGGCGCTGGCCATTGGTGAATCCCTGGAAGCGCTGCCCGATTCGGTGATCGGCGGTATTCCATTGCTGTTGTGCGTTGCGGAACCTGAGCGGCCGGGCCGGATTGACGGCCTGGATTCGCATCTCTTCGATGCCGTGACCGGCTTGCTGGGCATGCGATTCGCAAAAGGGTCTGGCGTTATCGCCGCGGGCCGCGCCGGCCTGGGACGCGCCCTTCAGCAGGCGCGTTCGTTGATGGCCCAAGGTCGCGTCAGCCGAGTGCTCGTTGCCGCGGCCGACAGCTTGCTGGATTGGCCGACCTTGCAATCCCTCGCCGAAGAAGGTCGGCTGCTGGGGGCCGGCAACTCGAACGGCTTCATGCCGGGGGAGGCCGGTGCTGCGTTGTTGCTTGGCAGCGCCGGCAGTCAGCCGGCGCTGCAACTACGGGGTCTGGGTTTCGGCACGGAGCCATCTCCATTGGCGTCGACCACCCCACTTCGTTGCGATGGCCTGGCAACGGCCATTTCGTCTGCGCTGGGCGAAGCGGGCCTTGCGTTCCAGGACCTTGACCTTCGAATGGCGGACCTGTCCGGCGAGCACTACTACTTCAAGGAAGCCGCGCTCGCGGTTTCAAGGATCTTGAGAGCGCACAAGGAGGAACTGGATCTTTGGCATCCTGCAGAGTGCACGGGCGAGACTGGTGCGGCGGCGCCGCTTTGCATGATGGCGTATGCGGACGTGGCGTGCCGTCGCGGCTACTCGCCGGGCCCGCGCGTGCTGCTGCACTTCGGCAACGATGCCGGGCAACGCGTCGCTGCCGTCTTGCAGTACGGGGTGGCCGCATGAGCCCGCGCCGGGCCGGTCCGAAGGGGGATCGCACCGCAGCCGTCAGGCGGAGGGTGGTCCAGTGAGCAACAAGGTGTTTGCCAATGGGATGGAGATCTCGTGCAAGGCCGCGTCGGATGGCAAGTCGATTTGTTCGTTTCCGGATGTCTGCTTCACGCCGCCGCAAACGCCGGCCACGCCGCCCGGAGTTCCGATTCCGTATCCAAACACAGGCTTGGCGACCGATTGCAGCGATGGATCGTCCACGGTCCAGATCTCCAGTGCCGAGGTGATGCTGAAGAACAAATCCTTCTTCAAGAAGAGCTCCGGAGACGAGGCGGGCAGCGCCCCGAAGAAGGGCTTGATCACTAGTTCGATCCAGGGCAAAGTCTATTTCGTGGCCTGGTCCATGGACGTCAAGTTCGAGCAGGAGAACGTGGTTCGTCATCTCGACATGACCACCCACAACCACGCTTGCCCCACGGCGAATGACGGCACGCCCTGGCCACAGATCGTGAGCATGGCGACGGCGGACATCGCAACGAAGCCGCTCGATACCTGCCCCAAGGAATGCGAAACCAAGAAGACCCACCGGACCCGCTACAAGAACTTGCGCAAAGGAACGCCTTCGAGCGCGAGGCAGGGCATGGTCAATCGGCGCACACCCAAGATTTGCGCCGCGTGCAGGGAGCCGGCAGCGACGCTCGCTGCCGACCATATCGTGCCGCTCAAGAAGATCTGCGAGATGCCGGGCTTCGCTTGCCTCCCGAACGAAAAGCAGGAGGAAATCGCCGACATGAAGGACAACTACGATGGTCTTTGCGGCTCGTGCAACTCGTCGAAGCGAGACAGGCTTTGGCACGACTGGAAGCGCGTCAAGGTACGGGATCTGACGCTTCGCGCGCAGATCCGGACGGCGAAGAAGGAAAAGACGGAAGCGGTCGCCAAGAAGATCGCGGAAGAGATTCATGCTACCGCTTGTAAATGAGCTCGACTGACAGAGGAGACATGCAGATGTTTGACGAGGAGGCGATTGCCGATTTCCTGGAACAGGTCGAGGGCGAGGGTGGGGCACGCATTCACCTGCAACTCGAGCACGCACTGCTCGCGTTGCCGAGCGTGCCGGCGGCATGGCAAATCCTCGCCAAGCCAGACGTGAACAGGCACGCGGCTCTGGATGCGCTTTGGGCCGGAGTCAGTGCCAAGTTGCCGGCCACCTTGAAGATGCTCAAGCGCAAGGTCGTTGGGTTTGCGCTTCTCACGACCCGCAGCCGTCAGCCGTCCTTGCTCTACCTATTTGACGAAGGACGCGATTTGATGGCGATGCGCGGGGGCTGGCCTGTCGAAGAATTGCCGACAGTCGGTCATGGGCTCGCGGTCGATCTCGGCGACCTCTACCGCATTCATGACGGTTGGGTGAATATTTTTGGCGGCGAGGGTGGGCCATTGCCCTCCGACGACTGGCGGATCCGTGGGGCGGCGCCGGGGGTCAGAGGATTTCTTGAGGTTTACGCCAATGGCTCGCAGGCTCTTGGTTTTGATCTCGATGAGCAGCCCGCCGGTGCGTATGCCATGGACACTGACGACAACGAGGTGGAGGCCGTTCGTGATTTCTGGGCCGACCTCGACGAACGCCTCGCGGCCGGCCTCCGCGCCTTTCCCGATGCGACTTGAATGCCTGTGGTGAGGTCGCCGCCTTCAGCAGGGGCCGTCATTCCGGCGGTCCAGCCACTCGGCGCTGGCGGGCGGCGCCCGATTCCGCTGGTCGTGCAGCAACACGTCGAGGAGGCTGCGCACTTGCGTCTGGTCCGCACGGTTCTCGTGCGCGCACCGCACGTCGGGTTGCTGCGCTTGGGGCGGTTCGATGAACGGATCGCGGCCCACTTGGACGGCGTCGCGGTGTCGGGCGCGTTCGGCATGACGCTCGCGCAAAGGACATTGGAGCGCGCGGGCAAGGGCGAAGTCTTCATGGTCACGGTACGTGCGCTGGAAGATGCGGATACCCGCCGGCTGGATGCCTTGCTTGCGATCAGCGAGACCGAGTCGGGCTGCCGCGCTGGCTTGCTCTCTGCGTTCGGCTGGGTATCGCCTGGCATTCTCCAAGGGCTTGCCCAGCGCCTGCTCACGTCGCCCTCGGCTTGGCGGCGCGAGGTCGGCTTGACGGCTTGCTTGATGCATGGCGTCGATCCGGGGCCTGCGTTGAAGGCGGCGCTCTCCGTGCCGGACGCCGGTTTGCGGGGCCGTGCGCTGCGTACCGCGGGCCGGATCGCCAGGGTGGACTTGCTGGGACACTGTTTGGCGGCGTTGGTCGATGACGATGCCCGCTGCCGTTATGAAGCCGCTTGCGCGGCGCTGTTGTTGGGTGATCGAGGCGAGTCGGTGTCCGCGATGGCCGCAATGGTCATTTCCGGCGGTCCTTTCAGCCTCGCGGCACTGCGCCTGGTGCTGAAGACAGTTCCTGTCAGGCATGCCCAGGCGATGCTTGCCCAACTGTCCAAGGAGCCCTCTCGGCTGCGCACCCTGATCTGTGGCATCGGCATGGCGGGCGATCCGCAGCTCGTGCCCTGGCTCATTGCCCAGATGGAGGACCTGAAGCTGATGCGCTTGGCGGGCGAGTCGTTTTCCTTCATCACCGGGCTGGACCTGGCCTACCTGGATCTGGAGCGCAAGCCGCCGGAAGGCGTGGACTTCGGGCCGAATGACGACCCGGCGGATGAGAACGTGGAGATGGACCAGGACGACGGCCTGCCATGGCCAGATGCCGCGAAGATCGCCGCGTGGTGGCAGGCCAACGGAGTTCGGTTTTCGCTCGGCGCGCGCTATTTCATGGGCGAGCTGCCGTCGCCTGGGCACTGCGTGCGGGTGCTCAGCACCGGGTACCAGCGGCAGCGCATCGCTGCAGCGCAATACCTGAGCTTGCTGACCCCGGGTACGCCGCTTTTCGATACGCGCGCACCGGCGTTGCGGCAGCGGCGGCTGCTTGCTCGAATGACTGTCGGCGCGGTTGCCTGATGCCGGCCATCGACGCGGGGCTGGCGCGCTGCCTGGGATCGCGCTCGTTGGTGCCGCAGGCGAAGGCCTGGCTGCTGGCAGGCGCCCTCTTCAGCGCGGTGGCCATCTGGCTATGGGTGTCGGTTCCCTGAGGCCAGGGCGCAGCGGCTGCGCCAAATGACTTTGGTACCTTGTCCTCCGGTTCCGTTCGCGCAACGATGCCTGCATGTCCCTCGTTCCTCGCCATGACGACCTGATCGGGCGCCCGCCTGGCGTGCCGTACGACGGGCCGGCAGATGTCGACCCGGATGCGACCCGCATCGCGCCCGCCGCCGCGCCCTTGTCTCAAATGCCCGAGCACAGCGCGGCCAACAGCGAGTCGCCTGGCCGCAGAGCCGCCTATCCGCGGACCCTGCCCCTCGCGGGCGACGCCGCGTCGCCCGCGCCTGCGCCGGTGACCGGCACCTTGCCCGGCGGGCGCATCGCTCCCGGCAATGAAGCTCCCATTCGACAAGTCGGGCGCTACGAGATTTCGGAACGGCTGGGCCGCGGCGGCATGGCCAGCGTCTTCCGTGCGCATGACCCCGGCATCGGGCGCGACGTGGCGATCAAGTTTCTGCATGCGTCGCTGTGCGAGGACGAGGAATACCGGGCGCGCTTCCTGACGGAGGCGCGCGCCTCGGGGGGGTTGTCGCATCCGAACATCGTCACGGTGCACGACGTGGGCGAGATCGACGGACGCCCCTACATGGCGATGGAGTTGCTGGATGGCGAGTCGCTGGCGGAGGTTCTGGAGCCGGGGCAGCCCTTGCCCGTCCGCGACGTGGTCATCATGGGCCTGCAACTGGCACGGGCGCTGGACTATGCCCACAGGCGCGGCATCGTGCACCGCGACATCAAGCCCGGCAACATCGCCCGCGTTCGCAACACGCTGGACATCAGGGTGATGGACTTCGGCATCGCCCATGTGGAATCGACCAAGGGTGAGCAGCGCACCCGAGTGGGCGACGTGCTGGGCACGCCGCAGTACATGGCGCCCGAGCAGATGCAGGGTGACAAGATCGATGGCCGCTCGGACCTGTTCTCCGCAGGCATCGTGCTCTACCAGATGCTCACCGGCCAGAGGCCGTTCCAGGGCGACAGCGTCGTCAACCTGGCGCTGAAGATCGCCAAGGAAGACCCGACGCCCATGGCCAAGCTGCGCCCTGGCCTGCCGGCGACCTTGCGCCGGGTGGTGGACCGATGCCTGGCCAAGGCGCCCGAGCACCGTTTCCAGACCGGCGCCGAACTGGCCGAGGCCTTGGGCCGGGTGCTGGTGGAGATCGACGAGGAGGCCGGCGCTGCCAACCGGCCGCGCATCGTGCCGCTGCGCGTGAAGTGGGCCGGGATGATGGCGTTGATCGTGGCCGTGGTGATGGCGCTCAGCGCGTCGCTGATCATCCAGCGCCAGTACGCGGCGATGATGGGCCAGGTATCCGACTATGGCGCCGCGCTGGCGCGCTTCATCGCGGCGCAGAACGCCGTGGCGGCGCTCAGCGAGGACTGGGTGGCGGTGGACGTGTCGCTGCAGGAAGTGATGAAGACGGGCGACTTCCAGAGCGTCACCGTGACGGACCGCGGCGGCGTGGTCCGCGCCTCCAGCCAGGCGGCGCTGCAGGGCCAGACCTACCAGCCGCCGGCTGGCGAGTCGCTCGGCGAGCGCGGCGGCGTGACGCTCTCGCGCTACCTGTCGGGTGCGGCCGGCCGCGAGCCGGTGCTGGGCTTCGAGTCCACCATCACCTTCCAGGGCAAGCGGGTGGGGCGGGTGGCGCTGGGACTGCCGGAGCGGCCGCTGGCGAGCGTGGCCCGGCTCTCCATCACGCTGATGATCGGCCTGGCCGTGGTCACGGTCCTGGCGGTCGCCGTGGCGATGTTCTTCGTCGCCAACTGGTTTGCCCGTCCCGTCAAGCTGATCACCGAGGCGCTGGGCGAGATCGCGCGCGGCCGCTACGACTTCCGCATCCGCGAGCAGCGCAAGGACGAGTTCGGGCTGCTCTACGCCAGTTTCGACCAGATGGCCCAGGCGCTGCAAGAGCGGCATGCGGCGCCATCGGTGGCCTCGACGCCGACGCGTCCGGCCGCCGAGGAAGAGGGGCTCACCGCGCGCGAGCAGAGCGCAATCGCCGATGCAGGTGTTCGGCCCGCTGGTGCTGCCGCGGATCTGCAGCCCTGAGCTTGGTCATGGACACCTTGGTGGCATGGCGCCTCAAGCCTCGCTGGGCTTGGACCCTGCTGGTTGGCGTGTTGGCCGGGTGTGCTTCTGGCCCGCCGGCGGGGCCGTCGCCTGCCCAAGCGGTTACCGAGCCGAGCGCCGTGACCGGCGTGGTCGCCCGCGGCGAGCGGCTGCTCGTCTATCTGCCGGCGCCCGGCGACAGCCTGCGCAGCATCGCTGGCCGGCTGCTGGGCGACGAGGGGCGGGATTGGCAGATCGCCGAGGCCAATGGCGGATCGCCGCGCGTGGAGGCGGGCCAGCCGCTGGTCGTGCCGCTACAGCCCATGAATCCTCTGGGCGTGCATGCCGACAGCTACCAGACCGTGCCGGTGCTCTGCTATCACCGGCTTGGCACGGGCGGCGGCAAGATGAGCGTGTCGCCGGCCCGGTTCGCGGCCCAGATGGAATGGCTGGTGCGCAACGACTACCGGGTGATCCGGCTCGGTGAGTTGGCCGATTACCTGGCCGGCCGCGCAGCGCTGCCGCCACGCTCGGTGGTCATCACTTTCGACGACGGCTACGAATCGACCTACCGCCATGCCTATCCTGTGCTGCGCAAGCTGGGGCTGCCGGCCACGCTGTTTGTCTACACCGACTGGATCGGCTCCGGCGACGCGCTGAGCTGGTCCCAGTTGCAGGAGATGGTCGCCTCCGGCCTCGTCGACGTGCAGGCGCATTCCAAGAGCCATCGCAACCTGATCGAACGCAGCGCCGGCGAGGTGGAAGAGCACTATCGGCAAAGCCTGGACCAGGAGATTCGCGGCCCGCGCGAGCTGCTGGAAAAGCGCCTGCGGGTTCAGGTGCAGCATTACGCCTATCCCTTCGGTGATGCCAATGACCTGGTGCTGGACCTGCTGGCGCGTCAGCGCTACAGCCTGGCGGTGACCGTCAACCCTGGCGGCAATGCCTTCTTCGCGCAGCCGCTGATGCTGCGCCGGACCATGATCTTCGGTGATCACGACCTCGACGCCTTCAAGGCCAGGCTGCAGACCAGCCGCGGCTTCTGGCCCACGCCATGAGGATCGTCTGCGCAGGGGCTGCCGTTGTGGTGGTGCTGGCCGGGTGCGCCGGCACACCACCCGCAGCCGCGCCCATGGATGGCGGTGCAGGCCTGGTCAACCGGCCGGACACGCTGGCCGTGTTCGAGGCAGCGCAGCGACAGCGCGCGCAGGCTCTGGAGCGCACGGAGCAGCTGGCCGACGCCGCCTGGACCTGGGAGGTGCTGGCCACGCTGCGGCCGGACCGGGCCGAGTACCGTGAACGCGGCGCCGCGCTGCGCCGGCGCATCGACGCCGCGGTCGCCGAGCGGCTACAGCGCGGCCAGCAAGCCGACAAGCGCGGCGACCTGGAGGCCGCCAGCGCGCAATACCTGGCCGCGCTGGCCCTGCAGCCGCAAAACGTCCAGGCGGCAGACGCGCTGCGCGCCATCGAGCGGGAGCGCAACCGCCACAACTTCCTCGGGCAGCCCTCGCGCTTCACGATCACGCGGCGCAATCCGGCCGAGTTCCTGCAGCCTGTCCCGCCGGGCGGCGCCGAAGGCGAGCCAGCGGACCGCAACCAACTCGAACACATCACCATGGTGGCCGTACAAGGTGAGCTGGACGAGGCCGTGGCACTGGCCGAGCAACGCGTCGCGGCCGACAAGCGCGACACCGCGGCCCGCCAGCTGCTGGCCGACCTGTACGTGCAGAAGGCGCAACAACTCGCCGGGCGCGGGCAGGCGCCAGAGGCCATGGCCGTGCTGCAGAAGAGCCTGAAGCTCTCGGCCAACCACCTTCGAGCGAACGCCTTGCTGAAGCAGCTCAGGCAAGCCGCGCCGGCCGCTGCCGGCGCTGCGACCGGCAAGGCCGTCAAAGCGGGCGGCACTGCACTGGGCGCCGTGTCTGGCACCTCGCAGCACACCGCGCCGGCGGATCGCTGATGCCCGGCCGCCGCACCGGCTCTATCTACTTCAGCTGATCGACCTTCTGCTTGAGCTGCACCGCCTTCTGGCGTTCCAGCTTGGCCAGCTCATTGTTCGGGTCCAGCACCAGCACGTTGTCCCAGCTGCGGATCGCTCCGGCCAGGTCCTGCTTGGCGAATGCGGTGCGAGCGGCTTGCGTGTGCTTGTCGACCAGGCGCTTGCGCAGTGCTTCGGCCTTGGCGCCGGCAGTGGGCTGGTCGAGCGACGCGGCGCGGCGATAGTCGTCCAGGGCCTGATCGAGTTTGCCGGCACGCTCTTCGGCTTCGCCATTGCGCAGGGCTCGCTCACCGGGTGTGGGCTCGGGCGGCGTGGCCGGTGCAGGCGCGGGCGGCGGCGCCTCGGGCGCCGTCGCCTTGGTCGCTTCGCTGGCTTTTGCGGGCGGCGAGTTGCGGGCCGGTTCGCGCGGCTCCAACGAACCGGGCGGCGGGGCCTTGCCGGGGATGCGGATCTGCTGGCCCCCGGCGACCTGCTTGGGCACGCGGATGTCGTTGTAGCGGGCCAGGATGTAGAAGGCGTAGATGTCGCCCATGAAACGCCCGGCAATGCGCGAGAGCGAATCGTTCGGCCGCACCGTGTAGATCCAGGATTCGCGACCCAGCGTGGCGACCGGGTCGGCGGTGATCTGGCGCATCAGGTTGTTGGCCAGCTTGTTCGCGACGTCGAGCGTCAAGGCCTTTTGCAGGTCGGCGCGCGCGTCGTCCTCGCGCCCGGCCTCCAGCAGGTCCACCGCCGCCTGCGCGATCTTCTGCGCCTGGGCTTGCGCGACCGGGCCGGCCGGTGCCGGCGGCTCGGGCGGCGGCGCAGGCTGCGAGGGCGCCGCGGTGGGCGGCACCGCAGGCATTGCGGATGGGCTTGCGGGCTTGCCGCCATCGGCCGCGCAAGCAGCCAGCATGGCCAGCAGCAGCAGCGCCGAGAAGGCGCGCGAGGTGGTGGTGTGGTGCATCGACATGGCGGCGGTCGCGCGGGGATGAGAAAGCCGGGCGCCCCTGCGGTTCCTCATGAGGCCTGCGCCAGTATGGAAGAAGCCAAGCCGCGGCGCAGGTGACTTTCGGACATTGCCGCCGGCCGGCGGCGCCCGGACCATGCGCCGATGCCGTCCGTGCCGACCGCCGGCGCGCCGCCCCGGTCGGCGCGGCCCCGATCCCCGCCAACCTTGCGGCACGGCCATGGAAGCCAGCCGCCTTCACCCGCGTGGATCCGCGGGCGGTCGGGCGGCGACCCCGGGTCGAAGGCGGCCCAGCGATCGGCGATGACTTTCGTTCATTGATGGCTCGCGGCCCGGCGGCGAGCATGTCCGAAGGAGCCCGTCCCATCATGACCATCACGCTGCGCGCGGTGTCGCTGAACGACCATCCTCTGACCCAGCCGATCACCGCGCAGTTCGACGCGCAGGGCGGCACCATCGGCCGGGCCGACCACAACACCATGGCGCTGCCCGACCCGGAGCGCCACATCTCGCGCCAGCAGGCCGAGATTCGCAACTGCGGCGTGGGCTTCCTGATCTGCAACGTCGGCAGCGCGAATCCCATCACTGTGCATGGCCAGCCGTTGGGCCAGGGGCAGTCGGCGCCGCTGGCGCATCACGACCGGGTGCGCATCGGCGGCTACCTGCTGGAGGTGATCGACGAATCGCTGGCGTCCGATGCCGGTGCCACCGTGGTCCAGCGCGCTCCCGACTCTTCGAACCGACCGAACGGGCTGGCACCGATGACGCCAGTGCATGCCCCCGCACATGGATTGCAAGGCCCGCTGTCCAGCACCAACCCGTTCGCGGACCTGATGGACCGGCAGGCGTCGCCGGCGCCCGTGCCGATCGCGCCGCTGGCATCGTCCGCCGCGCGCTTGCCGGACGACTTCGATCCGTTTGCAGCGCCGCCGGCCGCGCCGCTCCCGCTCGCCGCGGTGCGGCAGGATTTCAGCGCCGAGCCGGCGGGCGTCTTTGCCGACCTGATGCCCGAAGCCGGTCCACGCTCGATCGACGACCTGCTGGGCCTGCAGGCTGGCGGCAGCGGCGACCCGCTGGCGGCTTTCATGGCCGGCGCAACACCGCTGCCGCAGGCCGGCGCCGACCCGGCCTTGCCGAACGACCCGCTGGCGCTGTTCGGCACGACCGCGGCAGCTGCCCAGGAACCGGCGGCGCCCGCGTTGCCCGACCACACGTCGGCACTGCAGTCGGTCTTCCAGCCCCCGCAGCTGCGTGCGCCGCGGCCGTCGGAACCGGCCGTCAGGGTGCCGCCAGCGTTGGTGGCGCCGGTCCCGCCCGTGGCCCCGCCGGTCGGCGCTCCGTGGCCGACAACGCACGCCGCGGGCGACCCCGCGGCGCTGTGGCATGCCTTCACCGAAGGCGCCGGCATCCGCCTGGAGCCGCCGCAAGGGCTGAACCCGGAGCTGATGCGCGTGATCGGCCAGCTGTTGCGATCGGCCGTGGACGGCACGCTGCAGATGATGGCAGTGCGGGCTGCCACGAAGCAGGAGCTGCGCGCGGAGGTCACCGTGATCCGCTCGCGCGACAACAACCCGCTGAAGTTCTCGCCCGGCGGGCAGTCGGCGCTGGAGCAGTTGCTGCAGCCGCCGGTGCGCGGCTTCCTGCCCGGACCGGCGGCGATGGGCGACGCGATGCGCGACCTGGTGGGCCACACCATCGGCACCATGGCCGGCACGCGTGCCGCGCTGGAGGGCGTGCTGGGCCGCTTCAAGCCTGCGGCACTGGAAGCCAAGCTGGTCGGCCGCTCGATGCTGGACAGCGTGCTGCCGCGGGGGCGCAAGGCCAAGCTGTGGGAGCTCTACCTGCAGCACTTCGAGTCCATCCGCGACGAGGCGCAGGAAGATTTCCACACCCTGTTCGGCAAGGCCTTCCTCGAAGCCTACGAGGACCAGCTGGAGCGGCTCAGCGAACTGGCACGCGACGGCACCGGATCTTCGGCGCAAGAACCGCCTCCGGATGGCACCCGCATCGGCAAGCCCGCGGGCTGAGCCTGGGCTGCCGATGTTGAACGTCCGCATGGCCGCCTGCAGCGAGACGGGTGCACGCAGCATCAATGAGGATGCGCTGGCCACCGGCGACTGCGGCCCGGGCTGGTTCGCCGTGCTGGCCGATGGCGCGGGGGGGCACCGGCATGGCGCCGAGGCCGCGCGCCGCGCGGTCCATCGCCTGCAGGCCTGCCTGGGCGATGCCACGTTGCCGTGGCGCCCGGAGCTGCTGACCGGCGCGGTGCTGGCGGCGCACGACGATGTGCGCCGCGGCAGCCCGGACGCCGAGGGCCAGGCCCGCATGCACACCACCGTCGTGGCCTTGTGCGTGGACACGCAGCGCGACGTGGCGCTGTGGACCCATGTGGGCGACTCGCGGCTCTACCGCCTGCGCGGCGGCAGCATCGACACCGTGACCCAGGACGACAGCCTGGTG
>Ga0302323_100001443_pt1 | contig 19258 bp, 12 predicted proteins | sample Fen_T0_3_FD_201950 | JGI IMG/M metagenome (GOLD analysis project Ga0302323, IMG submission 201950) | Peat permafrost microbial communities from Stordalen Mire near Abisko, Sweden - Fen_T0_3 | ecosystem: Environmental > Terrestrial > Soil > Wetlands > Permafrost | place: Sweden: Abisko... | reverse complement strand
ACCTTCAAAATTACGCGCACCGACGCCGGCATTGGCAACGACACGCTGAGGCAGGACAAGGAGGGCGACACGACGGGCACGGAAAAATATCCGCACCTGACCTGCGAAGTGGGCGGCGGAATGCCCGCGTCCTATCACCGCCGCATCAATTACGATCCGCGCGATGTGGAGGCGGTGGTGCTCACGCAACTGGGCGGCGGCAGCAGTTTGCTGGGCTACTACATGTATCACGGCGGGCAGAATCCGGACGGCAAACTTTCCACCCTGCAAGAATCGCAGGCCACCGGCTACCCGAATGATCTGCCGGTGAAATCCTACGACTTCAATGCCCCGCTCGGCGAATTCGGGCAGTTCAATCCGCAATACTTCTGGCTGCGCCGGCTCCACCTGTTTCTGCACGATTTTGGGGCGGCGCTGGCGCCGATGCCGCCGACGCTGCCCGCAGTGCGCCCGGCCGGCAAAGACGACCTCGCCACGCTGCGCTGGGCGGTGCGTTCGGATGGGGCGAGCGGCTACGTGTTCGTGAATAATTATCAGCGGCTCCAGCCGCTGGCGGCGAAGGCGGACGTGCAATTCAAGCTGAACCTTCCCGGCGGCGAGCTGGTTTTCCCCACCCGGCCGGTGACGGTGCCGGCGGATGCGTTTTTCTTTTGGCCGTTCAATCTGGAGCTCGGCGGCGCGAAATTGGTGAGTGCGACCGCCCAGCCCGTCTGCCGCGATGGTAACACCTATTATTTTGCCGAAACGCCCGGCGTGAAGGCGGAGTTTGTTTTTGACCCGCAAACCGTGGCTGGAAAATCGGTCTATGACAAGCTCAAGCCTGGCCGTCGTCCGGCCATCAACTTGAAAACCAGCGCCGGCGGCATGGCACGGATTGTATTGCTGAGTGAAGCCGATTCGCTGGCGCTGCAAAAGAATGCCGCCGACCGGGTAATTTTTGAACCGGCCGCCAAGCATCCAACGGAGACGGTGAAAACCGAATTGGTCCGTGCCGCCGGCCCGGCGCGCGAAATTCCCTTGAGCAGCGGCAAGTCGCACCTGGCCATGGCGCCGGGCGATGCCGACTTCGCGCAGGCGGCGGTCTGGCAAATCAAGCTGCCCGCCGGGCTGGGTCAGAATGCGCTGCTGCGGATTCGCTACGTGGGCGACGTGGCGCGGTTGACGTTGGATGGCCGGTTGCTGGACGATAATTTTTATGCCGGGCGGGAGTTTGACCTGGGTTTGAACCGCTACGCGCCGGAGATTTTCACCGGTGATTTGCGGCTGGAGATTTTGCCGCTGCGCCAGGATGCCCCGATTTTCCTGGAGCCGAAGGCCCGGCCGGACTTTGGTACCAACGCATCTTTGGTGAAACTTCTCTCGGCGGAAATCGTCCATTTGCCTGAACTCGGAAAATAGCACCGCATGAAAATCCTGCTCACGCTCGTTGCCGCCACGGCGGCCGTTACGGCCTCCGCGTTTTCGCCGGACACCACCCTCTGGCTTGATCAACCGGCAAAAGTGTTTACCGAATCCCTGCCGCTTGGCAACGGGCGGCTGGGGGCGATGGATTTTGGCGGCATCGAGCACGAACGCATCGCGCTGAACGAAGATTCGCTGTGGTCGGGCTCGGTGCAAAACGCCGACCGCACGAATGCGGCGGCGGCGCTGCCGGAAATCCGCCAGTTGTTGCTGGACGGTAAAAACGCCGAGGCCGAGCGTCTGGTGAACCGCAACTTTACCTGCGCCGGGCGCGGTTCCGGCAACGGTCACGGGATCAATGTGCCCTATGGCTCGTATCAGGTGCTGGGCGATCTGCGCCTGAACTTTCAATTTGCGGATACGAACAGCGTCACCGGCTACCGGCGGGAACTGGATCTGACCACGGCGACCGCGCGCACGGAATTTTCGCGCGGCGGCGTGAAGTTTGTCCGCGAGGTTTTTGTTTCGGCGCCGGATCAGGTCGTCGTGGTGCGGCTGACGGCGGATAAAAAAGGGCAGCTTACCTTCGACACCACGCTGGACCGGCCGGAGCGTTTCACCACCGCGAGCGTTGGCCGGGATGAACTGCTCATGTCGGGTGCGCTGACGAACGGCGTGGATGGTGATGGCGTGAAGTACGCCGCGCGCCTCAAAGTGCTGAACTCCGGCGGTAAAATTTCGACCGCCGACGGGAAAATTTCCGTGACGGGCGCCAACGAGGTTTTGCTGCTGGTCACGGCGGCGACGGATTACGAACGTTTCGCCAAAATCAGCCGTCGCGATGTGGCGGCGGCGGCAGCGGTGGATTTGCAGCGCGCAGCCAGGAAGAGCCCGGCCAAACTGCTGGCCGCGCACCGCGCCGACTTTCAGGCATATTACCAGCGCTTGAAACTGGAGTTGCCAGTGCCGGCCACGGAAATTTCCACGCAGCCCACTTCGGAGCGCATCGCGGCGCAGAATCTGGCGGCGGACCCGGCGCTGGCGGTGTTGTATTTCAACTTCGGCCGCTACCTGCTGATTTCGTCGTCGCGGCCCGGCGGCATGCCCGCGAATTTGCAGGGCCTCTGGGCGGACACCGTGTCGCCGCCGTGGAGTGCGGACTATCATTTGAACATCAATTTGCAGATGATTTACTGGCCGGCGGAGGTGTGCAATCTGACCGAGCTGAATGAGCCGCTGTTTGGCTACATTGAATCCCTGGTCGGCCCGGGCGAAAAAACGGCCCGGAAATATTACAACGCGCGGGGCTGGGTGGCCCATGTGCTGGCGAATGCCTGGGGCTTCACCTCGCCCGGCGAAAGCGCCGCCTGGGGCGCGACGGCCAGCGACAGCGCCTGGCTGTGTCACAATCTGTGGGAGCACTGGCGCTTCACCGGCGACCAGAAATATTTGGCGGAAATTTATCCGGTCCTGCGCGGTTCGGCGGAATTTTTCAGCGACATGCTGATTGAATATCCCACGAACCACTGGCTGGTGACGGCCCCGGCCAATTCGCCGGAAAACGCCTTTCTCCTGCCGGATGGCAAGGCCGCCCACATCTGCCTCGGCCCGACCATGGACAACCAGTTGCTGCGTTTTCTCTTCGGCGCATGCATCGAGGCGAGCGAGGTTTTGAACCTGGATGAGAAATTTGCCGCCGAATTGAAAATCAAGCGCGACCGGCTGCCGCCAACGCAAATCGGAAGCGACGGGCGCGTGATGGAATGGCTGGTGGAATACCCCGAGCAGGATCCGCTGCACCGTCACACGTCGCATTTGTGGGGGCTCTATCCGGGCAACGAAATTTCGCCGACCGCCACCCCGGCCCTGGCCGAGGCGGCGCGCAAGACGCTCGTGGCGCGGGGCGACCTGAGCACCGGGTGGGCGACCGCGTTTCGCATGGGCATGTGGGCGCGGCTGCATGACGGCGACCACGCGTTCACGCTGCTGCAAAACCTGATCCGCCCGGCGGCGGGGAAGAATGCCGGCGGCGGCAACTGGACCGGCGGCTGTTATCCGAACCTGTTCGACGCGCATCCGCCGTTCCAGATTGACGGCAATTTCGGCGGCACCGCGGCGGTGGCCGAATTGCTCGTGCAATCCCGGGCCGGCGAGATCGAATTGCTGCCCGCGCTGCCGGCGGCCTGGCCTGACGGGAAAATTTCCGGCCTGCGCGCGCGGGGCGGCTATGAAGTCAGCGTGTCGTGGCAGAACGGAAAACTCGCTTCCGCCACCCTCAAAAGCATCAGCGGGCGCGGCCCGGTGAACGTGCGTTATGGCAGCCGGTTGGTGTCGTTCACCCTGAAGCCGGGCCATGAAAAAACGTTGAACGCCGATTTGAAATGAACCTCAAGCACATTATTTTATTAGGTTGGCTGACGTGTTGCCCGGTTTGGGCGACGGCAGCCGAAGCGCCGGATATTCTGACCGGTTTGCGCCCGGAGCATCCGCGGTTGCTCATCACCAGCAATGACTGGGCGGGCTTGCGCGCCCCGCCTGCGGCGGATGTCGAACTGGCCGCCATTCTGGCCAAGACGGTGAGCGATGCGCGACTGGTATTGAGCGCGCCGCCGCTGGTTTATCGGAAGGAAGGCAAGCGGTTGCTGGGCGTTTCCCGCGAAGCGGAGCGCCGGATTTTGTTGTGCAGTTTTTCCTACCGGCTGACCGGCGATAAAGTTTTTCTCGACCGGGCGCAGACCGACATGCTCGCCGTCGCCGCGTTTAACGATTGGAACCCGTCGCATTTTCTCGACACCGCCGAGATGACCGCCGCGCTCGCGCTCGGCTATGATTGGTTGTTTTCCGATTTGTCACCGGCGGCGCGCGGGGCCATCCAGACGGCGATTTTGGAGAAAGGCCTCAAGCCCGGCCTGACCGCCACCGATGGTCACAACTGGTGGCAGACGAGTGATATGAACTGGAACCAGGTCTGTTTCGGCGGGCTGACGCTGGGCGCGCTGGCCATCGCGGAGGAGCAGCCCGGGCTCGCCCGCGAGTTCTTGAAGCTCGCCCGCAAGAATAATCCCCACGGCCTCAAACCCTACGTTCCTGACGGCATCTATCCGGAAGGCCCCGGCTATTGGAACTATGGCACAACATACCAGGTGTTGATGCTGGCCGCCCTGCAAACCGCGCTGGGCACGGACTGGCAGTTGGCGGCTTCGCCCGGTTTTCTCGCCAGTGCGGGGGTGCTGGTGGAGCAAACTGGCCCGACGGGCCGGCCGTTCAATTTTTCCGATGGCGGGGATGGACCGTCGTTTGATCCTGCGCTGTTTTGGTTTGCCAAGCAGTTCCACCAGCCGGGATTGGTCTACGGCCAGAATAAAATCCTGCGCCAAAAACTGGCCAAAACAAAGGCCGAAGCCGGGGGCGACCGCTTGTTCCCCTTGCTGGCGGCGTGGGCTGGCGGGTTGCCCGGGGAAATTCCGCCTCTCGCTTTGCCGCTCGCCTGGCATGGCGGCGGCCCGAATCCCGTCGGCGTCTTCCGCAGTTCGTGGACCGATACCAATGCCCTTTTCCTGGCGTTCAAGGGCGGTTCCGCCCGCCTCAATCATGCCCACATGGATGCCGGGTCGTTCGTGCTGGATGCCGAAGGGGTGCGCTGGGCCTGCGACCTCGGCGCCCAGGACTATTTATCCATCGAATCCAAGGGCTGGGACTTGTTCAAAATGGCGCAAAATAGCGACCGCTGGCGCGTCTACCGCCTGAATAATTTCAGCCACAACACCCTCACGCTCGGCGGCCAGTTGCACCGCATGACTGGCGATGCGCGCATCACCGCGTTCACCACCAATTCCGCGACGGTGGATCTTTCGCAAATTTTTGCCGGGCAGGCCAGCCGCGTGGTGCGACATTTTTCCATCGGCGATAGTAACACCGTCGTCGTGAGCGATGCACTCGCAGGCTGCCAGCCGGGCTTGTCCGTGCGCTGGCAAATGGTCACGCACGCGAACATCAGTTTGCAGGCTGACCAGGCCACTTTGCGCCAGAGCGGCAAGGTGATGACGGCAAAAATCTTATCCCCCGCCGGCGCTCAATTTGAAATCGCCAGCGCTCAGCCGCCGGCGGATGGCGTCAATGTTGCCAACCCCGGCGCCAGCATCCTGGCGGTGAATCTGGAGGTTCCCGCCGACGGTAATTTGACGGTGACCATCCAACTCCAACCGGGAAATCCGCCGGCCGACCGGTGAAAATGTTTTCCTCGGTGCGCGCTTCCTGCTTCAATTTGCGTTCATGAAAATTTTGGTCATCGGTTCCGGCGGCCGCGAACATGCCCTGGTCTGGAAACTGGCGCAGTCCCCGCACGCCACGCAAATGTGGTGCGCGCCCGGCAATGCCGGCATCGCGCAGGAACGCCTCGCCAAGAACGGCGCGGCGGTGGAATGCATCAATCTGGGCGCGGAAGATTTGCCCGGACTGCTGGCCTTCGCACAGGAAAAAAAGACCGATCTGGTCGTGGTCGGACCGGATAATCCGCTCGCGCTGGGCATCGTGGATCTGTTTCAACGGCATGGTTTGAAGATTTGGGGCGTGAACCAAAAGGCCGCGCAGTTTGAATCGTCCAAAGTTTTCTCCCAGCGGTTCATGGAGAAATACGGCATCCCTACCGCGGCGGCCGGCACTTTCACGGAGGTCACGGCGGCCAGGAAGTTTGCCGCCACCCTCGGCGGCAAATGCGTGGTGAAAGCCGATGGCCTGGCGCTCGGCAAAGGCGTCTTGATTTGCTCGAACCAGGCGGAAGCGGAAAAGGCTGTGGAGGAGATCATGGTCGGCAAAGCCTTCGGCGCCGCGGGCGCCAGCGTGGTCATTCAGGAATACCTGGAAGGCATCGAAGTTTCCCTGCACGCGCTGTGCGATGGCACCACGGCCAAAATTTTCCCCACCTCGCAGGACCACAAACGCGCGCTCGACGGCGATCTGGGCTTGAACACCGGCGGCATGGGCACCTATTCGCCGACGCCGTTCCTTACCGACGCGCAGCTCGCGGAAACCGCCCGGCAGGTGCTGGAGCCGTTCATGCGCGGCTGCGTAGCCGAAGGCATTGACTATCGCGGCCTGCTTTATCCCGGAGTGATGCTTACGAAAGCCGGCCCAAAAATTTTGGAATTCAACGCCCGCTTCGGCGACCCTGAGACGCAGGTGTATTTGACGCGCCTGGAAAATGACCTAGTCGAACTGCTCGATGCCAGCGCCGGCGGCACGCTCTCGCGTCATGAATTGAAGTGGAGTCCGCTCGCCAGCGTCTGCGTGGTGATGGCCAGCGGCGGCTATCCTGGAAATTACGCGAAAGGCAAGCCGATCCTCGGCCTGGCAGAGGCGGCAAAATTGCCAAAAACCAAAGTGTTCCACGCCGGCACCGCCTTGAAGGATGGTCAAATTGTGACGAATGGCGGCCGCGTGCTTGGCGTGACCGCCTTGGGCAAGGATTTGAAAGCCGCGCAAGCCGCCGCCTATGCCGCCGTTGAGAAAATCCATTTCGACGGCGCCCACGTCCGCCGCGACATCGCGGCCAAAGCGTTCTGAGACGGGTTTTGAACTGGTGCACCGTCCCGGCTCGCCATCCCCCGGAGCGCCAGTTGTCTCAACTCGCAGCGCGCGGCCAATCCGGGCGCAGGGCATGTTGCCAGCAGGTGTATCTCGCTTGCGGTGCGTCGTCCGCCGGTCGTGTCTTGCGCGTGTCGTCTTCAACCCGGCGCATGCTATTTGGCTCCTCCCCCAAAGGCGGAAAGGGCGGGGCGCCGTTCGGCGTAGTCGCGCAGGAGTTGGGCGTCTGATTTCGGCTGCATCTACCCATGTAATAACCAACCGGGCGGGATTCCGACAAAATATTTTCAAAAATACGCGCGGTTTCGCCAAAAAAGCTATTTCGCCCCGATCCTCAGCGCGCATCCTCACTGCTGCCAAGGAGTTCCAACCGCCGCCTTGGCCTTCGTTGACGCGGAGGAGCGTTTTTTATTTCAGGATTTTGGTTTGGAACGAAGGGGCGGCCACATGATTGTCTTTTCAAAAGGTTGAGCCCAATCAGCTTAATTGATAGCCTGCCGCTGACATGAAAGCCCCAAAGGTTCCTGAGCTTTTCAATTTCACCCGCGATGTTCTCGACGGCTGGGCGCAGACCCGGCCGGACGCTTTGGGCTTGTGGTGTGTGGATGGTGCGACGGGCGTAGAGCAGAAGTTTACTTTCCGGGAATTGTCCCGGTTAAGCGCCCAGTCTGCGAACGTCTTCCGCGCCCTCGGCGTGCGGCGCGGCGACCGCGTGCTCGTCATGCTGCCGCGCGTCTGGCAATGGTGGGTGGCCATGCTCGGCCTCACCCGGCTCGGGGCGGTGCCGATTCCCGCCACCCTCCAGCTCATGCCCCGCGACGTGGCGTACCGCCTGGAAACCGCCCAGATCACCGCCATCTTGACCAATGCCGACGGCCTCGCCAAGGTGGACGGCTTTGACGGCCTCCGCATGGCAACGTGTCCGCCGCCCACCGGCTGGGTGGATTTTAATGCGGCCTTGGCCAAGGCGCCCGCTGATTTTTCCTTTGAGCCCACCCGGGCGCATGATCCCGCCATCATTTATTTCACCAGCGCCACCACCGGCGAACCCAAGATGGTGCTGCACACCCATGTCAGCTACGGATTGGCGCATCGCGTCACGGGCGAACTCTGGCTGGACTGCAAGCCCGGGGACATCCACTGGAACGTCTCCGATCTCGGCTGGGCCAAGGCGGCGTGGTCGAGTTTTTACGGCCCCTGGCACATGGGCGCCTGTGTTTTTGCCGTCGATATTCATGGCAAGTTTGATCCTGCCCATACGCTCGACATCCTCGCGCACTATCCCATCACCACCTGGTGCGTGCCGCCGACGGCGCTGCGCCTGATGGTGCGGCAGCATCTCGACAAGTGGCGCTTCCCGCACCTGCGCCATTGCGTGACGGCCGGTGAACCGCTCAATCCGGAAATCATGAAGCTGTGGAAAAACGCCACCGGCCATGATCTTTACGAAGGCTACGGTCAGACGGAAAGCATCATTCTCATCGGCAACTATCGCTCGCTCAATCCCACCGTGCAGCCGGGCTCCATGGGCAAGCCCACGCCGGGCTATCAGATTGCGCTGCTCGATGAAGCCTTGCAGGAAGTGCCCGTGGGGCAGGAAGGCGAAATTGCCCTGCGGGTGGCGCCGGAGCGGCCGCTCGGCCTTTTCCGCGAATACTGGCAGAACCCCGAGGAGACGGCCGGCCAATTTCACGATGGCTGGTATCTCACCCGCGACCGTGCCGTGCGTGATGCCGACGGCTATTTCTGGTTCATCGGCCGCACCGACGATGTCATCAAAAGCTCCGGCTACCGCATCGGCCCGTTTGAAGTGGAGAGCGTCCTGCTCGAACATCCCGCCGTGCTCGAAGCCGCCATCGTCGGCAAGCCCGACGCCGTGCGCGGCCAGATCGTGAAAGCCTTCATCACCCTGCGGCCGGAAGCCGTCGCCAGCGACGAACTGAAACACGAACTGCAGCAGCATTGCAAGCACACCGCCGCGCCCTATAAATATCCGCGCGAAATCGAGTTTGTGGAGGAACTGCCCAAAACCATCAGCGGCAAGACCCGCCGCGTCGAACTCCGCGCCCAACACTCCAATTCCATGGCGGTCGGCGCGGCCTCGTAGCCACGGTAACCCGTCGGCCAACAAGGCTTCAGGTCGAATTTGCCGGACGGACGGCGGGATAAACTACCGGGCGCGGAGCTCGGCCGCCCTTCGTCATTCGTCAGCGGTTCCCGCTCCTCCGCTAAATGGGGAAAGGTGAATGCATATACGACAACATCCGTTTCTGGGAATGATCGATGCGTCTTAACTTGGGCGCGGCTTTCTTATCTTCAACGGCGCGACACTGGTTTGCTTCAAATACATTTTTTGATTTGGAAAATCCAAGGTCACCAAATGCCGCGCCAAGAATCTCAGTCCCAGTACGTTCTCATGGCCAACCGGTGCAACCTGAATGTTTGAATACCGTTCGCCATCCCAAACCCCGGAATGGAAGCGTCCGCAGCCAAAGAAAGAAAGCAGCCAAGCCCCAATCACCTGGCCTGTTTTTCCCTGGCTCACCAAGCCGTCAGCATGACAGCCCGTGTCAATAATCAGGTTTGTGTTGTTGCCAAAAAACCCCGCCTGATGGATCAGTGGCTGGAGAAATTCCTGCCGCGGGCCGGTTCTTGAGATTATCAACGGATACATCTTACCCCAAGCGGCGGCATTGGTTCTGGCGGAATCCAGAAACCGCATCTTGCCGGCGACAAAGTCGAGTTGAATGCAATAATCTGCGAGACAATCCATGCCGAGAATCCCTTGATAGTGCTTCTTGAATTTCTTTTTTAGTGGCGTGCACAAGACATAGTCGTTGGTCGTAAACAATGGAATGTCTCCCAAAAAAAGCTTTGGGGCCGCATGAACTCCTGCGGGCTGCCGTCCGCTGCCGGCAAAGTCCAACGGCATGGCACCGACCTGTTTCCCCAATTTTGACTTCAAAGAATCATCCAAAACGGTAACGGGCGATCCGGTATCCACCATGAACGCCACTTCTTCTCCGGTTTCGAGGCGGAGTTTCACTGTTAACCAGCCTCCCTCGAACCAGCCTCCGCATCCCGCATCCTGATTAATGGAAAACTCATGCGCAGGCTCCGCTCCGACAGCCGCAGACCTCAAAAACATGCCCAGCAGGCAAACCAGGCACGCAGTCAGGCGGCTCGCGCGGTTGCGAATCCCGCTTTGACAGTTTTTTTGAACTTGGTGGGAAATCGCCAGATAAAGACGATTGAAAACATGAAAGAGACCAACTCCTGAAAAGAAATCGTTTTGTTTCATAATCTGATCAGCGCCGCCGCCGCCACAGACAACGGTGGCCGACTCTCTGCGGGCAATATTTCAAATTCATGACGGCAGTCGAGCATAATGTACCAGCATCGAGATGGAGCAACCTCACGATCGTGCCTGCCTGCGGTCACCATTTTCAAACCTCGAGCGGGTTAGGGAGAGGAGTCAACTGTTTCCCCGCAGTCGCTTCCCGCCGTGGCCCCTTGTCCATCCGTCCCATCCACGGTTTCATTTCTCTTGGTTACTTGCTGGGCGCACGGCGGGATAAGCCACTGCGCCGGAGCGCGCCCGTCCCGGGCGCAGCAACTTCCTCACGACCGATGGCCCCTGAATTACAAGCGGGGTCTGGTATAGAAATCAGCGCTTCATGTGCACCACCGCTCGAAAAATCGCGATTGCCCCCCGGAACGCGGCCGTCCTCGGCCAATGCCACTCGGATTTGGCTAATATCCGCAGTCGCTCCGCGACCGAACCGCGCCATCGAATGGTTGTCTTTTCCAACCTTGAAATGGTCAGCGTGAAGAGCCACCCGTTTCCCTGCGGTCGCTTTCCTCGTGGCCTCTTGCCGATCCGTCCCGTCGCCACCCCGCGACAAAGGTCACCGGAAAATTGACACCACTGCTTGGCGTCTCTAGGCTGAGCAGATGTCTCGACTGCCGTTTGAACTGTTCCTGGCGCTGCGTTATTTGCGGCCCAAACGGACGTTTGTCTCGGTCATTACGCTGATCTCCATCCTTGGCGTCGCCTTGGGGGTGGCGGTGCTCATCATCGTCATCAGCGTCATGAGCGGGTTTGATCACGATTTAAGGGAGCGCATCCTCGGCTTCAAACCCCATATCACCGTGACGGAATGGGATGCGTCCAAACAAAGTGTCGTGCCGCTGCAGAATGCCGGCGGCGTGGCGGCCGTCATCGCCGCCAACAAGCACGTCAAGGGTGTTTCTCCGTTTGTCCTGGGCCCGGTCCTGCTGGAGACGCTGGGCGACGCGAACCATCCCGCCCTTCAGGATGCGCCGATGCTGCGGGGCGTGGACCCCGTCACCGAAGGCGAAGTCAGCCAGTTGCCCCAGGATATTCTGCCCGGCGGCACCTTTGATTTGAGCGGCCGCGGCCTGCTGGTGGGCGTGGATTTTGCCAGCAACCTGCGCTTGCGGGTCGGCGATCATGTTTCCATTTATTCCGCCCGGGAAATCAAGAAAATGAAGGCGGCGCACGATCGCAAGGAGGATTTGGTGATTGCCCCCGATGATTTTGAGGTGCGCGGTATTTTTGACGCCGGATATTACGAGTTCAATTCCCGGATCATCGTCACTTCGCTGGAGAACGCCCAGGACATGTATGAGCTGGATGATTCCGTGCATGGCCTGTTTGTGGCCCTGAATGATCCGAATCAAGCCGAGCTGGTCAAACAACAACTGGCCCATGCGCTGGGCAACGATTATTCCCTGGCCACCTGGATGGAGATGGACTCGGGCATTCTCAAGGCGCTTGTGGTTGAGAAAAACATGATGTTTTACCTGTTGTTCTTCATCGTGCTGGTGGCCGCGCTGTGCATCCTGAGCGCGCAAATCACATTCGTCATCCAGAAGACGCGCGAGATCGGCATGCTCAAGGCGCTGGGCGCCACCAAAATGCAAATCTCCGGTATTTTCCTTGGCCAGAGCGCGATCATCGGCGTGCTCGGGGTCGCCTCCGGCTTCGGCCTGGGCATGCTGGCGGTGGCGTATCGCAATGAATTTCTCCATTTCATGCGGCGGGCCACCGGCTGGGAACTCTTTCCCGCTTCCGTCTATCAATTTAATGAACTGCCCGCGCTCATTACGCCGAGCGATGTGGCGATCATCTGCGTTGGTTCGTTTGTGATCTGCATTCTTGGCGGCCTGCTACCGGCGATCCGGGCCGGCAGTTTGAAACCGGTGGAGGCCCTGCGTTATGAGTGAAATGCTTTTGTCCGCCTGCGGACTCAAAAAAACCTACGTCATGGGCCGGCGCACGCTGGAAGTCCTGCGGGGCGTGGATATGGCGATTGCCGTCGGCGATTTCGTGGCGTTGCGCGGCGCGTCCGGCACCGGCAAAAGCACTTTGCTGCATCTCATCGGCGGACTCGACACGCCCAACGCGGGTGAAATCCTGTTTCGCGGGCAAAACATCGCCCGGTTTTCCGAGAGCGAATTGACGAATTTCCGCAACCGGCGCATCGGCTTTGTCTTTCAGGCCTATCATTTGTTGCCGGAACTGACCGCGCTGGAAAATGTCAGCCTCACCGCCCGGATCGCGCGCATTCCCGTCGGCGTGGCTGCGCTCCGCGCCCGTGAATTGCTCACCCGCGTCGGGCTCCAGGACCGGCTGGATCACAAGCCGGCGGAACTTTCCGGCGGCGAACAGCAGCGCGTGGCCATCGCCCGCGCGCTCATCAACGAGCCGGAACTGCTGCTGGCCGATGAGCCGACGGGCAACTTGGATTCCAAGACCGGCGGCGAAATCATGCAGTTGCTCCAGACCCTCCGCACGGAAAAGCATACCACCCTCGTCATCGCCACCCACGATGCCAAGGTGGCTGCAACGGCGCCGCGCGTGGTTGAGCTGGTGGATGGCTTGATCGCTGCCTGATATGCCACCCGCGCCATGCTTGCGTCGGCGCCTCCGGCGCGTCAACCGTCATTCCAAAATCACCAATCTATGAGCTGCGACTACTGGGAAAACCGTTATCAAATCCAGGACATGGGTTGGGAAAAGGGTGCGCCGTCGCCCGGGTTGGTGGATTTTCTGGCCACCCATCCGCAGGTGAATCCGGGAACCGTCTGTGTGCCCGGCTGTGGCACCGGCAATGATGTCCGCGCCCTCGCCGCCGCCGGGTTTGAAGCCTGGGGCTTCGACTTTGCCCCGAGTGCGATTGCGCTCGCCGTGGAGAAAACCAAGGCCGCCGGGCTCACCGCCAGGTTCGAACTGGCCGATTTCCTGCACGGCGACCCGCCGCAGAAATTTGACTGGCTGTTTGAACATACTTTGTTTTGCGCCATCCAACCCTCGGAACGTGACGCGTATGTCCGCGCCGTTTTGCGCTGGCTGAAGCCGGGCGGCACGTATCTGGCGGTGAACTATTTGCTCTGCGAGCCCAAAGGCCCGCCGTGGCCCGCGACCCGCGAGGAGATTCTGGAGCGTTTTTCGCCGCACTTCGAATTGCGGGCGGACTGGCTGCCGCGTTCGTATCCCAGCCGCGAGGGCAAGGAGCGGATGTTTTGGTGGTCGTTGCGTCCGGCGGTTGAGCCGGGAGCCTGAGCGCCTCTCTGAGTCCCGCAGCAACTTAGTCAGTCTGAGTGGGTTTTAGCAAATGTCGGGTGGGGTGCCAACTGCCCTGCCGCCGCTGGCCGGGCCGCATTCTGGAAAGACCGGTGTCGAAAGCCGTTTGATAATTAGCCATGGCACGTTAGAATTTTGTATGATTGATGATCGTGATTACATGAGGGAGCCGGAATATGGTGGCTCGCGCTGGTCGTCAGGTTTTCGCCTGCGCTGGTCGTGGACGATCGTGCTGATGGCGATCAACCTGATCGTTTTTATTCTGGTTGAGATCAATAAAGCCTACAACCCTGTCGGCCTTGCTAATATTGCTCAGTACGGTGCCCTCAGTAATACCGGGATCGCGCACGGTTATGTCTGGCAGTTTTTGACGTATCAATTCCTGCATTTTGGCCGGACGCATTTTGTCATGAATATGTTGGGGCTTTTCTTTCTGGGGCGGCCCGTGGAGAGTATTGTTGGCGGGAAGCGGTTTTTGGGGATATATCTGGTCAGCGGCGTGATCGGGGGAGTTTTTCAGGTTCTTTTGGGTTTGGTGTTTCCCAATGTTTTTGGCCTGCTGCCGGTGGTCGGAGCTTCGGCGGGTGTCTGTGCCCTCTTGGCCGCTTGGGCGACGATCGAACCCAATAGCGAGCTTCTTCTGTTCTTCATATTACCAGTCAAACTCAAATACTGCGCCTGGCTGGGGGCGGTCGTGGCGGCTTTTTACGTCATCGTTCCGGCTGAACCAGGCATCGCTCACGCGGCGCACCTCGGCGGCATGGCAATGGGCTGGTTCTATGTGAAATATCTGATGCAAAGCCCGGCGCTGATTGGCACGGCGGAACCCGAGGCCCCCCGGCGCGCGCCCACCGTGAAGCAGCCCGAGGAAAAAACAGCGGAAGAATTTTTGGAAAGCGAAGTGAATCCCATTCTCGACAAGATTTCCGCGCGCGGCATTCAGAGCCTCACCGCGCGCGAACGTGCCATTCTTGAAGCCGCCCGCAGGAAGATCAGCCGCTCATGAATGGTTCCGTCTCGGCTGACTTGGTTTTGCGTCGCAGAGCCATCCGGTGGCTGTTGCTCTGCACCGTCTTTTGGGCGCTGAGTTTTCCGACCATGAAGGCGCTGGCGCTGACCCAGGAGGCGATCCTGCCCGGCACCGGCAGTTGGTTCATCAGCTCCCTGAGCGTCATGTATCGATTCCTGATTGCGGGCGTCATCCTGATCTGCCTCTCCTTCAAGGAGCTGAAAACCATCACGCGCCGGGAAGTCGAACAGGGGCTTTGGCTGGCCTTGTTTACCACGGTCGGGATGTCACTGCAAATGGACGGCCTCGCCTACACTTCCGCCTCCACGTCGGCCTTCATGACCATGCTGTATTGCATCTGGATTCCGCTCTGGGTGGCGTTCAGCCACCGGCGGTTCCCCTCCATCAAAATCATGGTTTGTGGCGTTCTCGTTCTGGGCGGGATGGCGGTGTTGATGCGGCTGAACCTGTTTGCCATACGGCTGGGCCGGGGGGAAATTGAAACGCTGAGCGCCTCGGTGGTGTTCGCCGCGCAAATCCTCACGCTGGCACACCGCCGTTACGCAGGCAACCGGCCGCAATGTTTCACCGCCGTGCTGCTGCTGGCCGCCGGGATTTTCACCCTGCCGATCGTGGTGGCCACGGCTCCCAGCCTGGCCGCCTGTTTCCAGGTCTATGCCTCCGTGCCCGCGTGCGGTTTGATGGTGATCATTGTTTTGTTCTGTACGCTCGTGTCGTTCATGCTCATGAGCCGCTGGCAGTTCCGCGTCACGGCCACCGAGGCGGGGCTGATTTACTGCTCCGAACCGCTGTTCGTCAGCGCCATGGCCCTGGTTTTGCCCGGCTGGTTCTCACAATGGACGGGCTTGGACTATCCCAACGAGCACCTGACCACTCGCCTGCTGATCGGTGGCGCCCTCATCACCGGGGCCAACATGCTGCTGCAATCCCGCTGGCTCGAAACCAAACGGGCGGTCGCGTAGCCCCGGGTTGGGGGACGTGGTTTCGGCGGCACCCTAGGAACATTTGTCGGGCCGCACCTTGCCACCGTGATGATCGCCGCTTGCCAACCCACGAATTCAGGTTCCCCCTATTTCGGTGGCATCGGAGATTTGGATTTCAGTTTTCTTGGGACCGGCCGGAGGGATTCGATGGGTGAGCCGGACAAGGATCCACCGCCACCATGGCTAACGATTGGCGACCACACCACCAGCGGTTTAACCTCAGCCACGCGTGCTTCAAGCAGGTAAGGGAGTTGCTCATTGCGAAATACTCCACCCGATCATCGGTTGGTGGTTCGCAAGGACTGCTGCTTAAAAAGCCTCGCCTACCGGCATTGAATGCGGGCAATGCCGGTAGGCGGAGTTTACCATCGAAAAATGGGTTTGGCCAGCCATTTTTCCAAGCTGCCAAGGATGCGAGTTGACTCAAATTAAAAGACACCGGGGAGGCGAAACTGGGGGGAGGCAGAAAGAGATGTGCGCGTGCGGCGGAAACGGTCAGGCAGCCCCGTCAGGGGCGATATATTTGTAGCTGCACCATCCCCTTTGATTTTCCAGTTCCGGAGGAGCGACATCGGCTCACGCCTCCGGCCCAAAACTTCACGCTGTTCAAATCTCTTGATCGTCCATTCCACTGAAAACAGCGCGGAACCAGCACCTACTGCGGCTTAAAAAAATCAAATACCCGCATTGGAATTCGGCAATGCCGGTATTTGCATTTTACCAGGAAAAACTGGTTTTTGGGCCAGCGGACTTTCCAAGGTCCCAAGGCGTTTCACATGCGATCACGGCCGGGTATTAAGCCAAGGATGGTCACACCTCCTATGTCTGTGCTTCAAAATTATCTTAAAAATTACTTTACAAGCCTACAAAGTCGGCCTAGAAATAATGAGCAGAAATATGCTCCGCAGCCTCGGCTGGGGGAGCCGTTCACCTTTGCCTGCCCTGCGCCCGCAGGGCATGACCAAGATTCTTTGCCCATGAATAGAGCGTTTAAATTTTCAGAATTTCAGGTTCCAAGCCAGGCCAGCGGCTGCTCCGCCGGGCTGGGAAAATTTTTCCCATTCATCCAACCTTGGAGTGTTTCCCCGAAATATTAAAAATGGCGAAACAAACCCAAATTAATTTCGAGGTTAAGCCACTGTATTTAAATGCAATATGGTTATTTTGCGAAAATTCAAAAATCAAAAACAAACCCAATAAGGCCCCATTTAAACCCAACTTTAGCGCCATTAAACCCAATTCTAACCCCGTTTAACCCCGCCGGACCGGCCTTTTTGGCACTGACGGGGTCGCGCCAATCGTTCACCTGGAACGCAATGACTTCTCAAAACTGACCGCTGCATCCAGTGGTGCGCTTTTGACGTTCATTGCTATTTCCACCTTTTTAATGAGTCCGTTTTCCTTTTTAATGAAGCCATGATTACGCGCTATTCCCGTCCCGAAATGCGGGCGATTTGGACTGACGAAAACAAGCTGAAGATCTGGTTGCAGATCGAGCTGCTCGCCAGCCAGGCCTTGGTGAAGGAAAAAATTGTCCCGGCAAAGGATTTTGCCCGGATCAAAGCCGGCTGTCACAAATGGTTCGCCGACCTGCCCGGCCTCGTCGCACGCCAGAAGGAACTGGAGAAGGTGCTCAATCATGATGTCATCGGGTTCACCACCGCCGTGGCGGAAGCCATCAATGACAACGCCAGCCGCTGGTTCCATTTCGGCCTCACCAGCAGCGACGTCGGCGATACCTGCTATGCCGTGCAGATGCAGCAATCCGCCGATATCCTAATCGCCGATGTGAAGAAGTTGTTGCCGGTCATTGCCCGGCGGGCGCAGGAGCATAAATTCACGCCCTGCATGGGCCGCAGCCACGGCATCCATGGCGAACCGACGACCTTCGGCCTCAAAATGGCCCTCATGCACGATGAATTCACCCGCGCCCTGCGCCGGTTGGAAGCCGTCCGCGAAGTGGTCTCCGTTGGCAAAATCTCCGGCGCGGTGGGCACCAGCGCCCATCTCTCGCCCCGCGTTGAGGCGTTCGTTTGCAAGCAATTGGGCATCCAGGCCGCCCCCATCGCCACCCAGGTGGTGCAGCGCGATATTCATGCGGAATTTCAACTCGCCATGGCCTTGGTCGGCGCGAGCATTGAACGCTGGGCCGTTGAGTTTCGCCATCTGCAGCGCACCGAAGTGCTGGAAGCCGAAGAGCCCTTTACCAAGGGCCAGAAGGGCAGCAGCGCCATGCCGCACAAGCGCAACCCCATAACGTGGGAACGACTCACCGGCCTGGCCCGCGTGTTGCGCGGCAACGCCATGGCCTCGCTCGAAAACGTCGCCCTCTGGCACGAGCGCGATATCAGCCACAGCAGTGTCGAGCGGATCATCTTCCCCGATTCCTGCACGCTGCTCGATTACATGTTCGGCCTGCTCACGCGGCTCATGGATGGCATCGTCGTCTATCCCGCGAACATGAAGAAGAACCTCGGCCTCTCGCTGGGCATGTGGAACAGCCAGACCGTGTTGCTGGCGCTCATCAAGAAAGGCCTCACGCGCGAAGCCGCCTACAAGCTGTGCCAGGATGCCGCCATGAAGACCTGGGAAGTGAAACACGCCGGCCGCGACGATGCCGATTTTGTGGCGCAACTCCAAGCCGATCCCGAAGTCGCCAAACATTTCAAAAAAGGCGAACTCGAAGCCCTTTGCTCACTGGATTTTCACTTTAAAGAAGTGAACAACCGGTTCAAGAAACTGGGGCTGTGAGCCGCGTGCCGGTAATTCTCCCACTCAACCATTTATGATTGGCGACTGGTCAAGCGAGGTTCAACGCGAATGCGTCGGCGGCGACGTCCGCTTTGAATTTCCCGCCCGGCCAATTGGCTGGGGCCGGCTGGTGGGGGTATTCCTCATCGGCTTCAGCGGGTTGTTTGTCTGGGGGCCAACCAAAGGAATCATTGGTACCATCGCCAGGCTTGATCCCGCCAAACAATCCGGCTTTGAATATGTAGCCTTGGTTTTCTCAATCGTCTTTATCATCGGCGGCTGCATCCCTGCTGGCATGGGCTTGCTGATCCTGTTTGGACGTTGCCGGGTGGAATGGAAAGCCGGCCGGCTTCAGTCCTCCGAACGGCTGGGCCCGTTGTACTGGACGCGGCGGCTGCCCCGGAAGCCAGTCCGTAAACTCGAAGTCGCGGCGGCCACATCGTCCAGCGGCAATGCCGCGCCACGGCAAATCGAAAGTTTTTCCGGACTGGTGGCCTTCTATGAGGATGGCTCCAAAAACATGATCGCCTTCGGTTACCCCAAGGACTGGATGCTGGCGTTGGCCCAGGAATTGAAAACTTACCTCGGGAGTGACGCCACCTCGGTTGGATCGGTGCCGGTGGTGGTGGAAAAACTGCCGGGGGTGGAGCCCGACGACGATGAGGAAGATCTGCGTCAGCCGCCTGGCTGCCGCGTGCAATTGGAGGAACGCGGTGCCGGCCTCCGGCTCATCGTGCCGCCGGCTGGAATCTGGAAAGGATCCAAAGGGATGTTTTTCTGATTGGTGTTTGGTTTAAGCGGTTAAAGTTTGGCATAGAGGGCGCGTAGCTGGAGCAAGGCTTGCGGCAGCGAGGTGGGCTGGTGCCAGTGAACGCGCAGCCAGCGGATGAGTTTGAACGT
>Ga0302323_100001442_pt1 | contig 19265 bp, 17 predicted proteins | sample Fen_T0_3_FD_201950 | JGI IMG/M metagenome (GOLD analysis project Ga0302323, IMG submission 201950) | Peat permafrost microbial communities from Stordalen Mire near Abisko, Sweden - Fen_T0_3 | ecosystem: Environmental > Terrestrial > Soil > Wetlands > Permafrost | place: Sweden: Abisko... | reverse complement strand
CCGACATGATCACCCTGGACGGCGACCCCGCGACCATCCACCTCAATGAATTTCGCGAAGGCATCGTCGTCTTCAAGCGCGCCGGCAAATACTATTTCATGTGGTCCATCGACGACGCCCGCAGCCCCGACTACCGCGTCGGCTACGGCATTGCCGATTCCCCCTACGGCCCCGTGACCTCGCCCACCAATAACTTCATCGTCCTGCGACAACATGGCGCCGCCAAGGGCACCGCCCATCACAGCGTCGTCAACGTGCCCGGCACCGACCGCTGGTATGTGGCCTATCACCGCCACGCCGTGCCCGGTGGCGGCGGCTACAAACGCGAGACCTGCCTCGTCAAAATGGAATTCAATGCCGATGGCACCATCCAGCCCATGGATCCGCTGATTCCCGCCTTCCCACCCGGCTCGGATGGCGAACCTCTCACCAACGGCCTCGGCCGCCCGTAAGGCGTCCGCCAAGGCGCGGTGGCATTTTAAATCTCGACGTGCTGGCCGGCATTTGATTCATTGCGGGCAACCAAATCATGCCGCCTGCCGTCCAAAAGAAATCCCGGGTCGCTTTACCGTTGGCCGCCGTGCCGCCGGCCGAGAGCTTCCGCCGTTCGCGCCGGGATCGCGCGAATGAAATCACCCAGGATTATGTGGAAGCCATCGCCGACCTGTCAGCCTCCCTGGGCGAGGCGCGGGTCACTGATCTGGCCCGCCGGCTGGGCGTCACGCATGTGACCGTCAACCGCACCCTGGCGCGGTTGCAGGCGGGGGGCTTTGTGAGCACCAAGCCTTACTGCGCGATTTTTCTGACGGACACCGGCCGCACGCTGGCCGATGAATGCAAGCAACGGCATGGCACCGTGGTGACCTTCCTGCGGTCGCTCGGGGTCTCGGCCCAGGTGGCGGAACTGGATGCTGAAGGCATTGAACATCACGTCAGTCCGGAAACCCTCGCCGCCTTTGAACGCCTGATTAAAAAACTCTGATGCGCCCGCAAGACCTGCAAACGATCGGTCACGAACTCGCCGTGAAATGGGAGGATGGCAGCGAGTCTTTCCTGACCTTGGAACGGCTGCGCCGCGCGTGTCCCTGCGCCGGCTGCAAAGGCGAAATTGATATTCTGGGCAATCTCTACAAGAACCCGGACAAGCCCTACGCCGCCAATGCCTTTGAACTGGTGAAGCTGGTGAGCGTGGGCGGCTACGCCATCCAGCCGGTCTGGGCCGACGGGCACAACACGGGGATTTACTCCTTTGAATATCTCCGCCGGGTGGCGGCCAGCCAGTAGGGCGTAAGGAGCCGGCGTCCGCGGCGGGCGGTGCGGGCGTAGCGAAGGAACCTTGGGAGTTTCTTGTAAGCTTCCTACTTCTGCTGCCAGTCTTACATTTATACATTGACGGAGTATTGGAGGTGAATCAGAGTATTCACCATGAGCGGGACATTGAAAGCCGACGCCGTTTGGTTCACCACGAAAGGCCAGATCGTGATTCCGGCCCGGTTGCGAAAACAGTTTCACATTGAGAATGGCACCAAGGCCATGGTCGAGGCCACCGCAGGCGGCATTTTGCTAAAACCGGTCACCAGTTGGGCCATTGAGCGTGGCTACGGCTTGCTCAAACGCAAATCCGGCGGCAAATCTTTGGCCGCGGAATGGGCTGAGCATAAACGCGCGGAACGGGCGCTGGAGGAAAAATAGCATGGCCGCCGCCGTTCTCGACTCCTACGCCTTGCTGGCCTTTTTTCGTGGCGAGGATACGGCCGTTCAGGTGAAGCAACTGCTGCACCATGCCGCCAGCACAGATCAGCCCCTGCACATGACGGAAGTGAACTACGCGGAAGTGAAATATACGCTGATCAAAAAAGACGGCCCGGCCGCCTGGGCGCAGGCCGCCGAGATCCTGCCCAGCCTCCCGATTGAGTTTCATCCCGCCGACCGGCGGCTCGCCGACCTGGCGGCTGATTTTAAAGCCCGCCATAAAATCAGCCTGGCCGATGCGTTTAGCGCCGCGCTCGCCAAGGAGCGAAAAACCGGTCTTTTCACCGGCGACCCCGAATTCAAACCGCTGGAAAAGGAAATCAAGATCAACTGGCTCACCAAATAAACGGCGGGGAAGACAGAGGAAATATCCAGGGTCCTTAACCACGGGTTGGCACCAGTGGCTGACGGCCGACGCTCCTTTGGGGAAAGGGGTGGTGCCTGCGCGACTGTCGGCCGGTTGCGGAAAACTGTCGGCAGTTTGCGGTGCAAGAAATTTGCCCGGCGTGAAATCGGTGGCACACTATCCCCGTGCGCGAACCGATTAATATTTCCACCGCTCCGGTGTTTTCCGAGCGGCTTGTCTGGCGCGGCATGGGCGATGGCTGGCGGCATTTGCACGGCAGCGTGCAAGGCGCCGGGGCCAGCTTTGAGTGGCACGATTTCGTGTCGCGCACGGAATTCGACTGGGGCCGCAGTTTTCATCCCGGCAGCATCGAGGTTTGCCTGAATCTGGAAGGGCTGGGGCAGGTGGGGTCGCACGAAGCCGAGGTTGAGTTTCTGCCGTTCTCCGTGGGGTTTTACCGGCGGGGCGACAATCCCTTGCGCGCCGCCCGGGCCGCCGGCCAGCGGCATCAGTTTCTGACGGTGGAAATTTCCTTTGAGTTTTTGCGGCAGCACCTGGCCGGCTATGCAGCCACGCTGCATCCCCTGGTGCGGGAGGTGGTGGCGGGGCCGGCCGGTCAATCGGCGGTGGCCGCCGTCACGCGCATGACGAGCCGCCAGCAGCAGTTGCTGGCCAGCCTGCGCGAGGTGCCGGTCCTGGCGGCGGCGCAAGCCATGTGGTATCAGGCGAAGGTGCTGGAGGTGGCGGCGGAACTTTTTTTTGTCGCGCCGGAGGAGTTGTTTTGCCAGCGCCAGCAGCGGCTGGCCGGCGAACGGGTCACCCGGGTCATTGCATTGCTGGAACAGCATCTCACCGAGCCGCTGACGCTGGAGGAGATCGGCCGGGCGGTCGGCTGCAGCCCGTTTCATCTGAGCCGCACGTTTTCCGCCTCCACCGGGCTGACGATCCCGCAATACCTGCGCCAGTTGCGCCTGGAAAAATCGGCGGAACTCCTGCGGTCGGGTAAATTCAACGTCACCGAGGCAGCCATGGAAGTGGGTTATTCCAGCCTGAGCCATTTTAGCCAGGCCTTTCATGAAACCTTCGGCTGTTGTCCGGGCCTCTATCCGCTGAAACTGCCAAGCCAGAAAGCCGCGCAGAAAAGCGGGCAATGACGGATGACGAAAGGCCGAAAGCTGCGGTGGCAAAAACGGGTTGAACGGCAATGTTGAGACAACTCGTGGTCGGGGGAAGGTGGACGGATTCGCGCCAGCGGCGGGGCTGCCTGTTCCGGTGTCTGTTCAGGGCGATTAAGCTTCATTCCACATCCCACGAGCCCGGCCCGCAATGCGACCTTTTTTCATTTCGGAGTTCGGGTTCATTGCGTCAGATCCGTGGTAATTCAGCAGCCTGGCGGCCCCGGAACAAAGCGAGACCTGCCGGTTCGTGGGGCGGTTCTGAGCAAAGGATCATCCTTCGCCACCAGCGGCCATTCCCTCGTATAATTTCCCGCATAAGTTTTCAAAAATTTTAAATTGACAGCCCGTGCTCGAATGCTAAAAGTGTGAATCAGCAACAAGCGGAGCGGAAATCAACGTCACTCAAATGCGACGTTCGCATCGTTGGCAGAGGTTTTTTGGGCGAGCAAATCCAGGACAGGACAAATTTCATGCAGCGGGAAAGACACATGACACTGGAGCTGTTTTATGTAAACCCGATTGGAAACGTCCAGGTCCGGGGCGTTTCAAGTCATCCGGTCGCCGACGACCGGCGATAGTCTCATCTCATTATCGTTATGAAAAAAATCCCCACCTCGATAATTTTCGGAATCTTTCTGGCGTGCGTGGGTGCTTTTGTGATTTACCCCGTCTGGTCTCAGCAGGCGGCGGTGCCGACGCTGTTCAAACCCATCAAAAGTGAGCTGGTGGTCGGCTTGCTGGGCTGGCTGTTCGTGGTCGCCCTTTTTGTGGAGCGCGCCGTGGAGGTGGTGGTGATGGTTTTTCGCGATCAACAGGCTGATTTGCTCGGTGAGGCGGAAGCCCTGGCTGCCAAAAAGCTCGCCGCCGTCATCGAAAAGGCTGCGTCATTGGCGGATAACGACCCGGGCAAAGCCGCCGCCACCAACGAGGTCCAAGCTGCGAGCGCAAGCCTGGAGACAGTCAGGCACGAAGGCATCCTCTACCGCGCGGGCACCAAGGCAATCGCCATGCTGGTGAGCTTTGCGTTCGGCGTCTTCATCAGTCTGGCCGGAATCCGGGCCTTGAGCGGTCTGCTCCAAGATGAGGCGGCAGCGGGCAAACTGTTCACCGCCGCCGACATTCTTATCACCGGGGCCGTGCTGGCCGGTGGCAGTGAAGGCATCCACCGGATGGCCAATGCCGTGACCAGTTTTATGGACGCCCTCTCCGCCCGCGGGGATAAGGCCCAGCGCATCGCCAATCAGGACGCCCAAACCAAATAACCGGAATCCCCCATGCCAGACGACTTGAACAAAATTAAGACCATCGTGATCCTCATGATGGAAAACCGTTCCTTTGACCACATGCTGGGCTATCTCAGTCTGGCCCCGTTCAACCGTACTGACGTGGACGGTCTCAGCCAGGCTCCCGACTGGCTGACCAAGTTCACCAATTATGACCATGGGCAGGCCATCACCCCCTTCCTCTCCCAGGACCCGCACACCATGCCGGATGATTTCGATCCCCCCCACGAACGGAGCAACATCGCGGCACAAATTGACCCGCGGCAGGACGACAGCTTTCCGCTGAACGGTTTTGTCAGCGCCATTCCGCCCAAGGTTTCCACCAATCCCGACGTCCGGAAACTGGTCATGAGTTATTTTGGCGCCGCGCAGGTGCCGATGACTGACTTTCTGGCGAAGCATTTCACCATCTGTGACCGCTGGTTCTGTTCGCTGCCGGCGGGCACGCAGCCCAACCGGCTGATGTCCATGGGCGGCTTTTCGATGATCGACGTGAATCAGACGCCGCTGCCGGACCAGGACCTGGTCTATGACTGGCTGAACCAACGCAATATTTCCTGGCGGGTGTATCATCAGGAGATTCCGTTTTTCGCGCTGATGCCAAGCTGGCTGCCCGACATTCTGTTCAGCGACAAATTCCGCTGCTTTGAGGAAATGGAATCCGACCTCCGCAACACGCCGCCGGATCAACTCCCCCAGGTGATCTTTGTGGAACCCACGTATCAGGACGCGCCGCACACCGGCACCAGCACCGATGATCATGCCCCCGCCGGCATCAGCAACGGCCAGGAATTTCTCATGCAGGTTTACAAGGCCGTGACCGCCAGTCATTCCTTCTGGCAGGGCGCGCTCCTGATTGTTGACTACGATGAGCATGGCGGTTTTTTTGACCACGTTCCCCCGCCGCTCATCCCGACCAATCCCCCCGCCGGAGCGAAATGGTCGTTGCCCTTCAAGTCGTTGGGCGTTCGCACGCCCGCCTACGTTATTTCGCCGTTCGTTGCGGCCGGGGCCGTCAGCCACAATTTGCTGGATCACACTTCGGTGCTCAAATTGCTGGGGGAAAAGTTTGGCAACGGCTCCTACTCGCCTGAAGTAGACGCCCGCCCGGTCGGCAGCATTTCGCACGTGCTGGATTTCACCAACCCCATTTTACCAGCGCCCGCCCCACCGGCGTTGAATGAATATTTGGCATTACGCCCGCCGCCGCCAGTGGGGGTTACCAAGCCCCCCGTCCAAACCAGTTTGCAACAAGGTTTCAGTGACGTGATCACGAACATGAAGCAACACGGCGCAGACGCCAGCCATCCCAAATTCGGGCAATTGCTCGGCTGATTCCCATTTCGACCATGAAAAACATCTTTCAAATTCCGTTTTCTGCCGTGGTTCTGGCCGTCGCTTTGGGACTGCTGGCCGCCGGCTGCACGGCGGCTCATCCCCATAGCGCCTATCTGCCAATCCACCAATTCGCCATCAACGGGGATGCGGCGGGGGTGACCGCGGAACTGGCGAAAGATCCCGCCGAACTCAACCAACCGGAAGATGACGGTTTGACGCCCCTGCATCTGGCCGCGCAAAACTGCCATACGAACGTCGTTGAATTGCTGCTTGCGAAAGGCGCCAAAATCAATGTAACTGCCCGGGATGACGCCACGCCGTTACACCTCGCCGCGCAGGAAGGCTGCGCTGACGTGGTGACGGTGCTGCTCAATCACGCCGCCAGCGTCAATCCGCGCGATGATAAAAAACGCACGCCCCTGACGCGCGCCGAGCAATGGCATCAGGATGAAATTGTGCAATTGTTAAAGCAACATGGCGGCACGGAGTGATCTGGCGGCACCAGCAAACCAAATCATCCCCAAGAATTGAAACCCTTAAACCTATGAGTTACGAAACAACCAGCAAAACCCTGCTTCCCCTGGTGCTCGGGTTGACCCTCCTGACCGCGGGCTGCGCCACCCCCGACCCACGTCCGTTTCAGCAATATGCGACGGCCGTAAAAACCGCCGGCGACGGCTTGGATCATGTCCTCGTGCAGGATACTGGTTGGGCGCGGGACAAGTACATTACCAGCGTCCTCGACGGTTCCGCCAGTTTGGGCCGCACGGCTTTTTTGAATCGCAGCGAGCCGTTTACCGTGACCTTTCCCGTAACCGGCGGCGTGACCAACCAGCCCACCTTTTATCAGTTGCAAACCGCGCGCGTGACGTTGCTCAACCTCAATGAAGCGACCCTGAAATACATCAACGTGCTCGCGACCCTGGCCGGCAGTGACCTCGTGAATCCCGCAACCTTTGCCACCATGGCCCAGGATGCGGATGCCAGCCTGGGTTCCATCACCAAGCAACTCGACGCCCAGGTGCCCGGCAACGCGATCCACGTTTTTTCCGTGGGCAGCACCGAAATCGCCCGCCTGGTCATCGAACACAAGCGCCGCCAGGCTTTGGAAACCATCCTGACCGCCAGCCAGCCGGGCATTGAAGCCTACTGCCAGAAATGCCTGACATTGCTGTTGATCCTGGATCAATCACTGGCGAATGACTACAGCGCCAAAGCCGCCATTTTGGAGGATCAATACCACCAGCTTACGCATGGCAAGGCCACCGAAGATCCCAAAGCCCGGGCGGTGATCGAACAATTTCTGCAACTCAACAGCGATTATCTCCTCCTGGTGGAGGCCCTGAAATCGGCGCGGAAAATCTATGCCGCCCTGCCCGAAGGACACCGTGAACTGCTCAAATCAGTGCGGCAACAGCCCACGGGTTTCGAAGCCATCAGCAGTATTTCCGAAGCCGGCAAACGACTTGCCAGCATCTACCAACAAGTCAGCCAACCAGCCGCAACCAAATAGGAATAAATCGTTATGGACAACAATGATGTGGATCAGGCTTTTCGCGCTTTGCATGATGCCCAACGCGCCGCTCAATTGCTCTACATGGATCTTCGGGATGCCGGGGATGCAACGGGCGCCGCCAATGCGAAACTACGCGCCAACCGGCTGCAAAATGAAATCGACCACCTGATTAATAAAGAGCTGGGCGACTGGCAAGCCGGGGCCGAAAGCGTGTTGCCACAACTGACGGCGGCGGCCGCCGCCGCGCAGGACGCCGTGGATGAAGTCGAAAAAGATGTGGAAAACGCTCAAACCGCCGTCGCCGCCATGCAGGCACTTGATGCCGCCATTGGCGTGGCCATGAAATTCGTGGGCTAGCGCGTCAGCGGAAGACCGCTGACACCCGCACCACCTTCAGGCCATAAATAGCCAACTGCAATTCTCCCCAGCGCGAGTCAAAAATTTGTAAAGTCGCCGTCCACCGGGTTTCCCCGCTTGTGCTGGGCGGACGCCTTTACGGCAGGCGCGTGACCATTGCTCAATCGGCCGGCAGCCTTCGGGCCGCCGGGGGCTTTAAATTTCGGTTGGCGGGCACTGGGTGCGTCAACCGCACTGGCTTGACCTTTCCCGCCCACCAATTTGAGCAGTTCCATCACGGATTGCTTCATGATTTCAGCCTGCGCATTTAACTCCTCGGCGGAGGCGGCATTTTCCTCGGCGCTCGCGGCATTGGACTGGGTGATTTTGTCCATTTGCCCGACCGCCTGATTGATCTGGCCGATGCCATCCGACTGTTCGCGGGAGGCGGAGGCGATTTCACCCGCCAGTTCATCCATCTGCCGCGCTTTGGTGAGAATCTCGTTCAAGGCCACCGCGACCTTGCTGGTGATGGCCACCCCTTGCCCGGTCTTGGTGATCGCCCCTTCGATTTTGGCGGCCGTCTCTTTCGCGGCGGTGGCGCTGCGTTGCGCCAGGCTGCGGACTTCATCGGCCACCACGGCGAAGCCCATGCCTGCCTCGCCGGCGCGCGCGGCTTCCACGGCCGCATTCAGCGCCAGAATGTTGGTCTGGAACGCAATCTCATCAATCGTCTTGATGATGTTGGCAATGTCATGGGATGACACCTTGATCGCTTCCATCGCCTGGGACATGCCTTGCATGTCGGCGGCGCCGAGATCGGCGGCGGAGCGGGTTTGTTTGGCCAGATCTTTCGCGGTGTTGACGTTTTCGGAATTGCGCTTGGTCATGCTCGACGCTTCTTCCAACGATGCGCTCGTCTCCTCGATCGAGGCGGCCTGTTCACTCGAGCCCTCCGCCAGCGACTGGCTGGTCTCGCTCAACTGCGTGGACGCCATCGCCACCTGCCCCGCACCGCTCAACAAATTTTCCGCCACACGCTTCACCAGTCGCGTAATGGATTGGGAAATGAGCAGCGCCACGACCAGGGTCAGGCCCAGAATCCCGACGAAAAGAACCCCCATGTAAATCAGATAGCGCTGCGACTGGTCATCAACCTTTTGTGCCAACGCCTCACGTTCGGCCTGCACGTCATCAATGTAAACCCCGGTACCAACCAGAAAATCCGTGCCCGGAATCATCGCCGAATAACTCATCTTGGGCTGTATGCCCTTGCCCTCTTTTTCAAAGAAATATTGCACAAAACCGCCCCCCGCTTTCGCGGCCTCAACAATTCCCTGGACGAACAGGAAATCTTTTTTATCCTTCAACTCCATGCAGTTCTTGCCGTTGGCACTTTTATTGATCGGCACGTTCACGCGCACCCCGGCCGTGTCGTAACTGAAATAATAGCCTGAATGATCGCTGAAGAAGCGTACGGGGTCCGTTTCCGCCGTGATGATGGCGATCTGCTCCTCCCTGGTCTTCGCCGCTTTGACCCGCACGGCCAATATTTGCACCTCCGCATCCACCAGCGATTTCAAGGTGTCCTTGTGCCCGCTCAAAATCTGGCTCTCGAAATTCGGGAACACCACGCTTTGATTGATCCGCTTCTCCAGCAGGAGGCTGGACGATTGCAGCACCACCATGCCGATCACGACAAAGCCCAGCAAAAATAGCAGCCGGTGATTTAGCGTTAGATTTACGCCGGTAAGTTTCATATGACAATAATAAGTTTGATCCGCACGCCTGCGTGTCTTCACTGTTATCGGCAGCTCCAATAAATACTTAACAAATACTCAACCATAAGTTTTCGTCAGCGTCCGCCCCGGCGCGATGCTCTGGACATGGCGGCCGCATTTTGGAAGACTGCGCACCGCGTGAAACAAGCAATCGTCACTTTGGACATGGAAGGCGTCTTGACGCCGGAAATCTGGATCGCCGTCGCCGAGAAAACCAAAATCCCGGAGTTGCGCCGCACCACGCGCGACGAGCCGGATTATGACAAGCTCATGCACTACCGCATTGAGATTCTCGACCGGCATGGCATCAAGCTGTCCGACATCCAGCAGGTCATTGGCACGCTCAATCCCCTGCCCGGCGGCAAGGAATTCCTGGATGAACTCCGCACCTGCGTGCAGGTGATCATCCTGTCCGACACCTTCGAACAGTTCGCCCAGCCGCTGCTGCAGAAGCTCAACTGGCCCACCCTGTTCTGCCACCGCCTGCTGGTCGAAAACGACCGGATCAAGGGCTACCAGCTGCGCCAGCCCAACCAGAAGCAGAAATCCGTCGCGGCGCTGAAGTCACTAAATTACCACGTCGTCTCCGCCGGCGATTCCTACAACGACACCGCCATGCTTGGCGAGGCCAACGTGGGTTTCCTGATCCACGCGCCGGAGAATGTGAAACGCGAGTTTCCCCAATTCCCCGCCGTGGAATCACACGCGGACCTGCTGAAGCTCATCAAAGGAGCGCTCTGATGCCGACCAACAAAGGATCGTTCAGATTGTTTCGCATCTTTGGGATAGATGTATATTTGCACTGGTCGTGGTTTCTCATCTTCCTTTATGTGTATGAAATGCGCGACGCTGGAGAGGGTTCATTATTTTTTAATATCCTCGGGGTGTTGACTTTATTTTTAATCGTATTGCTGCATGAATTCGGCCACGCGCTGGCGTGCAAACAGGTTGGCGGCCAGGCAAATCAGATCGTTTTGTGGCCGCTCGGCGGCGTGGCCTACGTCTCGCCGCCGCAACGCCCGGGAGCGATGCTTTGGAGCATTGCGGCAGGTCCATTGGTTAACGTCGTTTTATTATTTGCATCATCGACACTTTTGTTGGCTGGCAGCATTTTTGGACTATCCAACCAAGTGCCATTTTTCTGGGAATACATTGCCGTTGTTGCCTATATCAATTTGATTTTATTAAAGTTCAACCTGCTCCCGATTTTTCCGCTGGATGGAGGACAAATTTTACAGTCATTGCTCTGGTTTAAATTTGGCAAGGCCCGCAGCATGATGATCGCCACCATTATCGGCTTTGTAGGAATTGCAGCCATGATTCCGTATGTCATCATCATCAAGAAAAATGACAGTTGGTATTATTTATTGTTGGCTTTTATTGCGTTCAATTGCTGGCAGGGCTTTCAGTATGCGCAAAGATTAATGAAATTGGCCAAAATCCCCCGCCGGCCAGGCTTCGCCTGCCCCTCGTGCAAATCCGCGCCACCGTTGGGCGCCCTTTGGCGCTGCGGCAAATGCCAGCACTCCTTTGACACCTTCGCCACGCTCGGCACCTGCCCGAACTGCGGCAACCAGTTCAACGTCACGCAATGTCTGGACTGCGGCACCGCGCGACCGATCAGCGAATGGGCGACGGTTCCGCCGGTCAATAATTAATTGGACTCCTTCCCGACCTGGCCGCAACTGGTTCTGTTAACCACGTTGGATTACCCATCGCCAAAGTGACCGTCAAAGTCTTTGACGAAGGCGCACGACCGATTGAAAACTCGAAGGTTTTCCCTGGTTTTTGCAGGTCAGCGGATTGCGACCCTTTTCGAGGCGTCCGCGTTTTGGCCTCAAAAGAAACAAGGCGGCCAGTTTTGCGGTCAAACGCTGCAATAAAGGGTCGCAAACAAGACCCGCTCAGACCGGTTCGTTGGAACAACTGGTGCCGGAGGATTTAACCTCCGCCTGAACCTGGGAATCCACAATGGCTTCCACGATATACCGGGGTCGGCCCTTGATTTCGCGATAAATGCGCGCCAGGTATTGACCAATAATGCCGAGCGCAAGGAGGTTCAGGCCGCCAAAGAACAGGATGGCCACGGCTAGCGTGGTAAAACCCAGCACCCGCAGCGAAGTGAAAAAACCAAAGATTTGCATGACTTTTTCCGCCACCAGCGCGCCAGCATAGCCCAGACTCAACAGGCACAAGATCGCGCCCGTCATGCCAATCCACTGTAGCGGCACATCGGAAAAACTGAACAGCCCATCCAAGGCATACCGCAGCAACTTGCGAAACGATTGTTTTGGCGCCCCCACAGCGCGGTCGTTGCGGGCGTAACTTACCGTAGTCTGCGAATAACCAAACCAGCATTTTAGCGCGGGCAGGAACAGATTGGTTTCGCGGATGGCCAGCAGGTGATTCGCCACCACCCGGTCCACCAGTGAAAACATGCCGCTGTTGGCCGGCATCACGCCCCCGGTCAACCGGTGAAAGGTCTGGTGAAACAGATCAAAACAGACCCGCCGCAGGCCACGTTCTTCACGGCTGGAACGACAGCCGGTTACCACTTTGAAACCCGCCTGCCACCGGGCGATCAATTGGGGAATTAATTCCGGCGGGTCCTGCAAATCGGCATCGCTAAAAATCACAGCATCGCCGGTCGCCTGCGCCAGGCCGGCCAGATACGCCGGTTGCTGGCCAAAATTACGGCTCAGGCCGACCAGCCGCCAACGGGGAAATCGCTGCAATTCACGGAGGACCGCCTCGCGGGTGCCATCCGTGCTTCCATCATCCACGATCACAAGTTCCCAATCCACCGGTGCCGACCGGATGGCCTTTTCCAGGCGTTCAAACAGCAGGGGCAACCCCTCGCGTTCATTGAGCATGGGTATGATAACAGAAACCAGCGGTTTTTTACTGCTGCTGGCGGGTACGGCTGTCGGATTCATACAGTTGCAAGGGTCAGGCGATGATGAAATTGATGGTGTTATGGCGGGAGAATAAAAATATCTTAGCTAACGTGCAGGCCGGTAAAGGTAGTGCGAACCAGGCAATTCAATCGCGTCGCCTGACTGCCGCCGGGAAACGTTGTGCCTGAACCAATTCACCGCGCGGTTCCACCCCCCGGGGCCTGCACTGTTGTTATTTTGGGCCAGCAAAACCCCGTCCGTTCTTGGCACGGTGGCCAGGATGACAAAGGATTGATTGGTGGGAATCTCCTGCCAATCCGCCACGGCCACGACATGCCGGTCGAGTTCGGCACTGAGTCGATTTGCCTGCATCGCCAGCGTCGAATCCTGTGTTTGAACGATTACAATCCAATCCGTGCGGGCCGTGTTGGGTCGTACCAGATGGAGCATGGCCAGGGTGTCTTCATTGTTGGCGCGCAGGCCCGCGATAATAATAAAGCCATACACCGCGGCGATTGCCGCCGCCACGGCCGGCCCTTTGATTTGCGTGGCATCAGCCTCGACCGGGGTGGCATTATTTGGCAGGAGGGCCAAGGAAAAAACCAAACCGGTCAAGACCACCGGCGCTGCCATCCACGGATGATGACAAAAATAATTGCGCATCACGGCGATTTGGGCCGCCGCCATCAGGAACGGCAGCAGACTGATCCCGGCGGTCGCCGGTTGTTTCCAGCCAATCCGGGCGGTTCGCCAGCCCCAGACACACCATACTGGTAATAGACCGATCAATGAAACAATGACCACCCGCTGCAAAAAACGCACCGTGCTCAACCCTTCGTAATAACCGTTGGTCCCCCAAGTGTACCCCCCGATAAAACTGCCCGAAGCGGGCGGAGTTGGGGTTAACGGGATGCTCGTGGTCTGTCTGGCCACCACTGAGAAATAGACAAACAATAAAGATCCGACCGCCGTCAGACTCAGGTAAATCAGCCGGGGACGCAGTGGTTGTTGGCCGGGGCGGCACAGCAAGTAGATTCCAAACGGAGCCAGAAACCAGGCCGTGGTCCAATTTGCAGGTACAAAAGCAACCGTAGCCACCGCCACCAGCAGCCAAGATTGCAGACCTTGACGGGATTTCTGCAATTGATGATTGATCAGCGCGGCGTAGGGAAACCCCACTAAAACGGCCAGCACATTGGGATCCAACAGCCTTTGCCAACGGCCATAGCCTGGAGACAAGACGCACAGCGCGGCCACGGTCAACGCCAGGGGAGTTTTTCCTAGCAACGACCAGATGCCCCAAAATACGAAGCCAGCCAGCAGCAGATGATAGGAAAGCGTCCCCAACCCGGTCCAATCGAGCGCTTGAGTTGAAAAATAGACTGGATAGAGATACCAAGGGCTCATGCCAGGGTAGACATTGGGGTGTGCCACCGCGTCAAACCCACCATCATTAGTGACTAATGCCCCATGCATTGGACCCAAACCGTACTGAAGCCAGTTACGTAACACATTCGTCGGCCAACCAGCGCTCATCCCATCATCGTTATACCAGAGCAGCCCCCCTGCTGCCGCCATCACCAAAATGATAAAGCAGAACTTCCGCCAGTTCGGGAAATACATAATTGTTTAGCATCAAGGGTCTTTCAATATTTTCAAGCAGATTATTATTCAGATTATTGTCGCCTGGTCGAGGGGCAGCCAGATGCCAGGCCCGCGATCGGTGCCTGCTGCCAACAATCCGGCATGTTCTGGTCCAAACCCGGCGGAGAATATCCTGACCTCGCGCGGCATCCATGGCAGTCAACCGCTTGATGACCGCCGGCACGACCGGCTCAATGACCACATCACACTCTGCTCTTTCGTCATTCAGCCAGAAGCCAGGGTTGCACGGCAGCCGGGGTCCGCTACACTGGGCGGCTCTGGTATGAAGGACGCCCGCGTAGAAGAAATCCGACAGCTCCTGCCCCAAGCCATGTTGCCCGACTGGGTGCGGCTCGGCGGCCGGATGGTCCGGCTTTTGGGCGATAAACTCCATCCGCAGCAGCATGACGCGGTGCTGGACCGGCTCCTGGCCCAGGTGCGCGCTTCGGTGGCGTTCCGGGCAGACCGGCGGCTGAATGTCCCGCCCGTTTCCTACCCGCCCGAGCTGCCCATCACCGCCCGCAAGGATGACATCGTGGCGGCCATTCGCGCGAACCAGGTGGTGGTGATCGCGGGCGAAACCGGTTCCGGCAAGACGACCCAGATTCCCAAGATGTGCCTGGAAGCGGGCTTGGGGATCGAGGCCAAGATTGGTTGCACCCAACCGCGGCGGGTGGCGGCACTTTCCATTTCCCGGCGCATTGCGGAGGAACTGAACGTGAACTGGGGCCGCGAGGTCGGCTGCACGATCCGCTTCGACGACCGCAGCAGCGAGCGGACGTACATCAAGCTGATGACGGACGGCATCCTGCTGGCGGAGACGCAGGGCGATCCCCTGCTCTCGGAATACAACTGCATCATCATTGACGAAGCGCACGAGCGCAGCCTGAACATTGATTTTTTGCTGGGCTACTTGAAGACGCTGTTGGCGAAGCGCAAGGATCTCAAGCTCATCATCACGTCGGCGACGATTGACACGCAGACGTTTTCCCGGGCCTTCAACGACGCGCCGATAATCGAGGTTTCGGGGCGGCTGTTTCCGGTGGAAGTGATTTACGCGCCGTTCGACGCGGAGTCGGAGGATCGCGGCGATATCACGTATGTGGACGCGGCGGTGCGCGCGGCCGAAACGGCGCTGTGCGAACCGGGCAACGGCGACATCCTGATTTTCATGCCCGGGGAACGGGACATCCGGGAGACGAGCGACCTGCTGGAAGGCCGGTTTGGGCGGGAGGCGGAAATCATCCCGCTGTTCGGCTTGTTGAGCGCGGCGGATCAGCAGCGCGTTTTTGCCCCGCTGAACCGGCGCAAAATCGTCGTGGCCACGAACATCGCGGAAACGTCGCTGACCATTCCCGGGATCCGATACGTGATTGATTCGGGGCTGGCGCGCATCAGCCGTTACAATCCGCGCACGCGCACGAAGCGGCTGCCGGTGGAGGCGATTTCGCAGAGCAGCGCCAACCAGCGCAAAGGTCGCAGCGGACGCGTGCAGGACGGGGTGTGCATCCGATTGTATTCGGAGGAGGATTTCCTGGAGCGCCCGCAATACACGCAGCCGGAAATCCAGCGGGCGAACCTGGCCGAAGTGATCCTGCGCATGAAGGCATACCGTCTCGGCGACATCGAGACGTTTCCGTTTGTCAATCCTCCGCCGCCGGCGGCGATTGATGGCGGCTACAAACTGTTGCAGGAACTGGGGGCGCTGGACGAGGCCCGGCAACTGACACAACTGGGGCACGATCTCTCGCGCCTCCCCATTGATCCCACGCTGGGCCGGATGCTGCTGCAATCGCAGCACGAACACGCCACGCAGGAACTGCTGATCATCGCGGCCGGCCTGAGCATCCAGGACCCGCGCGAACGGCCGCTCGACAAGAAGGATGCCGCCGCCGCGGCGCACAAGCGCTTTGCCGATCCGCAGTCGGATTTTCTCACGCTGCTGAAAATCTGGGATGCGGTGCATGACCAGTGGGAACACCTGCGCACGCAGGGGCAGCGGCGGAAATTCTGCAAAGCGAACTTTCTTTCCTACCTGCGGATGCGCGAGTGGCAGGATTTACACGCGCAATTGCACGGCGCGCTGGAGGATCTGGGGCGGTTCAAGCTCAACGACAGCAGCGCGGATTACGCGGCGATTCACCGCTCAATTCTGACCGGCCTGCTCGGCCACGTGGCGCTGCGCAAGGAGCGCAACCAGTATCAGGGCACCGGCAACCGGCTGGTGGCGGTATTCCCGGGCTCGGCGCTGTTCGACCGAAACGAGCGGCAGCCGAAGCCGGCCGCACACGCCAAAGGGAAAACGCCGCCCAAGCCCGCGGCGACACAGCAACCGCCGTGGCTCATGGCGGGCGAGATCGTGGAGACTTCCCAGTTGTTCGCGCGCACGGTGGCGGGGATTGACCCGCTGTGGATCGTGCAACTGGCGCCGCATCTGTGCAAAACCACCCATCAGAACCCGCACTGGAGCGTTGCGGCCGGGAACGTGCTGGTGGAGGAACGCACGACGCTGTACGGGCTGGAAGTGCGCCGGGTCAAAGTTTCCCATGGCAACGTCAATCCCAAGGAGGCGGCGGAAATTTTCATCCGGGCCGCGTTGGTGGAAGACGAGCTGCTGCCTGCGCGCGGCAAGGAAACGGGGGATGAATACGATGACAACGACACGCGGGTGTTGCGCTCGATTGACAAACCGCAGCCGCTGCCGCCGCAGTACGCATTCCTGGAACACAACCAGCAGGTGCGCCAGAAAATTGAGACGTGGCAGACGCGGGTGCGGCGGCATGACCTGGCGAACCTGGACCAAACGCTGTTCGATTTTTACGCGCAGCGCATTCAAAACGTCTCGTCCGTCCACGAACTGAACCGGCTGATCCGCGACTGCGGCGGCCCGGAATTTCTCTGCGCGACCGAGGCGGATTTAACCGGCGGACAAGCGCTGGATTTCGACGCGGAGGCATTTCCCGATGCCGTGCCGCTGGGCGGCCAACCGGTTGCGCTGACCTACGCATACCAACCGGGGGAAGAGCAGGACGGCGTGACGGTAAAGCTGGGCTTCAGCCTGGCCCAGACCGTTTCGCAGGCCAGCGTGGAATGGGCGGTGCCCGGCCTGCGCGAAGGCATGATCAATGAACTGCTGCGCGCCCTGCCCAAAAGCATCCGCCGCGAACTGATGCCGTTCCCGCCGAAGGTGGAGGAAATCCTCCGCCACTTTCAGCCGGGCGGCGATTCATTGCCCGGGGATCTGGCGGAGTTTATCCGCCGGCATTACGGCATTGCCATCCCCGCCGGCACGTGGGGCACGGAGGCGGTGCCGGCGCATCTGCGGCCACGCATCGAAGTCTTTGGCAACGACCAGAAATCGCTGGGAGCCAGCCGCGACCTGGGGCAGCTCCGGCAAAAGCTCGAACAGACCCAGACCAAGGCCACTCCGGACGATTCCGCCTGGAACCGCGTGGCACAGCAATGGGAGCGGGCGGGCATCACCACCTGGAATTTCAACAGTTTGCCGGAACGCATCCTGGTATGCGAAACGAGCACGGTACCGATTTATGCCTGGCCGGGCCTGCAGCCGGATGAAAAAAACGGGGTGAGCCTGCGGCTGTTTCGCAGCAGCGAACTGGCGCGACTGGCCACGCTGGGCGGCATTCAGCGGTTGGTGGAACTGGCCTTGTCGAAGGAGTTCGCCTGGTTGCAACGAGATTTGCGCGCCCTGCAGGGATTTGCGCCGCTGACGGCGAATCTTTGTCCGCCGAATGAATTGCAGGAGACGGCGTATGAAAATCTGAAACGCCACCTGCTGCCCGCCGAAGTTTTTCCGGCGCTGACCGAGGCCCATTTCATTGCCGCGGTGCAGCAGACGCGCTTGCAGATTCCCGGGCTGGCCATGCAATTATTGGAGCGCGTCGGCACAATTTTGAAACTGCGGCAGGAAATCCAGCGCCGCTGTGGCCCGGCGCCGGTGCTGCCGACGACCAGGCCCAAGACGCTGTCCGACCTGAGCCTGTTGAGCCTGGCCACCAAGGACGCGCCAAAGCCAGCCAATGTCTGGGCGGATGAACTGGAGTCGCTGCTGCCGCGCGATTTTCTCGCCGCGATCCCGTTTGAACAACTGGGGCAACTGCCCCGCTATCTCAAGGCGCTGGCCACGCGGATGGAGCGGGCCAGGTTAAATCCGGTGAAGGACAAGGAGCGCGCCCAGCAACTGGCGCCGTATCTCGCCAAACTAAAAACCCTCCTGGCGAATCCGCCGAAGGCGGCGGACGCGCTGCGGCGGCTGGATGAATTTCGCTGGATGGTGGAGGAATACAAGGTGTCACTGTTTGCGCAGGAACTCGGCACGGCCTTTCCGGTTTCGCCCAAACGGCTCAGCGAGCAGATGGAGCGGCTCTAACTTTCCGGAGGCGCGGCCGGGGTTGGGACACAACAACGGAGTTGAGTATCAACCGACCGAGCCGCAAGGCAATCAGCACTCCCATCTCAACCGCATGGCGGCATTACTGCCAAGTGCGTGGCATGTACTACCCCGGTCGGCTCGGAAGTTTATCCCGCCGTCCGTCCGGTAAACCAAGGACCGGGTTCAACTGCATCCATCCTCTGCGCTTTGGCCAGCGGGCGGTCCACGCCGGGCAACGTGACCAATCAGACTTTTTCAGCGCCGCGCTTTGCGCTCCCGTTACGCCGCCAAAATGGTTTCGATCTGCGCCAACTCCTCGTCGGTAAAACTCAAATTCTTTGTCGCGCCTACACAATCGTCCACCTGGCTCACGCGGCTCGCCCCGATGAGCGCACTCGTAACCATTGGCTGGCGCAGCACCCAGGCCAGCGCCATTTGCGCCAGCGTCTGCCCGCGCTGGTGGGCCAGGTCGTTCAGCTTGCGCGTTCTGGCCAGCACCACGTCGGTGATGTGCTCGGGCCGGAGAAAACGCGGGTCGCGGCCCGCGCGGGAGTCGGCGGGAATGCCGTGGAGGTAGCGGTCGGTCAGCATGCCTTTGGCCAGCGGCGAAAACACCACGCTGCCAATGCCTTCGTGCGCCAGCAGGGCGAGCAGCTGCGGTTCAACCCAGCGATCCAGCATGCTGTAGCGCGGCTGATGAATGAGGCATGGCGTGCCGAGTTCGCGGAGCAGCCGGACCGCTTGCACCGTTTCGGCCGGCTTGTAATTCGACAACCCGGCGTAGAGCGCCTTGCCGCTGCG